>Ga0193699_10000989_pt1 | contig 11496 bp, 9 predicted proteins | sample L3c2metaG_FD_160095 | JGI IMG/M metagenome (GOLD analysis project Ga0193699, IMG submission 160095) | Soil microbial communities from a riparian zone of the East river system, Colorado, United States - L3c2 | ecosystem: Environmental > Terrestrial > Soil > Riparian zone | place: USA: East River... | reverse complement strand
TCGTCGCCGCGACCATCGATCACCGGTGCCCGCTCGGCGCGCACGGCAACCGCAGGTGTGGCGGTGATCGTGTCGGGCTTGAGCGGCTGCGGCTGTTGTGCCGTCGCCCCCTGGGACAGCGTGGCGGCGCAGAGAAGGGTGGCGACGAATGACGCGAACGGGCGCATGGGATCGCACTCGGAATGGTGGGCCGACTCGATGTGTGTAAGACAGCGGGAGTGGCGGGAATGTTGATATGCTGAAAATTCAGCCGTGCCGAATTTTCAGCATATGCCGCGATTAGTCAAGGGCTCGGCAGCGGAAGACCCCAAGCACCGTGTTCGGCCGGCAACGCAACCTTCGGCGCACTCGGGTCGTCTAACCGAAACGTGCAAGCCTGTCGCGAGATGTCAGGAACGCCGCGCCGGTTGCATCTGCACTGGTATTGGCTGTCGTCTGCACACAGGCCTCCCCCCTCTCTCCCATCCGATGCTTCGCGTGATGCATGTCTCCCGCTGCACCAGCGCGCTCTGCGCCCTCCTGATCTTCGCCGGTGCGCGTTCGCTCTCGTCGCAGTCCAGTGTCGGCGCGGCGGCGCGCGCACCCGGCGCCGCCGGTGAGATTCGGGGCCGGCTGGTGGAGCAGGGAAGCGACCGCGCCATCACCGGCGGCTCGGTCACCGCGCGCCGCGCCGGCGACACGGTCTTCGCCAGTGGCGCGCTGCCGCGCCCCGACGGCTCGTTCCGCGTCGACGGCCTCGCGCCCGGCCGCTACACGCTCCGAATCCGCGCCCTGGGATACGCGCCGCTGATGCGCTCGGACATCACGATCTCGCTCGACCAGCCGGTGGTCGAGCTCGGCGTGCTTTCCCTCGCCACCGTCGCGACGAAGCTCGAAGGCCAGGTCGTGACCGCCGAGCGTGACGAAGTCCAGCTCGCGCCGGACCGCAATAGTTACTCGACGAAGAACATGACGACGGCGAGTGGCGGGACCGCAGTGGACGTCCTGCGCAACGTGCCCTCCGTGGAGGTGGACGGCTCGAACAAGGTCAGCCTGCGCGGCAACGAGAACGTCGTCGTGCAGATCAACGGCCGGACGTCGCCGCTGCGGGGCGAGCAGCTCGGCACCTTCCTCGCCCAGCTCCCCTCCAGCACGGTCTCGCGCGTCGAGGTCTCGACGAACCCGTCGGCGAAGAACGATCCCGAGGGAACGGCGGGCATCATCAACATCGTGCTCAATCAGGAAGCGGAGCTCGGCCTGAGCGGCGGTGTCTCCGCCGGTACGGGCACGACGGGCATGGCGAACCTGTCCGGCAACCTCGGACGGCAGAAGGGCAAGTTGACGCTGTTCCTGTCGGGGAGCCTGTTCCGCGACACTCGGGTGATCTCGGCGAGCTCGAGCCGCACCAACCTCGTGACTCCGGTGCCCGTGTTCGTCGAATCGACGGGCGGCGGTTCGGCGCAGCCGAGGTCGGGCGGTCTGACCTTCCGATCGGAGTACAAGTTCACCGAGCGCGACGCGGTGGGTTTCGATGCCGTCACGAATGGTGGCCGCTACGCCAACACCATGAGCTCGTACTACACGAACCTCGATGGCGCGCGCGATGTGATCGGCCTGTTCGACCAGTTCAGCGAGCGGATCTTCCGGAACGTCTCGCAGGATTACACCGCCGCCTTCCGCCGCACCGGGGGGCCGCTCGCGACGACCTTCAGCTCCGAGCTTCGCTACTCTCGCTTCGGCAACACGGATGACTCGGAGCTGTTCGGTGTCGTGCGGCAGGCCGATCCGTCCACCGAAACGGCCGCCGTCCCGCGCGAGCACGATCACACGATCGGCCGCTTCCCATCGTGGAATCTGCAGATGGACTACACGAAGCCATTCAGCGAGCGCACGAAGCTCGAGACGGGGTTCAAGGGAACCACGCGCAACACGGGCAACGACTTCTCGGCGGCGCTGTTCGATTCATCCTCGGCGTCGTACCTCCCCGATCCGGCGCGCGCCGTCTCGTTCGACTATCGTGAGCGGATCGGCGCGGTGTATGGCGTGCTCTCGCAGCGCGTGAGCAAGGTGCAGGCACAGGCGGGCCTCAGGCTCGAGCAGGCCACGACGCACCTCGATCTGCCCACGACCTCGAAACGGTACGACAACAGCTACGCCAGCGCGTTTCCGAGTGGGATCCTGACCTATGACTTCACGCAGATGCGGCAGGCGAAGCTGAGCTATTCGCGGCGCGTCAGCCGGCCGAACCCGTATCAGCTCACTCCCGTCACCTATCGCGAGAACTCCCGCAACGTGTTCCGGGGCAATCCCGAGCTGCGCCCGGAGTACACGGATGGGTTGGAGCTGGGCCTGCAGGAGGCGCGGTCGTGGGGCTCCATCCAGCTCAATCCGTACCTGCGCAAGACGGCGCACGCCGTGCGCTACATCCAGACCGTCGACACAAGCGGCGTCACCGTCAGCACTTTCGCCAACGTGGCCAGCACATTGACGACGGGCGCGGACCTCAACGTCACGTATCGCCGCGGGCCGCTCACGCTGTTGACCGGCGGCAGCCTGTATCACTACACCAGCGACGCCTCGAACCTGTCGGGGAATCCGTCGGCGGATGCCGTGAACTGGTCGTCGCGCGCCAACGTGACGTGGAAGCTGTCGCCGCTCACGGACGCACAGCTGTTCGCGAACTACCGCGCGCCGCAGGCCACCGAAGGGGGCTCGCAGATGGCCTTCGTCTTCATGAGCGTCGCGCTGCGGCAGAAGCTGTGGAGCGATCAGGGCAGCGTGTCGCTCCGGCTGGCCGATCCGTTCAACCTGATGAAGTTCGGCTTTCGCACGGCGGATGGACGCGTGATCGAGTCGACCGAGCGTCGGTTCGGGCAGCGCGGCCTGTTCGTCACGGTCTCGCGCAACTTCGGCCAGCAGCTGAAGCTGCGGCCCCGGCAGCAGGAGGCCGATCCCCAGGCGGCGCCGGTGCCAGGCGGGCCCTGACCATCAGCGCGGCGGCGAGATGTCCGAGTATCGCCGGCGAGCAAAGACGTACTGGAGGAAGATGCGGCGATGCGCTAATTCACAGTAGCGCGCCCGCAGCCTCGGGCCGCCCGACCGATCGGCCCCCATCCCGAGGTGCGCGCTCATGTCGCGAGTGGAAACCGCCTTTCTCTTCGATCTCGACGGCACGCTCGTCGACAGCGTCTACCAGCACGTGCTGGCGTGGCGCGAGGCGCTCGAGAGCGAGGGCATCGAGCTCTCGGTCTGGCGCATCCACCGCAAGATCGGGATGAGCGGCGGGTTGTTCACCAACATGCTGTTGCGTGAGACGGGGCTGGAGATCGACCTCGAGCGCATGGACCGCCTGCGACGAAGCCACGCCGCGTCGTACAAGCGTCTCTCGGCCGAGGTCCGTCCGCTGCCCGGCGCGCGGGCGCTGCTGAGCTTTCTCTCCGACGCGGGAATCCCCTGGGCCATCGCGACCAGCGGCCGGATGGAGACCGCCGGTCCCGTGCTCGAGTCGCTCGGCGTGGACCTGCAGGTCGTGCCCGTCGTGACGCGCGATCAGGTGAAGTACGCCAAGCCCGACCCGGACCTCTTCCTTGCCGCGGCCGAGCGCCTGGGCGTGCCGATCGAGATGTCGACGGTTGTCGGCGACGCCGTGTGGGACATGCTCGCCGCCCGGCGCGCGCGTTCCCTCGGTATCGGCCTGTTGAGCGGTGGGTACGGGATGGACGAGCTGGAGCGGGCCGGTGCCTATCGCGTGTTCGAGGATCCCGCCGACCTGCTGCGGCACATAGACGAGGTCGGAGGCCGCAGATGAGTCACTTCAGGCACACCCTGCCACCCGAGTGTCAACGATGACCGGGACGTCGACGGACAAGGACTGGGTATCCGCCACCACCGGCGCCAGCGGCTATCGAACCGAGCTTCGAGCCCGCACGCACGCCTTCGTCACCGACGAGCCAGTGGACTCGGGAGGAACCGACGCGGGGCCGACGCCCTACGAGTACTTGTTGGCCGCCCTCGTCGGGTGCACGACGATCACGCTGCGCATGTATGCCGACCGCAAGGGCTGGCCGCTGGAAGGCATCGACGTGCGCCTGCGGCCGGCCGGGGCGCATGCGCCGGACTGCGCCCACTGCGAGACCGAGGAGGTCGGCATCACGCGCCTCGAGCGCACGATCGAGCTCTCGGGACCATTGTCTGACGAGCAGCGAGCCCGGCTTCTCTTCATCGCCGACCGCTGTCCGGTGAAGCAGACGCTGACCCGGGGATTCAGATCGTTCCTGGCCCGTAGACTGCATGGCAGACTGATCCTCGGAGATACGGAGGACCCACACATGCGCGAGACTGAGGCACAGGGGCAGGAAAGCGTCGGCGAGCCACTGGACCGGGTCGACGGACGTCTCAAGGTGACGGGCGGCGCGAAGTACGCCGCCGAGTTCCCGGTGCCCCGCGTCGCGCACGCCGTCCTCGTGACGAGCACGATCGCCAGCGGGCGCGTGGTGGCGATGGACGCGACGGCGGCCGAACGCGCTCCCGGCGTGCTCAAGGTGCTCACGCCATTCAACGCACCCCGACTTCCCGGCGCGCCGGCCGTGCGCGGAGGGACCATGCGCGTGCCGACGCTGCTGCAGGATCCGATGGTGCGCTACAACGGCCAGCCGATCGGCCTCGTTGTCGCCGAGACGTTCGAGCAGGCGATCGCGGCGACGGATCTGGTGCGGGTGCGCTATGCCACCGAGCGTCCGATGCTCGACATGGACCGCGCCCCGCGCAACCCGCCGGAAACGGTCCGTCCGATGCGCGGCGAGCGTGTAACGCACCGCGGCGACTACGCGCGCGGCCTCGCCGACGCGGCCGTGCGCGTCGATCAGACCTACACGACGCCGCTCGAGAACCACAACCCGATGGAGGTGCACAGCACCCTCGCCCTGTGGGAAGGCGACGCGCTCACCCTGTACGAGTCCACACAGGGCATCTCCAACGTGCGGAGCAGCGTCGCTCGCACCTTCGGCGTGCCGCCGGAGAAGGTGCGGGTCGTCTCGCACTTCACCGGCGGCGGCTTCGGGAGCAAGGGCGGCCCCTGGTCGCACGAGGCGCTCGCCGCCATGGCGGCGCGCGAGGTGGGGCGCCCGGTGAAGCTCGTGCTCACCCGGCGTCAGATGTTCGGACCGGTGGGTGGGCGAGCGCGCACCGTGCAGCGGGTGACGATGGGCGCCACGGCCAGTGGGGTGCTCACCGCGACGCGGCATGCCAGCACGTCGAACACGTCGATGCTCGAGGACTGGCTGGAGCCCGCGGTGACTCCCACCCTGATGCTGTACGCCTGCCCGAACCTCGAAACCCAGTACGACCTGGTGCGCCTCAACGTTGGCTCACCGACCTTCATGCGCGCGCCTGGCGAGACGACGGGGACATTCGCCCTGGAGAGCGCGATGGACGAGCTGGCCGTCGCGCTGCGGATGGATCCCGTCGCCCTGCGGTTGGCGAACTACGCCGAGCGCGACCCGGAGAGCGGCCGACCCTGGTCGAGCAAGGGGCTGCGGGCCTGCTACGCCCTGGCCGGCGAGCGATTCGGGTGGAGCCGGCGAAACCCCGAGCCGCGTGCCACGCGCGACGGCCGCTGGCTCGTGGGCTGGGGGATGGCGACGGCGACGTATCCCGCACGTCGCAGTCCCGCGAGCGCCCTCGCGCGCCTGCTTCCCGACGGGCGTGCATTGGTGCGAGCAGGCACGCAGGAGATCGGCTGCGGCACGTACACGGTGATGACGCAGATCGCCGCCGACGCGCTCGGACTGCCGCCGGATCGCGTCCGCTTCGAGCTCGGAGACACGACGATGCCGGAGAACCCGGCGTCCACGGGGTCGGTGACGGCCGCCTCCACGGGCACCGCGGTCCACGAGGTGGCGACGCAGCTGCGCAGCCGGCTCGTGAAGCTCGCGATCGCCGACCCGGCGTCGCCGCTGCATGGCGCCGCCGAGGGTGACGTCCGCGTCACCGACGGACGGCTCACGCTGGCGTCGGACGGCGGGAGTGGGGAGAGCTACGCGACGCTGCTCGCGCGCCAGGGCGGTCAGCCCGTGGAGGTGACGGTGAGCTCACGCGCCGGCGCCGAGGCGCAGCAATACTCGATGCACTCGTTCGGCACCGTGTTCGCCGAGGTGCGCGTCGACGAGGAGCTGGGCGAGATCCGGGTGTCGCGGGTCGTCACCGCGCACGATGTGGGTCGCGTCCTCAACGCCAAGACGGCGAGCAGCCAGATCATCGGCGGCGTGGTGTGGGGCATCGGGCAGGCGCTGCTGGAGGAGACGCTCGTGGATCCGCACACCGGCCGCTACGTGAACGCGGACCTCGCCGAGTATCATGTCCCGGTGAACGCCGACGTCGGCGCGATCGACGTGCACTTCGTGCACGAGGCCGACGCGCACGTGAACCCGATCGGCGTGAAGGGGGCGGGGGAGATCGGGATCACCGGCGTGGGGGCGGCCATCGCGAACGCGGTCCATCATGCCACCGGCGTGCGCGTGCGCGACCTGCCCATCACCCTCGACAAGATCATCCGGCGCTGATTCGTCGTCCTTCGCTGCGCTTAGGGCGACAGCACCTGTTGACCGGCCGAAGCGTCCGCGGCGGTCGGTGGGGCGTGCAGGTACTCCGCATCGTACAGGTGGTAGAGTTCCACGCAGTACGTGAGCGCCAGGGGGCCGAGCAGCACGCCGATCAGTCCGAACAACTGCACGCCGGCGAACGCGCCGACCAGCGACGTCATGGGATGGAGCCCCGACACGCGCCGATAGATGATCGGGCGAATGACGTTGTCGACGTTCGAGCAGACGACGACGCCGATCGCGGCCAGCGTCGCCGCGGCGCCATAGCGGCGCTCGGCGAACAGCACGGCCACGCCCGGACCCCACACCAGTGCGCTGCCAAACACCGGGAGAATCGACACCGCTCCCGTGACGACGCCCCAGAAGAGCGGATTCGACAGCCCGACGGCGGTGAATGCGAGCCCCACGGTGAGCCCCTGCGCCACCGACGTGGCGGCGATCCCGAGCAGCCCGGCCTGGGTGGTCGACTTGAAGCGCTCGGCGAGCTCGCTCACTCCCGACGGGGAGAAGGGGATGAGCCGACTCATCTTGCGCCACAGCGCAGGCGCGGTCGGCAGCAGGTAGTAGAGACCGAGCAACGCGAGAAAGAGGTTCAGGATCACCTGGGTCACCCCCGCCGCGGCGCTGAGCGCGCGGCCAGAACCCCACGCCACCAGGCTCCGTCCCGCGTCCCTGAGCAGCGCGCCGATCTCGACGTCCCCGACGCGCAGCAGCGCGATGCGGGCGAAGGTGTCGCTGGCCAGCATCCGCTGCAGCGCCGCGGGCGCCTCCTGGATCATCGCGGCCGCGAGGAACCCCACGGGCAGCGCGATCAGGATCGCCGCGGCGATCACGACGAGCAGCGCCGATGTCCGCTCGCCGACCCGCGGCGCCAGGGCGCGATACGCGGGCGTCGCGACCACGCACAACACGACGGCGCCGAGCAGGCCGGGCACGAACGGCAGGCAGGCCCACGCCACGCCGGCGGCGAGCAGCAGCAGGGCGATGCGGACGACGCGTTCCCCGTTGGCACGTGCCTGCGCCTGCGGCGTGGTGGTGACGATCTGCGGGCGCTCGATGGGCTCACCGGATGAAGGGGTCGAACCTGCGGCGGGAAGCTGCGGCCGTGTGGCCGACACCGCAACCAACCGCACGCCGGCCGGCGTCGTTCACCGCGGCGAGGCGTCCAAGGAGCGGCCAGCGGCTTTCCGTGCGGCCAGGAGGGGCTAGCGCCAGCGGACGGGCGGTCAATTCGCCCGTTTTTCCGGGGTGACTCTGTGTCGCTCGGGGTCGTCTACATAGGACTCCAGCGAAGGAAGTTCCATGCGTCTCCGTACCCTTTTCTTCGGCGGAATCCTGCTCGTCGGCGCTCTCTCGGTGGGGGAATTGATGCCGAGAGTAATGGTGTCCGAGAGCCTGTCCCGCTACGCCGCGAATCCACCGTCGTACGTGATCGCGTCCCTCGCCCAGGCGCGGGCGCGGGATACCTATGGCTCGCCATTCATGCGTGTGCTCTATCCGTCGGCGTCCGTCGTGAGCGTCACGGTGTGGCCGTCGAACTGCCCGCGCGGCGCCGCGCCCGTGGACCTCCCCAATCGGGAGTATTACGCCAAGGTGCAGCTGTATTCGCTGTTCGGCATCCGCGGTCCTCGCATGGAGGCGCGCTGCGGCGGAACCCGGATGAACTGGATCACCTGAGGACCTGCACCCTGCAGGTCCTTCGCTGCGCTCAGGACGACACTCCTGTGACGCGGCACCGGCACGCGACGTAGGAAGGCCGACTCTGCACGCGGGTCGGCCTTTCTGCATCTTGTGCCCCCATGTCGTCGCGCGCGCCCGTCACCGGCTACCTGTTCATCGCCCTCGCCGCCGTGCTGTGGGGGACGCTGGGCATCGTGTCGCGGATCATTCTGGAGTCTGGCGTCGAGGCACTGGAGCTGAGCTTCTGGCGCGCGACGATCGCCGGCGGGCTGTTCGCCGCGCACGCGATTCGGCGAGGCCGCGTCCGTGTCGAGCGTCGAGACTGGCCGGCGGTCGTCGGGTTCGCGGTCGTCGGCGTCGCGGTGTTCTACGTGTCCTATCTGTTCGCCGTGCGGACGGGCGGCGCGGCACTGGCCGCCATCCTTCTCTACACGGCGCCGGCGTGGGTCGCCGTCGCGTCGGCGCTCTGGCTGCACGAGTCGCTCACTGGACGCAAGGTTTCCGCGATCACGCTCACCCTGGTCGGCGTCTCCTTCGTCGCGCTCGGGGCATCGCGAACGGGAGGCATTCGCGTCGGCGCCGCGGCGATCGGCTGGGGGCTTCTCTCGGGTCTGGCGTACGCGAGCTACTACCTGTTCGGGAAGCGATATTTCGCTCGCTACGAAGCGGCGACGCTCTTCATGTATGTTCTGCCCCTCGGCGCTCTCCTCCTCCTTCCCGGCGTCCACTTCGCCCCCAAGAGCGGTGCGACCTGGGGCTGGATCGCATACGTCAGCATCGTGACGACGTATGTGGCGCTCCAATGCTACGAGGCAGGGCTCAGGCGCGTGGAAGCCACCCGCGCCGTGACGGTGGCCACCCTCGAGCCGGTGGTGGCCTCGGCGCTCGCCTACGTGGTGTGGGGTGAAGCGTGGGGCCCCCTCGGCTACGTAGGGGCGGGCCTCGTCCTCGGTGGAGTGATGCTCATGGCCGGCGAGCGAACCTAGGAGCTCGTTCCTTCCCGCCACCCCACCTCTTTCCAGCGCGCGACATCGGTACGAGATTGTGCCGTCCCCTTGGCGAGGCGGCCATGCGATCGAGCGGCTACGAAGTCGAATTGCGCGGCGGTCCGCTCGCGGGCCGGACGGCGCGCGTGCGCGACACTGAGGTGCGCCTGTCGGTCGTCTGCGAGGGCGGCGCACTGCGCATGCAGCCGCTGCACGATCACAGCACGCACGAACCGACGGCGCGAGTCATCGGCTGCTACGGATTCAGCCACCGCGATGAGTCGCTGGTGTGGTTTCCCGCGGCGAAGTGACCGGGTTTCAACGACCCGGGTCGTTCTCACGCCTGCGACCTCGATGCTGCCATCTCGATGCTGGACTCGTCGTCAGACTCGAGATGCCAGACCGGCTACGTCAGAGTGAACGTCTCTGAGGTCTCGACCGGGACAGCGAGACCAGCATCGAGGCCTCAGCATCGAGTCGGCAGACGTGAGAACGGACTCGGACATGTAGCCGCAGCATCGAGGACTCGAGACCGCGACATGTCGCTGCGAGCCGCTACTTCCGCCGCGCCGAGTCCTCGGCCGGAATGATCCAGCGCGCCACGTGCTCGCCGTCGCGCAGGACGGTGATCTTCACGGCGCGATCGATCGACTCGCGAGTCAGGAGCCGCTGCAAGTCGTCGATCCCTCCGACCACCGACTCGCCGAACCCGACGATGATGTCGCGCGGCTTGAGCCCCGCTGCCTCGGCCGGACTCTGCGGCGCGATCTCGGTGATGAGTACGGCACCCGCCGCCGAGAGGTGGCTGAGCTGCACCCGCCGTCGCGACAGCTGGATCGACTGCCCGGACACGCCGATCCATCCGCGCCGCACGCGCCCTTCGCTGATGAGCTGCGGGATGACGAGCTGCGCGGTGCTCACCGGCACGGCGAAGCAGATGCCCTGCGCACCGCTGATGATGGCCGTGTTGATCCCGACGACTTCGCCGCGCGAATCCACCAGCGGACCACCCGAGTTGCCCGGATTGAGCGCCGCATCGGTCTGGATCACGGCGTCGATCAGGCGCCCCGACTGGGCGCGCATCGTCCGCCCGAGGGCGCTCACTACCCCCGACGTCACGGTGGACGCGAAGCCGAGCGGGTTGCCGATCGCGATCACCACCTGACCGGGACGCAGCCGCGTCGAGTCGCCGAGCGTGGCCGCGGTGAGGGCGGGTACGTTCACCCGCAGCACGGCGAGATCGGTGTCGGGATCGCGCCCGACGATCTCGGCCGGTCCGCTCGTCCCATCGGCGAACGTCGCGCGGATCCGCGTCGCCAGCTCGACGACGTGGCTGTTGGTGAGCATGAAGCCGTCGGGCGTGAAGACGAATCCGGACCCACTCCCCGTCGGCGCCGGCTGTCCGTCACCGCCGCGCTCGCGCTGACGTCGCGACCGGCCGCCGATGGGGCCCCAGACCTCGAGGTGCGCCACCGAGGGGCCGACGCGCTCGACCGCGCCGACCACGGTGGCCGAGTACGCATCGAGTAGCTCAGCGTCGGTGGCCCGCGCCGGCCGTCGGTCGAACGCGCTCGCCTCCGCGCTCGCGCCGTCGGCCAGCAACTGCAACTTCGTCATCTCTCGCTTCACGTCTCTCTGATACCCTAGGAATGCGGCTTGTGTTTCCGGATGGCGGTCGTCGCGGCGGCCAGTCGGCCGGCATACGCGACGAACGACTCGTCGTCGCCGCGCTGCGGCAGCAGGAAATGGGGATCGTCGGGCTGGCCCGCGTAGTGCGCCGGCGGCTCGTCCACCATGAGGTCGCCGCCGTGCGCCTCGACGGCACGCTCGAATGCCTCGACCGCCTCGACGATCCGCACGATCGCCTCCGGCGAGTCGTCGTCGTGCACCGCGACGCCGCGCGCCCGAAGGCGGCCGGCCAGTTCCTGAGAAACGCGAGCAATGTCGCGGTCGCGCTCGCTGCTCGGGGCGCTGTCAGGCTGGGTCATCGTGTCGTCTCCGGGTCTGTTGACGAATGTATCCGACGAACGGCCGGCTCGGTTCCCGCGCGATGCCAGCCTGTCGGGGGGCGCATGGACGATAGGCGCACGTTCGGCGCCGCGCCATGAGGGCGTCGGTGGCCGGTCTTTCAGGCTCCGGCCACTCCGATGTAGTATGTGACGGCGATTCTCGCACCCGAGAGAAGTCGCGCTGGTGATCGAGCAGGCGGCCTCGGCCGCGCCGCGACAGCGGAACGAATTCCGCGGAGCTCG
>Ga0193699_10000988_pt1 | contig 11499 bp, 10 predicted proteins | sample L3c2metaG_FD_160095 | JGI IMG/M metagenome (GOLD analysis project Ga0193699, IMG submission 160095) | Soil microbial communities from a riparian zone of the East river system, Colorado, United States - L3c2 | ecosystem: Environmental > Terrestrial > Soil > Riparian zone | place: USA: East... | reverse complement strand
GGGTAGATTCGCCGGCCAGACCGCTGAGAGTAACTCAGCGCAATGAGGGCTTGCGCTGATAGTTACGAAGCCAGCCCCAAGCGACAGCGCTATAAGCGAAGTTCTTGAGCCACCGTTCAGGGGGGGAGGTCAAACGACCTATTCGAGCGCGGAACCCGCACTCGATCCATTGGCGCCACAGCCACAAAGGCCGACCAAACCACGTGCCCAAACCGCGCGTCGTCTCCATCTGGGCGAGCAATTTACCGTGGCTGCGGTAGTAGCCTCGCAAGAAAGCCTGGGTTTGCCGTGCTCGGGGGATGAAGTGCCGCACCCTGGCTTCAGGAACCCAGACAACATGAGAACCTGTTCTACGAAGCGCGCGCACAAGAACCCACTCCTCTCCCGGTATGACCGTACCTGCTTGCGGTCCAATGCGGGGGTCGAACGCCTGGCGGAGATGTGCCGACCGCTTTAAAGCCATATTGCCGCCAAATGGATGGAAACTCTCCGGCGCCGATCCCTGCGGACGTTGTAGATCCAAGGCTCCGTATATCTCTTTGACCGCGTCGAGTCCTTCCGCAAGCCACCGAGGAGGTGTCCCTTCCAGCCACACATCAATGCGCCCACCGAAAACATCGGCGTCAGGATAGCGCCGGAACGCGGCGACGTACTGCCGAAGCCAGTCGCTGTCAACGAAGACGTCGTCGTCCGTCCACAGGATGTATTCGCCGCGTGCCTCGCGAACAGCCAGATTCGCCGCGTTCGATTTGCCGGCAGACGGCTCACGAAGCGGACGCAATGGTAGCCGAGTCGCAAACTCCGCGAGCACGTCGGGGGTTTCATCCGTGGAATTGTTGTCCACGACGAGCAGCTCCCATGTAACGCCATCGACAGGCTCGAGATGGGTGAACTGCTCCAATGTTCTGCGCAGCAACGCGCTGCGATTCCAGGTAGGGAGAGCAATAGAAATCAACATGCGCCGGTCATTTGAAGGGATGCACGAACAGTCACACGTGCCGAGCTACGCAATTCACTGCCCATGGCCAACTCTCTGGCAAAAAACAACTTATGGATCACGAGCTGCCGGATCTGTTGCGATTGCGCAACGCGGTAGTAGATCGCGTACACCGATGGTTTGCAGTTCTTGATCGCGATGCCAGGCCCCCTGGCATTGGCCCAAGACGATCGTCGGCGCAGTATCCCATTACCGGTTCGACCCAAGACGCCTCAACACCTTTCCCAGAGTCTGTTTCGGATTCCCCACCCAATCGAGAACTCTCATCGACATCGCGCCAGTCAATCGGACCTTGCTGATCGGATGTCCGAGTTTCGCAAGCCTGTCCTCGTGGTAATTCCGAAATTCCCGCCCCGCGAAATGAATCGTACGGTCTGCCAGGTACTCGTAATAGATCGATAAGAGTTCCTTCACACGATCATCACGTTCTTGAGCACTGAGAAAGGAGGACCCGTGCGTGACAACAAAGTCGAGACGATCGACAAGAAATGAGTTGAAAGTCATCAACGCTGAGCTGACAGACTGTTCATGCACCCTTTCAAAACAAAGAATCTGATGCACAAAACCAAAGTCAGAATGCTGCAGAATCTCGAAGGAAGCGTGTATGTCAGCACTCGGATTGGTCGTCGTGAAAAATGGCCGCCGGCCCCGAATCACATCCGCACGATAGAGCACACTCGTCGGAGCGCTCAGGATGAGTGACCCGAGCAAATGCATCCGGCACACCGACTGTCCCGAAAACACCTGTCCGTGAGGAGGCACGCCAGATGCTCGAATTCCGTTGGTCGTGAGGGCGTAGCAACTGACGATTCCGACTGATGGATGCCTTTCCGCAACGTCTACCAGTCGCTCGAGACACTCGGGGTAGATCAAGTCATCCGCCGACACGACCTTACAGTATTTACTCTCCGGAGAAAGCTGCGCGAAGGCGATATTGTGGTTGTCAACAAGGCCGACAAACGCTGCGTTGTTGACGATTCGGATGCGCCGGTCCTTTGTCGCATATCGAGTAATGATATCGAGCGTTTTGTCAGTGCTACAGTTGTTGATGATGACGTAGTCCCAGTTCGCGTAGCTCTGGGCGATCACGCTCTCTATGCACTCGGCGACATACGCTTCCCCGTTGTACACCGGAGTAAGAACAGTCACGTGCGGTTGATTGTTGCTCAGGGTGCAACCAGAGCCGGTGCGGCGGGTTGTGGGTTCTGGTCACCGACCCGCTCCAGCCAGAGTTCTCGCCAGAAGCTAGGAAGCTGCCGCGGGCACATGAGGCGACAGGCGCTGTATTCGCCCATGCAAACAACCCCATCGAGGATGATGCACGGCTGCTTCATGCGTATCATGTCGCCAGTTGCCTCGTCGATGATATTGGTGACGGAACTGTGGACGGTGGCTACACTTCCGCAGTAGCGAACCATTTCCTGATCGAAGGAGAGCCCTCGGTTCTGCTTGTTGTCCTCACGGATCGTCTCGAAGATCTCTTCTTTTGGTTTAATTCGGACCCGCTCGCCCGGTCTCAGATCGATGCGGCCGGTCGGCGTTGGCTGGCCCGCGGGAACGGTACCGTGAACATCGGGAACCTCGCCGCCCACCAGCCAACTGTGCGTTGTCTCGCGGACGCGCTTGACCAGTCGATAACCCCGGGGTGTATTGCGAAGCCAGCTTCGCATCGCCGCAAGCCACAGCGCTCGCACGACCGCGCCGGTCGAGTGGTTGCCCGTGACAATGTCGAGCACATACTGACGAGGATCCCACCACCGCAGGGCCGTCGTCGCCTCGTAGAGCTCTGTGGCTTGGCACGAGTACCGCGGCCCATTTTCCTCAGCGCTTCGGGGACGCTGGGTGCTCGCGACCAGGGTCGATTCGTCGCACCGTGTTGACGGTTTTGGCAACGGCCGAACGGTTGGTGTTTTCACCGACTCGTCGGGAGACCGGAGCCACTCGTCCCTCCAGAACAATCTGCATGCAGCCTGACACCCACCGTGCGCTGAGCCATCGCAACGGAGGTCAGCAAGATGCACCGTCGTTTCGAGGCGGCGTCCCTGGTACGTTCGCTTTGCCGTTTCACACGTTTTGTGGGCCACGGCGCCGACGTGAAACTTTTGGCCGCAGAATTGGAGCATCTCCGGCATGAAGGGCATCCCAGCACTGCGTCCGGCATCAGTCAACGTGGCGAGAATTTCCTCTTTGCTCCGAACTTCTACGAGATCGCCCGTGCGAAAGCGAGACAAACGCCAACTCATCGAACGCCTCCGAAAGTGCTTCGAGGACTCGTGAGCCCGAGGGCGCTGTCTTGCACCGAATTCCCGGCCCGAGTCGCGTTGGACTCAGGATAGTCGGGAGATAACCCAGCTGTCGCCCCGAAACGACCAAGTGCCGACGCGGTATCCTGTGTAATAAGGCAATCCGCCACTACCCGGCCGATCGCCAACGAGGCGGTGGCCGCCGGGGATGGCGCGTTGAGTACGTGCAGCATGTCCGGCCCCGTCTGGATAAAGAAATCGTCGATCAGTCGGCCGTCGATTCCCACGGCTTGCGCTCGGACTCCGCTGCCGCCACGCTCAATGTCGGCGTTCTCGAGGGCGGGCATAAGCGCCTGCAGCGACTTCAGAAAACGAGCGCGGCTCAGCGAGCGTTGCATCTCTGAAAGCCCATTTCGCCACTGCGCTCGTGCCATTCGCCAGAAGCCCGGGAAAGTCGCCCAGTCAGCCATGTCGCCAATCGAAACGTCGCTCCACGAGTATCCCTCGCGCCGGAGGGCAAGCACCGCGTTCGGACCAGCCTCCACCACATCGTCGATCCCCCGCGTAAAGTGGACACCCAGGAACGGCAGGGTCGGATCGGGCACCGGATAGATCAAGCCGCGAACGAGATCCCGTCGTTCGGCTCGCAGAACGTAATACTCGCCCCGGAACGGGACGATTCGCACCCCGGGGCTCAGGCCAGCGAGCCGGGCGACCCGGTCGCTTTGCAGCCCGGCACAGTTGACCAAACGCGAAGCCCGGATTTCGCCTTGGCCGGTCCCAATGACAAACTCCCTGCGATCACGAGCGATTGAGACGACCCGATGGCCGGTGCGTACCTCGCCGCCGAGCCGAACCAGTCGCCGAGCCATCGCCTCTGTCACCCGGGAATAGTCAACTACGCCCGTCTCATCTATCCAGAGTCCGGCGAGACCGACCACTTCTGGTTCATGCTCCTTGATCTCTTCGGGCCCGATCCGCCTGAGGCCGACACCGTTCGCTCGGCCTCGCTCTTCCAGCGTCGCGAGGCGAGGCAGTTCGTCAGCCCTCACCGCCACCACCAACTTTCCGCATCGGCGAGTGGGGACGCCCTCTTCGGCACAGAAGCGGTACATGGCTTCCAGCCCGGCGCGGCACATCCGCGCCTTGAGGGACCCGGGTTTGTAGTAGAGACCGGAATGGATGACGCCGCTGTTATGTCCCGTCTGATGCTGGGCGAGTCCGTCTTCCGCCTCCAGCACGATCGGGACATGCCCGCGCTCAGCAAGCGCGAGGGCCGTAGCAATCCCGACGATTCCGCCGCCCACCACAACCGACCGATTGGGCGCTAACACCATTTCGTTTCTACTCTTGGTTTCTTACAGCTACGGGCGAGCGGACTTTTCCGCGGGCTCCGCTACCGTTGCGCCAAGCGGACTGAGAAAATCCTTCTCGCCCTGATATTTCACAGCCATGGGGTCCTTCACCGGGTGCTCGGCTCTGAGGTGACGTCGCCCGTCCAATACCGATGGCTCTCTAAGCCAGACCTCCCACGGAGCACTGCCTTTGGCGTAGAGCTCGTCAAAATGTTGCTTGTCCTTGAACGTGTCCATTGCGGCGACGAACCCGTCGTATGGGTAAGCTAGCAGTTGATCGGCCGCGATGAGCCGTTGAAAGGGCTCCTCGACGAGCTCTTCACCAGCGCGCATGTAATCGAAGATCTCGCTTCGGAACATGAAGAATCCATGGTTGATTCTGAGGTCTGTCTCTCTCACTGGCTTGATTTCGCGCACCTCGCCATCCGCCAGACAGGAGACTGAATGAAAGCTCAAATTCGGGCGGATGCTCACGAAGTTGCCGATCTTTCCTCGCGATTTGAACCGCTCGATCACAGACGGCAGATGCATATCCGTCAGGCCGTCGGCATAGTTGGCCAGAAAAGTGTCTTCGCCCAAAAGATATTTCCGGACAGCCATGAGTCGCTGACCGATGTTCGCATTCACGCCGGTGTCGGCGAACGTGATTCGCCAATCCGAGATGTCCCGGTTCATCAGCTCGATCTCACGACCGCCCCCGGAAAGAACGAAGTCGTTGGAGCTGGTTTCTTCGTAGTTGAGGAAGTACTTCTTGATGACGTCTCCGCGATAGCCGAGACAGAGGATGAAGTCGGTGTGACCGTGGTGAGCGTAGTACTTCATCAGATGCCAGAGGATCGGGCGATGTCCGATCTGTACCATCGGCTTCGGAATATCGTCGCCGGCCTCTCGAAGACGCATGCCGAGGCCACCACAGAAGATTACGACCTTCATACGGCGGTTCCCGCGAGCATCGGGCTTTCGAGGAAAGTCCAGCGCAGGGAATCATCGAGCAGCCCTTCCGATTGCAACGCCCGAATTCGCTTGATCCTGAAGTAGCGATCGCCCAGTAATTCCTCGCGTGTCAGGCCATTTTTCGCGAACGCGTCGCGGAGTTGTTCCATTCCGCGGCGGACGGTCCACTGAGGCTTGTATTCCGGCAATGTTCGGATCAACTTGCCGCAGTCGACCCGGTAGGAGCGTGGATCGGGGCCGCCGCCTTCGGCGTACCGGACTTTGCTACCCGGTACAACCTGCTCGACGAGCTCGCCCAGATCGCGGACACGGTAATTCTCCTCAGAGCGCCCCACATTGAATGCCTCGTTGTGGACCAACTCTCTTGGCGCATGCAGCACGGCGAGGAACGCGCGCGCGATGTCCTCAATGTGCACGAGGGGACGCCACGGCGTGCCATCGCTCTGAATGAGCACCTCGCCGGTCGCGAACGCGGTCGCGACCAGATTGTTCACGACAACGTCTGCGCGTAGCCTGGGAGAGACCCCGTACGCTGTGGAATTGCGCAGGAAGGTCGGGCTGAAATCATCATCCGCGAGTTCGGCCACGTCTCGCTCGAACAGGACCTTCGAGACACCGTAGGGAGTAATCGGGTTGAATGCCGCCTCTTCGGTGAGCATCTCATCGCCGGCGACGCCATAAAGGCTGCACGACGATGCGAAGATCAGGCGCTTGACTCCAGCCTCCTTTGCGAGGCGCGCGAGACGAACGGAGCCGAGGTGATTGATGTCGTACGTGCACTGAGGATTGACGTCGCCGAGCGGGTCATTCGACAGCGCGGCTAGATGCATGACCGCGTCGAACCCACTTAGATCGGCGACCGCCACATCGCGCAAATCCATTCGTAGCGCATCGATTTGTGAACCATCTTTGCCGAACGTACCTCCCTCGAACAGGAACGTGTCGAGTCCGACGATGTCGTGCCCAGCAGCTCGCACCATGGGAGCCAGGACCGACCCGATGTATCCGTTGTGACCCGTGATGAGAACGCGCATTTCTACGCCGCGCCTACTAGTTCATCGGTGAGCTCGGGGTCGAAAAGAACCGAATTCATATCGTCCCTCCAGAAGGGGCGGTGCGTGTGATATCAGGTGGCTTGCCGCGCAAGGTCTGCTGACGGCCGCTGGGTGTGGAGAAGGCAACTCACGCGCCCGTACCCGATGCGGCAGAACACCGGTCAAACTGGACAAAACCCGGGATTGGAGGGCAATCTGTGGCGCCCGACCGACAGGTTTGCGATTCGGAGCAACACCGCTTCTTTCAGGGGCCGCCGGGCCCCTGCTTTGACGCGTCGATTCCGGGCGTAGCAGCGGGCAAACAAGACAAGACCCGCGGCACAGCTATCGCCTTAAGCGGCCGGCACGGGGCATGAGCGGGGTCCGTCGCTGCCGTTTTGACCGCTCACAATCGTTTCGTAAAACCGTTTGAGGTTGATAGCAGATGACTGCAGTAGAATTGACTCCGCTCCCCACAGGTTGGACTTCGGCCATAGCCGGCGCGCCCGTCCCGGGGCATTGCCGGTTTTGCGGCACCGAACTCCGCCATCGCGTCGTCGACCTCGGAATGTCGCCGTTGTGCGAGAGTTTCCTGAGTGCGGACAAACTCAACCGGATGGAGCGCTTTTACCCTCTGCACGTCTGGGTCTGCGAGAGTTGCTTCCTCGTACAGCTCGAGGAGTATGTGGGTGGTGACGAGATCTTCTCCGACTATGCCTACTTTTCGTCGTTCTCCGACTCCTGGCTGGACCATTGCCGGCGCTACGTGGATCAGATGATCGCGCAACTCGGGTTGACCTCTGACAGCGAAGTAGTGGAGATCGCGAGCAACGATGGCTACCTGCTGCAGTTCTTCGTGCAGCGAGGCATTCCTGTCCTGGGGATTGAGCCGGCGGCCAACGTCGCAAAGGTGGCAGAAAGGAAGGGAGTGCCGACGATGGTGAGATTCTTTGGACGGGAGGTCGCGCGTGAGCTCGCCGCCATCGGCCACAGGCCCGACCTCATACTCGGCAACAACGTGCTAGCGCAGGTACCCGATCTCAACGACTTCGTCAGCGGGATCAAGATCCTGCTGGCACCAAGTGGGGTCGTGACGATCGAGTTTCCTCATCTGCTGCGCACCATTGACGGAAATCAGTTCGACCAGATATACCACGAGCACTTCTCCTATTTTTCGCTGTTCTCGGTCGAGCGCGTATTCGCCGCACACGGCCTTCCCATTTACGACGTGGAGGAGCTACCCACCCACGGCGGTTCAATCCGCATCTATGCCGGACACGAGGAAGACACGTCGAAAAGCGCCACAAACCGTTTGCTTGCACTCCGTGCGCGCGAGGCGGATGCGGGCGTGAACACGCTCGCCTACTACGCCGGATTCGAGTCGCGGGTGCGGGAAACTAAGCGAAAGCTTGTGGCCTTTCTGATAGAGGCCAAGAACGCGGGAAAGCGAGTAGTTGGCTACGGCGCCCCCGGAAAAGGAAATACTCTGCTCAACTACTGCGGAGTTCGTACAGACTTTGTGGATTTTACCGTCGATCGAAGTCCTCACAAGCACGGGAAGTACCTGCCTGGCACCCACATTCCCATCTTTCCCCCTGAGAAGCTGTGGGAGGCTCGCCCCGACTACGTTCTGATTCTCCCCTGGAACCTCAAGACGGAGATCATGGAGCAGCTGGCCGGCATCCGCGAATGGGGAGGTCGTTTCGTTGTGCCGATTCCCGAACTCACGATCTATCCGTGATTCTCCTGCCGACGGCGCTGGACGGCGCATTTGTTATCGAGCAGGACCGCTGCCATGATGATCGCGGATACTTTGCGCGAACGTGGTGCCAGCATGAATTCGAGAAAATGGGCCTCAACACCTCTCTCGTGCAGTGCAGCGTCTCTCACAGCCTGCGCCGCCAAACACTTCGGGGTATGCATTGGCAAGCACCGCCGCACGGGGAAGTGAAGATTGTCCGATGCACTCGGGGAGTGATTTGGGACGTGATCATAGACCTTCGTCCCGAATCCCCGACCTACATGCGTCACGTAGGAGTTGAGCTGAACGAGGAGTCGGGACGCGCGCTCTACATACCCGAGGGCATGGCTCACGGCTTCGTGACCCTCGTCGACAATACTGAAGTCTTCTACCAGATGTCGGAGTTCCACCAGCCAGCCTTCGCGCGCGGCGTGCGCTGGAACGACCCTGCATTTGAAATCGAATGGCCCGTTCGCACACCGATCCTGCATCCCCGGGATGCCGCCTATCCCGACTACCTTCCACTGGTAGCGCGATGACGTCGCCATACGTTGCCCCTCCGGGGTCGGGCGCGGCGATGCACGCCCTGATCGAAGACCTCTATCCTGTCTGTCGCAGCATCACTGGTGAAGGGTTCCGCGCCTCTTTGCGCCGTCTCGCCGAGATCATCCCGATCGATGTCACTGAAGTTCCGACGGGAACCACGGTCCTCGACTGGGCGGTCCCGAAGGAATGGAACATCAGAGACGCCTGGATAGCAGATGCAGCTGGTCGACGGATCGTCGACTTTCACGCGTCAAACCTGCACGTCGTGAACTACAGCGTTCCCATCCGCGCGCGGATGTCGCTAAGCGACCTGCGACCCCGCCTGCACACGCTGCCTGGTCAGCCCGATCTCATTCCCTATCGAACGAGTTACTACTCTGAGGATTGGGGCTTCTGTCTGACGCAACGCATGCTGGACGCGCTGCCTGACGGAGAATATGAGGTATGCATCGATTCGACTCTCGCACCGGGCAGTCTGAGCTATGGCGAGTGCGTGCTGCCGGGAGCAGTAGCCGACGAAGTACTGATCAGTGTGCACAGTTGCCACCCTTCGCTCGCAAACGACAATCTTTCGGGGATGGCAGTGGGGGCGTTCCTTGCTCGACTCCTATCCGCGGCGCCCCGCCGTCACACCTTCCGCTTTCTTTTCATTCCCGGAACGATCGGCTCCATTGCATGGCTGGCGCTCCACGAAGGGGAGGTGGCCCGCATCAGGCACGGGCTCGTGCTGTCCTGCCTGGGCGACCCCGGCAATTCCACCTACAAGCGCAGTCGTCGCGGTAACGCGCTCGTGGATCGCGCCGCAAGCCACGTTCTTGGGAGGGCGGGAGCGCATACGCTGCTCGATTTTGTGCCGTACGGGTACGACGAACGACAGTATTGTTCGCCCGGATTCGACTTGCCCGTTGGCTGTCTCTCGCGCACGCCTAACGGTCGCTTCCCCGAGTACCACACGTCCGCTGACAATCTCGCGTTCGTCACGGCCGATGCCTTGGAAGATTCCCTCAGTAAGGCGCTCGCCATCATAGAGGTCATCGAGCACGACGTCACCTGCGTGAACCTGAGCCCAAAGGGGGAGCCTCAGCTAGGCCGCCGCGGGCTCTACAAGAACACCGGCGGCACTTCTCCGGCGGACTTCGAGATGGCGCTGTTGTGGGTTCTCAACTTTTCCGACGGCCGGCATTCGTTGCTCGACATCGCGGATCGGGCGGTCGTTCCGTTCTCGACCATTCGAAGCGCTGCGATCGCTTTGCGCGACGCCGGGCTCCTGCTCATTGGTGATGAGCGGCACGCGCGCATCGAAACGGGAAATCCCGGGCCTGCGCTAACACCGGCCCGCTCCCGAGCATCGGTCACACGCGCCCCGGCGACGAGCCGATAAAATTCTTTGTCGTTAATACCAGGAGACTGCGCTGCTTAAGCTGAAAGCCGTTGCATCCGGTTCGCGCCTTCGGGTGTTATGCCTTGGTGCCCATTCCGATGACATTGAAATTGGATGTGGCGCAACGGTCCTTCAGTTGGCGCGAACCCGGCCACGCGCGGAATTCCGTTGGGTGGTGTGGAGCGCGACGGGTGCCCGCGCGAGCGAGGCACAGCGTGGAGCTCGAAAATTCCTCGGACCAAACTCCGGCGAGGCAGTTCAGCTGCACGACTTCCGGGACGGATATTTCCCGGCCCATTTCGCGGCAATCAAGGATTGCTTCGAAGGCCTCGCGCGCGACTTCAGACCGGATGTTGTCTTCACGCATGCGCGCGACGACCGGCATCAGGACCACCGGATCATCTCGGACCTGACGTGGAATACGTTCCGCGACCAGCTCATCCTCGAGTACGAGATTCCAAAATGGGACGGTGACATGGGCCAGCCAAACAGCTACGTGCCCGTGAGCAGGAGCGCGGCCCTCCGCAAGACCAAAGCGCTGATGGAGGTGTTTTCGACGCAGCGCACGAAGGGATGGTTCAGCGAAGAGACATTCCTCGGGTTAATGCGCATCCGGGGACTGGAGTGCCGAGCGGCTGAAGGTTATGCAGAGGCCTTCTCGGCACGCAAAGCCATTCTACAACTGTAGGCAAGAGGCCTTCCGCAACAATGCAGTCCCACCGTTCGGGAACCGACGACCGCAACCTCGACGTCTTACGCACAATAGCGGTTCTTCTCGTGCTGGTCGGTCACACGCTCAACGCCACCATTGCGCCTGAGAGCGTCCGGCCCTTTCTCGGTATTCTGGGCAACGATGGGGTAATCATTTTCTTCGTTCACACCTCGCTGGTTCTGATGCGATCCCTGGAGAGGACGCGCGCGCGCGGACTGCACGGTTGGACTCGTGCGAGGGATTTCTACGTTCGTCGTGCATTCCGCATCTATCCGCTCGCCGTTTTGACCGTTCTGGCCGTGGTTTCGCTCAAGCTTCGGCGTGAGCCCTTGGACCTACAGTTCATTCCACCTGGCTCTGTTGAGATCGCTGCGAATCTGACCCTCACACAAAATCTCTTGGGTGAACGTACGGTCCTCGCCCCGCTCTGGAGCTTGCCGTACGAGATCCAGATGTATGCGTTGCTCCCATTGCTTTTCATCTTCGTTCGGCGTGCCAAAACCAAGTGGCAGTTGATCGCTCTCGCGGCGCTGAGC
>Ga0193699_10000987_pt1 | contig 11500 bp, 12 predicted proteins | sample L3c2metaG_FD_160095 | JGI IMG/M metagenome (GOLD analysis project Ga0193699, IMG submission 160095) | Soil microbial communities from a riparian zone of the East river system, Colorado, United States - L3c2 | ecosystem: Environmental > Terrestrial > Soil > Riparian zone | place: USA: East... | reverse complement strand
GACCGTCCGACCGTCCGACCGTCCGACCCGCACCTCTGGGCGAGCGCGGCCCACGCGATTAGTATCGCGGGATGACCTTCTACGACACCGTGCTCAGTCCCATCGGCGAGCTGCTGCTCACCGCCGAGGATGCGGGACTGTCGAGAGTGTACTTCGAGCAGCATCGGCACGGCAGCCGTCTGAGCGACGAGTGGCGACACGCCGCCGGAAGCACCGGACCCGCCATCGACGTGCTGGCTGAGGCGCGCAGAGAGCTCGACGCGTACTTCGCCGGCGCGCTGACCGAGTTCACCGTCGCGCTCGCGCCCTCCGGCACGCCGTTCCAGCAGCGCGTATGGACGGCGCTGCGCGGCATCGCGTTCGGCGACACGGTGAGCTATTCGGAGATCGCCCGCCGCATCGGGGCTCCCGACGCCGTGCGGGCCGTCGGCGCGGCGAATGGCCGCAATCCGTTGTCGATCGTCGTCCCCTGTCATCGCGTGATCGGCGCCGACGGCGCCCTCACCGGCTTCGGCGGCGGCGTCGAGCGGAAGCGCTGGCTGCTGCAGCACGAGGGCGCCCTGCTGATGTGATCAGTTCTCCCGCCCATTCACCATTCACCCAGCCTTCTCATGACCATTTCCGAGTTCCTCCTTCCCGAATACGACAGTGAGATCGCCATCACACGCCGCGTCCTCGAGCGCGTGCCGGACGATCGGGGCGAATGGAAGCCGCATCCGAAGGCCTTTCCGATGGCGCACCTGGCGCAGCTGGTGTCGATGCTGCCGGGTTGGGTGGTGAGCACCCTGGAGCAGACCGAGCTCGACATCGCGCCCAAGGACAAGTCGCGCGGCTCCGGGTACACGATCGAGAAAACCGCCACGCTCCTCGCCGCGTTCGACAAGAACGCGGCGGCCGGCCGCGCCTCCCTGACGAAGGCGACGGACGAGGACTTCCAGGTGCCGTGGACGCTCAAGGCCGCCGGCAACGCCCTCCTCACCCAGCCGCGGTACATGATCCTGCGGCAACAGGTCCTCAACCACCTCGTGCACCACCGCGCCCAGCTCGGGATCTACCTGCGCCTCAGCGATCAGAAGGTGCCGCAGATGTATGGGCCCACGGCGGACGAGCGGTGGCCGACGTAGACCTCTAGAGCCGCAGGGTCGCCATCGCGCCGAGCGACGCGACCAGCGCGGCGAACAGCGCCATCATCCGCGCGTCGCCCTTCCGCTCCGGCGCGCGGACCACGTGGTACAGCGCCACGGCGCCGATGATCACGAGCAGCTTCTCGCGCGTCAGCGCGAAGGTGAGCGCGATGACCGCGGTGACGACCACGCGCTGCCACCGATTGAGCGCGTCCATCCCCCGCGCGCCGTCGAGCTGCCAGACGGGGATCAGGTTGAACAGGTTGAGGTACGCCCCGAGGTGCGCGATGGCGCCCCACACCTCCACCCCGGTCGCGAGGTACGCGGCCCACGCCGCCAGCGCCGCCCCCAGCCCCCACAGCGGCCCGGCCAGGCCGACCATCGCGTTCACGCTGGCGTCCTTGATGTGCTGGCGCAGCCGCACCATGGCGCCGATGCCGGGGATGAACAGTGGGGCCGAGGCGGGCACGCCGGCGCGGTGCAGCGCCGCCACGTGCCCCATCTCGTGGATGTAGATCGAGACCACGAAGCCGGCCGCGAGCGGCCAGCCGAAGGACTTCCAGTAGACGCCGAAGAAGGCGAGCATCGAGAACAACGTGCTCGCCTTGGACAGGCCGAGCAGGAGGAACTTGAGCTTCCCCAGCGCGAGCAGCAGCACGGCGGCGGCGGTCGCGAGCCAGCGACGCGCGGGGGACCCGTGCGTCGCTGCACCCTTTGCCGGAGAAGCCGCTACCTGCGCCTTTACGCGGGCCTCGAGGTCGGCGACCCGCGCCTCGATGTCCGAGTGCTGCTGCGTGCGCGGAGGCAGCAGCGCGAGCGCCGATTGCCAGCGCAGCATCGCCTCGGTCAGCTCGCCGCGGTCCGTCAACTGGACCGCCTCGGCCGCCAACTTCTGCAACAGGTCGCGGTGGACGAGGGCGTGACAGGCCGGACAGCTCAGGAGGGCCGGCGCGAGCTCGGTGCCGCAGCCCGAACAGCGCGCCGCGATGGCGGACGACGCCCCCATCAGGCCGCCGCCTGGCCCCCGATCGCGTGCGGCCCCGTGACTGTGGAGTTCGACGCCACCGAGACCGTCCACGCCTGCCGGAGCCCGAACCCGATGATCAGGATGCTGAGGATACCGCTCGGCATGGAGCCGACGGCCGCCGTGATCGGGAGTGCGAGGAGCAGTCCGCTCACCATGAGGAGCGCAAAGGCGACGCCGCCCGCCGTGACCTCGTCGTCCGTCGTACCGGCCGCCGGTGGGCTCACCGGCGTGGCCGCCGTGGCTGGAGCAGCAGCGGCGGGGGCGGGAGGCGCACCGGTCGGCACTGTCGCCGTCGCGGTCGAATCGGAGGCGACGGCCGCGGACTTGTCGCTGTTCTTCCACTCCTTGATCGCGAACGGCGCGTACGCCATCGCGACCGAGAAGTAGGTGAGCCCCACCGCCATCACCTGGTGGCGGCGTGCGCTGCGTCCGCGCGTCGCTCGGGCGACGGCCCGGCCCACGAGCCAGCCGATGGCGATGGCCACGATGCCGATCTCCAGCTCGAGGTACTCCATCACGCCCCAGTAGACCAGGGCGCCCACGATGGCGGCGCCGACGCCGAAGGCGGCGGCGCGGACCAGGGTGCCGGCGGCGCGGTCAGGCACTGCGGCCAGCTGCCGGACGGTTCCACACTCCGCGCACAGGGTCGTGTTGCCGTCGTGATAGTACGCGGCGGCGATCGGCTTCTCGCAGCGCGCGCACGCCAGCTCCGCGGCGGCTGAGGGGTCGGCATGCACGGCGCGGTCGAACTGGAGGGGGGCCTCGGACGGCTTGGCTTCCGGCTGGGCGGACATGGACGCGTCGGGAGTGGGGGCGGGCAATGCAGCGGAGAAGGGCCATGAGCAAGACGACGAGGTCCCCCGGCGCGCCACGGCGCCAGTCCCGGCGCGGCCCGGTGCCGCACCGCCGGTCCCTCTACTCGTCCAGCACGGCTCGCACGAACGCCACCGTCGAGTACTCCCCGCGGCTGACGTAGCCCACGCCGGCCTCGCGGCCGAGCACCCGCCGGGCGATCGCGCGAGGCTGCTCGCCGAGCGCGGCACGGTCGGTGATCTGCTGGATGGTCTCGTCCAGCCACGCGATCTTCGCGTTCAGTCGCGACACCGCGTCCCTGAGCGGGCCGCGATGGGCATCGAGCATCAGCCGCGGCTCCAGCGCCGCGGCAGTGCGCAGGCTCCGGAGCAGGCGCTGCGGCTGCTCGCTCCGGTGCGCGATGCGCACTTTCACGCCGAGGAACAGGTCGCCAGAGACGAGGATCCTCCGTTCTGCGTCCCACACGACGAGGTGATCGGGGGAGTGTCCGGGGAGCGCGATCAGCTCGAGCGGCGCGGGATCGAGCTCGCGCAGCGGAGCGACGAGGGGAGGCGTCTGCCCCCATACGAGATGCCGGTAGAGGCGGATGCGCGGCCGCACGCGCAGCGTGGCTTCGCAGGCCGGGTCCATCCGCAGCGGGAGGCCGCGCGCGGCGAGCATCGGCACGTTGCCGGCGTGGTCCTCGTGCCAGTGCGTCACGATCGCCCCGCGTGGCCGCACGGCGTCGAGCGCGGCACCGAGCTCGGGTCCCACGCGCGGGAAGCCGGTGTCGACGAGCAGGCCGTGCAGGACGTAGGCGCTCACCTCGTATCCCACCAATCGCCCCTGCCACGAGCTGAGCCGCAGGCGAGTCACGCCCGGCTCGACCTCCTCGACGGAGACGCTCATGCGCCGGCCCGAATTGCCCTGGCGGTTCGGCCGCGATAGAATGAAAGGACGTGGCGCCCGGCTCTCGGCTCGGCGCCCCCTTTTTTTACAGTCTCGCGGTCCAGCATTCCGATGATCGAAGCGCTCAAGACGAAGCTCGGGGAAGAGGTCGAGAAGCTCCAGTTCGAGCTGAACGTTACCCTCCCGAGCGAGATCCGGAGGGCGGTCGAGATGGGCGACCTCCGGGAGAACAGTGAATACAAGGCCGCCCTCGAGCGGCAGCAGTTCGTGCGCGCGCGCCTCAGCCAGCTGCGCGAGCGGCTCAGCAAGCTGTCGTCCATCGACCTCACTCAGATCCCGCACGACTCCGTCGGTCTGGGTTCGAAGGTCGTCGTGGCCGACCAGAAGTCGGGCCTGAAGGAGACGTACAACCTCGTCTTCGGCGACGCGCTGGAGTTCGAGGAGGGGCAGGTCACGATGTCCTCGCCCATCGGCCGCTCGCTGCTCGGCAAGAAGGTCGGTGAGATCGCCTATCTCAAGCTGCCGACAGTCGTGCGGCAGCTGAAGGTGACGGAGCTGCAGACGATCCACGACCAGCCGGCCGACAACGTCTGACTTTTCAAGGGGTCAGTTTTTCAACGACTCTGACCCCTTGAAACGCCTTGAAGCGGAGCTGGGCCGTGGCTCTCCACCCGGAACATCCGCTCCGTCTCGGCATCGTACTCGGCGATCGCGGCGCGCATCTCCACCGGGCTCCAGCCCAGCCACCGCGCGACGTGTGATGCCACTCGCCGCGCCGTGGCGCGCCCATGATCGCGCGTCTCGAACGCGAGCGCGGTGCGCCGGATCAGCAGGTCGCCAAGCGTGATCGCCAGCTCGTCGCGCACGGCGTAGAGCAGCTCGGCCAGCACGTAGGGCCGCGTCGGCTCGATCCGCTCGCCGAGCGCCGCGTCCTCCGCCGTCAGCGCCCACACCGCGCGCCATTCGCTGCCGTGCGCGTGCACCAGCCGCGTCCCCACCGCCAGGTCGCGCGTGAGCGCCGCCGCGGCGACGATCTCTCCTGCCACGTCATCGATCGCGCCGCCGGCCAGCGGCTCGCGCGCCGTGCGCGACCTGGTGGGTCGTTCACCGAGCGAGCGCTGCGCCGCATCGACCACCTGTCGCGCCATGGCGCGGTACGTCGTCAGCTTGCCACCGGTCACGCTCACCAGGCCGGGAACGTGCTCACTGATGGTGTGCTCGCGCGACGCGGCACTCGGGTCGTCGCTCGCGCCATTGTTCGCCCTGAGTGGCCGCAGCCCCGCCCACGCCGACACGACGTCGCCGCGCTCGAGCCGCGCGCCAGGGAAGAAGTGGTTGGCCGCCGCGAGCAGGTACGACACGTCCGCCTCCGACGCGCGCACCTGATCCGGCTGCACGCTCTCGTAGGTGTCGGTCGTGCCGATGATCGTGAAGTCGCCCGCGGGGAGCACGAACATCACGCGGCCGTCGCTCGGCGCGAGGAGGGTGAGCGCCCCGACGTTGTCGATGCGCCCGCGCGCGACGCTCACGTGCACCCCCTTGCTCCCGCGCACCGCCGGCCGCGCCGCACCATCGGCCATGCGCTCCACGCCGTCGCTCCACGGCCCGGTCGCATTCAGCACGACGCGCGCGGTGACGTCCACGCCGGCACCCGTCACGGCATCGATGACGTGCGCGCCGCGTACGCGGCCGTCCGACATCGTCAGCGACGCGACCCGCACGTGATTCGCCACGACGGCGCCCGCGGCGCGAGCGGACAGGACGGTGGCCAGGGTGAGGCGCGCGTCGTCCGTGGCGGCGTCCCAGTACCGCGCCCCACCCACGAGCGCCTCGCGGCGAAGCCGCGGCTCGCGCGCCAGCACACCGGCGGTGCTCAGGCGCTCGTGTCGCCCCACGTTGCGGAAGAGCGCGAGGGCGTCGTACAGGGTGAGTCCCGCGGCGAGCTTCCAGCGCGGCACGCGTGCTCCGGCGTACACCGGCCAGACGAAGGCCAATGGTCTCACGAGGTGCGGAGCCAGGCGCAACAGCGTCCGTCGCTCGGCGCTCGACTCGAACACGAGGGCGAGCTGGCCATGCTCCAGGTAGCGCACGCCGCCGTGCACCAGCCGCGAGGAGCGGCTCGACGTGCCGCTGGCGAAGTCGTCCTGCTCCACCAGCGCCGTCCGCAGTCCACGCAGCGCGGCATCGCGCGCCACGCCGGCGCCCGTGATCCCGCCACCGACCACGAGCACGTCGAACGTGTCGCGCGCCAGGGCGTCGAGTGAGAGTCCGCGAGCGGCCAGGGGCTGCGTGGGAGTCGATGGCACTCCCCAGAAGCTAATTCACGGATAGCTTCCAGCCATGCCTACCTTCGGCTCACCCGGTCGCCGCGTCGCCATCGTCGCCGGACTCCGTACGCCGTTCGCCCGCGCCGGCACGACCCTCAAGTCGCTCTCGGCCATCGAGCTGGGGAAGCGTGTCGTCGCCGAGCTGATTCAACGGAGCGAGATCGACGGCACGCTCGTCGACGCGATCGTGTACGGCACCGTCGTGCCATCGGTGCTCGCGCCGAACATCGCGCGCGAGGTCTCGCTGCTCCCGATGCTGCCCAAGGGCGTGCAGTCGTTCACCGTGAGCCGAGCCTGCGCGTCGGCCAACCAGGCGATCACCGACGCCGCCGATCAGATCGCACTCGGCCACGCCGACGTCATCATCGCCGGCGGGTCCGAGTCGCTGTCGAACGTGCCGATTCTCCACTCCCGCGGCATGAGCGACGCGCTCGCCGCCGCCTCGCGGGCCAAGAGCTTCGGCGGCCGCGTGCGCGCGCTGGCCGGGGTGCGTCCGCGCGACCTCGTGCCCATCACGCCCGCCATCGCCGAGCCCTCCACCGGTGAATCGATGGGCGAGTCGGCGGAGAAGATGGCGAAGATCAACGCCATCCCGCGCGCCGACCAGGATCACTTCGCGCTCCGCTCGCACCGCCTCGCCGCGGCGGGCACCGAGGACGGCCGGCTCACCGCCGAGATCGCGCCCGTGTTCGTCCCGCCCTCGTTCGCGCCGATGACGTCGGACAACGGCATTCGTCCCGACTCCACGATGGAACAGCTGCGGGCCCTCAAGCCGGTGTTCGATCGGAAGTACGGCACGGTGACCGCGGGTAACTCGTCGCCGCTCACCGACGGCGCGAGCGCAATCCTGCTCATGAGCGAGGAGCGCGCGAAGGCGCTCGGCTATACGCCGATGGCCTACATCCGGAGCTACAGCTACGCCGCGCTCGATCCGGGGGAGCAGCTCCTGATGGGACCAGTGCTCGCCGCGCCGGTGGCGCTCGACCGCGCGGGTCTCGACCTCAAGGACATCGACCTCATCGAGATGCACGAGGCGTTCGCCGCCCAGGTGCTCTCCAACCTGCACGGCTTCGAGTCGAAGGAATGGGCCGAGCGCGCCGGCTACAGCCGTCCGGTGGGTGAGGTGGACCGCTCCAGGCTCAACGTGATGGGAGGCTCCATCGCGATCGGTCACCCGTTCGGCGCGACGGGCGGCCGCATCTTGACGACGCTCTGCAACGAGCTCGCACGTCGCGACGGCCAGTTCGGGCTCATGACCGTCTGTGCCGCCGGCGGCATGGGCCACGCCATGGTGATCGAGAGAGTATGACGTCTGCCCTCACCCTGGAGCACGTCGACGGAATCGCCGTCGTGTCGATCGACGTGCCTGGCGGGCCGGTGAACCTGGTCACCGCCGACCTGCGCGCCGAGTTCGCCGCGATCTTCGATCAGCTCGTCGCCGACAGCTCGATCCGCGGTGTCGTCCTCGCCTCGGCCAAGCCGGACACCTGGATCGCCGGCGCCGACATCGACGAGTTCCTCATGATGAAGGGGCCCGCCGCCGCCGAGGCGCTGAGCCGCGGCGGGCAGGAGCTGCTCGCGCGGTTGGAGTCGCTCGACGTCCCCGTCGTCGCAGCCATCCACGGCGCGTGCCTCGGCGGCGGGCTCGAGACCGCGCTCGCCTGTCGCTATCGCATCGCGACGGACCATCCGAAGACGGTGCTCGCGCTGCCCGAAGTGCAGCTCGGGCTCATCCCCGGCGCGGGAGGCACCCAGCGGCTGCCTCGGCTGATCGGTCTCCAGCGCGCCCTCGACCTGATCCTCACCGGCCGCACCGTGCGCGCGCGCAAGGCGTATCAGATGGGGCTCGTCGACGAGCTGATTCACACCGCGATCCTCGCCGACGTCGCCGTCGACCGCGCACGCAAGCTTGCCGACAAGGCGCTCGGCGCGCGCCGCTCGCCGAAGGATCGCGGCGCCGCGAGCGTCCTGCTCGAGGCCAATCCGATCGGCCGCGCCGTCGTGTTCCGGAAGGCACGGGAAACCCTGCTCGCGAAGACGCATGGCCACTATCCGGCGCCATTGGCGGCGCTGCGGGCCGTGCAGGTTGGTTACGAGAAGGGGCGGGAGGCCGGCTATCGCGAGGAGGCGCGTGCCTTCGGGGAGATGGCGGCAACCGACGTGTCGAAGCAGTTGATCTTCCTCTTCTTCGCCACCACCGCACTGAAGAAGGATACGGGAGTCGACGAGCCCGCGCCCGCGCCCCGCGACGTCGGGACGCTGGGCGTGATCGGCGCCGGGTTCATGGGGGCGGGAATCGCCAGCGTCGCGGCGCAACAGGCCACGGCGGTGCGGCTCAAGGACACCGACCTGACGCGCATCGCGCGCGGCATCGCGGCGGTGAGCGAGGTCCTGCGCGGCCGCCTGAAGAAGAAGCAGATCACGCGGCTCCAGTACGAGGATCAGCTCAGTCTCGTCGGAGGGACCACCGACTATTCGGGATTCGGCCGCGCCGGGCTCGTGATCGAGGCCGTGTTCGAGGACCTCGCGCTCAAGCATCGCGTGTTGCGCGAAGCGGAGCCGGTGATCGGGCCGTCGGCGGTGTACGCGTCGAACACCAGCACCATCCCGATCTCGGAGATCGCCGAGGCGGCCGAGCGGCCGGAGCGGGTGCTGGGGATGCACTTCTTCTCGCCCGTCGACAAGATGCCGCTGCTGGAAGTCATCATCACGCCGCGCACCGAGAAGGAGGCGACGGTCACGGCGGTGGCGTACGGCAAGCGGCTCGGCAAGACGGTGATCGTCGTGAACGACGCGCCGGGCTTCTACACGACGCGCACCCTGTCGGCGTACATGAACGAGGCCGGTCGTCTGCTGGATGAAGGGGCAGCGATCGACGCTGTCGATCGCGCGCTCATCGACTTCGGGTTTCCCGTCGGGCCGATCACCCTGCTCGACGAGGTGGGAATCGACGTCGGCGGCAAGGTGGGTCAGGTGCTGTTCGACGCCTTCGGCACGCGGATGGCGCCCAGCGAGTCGCTGCGGCGGGTGGTCGAGTCGGGGCGAACCGGGCGCAAGGGGAGGAAGGGCTTCTATCGGTACGACGAGGCGGGCACGAAAGGCGCCGTAGACGAATCGGTGTATGAGCTGCTGCCGAACGGGGCGGCGCGAGTGGAGATGGACCCGGTGGAGATGCAGCAGCGGTGCGTGCTGGCGATGGTCAACGAGGCGGCGCGGTGCCTGGAGGAGGGTGTGCTCCGGACGCCCCGCGATGGCGATGTCGGCGCGGTGTTCGGGATCGGCTTTCCTCCCTTCCGCGGCGGACCCTTCCGGTACGTGGACGCCGTGGGAGCAGGTCGGATCGTGGACGAGCTCCAGGCGCTCGACGATCGGTTTCCGGGCCGTTTCGAGCCGGCGGCGGTGCTGGTGGAGCATGCCAGGGCTCATCGGCGCTTCTATCCGGCGCAGGGTAGCCCCCTCCCGTAGATTCCCCGAAGAGTGGCGAATTCGCGCATGTACGTGGAGTATTCGTAGGATAGGGCTTCCACTGTGACGGTGTGAATTGAGAGAAGGTCCAGACGGTATGGAGAGCACGGATGCCGCGCTCGTTACCCGAGTGCTGCACGGTGATGTGAACGCGTACGGGGCGCTCGTCTCGAGGTATCGAGACCGGTATGCCCGCTACGCGGTGCACATGCTGGGCAATCGGGAGGACGCGGAGGAGGCGCTCCAGGACGCCTTCACGCGCGCCTATCGGTCGCTGGCGCGCTGCGAGGAGCCGGAGCGGTTCGGCGCCTGGCTCTTCCGGATCCTGGTCAACCGGTGCCGCACGAGCGGGGCACGGCGTGTGCGTCGAGGGCAGACGTTCGTACACGACGAGGGCGCCCTGATGAAGGCCTCGCAGGAACATCCTGCGGAGCAGACCATGTGGCGCGAGGAGATCGAGCGCGCACTAGGCGAGCTGAGCGCCGACCAGCGGGAAGCGTTCCTGCTGAAGTATGTAGAGGAGTTGGGATACGATGAGATGGCGGAGATCACCGGCGTCGGTGTCTCTGCTCTAAAGATGCGAGTCATGCGCGCCTGCGATCGGCTGCGCACCCTGTTGCGGGAGGTTCACAGTGGCTGAGTGGGGACGGACGACACTCGAGCTGGTCGTCGAAGAATTGCAGCAGCCCGTGCGTCTCGATGCGACGTTCGAGCGGCGGGTGATGGTGCGCGTGCGCCGTCTGTTCGCCCAACGCCGGCGTCACCGCCGCGGCTGGGTCGGCGTCGCGGCGCGCGTCACGCATCATCCGGCGTGGGCGGCCGCCGTCGCCGCCAGCGTCGTCGCCGTCGTGACGCTCGGCGTCATGCGCACGAGGCCGCAGGTCCTGCCGCTCGCGGCGGCGGTGGTCGAGCCGGTTCAGTTCGTGCTCGTCGCCCCCACAGCCCACAGCGTCGCCGTCGTCGGCGATTTCAACGACTGGGGGCTCAACGATTCCGCCCTGGTGGCGACCCACCATCAGGGTGTGTGGAGTGTCACAGCGCCGGTCCCGGCGGGGGTGCATCGTTATGCCTTCGTCGTGAACGGGAAGGAATGGGTGGCCGATCCGAGCGCGCCGCGTTCCGCGGGTGACGACTTCGGCATGCCCAGCAGCGCACTCGTCGTCGAGGACAGCACCAAATGATCAGCCGGCCGATTCGCGGATTCATCACCGTCGCACTCTCGTGCGCGGCGCTCGCTCAGGTGGGTGCGCAGGATCCTCGCATCGGCAACAAGCTGGACGCGCCGTCCCGTGCCGCGCTCCGCGCGCTCGTGGACTCGGCCCGCGCCCAGGGACTCCCGACCGAACCGTTGTACGAGAAGATGGACGAGGGGCAGGCCAAGGGCGCCGACGGCCCGCGCATCGTGGCTGCGGTCCGCTCGCTCACCCTCGAGATGGCCAGCGCCCACCGCGCGCTCGGCACCGTCGCCACCGTCGACGAGATCAAGGCGGCCGCCTCGGCGATGCACGCCGGTGTGCCCGCGGTCGAGCTGGGCAAGATCAAGAAACAGAGTGGCCTGCGTCGCTCCCTCACGCTGCCGTTCACCGTGCTTGCCGACATCGTGTCGCGCGGGGTGCCGGTGGAGGCCGGGGTGAATGCGATCCGCTCGCTCGTGGGCGCCGGCGCCAAGGACGCGGACCTCAGCAAGTTCCAGCGCAACGTCAGTGTCGACATCGAGCAGGGTGCGCCCCCCGCCGCCGCGGCGGAGACCCGCGCCAAGGGCGCGACGCCGGCGGCGAAGCCCGAGGAACAGTACTGACGGTCGGACGGGAGGACAGGAGGACAGGAGGACAGGAGGACAGTCGGACAGTCGGACG
>Ga0193699_10000985_pt1 | contig 11522 bp, 8 predicted proteins | sample L3c2metaG_FD_160095 | JGI IMG/M metagenome (GOLD analysis project Ga0193699, IMG submission 160095) | Soil microbial communities from a riparian zone of the East river system, Colorado, United States - L3c2 | ecosystem: Environmental > Terrestrial > Soil > Riparian zone | place: USA: East River... | reverse complement strand
ACCAAGAACGGATCGATCACCTCGGTGCAGGCGATCTACGTCCCGGCTGACGACATCACCGACCCCGCGCCGGCCACGGCCTTTGCGCACCTCGACGCGACGGTCGTGTTGTCGCGTGCGATCACCGAGCTGGGCATTTACCCCGCGGTCGATCCTCTCGCTTCGTCTTCCCGAATCCTGGACGCGCAGTTCATCGGCGAGCGTCATTACAAGGTTGCGACCGACGTTCAGAAGATTCTGCAGCGGTACAAGGAGCTCCAGGACATCATCGCGATCCTCGGCATGGACGAGCTCTCCGAGGATGACAAGCTGGTCGTGGGCCGCGCGCGAAGGATTCAGCGTTTCATGTCGCAGCCGTTCGCCGTCGCCGAGCAGTTCACCGGCTACCCGGGCCAGTACGTGAAGCTCGAGGAGACCGTCTCGTCTTTCGAGAGACTGGTTGCAGGTGAATTCGATCAGTACCCCGAGCAGGCGTTCTTCATGCAGGGCGGCATCGACGGCGTCATCGAGAGAGCGGAGAAGCTCTCGAACTCGTAGCCATGCTCAAGGTATCGGTGATTTCCCCGGAGGCCGTGCTGTTCGAGGGCGAGACAGACTCTGTTGTCGCGCCCGCGTACGACGGAGAGGTCGGGATCCTGACGGGTCACGCGCCTCTCATGGCGCTTTTGGGTGAAGGCCAGCTGCGCCTCGGCAGCGGGTCCGCACGCCAGTTCAACGTGAGCGGCGGGTTCATGCAGGTGCTCGACAACCAGGTGCGCGTCGTAACGGAAAAGGCGACGCCGGCCTAGAGCCGGTTAAATGCGTCGGTCCCGACATATTTCTGGCACTGCTGAGCTGCACCGCAGGTGTAAAAGCGAGCCGAAGTAGCTTCCTTTGGTTGACATAATCGTTGCAACTGGCCTAAGTTAGGGCCAATCATTACGGGCACTTCCCGAAAAACCCCGGGCTGGGGGATTACTTGGGATGGCTGCCTTCTGCATCTGCGCCGCCTCGAGCGAATTTCCTGCTCCCTGCGCCGTATGGATGCTGCCACATAGTCGGCGTTGCGCGCCGGTCCACGACCACTCCCGCGACGCACGACACGTCTAGCCCAGTTTCACTTTCTGCGAGGTGTTTTATGGGAATGACAGGTAAGATTTCTCGCTTCCTTGCGGTCGCGAGCGTCGTGTTCGGGTTTGTCCCGGCACTTGCTCAGGCGCAGGGAACGACCATCAGCGGCCAGGTGACTGGCATTGGTGGCACACCGATTGTCGGGGCCAGCGTCAGTATTCCGACGCTGCGCGTTGGCGCGTTCACGGACGACGCGGGGCGCTACAGCTTCAGCGTTCCCGAGACGGCGAACGGCACGACGGTCACTGTTCTCGCTCGGCGCCTTGGCTACCAGCCAAGCTCGGCGTCGGTCGCGATTTCTGGTGCACCGGTAAGTCAGAATTTCAGTCTCTCGACGGCAGCCACCGAACTGCAGGGCGTCGTAGTCACGGCGCTCGGCTTGACGAGAGAGAAGAGCCAGCTAGGCACCGCCCAGCAGCAGCTGAGTTCCGCTGAGCTCAATCAGACGAAGGCCCTCAGCATCGTCGAGCAGCTGGAAGGAAAGGTTTCGGGCGTTACGATCACGGGCGCCGGCACACAGGGCGGATCTAGCCGCGTCGTGATTCGCGGCGCCAACTCGATCACTGGCAATAACCAACCGCTCTTCATCGTCGACGGCACACCGATCTCAAACCGTGGTAAGGGCGGCGACCCGAATGGTGGTTATGACTTCGGAAGCGCCATTTCCGACCTCAACCCCGACGACATCGCGACGATGTCGATTCTCAAAGGCCCCAACGCGGCCGCGCTCTATGGATCGCGCGCAGCGAACGGCGTGGTGCTGATCACGACCAAAAAGGGCGGCAGTTCCGGATCACACGCGCGCACCGAGATCAGCAGCACCTATACGTGGGACAAGCCGTCGATTCTGCCCTCTTATCAGAATTTATATGGACAGGGAGCCGGCGCCGAGTTCGCGTATGTGGATGGAGCTGGCGGTGGTGTCAACGACTTCGCCGACCAGAGTTGGGGACCGAAGCTTGACGGGCGCATGTACGGCTGCGTTTTCGTTCCTTCGACCACGACATACGACCAGAGCGTTCCCTGCACGCAGTTCACAAGCCCGACCGCTGCCTCGGCGTGGATCGCGCATCCGGACAACGTGGAGAGCTTTTTCAATACCGGTCACACCCGGTCGGCGACAATCGCGATGAGTGGTGGTACCGATCGCGCCAGCGCACGGATTTCGCTCGGTCGCGACAACATCACCGGCTACATCCCGAATAACAATTTCCAGAAGACCACCGGGCTCCTAAACGGAGCTCTGAAGATCAACAGCAAGCTCGATGCAGACGCAACGCTCCAATACGTCCACAGCGGGGCGATGGATCGGCCGGGAGTCGGCTACAATAACGGCATTCTCGAGGGCTTCGTCTGGTTCGGCCGCCAGGTCGACGTGAATGCGCTCCGCAACTACGCACAGGGTGGCGCTACGAACAACGGCCCGGCCAACCGCGAGTTCAACTGGAACTACAACTTCCACAATAATCCCTTCTGGATGCAGTACCAGAATCCGCTCCAGGACGCTCGCGACCGCTTCATCGGCACGGTATCGGCGACTTACAAGCTCACCGATTGGATGAGTGTCATCGGCCGCACCGGCTCTGACATCTATCGTCTGAACATCAATCAGGATTGGGCGACGGGGAATATTCAGGGCAACGGCATCAGCCCGAATTATTTCGGCGGACTCGCGAACAACGCCGACTACAGCAACCAGAACAACAGCGACCTTCTCCTCGCGATCAACAGGGTTCTCGGATCGCGCCTCGCGGTCAACGGGACGCTCGGCGGCACGGTCCGTCACGAAGTGTTCAACAGCGACGGTGTCTCCACACCGGGTCTGTCGGTCGCGGGCATTTACAACATCTCGAACGCGGCGATAACGCCGACGTCGACACAGTTTAAATCCATTCGTCAGGTGAACAGCCTTTACGCGGACGCCGCGCTGACGCTCAACAACTGGTGGACTGTGGAAGGGACTGCAAGAAATGACTGGTCCTCGACTCTGCCGACCAACAACAATTCATACTTCTATCCGTCGGTCAGCACGTCGTTCGTTTTGAGCGATGCTTTCCCGGCAATGAAGAACAACATTCTCTCCTACGCCAAGGTTCGTGCGGCGTATGCGCAGGTTGGTAACGACGCTGATCCCTATCAGCTCTCCACTACCTATGTTGCAACGAATCCAATCTCGAACCAGCCACGGTTCGGTCTTCAGAACACGATTGCGAATCCGGACCTGAAGCCCGAGAAGACGACCGCGAAAGAAATTGGACTCGAGCTGAGTCTGTTCAACGGCCGCACGACATTCGATTTTAGCGCGTACGACAAGGCAACCAGAGATCAGATCTTCACGATTCCTGTCTCGCCTGCCTCAGGCTACACGCTCAAGGCCGTCAACGCGGGGCAGATCTCGAATAAGGGAATCGACTTCCTGCTCGGCGTTACGCCGGTGCAGACGGCCGGTGGATTCCAATGGACTTCGACGTTCAACTATTCCCGCAACAAGAGCATGGTTGACGAGCTCTCCCCTGGCATTACTCGCTTCGTCATCGGTACCAGTTGGGACACCAACATCGAAGCCAGGCAGGGCGAGGCTTACGGCGCAATCTTCGGGTACGGATTCGAGCATGACTCCGCGACCGGCAAGATCATGACGTCGGGCGGATACCCTGTTACGCTTTCCCAGCGGGTACTCGGCAATATCCAGCCGAAGTGGACGGGCGGTTGGCAGAACACGGTTCGCTTCCGGAACTTCACGCTTGCGGGTTTGCTCGACTACAAGCGGGGAGGCAACATCGTCAGCATCACGAACATGTGGGGTCAGTACGCCGGCGTTCTCAAGGAGACTCTCAGAGGCCGTGAAGTCGACTGGGATAACCCGGGAGTTGTCCTCGACGGAATCGACGAGGACACCGGTCTGCCCAACACGATCAACATTACGTCGGAGCAATACTACCAGGGCATCTACCCATCGGTCGAACCATTCACCTACGATGCGAGCTACGTGAAGCTGCGTGAGCTCCGCTTCGGAATGGATCTGCCGGCAACCTGGGCGAGCCGCTTCAATGCGCAGTCGATCAGCCTGGCTGTCACGGGGCGTAACCTGCACACCTGGACCAAAGTTCCGAACATCGACCCAGAGTTCTCGTACACGACCGGAAACTTCCAGGGCATCGAGTTCGCCGCCCTTCCGAACGCTCGGAGCTGGGGTCTCAGCTTCCGAATCACGCCGTGACGGCCTTCCCGAGACTATAAAACAATGAGACTTAACTTCATAACAGCGGCTGCCGGCTTCGCCCTGGTGCTAAGCGCGGCGGCGTGCAACACCGACAAGCTTACGAACCTCAACAAGGATCCGAACAACCCGGCGGACGTTCCAACGACGACCCTGTTCACCAACGCGACGGCAAACGCCACCGGGCGGTGGCTGGGCTCGGGGTACGACCTGCGTATGACCTCGTTTTATGCGCAGCATCTGGCCGAGGTGCAGTATCCGGACGAAGACGCGTATAGACGGACGCGCGCGGCGCAAACCGCGACCTTCTTCAACAACGGCTATGCTTCCGAGCTGGCCGACTTCCAGAAGGTTCTGGAGAAGAATCCAGACGACGCGGGGATAACTGGTCCGGCGCGTGTCATGCGCACGTGGGTGTTCGGATACCTCACCGATTCTTATGGCGACATTCCGTACTTCGATGCGTTGCAGGGATCACCGACTGCTCCCGTCGAGACGCTCACGCCAGTGTACGATGCGCAGAAAGACATCTACGCCGATTTCTTCGCCACGCTTGACAAGGTCAGCAAAGACCTTGCAGCGAGCCCGACTGGCGATCTCGGACTGTCTGACCTGATTTACGGTGGCAATGTCTCGAAGTGGCAGCGCTTCGCGAACTCGCTGCGTGCGCGTTTTGCCCTTCGCCTGATCAACGTCGATCCTGTGACGGCTAGTGCCCAGCTCACCGCGGCGTTCAACGCACCCGGAGGTGTGTTCACGTCGAATGCCGACAACGCCGAGCTGAAGTGGCCTGGCGATGGTATTTATAACAACCCGTGGGCAGCTGACTTCGCCACCCGCGACGATCACCGCATCTCCAGAGTGATGATGCAGATCCTGCGAGACAACAGCGACCCGAGAATGCCGGTGCTCGCGCAGCCTGCCGTGACGGACGGTGCGTATCGCGGAGCTCCAAATGCGTTGACGGCTTCAGCTGAAGCGCCGTATATCACGGCGGCTTCGCGCATCGGCGAAGTACTCTATCCAGGTGCGACTGCGGCTGGATACTTCGGCGGTGGCGGAAACGCGTGGCCGTCCTACCTGATGACGTATGCGGAAGTCGCATTCATTCAGGCCGAGGCGGCTCAGCGCGGCCTTGGCGGTCTGACGCCCGGGCAGGCTGCCGCATTCTACGCTGCGGGAATTACCGCCTCTATGAATCAATGGGGCGTCGGTAGTGCTGCGGCAACCGCTTTCCTCGCTCAACCCACTGTCGTATATGCGGGTGGCACGCCGGGTCTGACGCAGATTGCGCAGCAGAAATGGCTTGCCCTGTTTACCGACGGCGGCCAGGCGTGGGCTGAATGGCGTCGCACCTGCGTTCCAGCGACGGTGAAGCCGGGATCGAATGCGCTGAGGGCGAATGTCCCGAGGCGATTCCAATATTCCACGACTGAGACATCGGTCAACAACACCAACAAACTTGCTGCAGTGGCCGCCATGGCCGTCGTCGATCCAGGGGCGACGGTAACAGACGAGTACGAGCTCCGCATGTACTGGGACACGAACCCGGCTGCGGCGCCAACTTATTTCGTCGGCTGCGGCAATCGTACGCTCGCACCTTCACCAGCGCCGTAAGGCTGGGGAGCTGAAAACCAAAAAGGCCCCTCGAGAAATCGAGGGGCCTTTTTGCTTCGCGGCGTGGTCAGCCGGTCAGCGACGCGTCCAGATGATCACGCTTCCGCACGCCCTGTTTTCGCGGTCCATGTACTGCGCGGGCGTGCCCGCCATCGACGGATAAATCTCAATTCCATCGACTTCCGATGGAGCCGCCACGTCATCCACTTCGGTGTTCACAGTTCGTACGCCATTTACCCAAATGCGGGGACGACACCCGCGCAGCGTGACGCGGTTGCCGATTCCAGAACCCACGGAGACCTGCGCGCCCGGTATGCCGCGAAACAACTCGCTGACAAAACGAGGAGCGATCTTTTGGATATCGCGCTGGTCGAAGAAATGTCCGAAGCTGCTGTTCTCTCTGTGATTGGTGAATTCTGCCATCCGCCCGCTCGTCGCGTCGACGGTGACCGGGTCCAGTTCCTCGGCGACTTCATCCAGCGCGACCTGGAGCGAGGGATTGTTGGATGCCGAAACGTCGACGGGCATCGTGCGAAGCTTGTAGCCCATATGCCTGACTGTCATCGAACTCGTCCCAACCGGGACCGCCTCAAACGAAAAATGCCCGTCCTTCCCCGATCGAGCTGATCGGGTCGCCAATCCGTACGGCTTTAGACTGAGCTGCGCGTCCGCGAGAGGAGTGTTGGCCCTATCGACCACTATTCCTTCGAGCGTTGCGAAGTTGGAAGGACCTGGGGATTGCGCGGCGACGATCTGCGTCGCGGCTGACAAGACACATACGATGAAAGAACCAGCGGCATGGATGCGCATACGACAGCTCCTGATTGGACAGGGTTTGCTCTGTTGGACACTCTATCCTGTTACAAGCGTTGTCAAGCCAACCGACCCCGCCAACCGATTTTCTTGGGAGGCAGGAACGCCGGCTGGCTTGCGAATTGCCCCGCTAAGGCCATAACATCATTTCAGACAACCGCTTATGACTGATACTGCTCATCCGCCGATCCTCGTGGTCGACGACAACCCTGACAACGCCCACATCATTCGTGATTACCTCGGTGCACGGGGTTATCCGATTACGGTCGCGTACAACGGTGATGACGCGCTCAAGGCATTCGAAGAAGTCAAGCCGGCGCTCGTTCTCCTCGACGTAATGATGCCGGGACGCGATGGCTGGCAGGTCTGCCGTGAGATGAAACAACATCCGACCCTTGGCCGCAGCGTGCGCATCGTGATGGTCACGGCGCTCGACGACTGGGTGAACAAAAGGCAGGCTCTCCAGACGGGCGCCGACGATTTCGTCGAGAAACCCTTCGAGCTCTCCAAACTCGTGGCGGCCGTCGAGCGCAATATCAAGCTGCTCGCTCCCACCACCGCACGCGGCGCTTCCACCGCACCCAGCCGCTGAGCGTGGATTACCACCAGCTTCTTCGTGATTCGCTGACTCGTCTCCCGACCGTCGCGGCTACAATCGACAGCATCCGCAAGGCGGTTCAGGAAAGGGGCGAGATGGTCGTTCTGTACTTCAACTTCGACCACTACTCGAAAGTCGAAGAGGTCTACGGCTGGGAGAAGCTGGATAGCGTTCTCGAGACCACCGGCGAGGCGATGCGGCAATTCCTCACCAAGAGCCCGCTCGCATCATCGAAGCTGATGGTCGCGTTTCCCAACGACGACGACTTTGTCTTCTTCCACGTTCCGCAGGACGATACGCCGGCGGCAACGGATGCTGAGATCACCGAAATCACCGCGGGACTCAAGAACGCGGTGTCCACTGAAATCGAGCGGGTTCACGGAGAAGATATTGCCGCCCTCTTCGACATATTCGTGGGGCGCGCGCTCGTCGTCTACAATCCGAAGCTCCGACTCGAGCGGCAGATCTATCGTGGAATTCGCGAGGCGGCGAACGCGTCCAAGAGCCTCGAGCACCGGGAGGAGGCGAAAAAAGTCGCCGACCTGCGCGAGACGCTCCGGAATCGCGGCCTCTACATCGAGTACCACCCGATCGTCATCACCGACAACCAGAAAGTATTCGGCTATGAAGCGCTCGCCCGCGGGACGATGCGCAGCATGCGCAGCCCCGAGGTGATGTTCGAGATCGCGGCGCAGTCGGACTTGATCTGGGACCTGAGCAGGTTGTGCCGTGAACGCGCGATCGAAGGCATGGGAAAGCTGCTCAAGGACGGCGAGCTGCTGTTCATGAACGTCGATCCCGCGGACTTTGCGGATCCTTCATTCGACGTGAAAGCGCTAAAGGTGAAAGACCCGACCCGAGTGGTGATCGAAATAACCGAGCGTACCGCGATCAAGGATTATCCCAAATTCCGCGGCCGCCTCAAGGAGTTCCGCGACGAAGGCTATCGCTTCGCCGTCGACGATGCCGGTAGCGGCTACGCCGGCCTGGGGTCGATCGCCAACCTCGAGCCCGATTTCATCAAGCTCGATATGTCGCTCATCAACTGCATTGACCAGAACTTCATCAAGCAGAACCTGGTCGAGACGATGGTGCGCTTCGCCAACGAGCATGGAGCGATGGTCATCGCCGAAGGGGTCGAGCGCAAGGAAGAGTACGACATGGTAAAATCACTCGGCGTCCATCTGGTGCAGGGTTTCTTCGTTCACAAGCCGAGCACGAGCGCCGTGGGCTATCGGCCGCCGATTCTGCCGGCGCCCGCGCTCACCGAGCCAGCAAAGCCGTAACCAGCTCGTACGACCGCTCCGCCGCGCCGAGGCCATCCTGAACCATTGCGCGCGCTGACGAACCGGCGGCGTCTCGCGCAGGAACCGATCCGAGCCAATAGCCGAGCCGGATCGTGAGGTCGGCTTCTCCCGTGACCACCGCACCACCTCCAGCGTGTACCAGCTTCGCTGCTTCGCGGCTCTTGTCGTGGCGCGGGCCAAAGAGCACTGGAGCGCCGAATGCCGCGGGCTCGAGCACCGAGTGCAGCCCCGCGGAATGAAATCCACCTCCCACGTACGCTGTATCCGCCAGCGCGTACAGGTCGCCGAGCACTCCGTGCATGTCGACGAGAACGACATCGGCGTCCTTGGCGTCAAGCGCGTGAATGCGCGCGAGCGTGAGTGACTTCGCGCGAGCCCATCGCTCGATCGAGCGGAGGTGCGAATCGCTCGTTTCGTGCGGGGCGATGATCAACCGCGCGTCGGGGATCTTGTCGCGGATCCTGGTCCAGGAGGAGAGCAGGTGCTCTTCATCGGTCGGCCACGTCGAGCCGGCGACCAGAGTCGGCCGCGACGAGCGCAGTCGTTGTATAAGCGGAGATGAGGCATTTCGGGCGCGCGCCCACACCTGGTCGAAGCGCGTGTCGCCCGTCACGCTAATGCGATCGGCTCGCACGCCCTCTTCGCGCAGCCTCGCCGCGTCGCCTTCATCGATTGCACCGACACGATCGAGCGAGCTGTAGGCGTCCCCCAACAGAGACCGGGCAAGAACGCCACGCCGTCCCGACGTTTCCGGGAGCGTCGCACTGATCACGCCGACCGGAACGCCGGCGGCTACGGCGCGCTCCGTCAGCAAGGGCCAGATGTCGAGCTTGCTGAAAACGAGCGCGCTGGGTTGAAGCGCGGATACCACCCCGCTCGCGTGATCAACGGTGTCAAACGGGAGGTAGTCGGTGAAATCCGCGCGCACCGATTTCGCAAACTGCTCGGCACTGGGCGAATAGAAAGTGTAGGCGATCTGAACATCGGGGCGGCGCGCGCGGACCAGCTCGATCACGGGCAGCGACTGAAGCCCTTCGCCGACCGATGGCGCGTGGAACCAGACCAGCGGTCGAGTGCGCTCCCGAGACGACGCGGCCCAGAGCGCGTAGCGGTCAACGAGTCCGCGGCGGGCGCCGAGCGCGCGACGGAATTTCGATTTGCCGGCGGGGACTACGCGGACGAGCGCGTCAGTGGCCAGCCCTGCGAGCGCGTAGGGAAGTCGCAGCAGCGGCTTCACAGCTTTGCCCCTGTCAAGCGATGTACCGTCGACGCCTACCTTGTTTATTTCTTGCTGGTCACCTGAGCGGAGTCGATCGCCTTTCGGAGCTCCTCAATTGGCTGCGCGCCGGCGAGGATCTTGTTGCCGATCAGGAAACTCGGCGTCGCCGACACGCCGGCCTTCGAGGCACGGTCGTGATCTGCCTCGATGAGCGGCTTCATCATTCCGGATTTCACACAGTCGCGCCAGCGGTTCATGTCCAATCCGTTGGCCTGCGCGAGCGAATCGTAGACGGGTGTCGGTGAGACCGAGGCTTCCCAACGGCCCTGCGTCGCGAACAGGCCGTCGTGCATCTCCCAGAATTTCCCCTGCGCCGCGGCGCACATCGCGGACTCGGCGGCCGGCCAGGCGTGGATGTGACTCCCGAGCGGGAAGTTCACGTAGGCCAGTCGGACTTTGCCGGTTTTCACGTATTGGTCGCGAAGCGCGGGGTACGTCTGGTCGTGCCACTCCTTGCAGTACGGGCACTGGAAATCGCTGACTTCGATCACCCAGACCGGCGCGCTGGCGCTTCCTTGAATCCGCGCGAGGTCCGCGCGCGTAATATTGGAATCGGGCGTCACAGACTTGGCGGCGGCCGATGTGGTTTCAGCTCTCACGACGGTTGTGCTTTCAGCGCCTTGTCTGGCATTGCCGCCGGGCGCGCACGCGAGGAAAAGAGCCAGCGCGCCAAGAGAGCGAATGTCGTTAAATTTGGTGGGAATCATCTGCTAAATAGACCTCCTGCCAAACCATGAAATCAAGGGAGAGTAGATACTTACCTCGGTTCTGATCGGGTTTCCTTCGACGGCGACTTTGCTCGCCGTTCTGCGAACAGCCTGGCTGTTCCTCCTTCCACAAGGCATCCAGATCCCGCCGCCCACCGGGCTGGTGAACGATTTCGCGCACGTGTTCCAGCCCGACGCGATTCAGCGCATGGAGCGCATAGCAGAGGACGTTCGCACCAAATCGCCGGGCGAGATTGCGATCGTCACGCTTCCCGACATCGGCACGCGCGACGTGCAGGAAGTCGCGACGCTGATCGGGCGGCAATGGGGAGTTGGGAAGGTCGGAAAGCCGGGCGACCCGACGCGCAACGCGGGCGCGGTGATCCTTCTCGTTCCGAAGGAGACGAGCAAGGACGGACGGGGACATTGTTTTGTCGCGACGGGGCGCGGAGCCGAGGGATTCGTCCTCGATGCGACCGCGGGGGACGCCTGCCGCGAGGCGATTCCGGCCTTTCAGCAGAAGGATTACAGCACCGGTATCGAGCTCGTGACTCTGAGAACCGCCGAGCGGTTCGCGAAGGAGTTCAACTTCCAGCTGGACACGGCGCTAGTGCCTCCGGCACCGGTGAGGAGCTATGACAGCCCGGACGGTAATGGTGGAGGCGGAGTTCCTCCGTGGGTGTACCTGCTCATCTTTTTCGCGATAGTAACGATTCTCAACAGCGCGGGTCGGCGCGGCCGAAGGGGATGCGGCGGATGCATCCCGATCGTGATTCCGACTGGGGGCTTCGGCGGCTTCGGTGGCGGCGGACGCGGCGGTTGGGGCGGCGGCGGCTGGGGTGGTGGTGGCGGTGGTGGTGGTGGTGGCGGT
>Ga0193699_10000984_pt1 | contig 11536 bp, 11 predicted proteins | sample L3c2metaG_FD_160095 | JGI IMG/M metagenome (GOLD analysis project Ga0193699, IMG submission 160095) | Soil microbial communities from a riparian zone of the East river system, Colorado, United States - L3c2 | ecosystem: Environmental > Terrestrial > Soil > Riparian zone | place: USA: East... | reverse complement strand
TGGATCGGCTCGATCCTGCTCGCGCCTGGGGTCGTCGGCATCCTCTTCGGGGCTCGGACGCGGAGCCTCCACGAGGCGGAGGCACGGGCGTTCCGCCTCGAGTTCGAGCGGCGTGAGGCGATCGCTCAGGAGCGGTCTCGCATCGCCCGCGAACTGCACGATGTGATTGCACACTCCGTCTCCGTGATGACGGTGCAAGCCGGCGCGGCGGAGGAGATGCTCAAGGTCGACCCGACGCGCGCGGTCGAGCCGGTCCGCGCCGTGCAGGAAACAGGGAGACAGGCGCTCGTCGAGATGAAGCGGCTCGTCGGCATGCTTCGCGAGCACGATGACGAGATCGGCCTCGCGCCCCAGCCCGGGGTCGCAGACCTCGAACGGTTGGTCGTGCAGATGGGCGACGCAGGCATGCGGGTCGAGCTACGGGTCGAAGGAGTGCCGCGCCCGGTCCCGATCGGCGTCGACCTGTCCGCCTATCGCGTCGTACAGGAGGCGTTGACGAACGCGCTCAAGCATGCCGGCGCAGCCTCGGCGCTCGTTACGCTTCGCTACGGCGAGCGCGACCTGACGGTCGAAGTGACCGACGAAGGCTCCGGCCGCGGGGTAAAGCCGGGCGGGCATGGGTTGATCGGGATGCGCGAGCGCGTCGGAATCTTCGGGGGAACGTTCGAAGCCGGTCCGCGCGAGAGCGGCGGCTTCGCAGTCCGCGCTCTCCTGCCATTCGAGGGAACCGCTTGACGTCGGTCTTGCTCGCGGACGACCAGGCGCTCGTCCGCGGCGGGTTCAAACTCATTCTCGACGCCCAGGACGATCTGGAGGTCGTGGGCGAGGCAGACGATGGACGCGCGGCGATCGAAGCGGCGCGCTCTCTCCGGCCGGACGTCGTACTGATGGACGTCCGGATGCCGGGGCTCGACGGTATCGCTGCGACCCGGGCGATCGTCTCGGAGCACCTTGCGACGCACGTCCTTGTACTGACGACGTTCGACGAGGACAGGATCGTCTGGGACGCGATGGCAGCCGGCGCCAGCGGCTTCCTGCTCAAGACCGCGCCGCCGATGCAACTCGTCGATGCCGTACGCACCGTCGCCACCGGCGAAGCGTTGCTCGCGCCGACTGTGACCCGCCGGCTGATCGAGGAGTTCGTCCGCCGCCCACCGCCCGGAGAGGTAGCGCCCGAGCGGCTCGCTGCGCTGACGGAGCGCGAGCGCGAGGTGATGGCGCTGATCGCCCGCGGGCTGTCCAACGCCGAGATCGCGGAGCGACTCGTTCTCAGCGGCGCCACCGTGAAGACGCACGTGAACCGCATCCTCGGGAAGCTCGATCTGCGCGACCGTGTCCAAGCGGTCGTGCTCGCGTACGAAACGGGCCTCGTTCGCCCCGGCGACTAATCTCGCCCGATGCAGTTGCACGGTAGGCTCGGAGCGCTCGCGGAGCGCAACTTCCGACTCGTCTTCTCCTCGACGACGATCTCGGCGATCGGCGACGGGGTCGCGACGATCGCGCTGGTCTTCGCGGTCTTGCACATCTCGGACGACTCTCCGACGGCCGTAGGCGTCGTCCTCGCGTGCCGTCAGGTCGCTGCTGCGGCGATTGCGCTCGCGGCCGGGGTGCTCGCAGACCGGCTCCCGCGCCACACGGTTCTTGTCGCCGTGGCCGGCGTGCAGGCCGTGGTGCAGGCGATCGTCGGCGCGCTGCTCGTGACCGGCCACGCGACCGTGGCGCTGCTCGCGGGGCTGGGGGTCGTCTACGGTCTCGCCGACGGGTTCGTCATCCCGGCGCAGAACGGGCTGATTCCCGCGGTCATCAGCGCCGTGCGCCTGCAGCAGGCGAATGCGCTGCTCGGTCTCAGCCGCTCGATCCTGGGCTTCGCGGCGCCGGTGTTCGGCGGCCTTCTCGTCGCCGCCGGCAGCCCGGGCGGCGCCATCCTGATCGATGCTGCGAGTTTCGCGGTCGCCGCGTTGCTCCTCGCGCGCGTGCACGTCGAGCCGCGCGCGGACGTCGTCGAACCGGAGCCGTTTCTGCGCGAGTTGCGGGAGGGGTGGACGGAGTTCCGCCGGCAGCGCTGGATCTTCAACACGATCGTATTCTTCGGGATCGGCAACTTCGCAGCGCAGGCGTGGGTCGTGCTCGCGCCACTCGTGATGAAAGAGCACTACGACGGCGCCTCGACGTACGGCATCGTGCTGGGGATGTTCGGCGCCGGGATGGTCGTCGGCGGCCTGATCGTGTTGCGCTGGCGTCCGGCGCGGCCGCTGCTGGTCTCGTGCCTCAGCGCACTGCCGTTCGGCCTCGGCGCCTGGATGATCGCGTTTCTCGTGCCGCTGCCCGTGCTCCTCGCGGCACAGTTCGTCGCGGGCGTAGGGCTCGCGATCCACCTGGCGCTCTGGTTCACGGTGTTCCAGCAGCAGGTGCCGGAAGCCGCGCGCTCGCGCGTCAGCTCCTACGACGCGCTGGGCTCGTTCGTGCTCATCCCGCTCGGAACAGCGGCCGCCGGGCCGATTGCCGGAGGGATCGGCGTCAAAGAGACGCTGATTGCCTCGGGTGTGATCACCGTGGCGACGAATTTGCTGGTCGTCGTGCAGCCGGTGGTGTGGACGATCCGGCAGCCCGAGCCGGCGCAGGCAGGATGATCCGCGATCGCTTCATCCTCGCTAGAAGGGTCGTCGGTGGCGAAGAAACGGCTTGACGTCGTGCTCGTCGAGCGCGGTCTTGCGGAGTCGCGCGCGCAGGCGCAGGCGCTCGTGATGGCGGGCCGCGTCCCCGGCCACTCGAAGCCGGGAGAACAGGTGGCGGACGACGTCGAGCTCGCGGTGGACGCGCCGCCGCCGTACGTCTCTCGTGCGGGGCACAAGCTCGCGAATGCGCTCGACGCGTTCGGCATCGACGTCACCGGCATGGACGCCCTGGACGTCGGGGCGTCGACAGGCGGGTTCACGGACGTGCTCCTGCAGCGAGGCGCGGCGCGCGTGATCGCGCTCGACGTCGGCTACGGCCAGCTGCACTCGAAGATCCGCGACGACCCGCGCGTCGTCGTGTTCGAGCGCGTCAATGCGCGCTCGCTGACGGAGCTGCCGTTCGCGCCGCAGCTCGTGACGTGCGACGTCTCGTTCATCTCGGTGAAGCTCGCGCTGCCCCCGGCGCTCGCGCTCGCGTCGCCCGGCTGGCAGGCGCTCGTGCTCGTCAAGCCGCAGTTTGAAGCCGGGCGCGCCGAGACGCCCAAGGGTGTCGTGCGCGATGCCCAGGTGCGGCGTCGGGTCGTCACCGAGGTCGCGGACGCGCTGCTCGCGAGCGGGGGAGAGCCGCGCGGGGTCGTAGACTCCGGGTTGCCAGGCCCGAAGGGAAATCATGAGTTCGTCCTCCACCTCGTCCACCGAGAACACCCCGAACGGCCGGCCGACCTCGACCGGTGGATCGCGCATGCCGTCGGTTAAGCGCGCGGCAGTCATCACGATCGACCGCGACGGCGCCGAGGAGGCGCTCGCCCGCCTGCGCGCGATCGCGGAGCGCAACGGGGTCGAGCTCGTCGAGGGTGACGACGCGGACATCGTGATCGTGCTCGGCGGCGACGGGACGATGCTGCGCGCACTCGCACGCTTCCTCGGCACCGGCATCCCGGTGATCGGCGTCAACTACGGGCGTGTCGGCTTCCTGACCGCCGTGTCCGCCGACGAGCTCGAGTCGGGGATCGCGCGCGTCTTCGCGGGCGAGTACAGCACGGTGCAGCTCTCGACGCTCGAGGCAACCGTCAACGGCACGACCAAGGTCGCGGTGAACGACGTCGTCGTCGCAGGCGGGACGCTCGGCCGCATGGTCGAGATTGGCTACTCGATCGGCGGCGAGGATCTCGGGCACCAGCCGTGCGACGGGCTGATCTGCGCGACGCCGACCGGCTCGACGGCCTACAACCTCTCGAACGGCGGCCCGGTGCTCGTCTGGGGCCTCGACGCGATGGTGCTGACCTTCATCGCGCCGCATGCACTCGTGATCCGGCCGCTCGTCGTCCCCCGCGGCCCGGACGTCACGATCACGAACCTCACAGCGGATCTCGATGCGACGGTGCTGGTCGACGGCCAGCCGGTCGGGACGCTCGCGAGCGGGGAGCAGGCCGTCGTGAAAGTCGGCAGCCAGCACAGCCTCCTGGCCACGCTGCCCGAGGTCACGTTCTTCAGCCGCTACGCCGCCACCTTCGGGCGGTAACGGCCTCGTCCAAATCGCGTAGAGCTGGGCCGCCCGCCCGAGGTTATGGTCGTCAGCCGCAACGCCGTCCTTCGGGCGTAAGGATCTCGCCCAGGCGACTGCAGCGCCGTGGGACGGCTGAGGCGAGCGCGCACGCCCAGGCCGGAAGTGTCCGCAGCCTCGGGAATTCTGCAAGATGGGAGCGGTGAGCACGCCCGGTCAGAGCAGTCCGCAGGGATTTGACGAGCGGACGTTGCGGGTTTCCTTCCCCGAGGAAGGTCTGCGATTCGACAATCTCGTCCTGCGCTTGCCGGGATACAGGGATCTACAGGGGCTAGCAGCCGCCTTCGCCGACGGCGAGTTGAATGAGGCGGACAACATTTCTCCCTTTAGCCCGGACGAGGTTGCGGAGCGACTCCGAGACTCGCCGACGCTCGCCCGGCTCGTCGTTGCCGACGTTGAGACTGGCGACATTTTTGGCGGCGGGACCCTCCACCACCTTGACCCGAAGCGCAGTGTCATCGAGATCGGTTATTGGCTCTATCCGCGGGCACGCGGTCGCGGAGTCGCAACGAAAGTCGCGCGGGCGCTCGCGGAGTATGCGTTCACGCTGGGTCTCCAACGTGTAGCGGCCTATGTCGAGGTGGGCAACGTCCCATCGGAGCGAGTTCTCGAGCGGGCAGGGTTCACACGCGAGGGCGTCATTCGTTCTCTGCCGAAGTCCGAAGGGCGCAGAGTCGATAAGACCCTCTTTTCGCTGCTCCCTGGCGAGTAGCTCAACTGGTAGAGCGACCGCCTGTCCAGCGGAGAGATGCCGGTTCGAATCCGGCCTTCGAGTAACTCAACTGGTGACCGCCTGTCCGTCTCGAATCGTAGCCGCTTCAGGGGGATTCGTTGCGTCACGTGCCTTCGGGACGATGACGCCCGCAGGTCCCCTCCCTACGATGGTGGGGTGCTCCGGTCCCTGCGCATCTCGAATCTCGTCCTCATCCGTGAGGCGGAGCTCGACCTCGTCGCCGGCTTGAACGCGATCACCGGCGAGACCGGCGCCGGCAAGACGATCCTCACCAACGCGATCGGGCTCCTGCTCGGCGCGAAGGGCGACGCCGCGCTGATCGGGGCGGCCGGTGACGAGGCCTACGTCGAGGCCGAGTTCGACGGTGTCGACGACGACGCGCTCGGCGCGCTCGCCGAGCTGCGGCCCGAAGGCGAGGACGGCGTCGTGCTCGCGCGGCGCATTTTCGCCGACGGGCGCACGCGCGCCTACGCGTGGGGACGCAGCGCGGCGCGTGAGGACGTCGCCGCTGCCGCGGAGGCGCTGATCGCGATGAGCGGCCAGTTCGAGCAGCGGCGGCTCGCGCGGCCGGCCTACCAGCGCGGCGTGCTCGACGCCTTCGCGGGGGTCGACGTGCGCGCAGCGCAGCGCGCGTGGCGCGAGCTGCAGGCTGCGCGGCGCGCCTACGACGAGTTGACGCGCGACGCCGACACGGCGCAGGCCCGCCTGGAGGAGCTGCGTAAGCTCGCCGAGGACACCGAAGGGCTGGAGGTGGATCGTGAGGACGAGCTGCGCGCCGAGCGCGAGCGGCTGCGCCACGTGAGCGAGCTGGCGGAGGGCGCCGCTGCGGCAGCGGCCGCGCTCACGCCCGAAGACGGGGAGGGCGCCGCCGATCTCACCGGCGCCGCCGAGCGCGCGGTCGCGCCGCTGGAGCGGCTCGCGCCGGAGCTGCAGGCCGCAGGCGACGCGCTGCGTCAGGCCGAGCTGCAGCTGCGCGAGACCGCATCCGACCTGCAGGCGTTCCTCCACTCGCTCCAGGCCGAGCCGGGGCGGCTCGAAGAGGTCGAAGGGGAGCTGGAGTCGTTCTCCGACTTGCGGCGGCGCCACCGGGCGCAGACCTTCGCCGAGCTGCTCGAGCGCGGCGAGGAGGCACGTCGTGAGCTGGAAGCGCTCGAGGAAGGTCACGACCCGGTGCGCGCGGCCGAGCTGGCGCTCGAGCAGGCGCAGGCCGAGGTCGACCGCATCCACGCCGCGCTGCGGAAGGCGCGCCGCAAGGCGGCGGATCCGTTCGCGAAGGCGGTGGCCGTGGAGCTGAAGGGGATCGGCCTCGGCGACGGCGAGTTCCAGGTCGTGCTCACCGAGCGCGATCCGGGCGCGACCGGCGCCGACGACATCGTGTTCCTGATCCGGCCGAACGCCGGGCTGCCGTTCGGGCCCGTCGCCGAGACCGCGTCGGGCGGCGAGCTCTCGCGCGTGGCGCTGGCGATCGCCGCGGTGGCGGGCGGCGAGACGATGGTCTTCGACGAGATCGACGCCGGCATCGGCGGCACCACGGCGCACGCCGTCGCCGAGACGCTCCGGCGCCTGGCCGAACGCGCGCAGGTCGTGACGATCACGCACCTGCCGCAGATCGCCACGGTCGCCGACAAGCACTTCAGCGTCGAGAAGGTTGCGGGGGATCCGACCCACACGCGGATCGAGCCGCTCGACGACGCGCAGCGCCGGGATGAGATCGAGCGGATGCTCGGCGGGGCGGAGTTTCTCGCCTCGATCGAACGGCAGTAGGCTTTCCTCATGAGGCTCGTGGTCCTCGTGGCCGTTGTCCTGCTGGGCGTCACAGCCGCCGGCAGCAGCGCGGTCGCGCGCGGTGCGAAGGGATGCGCCTGGGGCGCCGTCGCAGCCGATAACGCGTGCCTCGTCGACGGTCACGCCTGTAAAGCTCAGCGGGCCGCGCTCTACCGCCGCCACGGCTTCGCGTGCCGCGCCGGGTTCCTCGCGTACGACTGGAGCCAGCTGCGGCGGAGGCCACTCGTCGGCCAGCAGCTCGAACCCGGGTCGGCGTGCCCCGTGGCGCCGCGCACGGGCGAGCTCACGCGCGTCGGGCTCAATCCGGGCTTCATCGCCTGGGGACCGGGGCCTGCGTGGCCGGTGCTCGGCGGCCTCACCTCGCTCGACGTCCCGTTCGAGTTCGCGAGTGCCGGGCCGGAGTACACCGAGTGGGGCGCCCGCAAGGCGATGTGGGGCATCGACGCGCGCTACGTCGGCCCGACCCTCGTGCGCGGCCATCAGCTCGACGGGCCGAATGAGGTTCGCTTCGAGAATGGCAGCCCCGGCTTCACCGAGGAGAAGCGCTTGCATCCCGTGACGGAGCTCCGGTTCGTCGGCGGTTATGTCCGGCCGGCCGTGACCCGGGTTCGCGCACTCGGCTGCTACGCGTACCAGATCGACGGGATCGGCTTCAGCCGGACGATCGTGTTCCACGCCGTCGCGAAGTAGCCGCTCGTTTGGCGGTGCCATCTTCGACGGTGCCAGGCACCGTCACAAGTGTGCGACGACTCGTGCACACCCCTTGTGCGGCGCTCTGGATGGTGGTTCTCTTACGGCTCGTACAGCGCGAACGGGACTGCGGTGGGATGCCGTCGTTGCGATCGGTGCCTGGCACCGTTCGGAGCGCCCGGAAGCGAGCGCCGGTACGGCGCTGACAACCGAAAATGGTCCCCTGCTTAGACTCCGCGCGTGAGCTTCGTCGAGTTCAAGGGTCACGCCCGGCTCGATCGCCGGACGAAGGACCTGACCAAGCGCGTCGGGCCGGACGACGTTGCGATCATCGATCACGCCGATCTCGACCGCGTTTCCGCGGAGGAGCTCGTCGAGTCAGGTGTGCGGGTCGTCGTCAACGTCGCGGAGAGCCAGACCGGGCGCTACCCGAACCCGGGGCCGCTCGAGCTCGTGCGCGGCGGCGTGCGGCTGATCGACGCGCCGGGCGCCGATCTCTTCGAGCAGATCTCGGACGGCGAGCTGCTCTCAGTGCGCGGCGCGAGCCTCTACCGCAACGGCACGTGCCTCGCGCAGGGCCGCATGCTCGTCGAGCACGAGCTGCAGGTCGCGCTCAACGAGCAGCGCACGCGTGTCACCGGCGCGCTCCAGGCGTTCGCGGAGAACACACTCGAGTACCTGCGCGACGAGGGAAAGCTCCTCACCGAGGGCATCGACGTGCCCCACCTGAAGACGAAGCTGCGCGACCGGCACGTGCTCGTCGTCGCGCGCGGTCCCGGCCACAAGCGCGACCTGCGGATGGTCGGCACCTACGTCCGCGATTACCGGCCCGTGCTGATCGGAGTCGACGGCGGCGCCGATGCGCTGGTCGAAGCCGGTTGGAAGCCGCACCTGATCGTCGGCGACATGGATTCCGTCTCCGACCGCGCGCTGCAGAGTGGTGCGGAGATCATCGTGCACGCCTACCGCGGCGGGACTGCGCCGGGGGCGGAGCGCCTCGAACGGCTCGGCGTGCCGTTCCACACCGTCTCGGTGCCGGGGATCAGCGAAGACGTGGCGTTCCTGATCGCATACGAGAAGGGCGCGCAGCTGATCGTCGCGGTCGGCACGCACTTCAACCTGATCGAGTTCCTCGAGCGCGATCGCGCCGGCATGTCGTCGACGTTCGTCACCCGCTTGAAGGTGGGCGAGATCCTCGTCGATGCCAAAGGCGTCTCCCGGCTCGTCGCGCACCGCGTCGGGCTGTGGCCGTTTGTCCTGCTCGCGCTCGTCGGCCTGCTCGCGATCGTCGTTGCGGTCCTCGCCTCGCCCGCGCTGCGCAGCATCATCGAAGACCTCGCGCGCTCGCTGCTGTGAGCACTGCCCGTCTCGAGCTGGTGGCGCCGCGCGCCGATGTCTGGGCGTTCCTGTCCGAGCCGTACCACCTGTCCGACTGGTGGCCGGGGATCACCGGCGTCGAGCCCGACCGGCGCGGCTTCGCGCCGGGTGCCCGCTGGAAGGTGCTCGCGACCAAGAGGAACATCTTTGTGGGGCCGCGACCGACGGAGACGATGCTCCTGATCCGGGAGATCGAGGAGTACGAGCGCTGGACGTGGCACCTGCTCGCGCCGGAGACCGACGTCGAGATCCGGCTTCAGAGCGCCGGAGGCGAGAAGACGCTGGTCACGATCTCGACGAGCAGAGGCTCTGCGAGCCGCGCGGTGCAGCGTCTGTACGACCTCGTTCAGACGGCGGCTACCTTCTGAGGCGGTGCTCGACCTCCGCTATCACGTCGCGTCGCTCTCGGCCGTCTTCCTGGCGCTGGTCGTCGGGATCCTGGTCGGGGTCGGGATCTCCGGCCGCGGCTTCGTCGACAAGTCGGAGCGGCGCAACTTCGAGAACCGGATCACGGCTTTGCAGTCGCAGGTCGACCAGCTCGGGGCCCAGAAGTCCTTGCTGGCGCAGCAGGGCCGGGCCGACGGGGCCTTCGCCGAGCAGACCTATCCCGCGCTGATGCACCGCCGGCTCGAGGGCCGACGCATCGCACTGATCGTGCTCGGGTCGGGCGCCGCGGCCGGGGACGTGCAACAGGCGCTCACGGACGCGGGGGCGACCACGGCGATCTACCGCGTCGTCAAGCTGCCCGTTCCCGCGCCCGCGCTGCGCAAGGCACTGATCGGCAAGCCCGGGTTCCGGACACTCGACAACGTGGGCCACGAGCTCGGTCAGGAGTGGCTGACGGGCGGGGTGGCGCCGATCGCGGACCGCGTTTCGCCGATCCTCGTGCAGGAGCAGCGGGGGACGATCGGCAAGCCACTCGACGGGACGGTGATCGTGCAGGCGGCTCCCGTGGTCGATGCGGCGACGCGGCAGTTCGTGGCCGGCCTCTTCGACGGCCTGCGTGCGGGCGGCCTGCCCGTGGTCGGCGCGGAGCGGACGAATGCGCTGCCGTCGCTCGTCGACGCGTGGCGCGCCTCGCAGCTCTCGACGGTCGACGACGTCGACATGCTCTCCGGCAAGCTCGCGGTCGCGCTGCTCCTCGGCGGCGCGCCCGGCGGCAGCTTCGGCGTGAAGCCGACGGCCGAGGCGGCGCTGCCGAGGATCCAGCCTGCCCCCTGATCTGCGAAACGCCGTACCGCTCACGGTTCTCATAGCGGCGCGCGATGAGGAGGACGCGATTGCCCGCACCGTCGAGTCGCTGCGCGCGCAGTTCCCCGACGCAGAGGTGATCGTCGCCGACGACGGCTCGCGCGACGCGACCGCCGAGCGTGCCGAAGCCGCGGGCGCGACCGTGCTGCGTCTCCCGCGGCGCGGCAAGGGGCAAGCGCTGTCGGCGGCCGAGCGAGCTGCGCCGCCGGGCGCGCTCCTGCTCGTCGACGCCGACCTGCAGGGCGACCTGACCCCACTTTGTGTTGACTCAACACAAAGTGGGTTGCGGATCGCCAGGTTCGCCCGACGGGAGGGTGGCGGTTTCGGGGTCGCCAAGCGCATCGCCCGCGAGCTGATCCGCCTTCGCACCGGTCTCGAGACGACCGAGCCGCTCTCCGGCCAGCGGGCCCTCGACGCGCGCACACGGGCGGCGGTCTTCCCGCTCGCACCGGGATTCGGCGCCGAGACGCGGATGACGATCGACGCAGCGCGGGCAGGCATCCCGGTGCGTGAGATCGAGGTCGACCTGACCCACCGCGCCACCGGCCGCGACCTGCGTGGCTTCGTCCACCGTGGGCGCCAGCTCGCGCATTTGCTGCTCGCCGCGGGGCCGCTGCGCGTCAACTACCGCGGGCAGCGGCTGCCGCTCGTCGGGTGGCTCACCGCGGTGCACCAGCCGGTGGTGGCGGCGATCGGGCTCGCGGACGACCTCTGGTCCGGCCCCGAGCGGGGCTTCCGCGCCCATCTGCGCGCGGGCCGCACGACCGGGGTCCTGAAGCTCGTCGGGATCCCGCTCTACGGCCTCCTGCGGACCCGCAGCGTGTCCGGCGCGCTCCTCGTCGGTCTCTCTGCGAACGCGCTGAACCAGCTCGACACGCGTCCCGGTCGCGCGCTCAAGGCGTACGTCGCGTTCGCGATCCCGCTTCGCGCGCCGCTCGGGGCCGCCGTCCTGATCGCGCCCTACGATCTGCGCGAGATGGCAATGTTGGGAGACTCCGGATCGAACGCGCTGGGAGCGCTGCTAGGATGGAGTTCCGTGAATCGCCTCACGGGAAAGCGGGATCGTTGGTTGGCAATAGCGGCACTGGCCGGCCTCACCGCCCTCGGCGAGCGCACTTCGCTCGGTCAGATCATCGAACGGACGCCGGTGCTGCGCCGCGTCGACGAATGGGGGCGTGGGTCATGAGCGCGAAATACGTGTTTGTCACAGGCGGCGTGATGTCGTCACTTGGAAAGGGAATCACCGCGTCCTCGCTCGGCCGCCTGCTCAAGGCGCGCGGGCTGAAGGTGCAGGTGCAGAAATTCGACCCGTACATCAACGTCGACCCGGGAACGATGAGCCCGTTCCAGCACGGCGAGGTGTTCGTGACGGAGGACGGCGCCGAGACCGATCTCGACATCGGCCACTACGAGCGCTTCATCGACGAGAACCTGTCGCGCGCCGCCAACCACACGGCAGGC
>Ga0193699_10000983_pt1 | contig 11537 bp, 7 predicted proteins | sample L3c2metaG_FD_160095 | JGI IMG/M metagenome (GOLD analysis project Ga0193699, IMG submission 160095) | Soil microbial communities from a riparian zone of the East river system, Colorado, United States - L3c2 | ecosystem: Environmental > Terrestrial > Soil > Riparian zone | place: USA: East River... | reverse complement strand
GTCTGGGGTATTGGCGCCATCATCTGGTTCGTCCCGGGCTCCTTTCCCGCACAAGCCTATCTGGTGCTTGCATTCCTGGGCATGTCAGCAACGGAATTCGTTTGCCGCGCCCCCCATCGGCCGGCCTATCTCGCGCATGCTGCTGGATCGCTTCTCCCATTGGCTGCGCTGCTGGTGTTGGAAGGCGGGATGTATCAGATGCTGTCCGCCAATCTCGTGCTTTTCTTCGGCGGCGTGCTCTACAGCTATAGCGGCACGGTGACGCAACTTCTCAACGCCAGCATTCATGTTCGCCAAGACAATGCCGATTTGATCACGCGGCTGAGCGAGGAAAAGTGCATAGCCGAAGGGCGGCGTGATACAGCGCAGGCGAGCGAACGTACCCGATCGGCGTTCATCTCCAATATCAGCCATGAGCTCCGGACTCCTCTCAACGCCATCCTCGGCATGGCGCAGCTTCTGGAGCGAAGCGATTTGGAAAAGGCACAACGCGATCATGTGAAGGTCTTGCTCGAAGCGGGGCGTGGTCTAAAGACGCTGCTCGACGACATCATCGCCCTCGCCCAACAAGCAGACAGTCCGCTGTCTTCCCCGGAAACGGGAGGCGACGCGGGTCAGGCGGCGCGAACCGTCGCGCGGCTGTTGCAGCCAAACGCTTGGGAGAAACGTCTGCGTCTTTCCATCAATGTGGCGTCGGGGCTGCCCCGGGTCGCAGCCGATTCCCGGTTGCTGCGTCGCATCTTTTTGAAGCTGGTCGGCAACGCGATCAAATTCACTGAACGAGGCAATATCGGGATTTCACTGGATTCGCTCTGCGATGAAACGGGTCTACAAAAGGTGCGCTTCGCAGTTACGGATACGGGTCCCGGCATTCCCAATCATATGCTGGCGACGGTCTTCGAGCCGTTCGCGAAGGCAGACGAGTCTTACGCGGCGCGTCATACGGGCGCGGGAGTAGGACTCGCAGTTGCCAAGCGCTTGATCGAATCCTTTGGCGGCACTATCGGTGTGGAAAGCGAGCCGGGAATGGGGGCGAGCTTCTGGATCATCATGCCCGCCCTCGAGGCGCGCGCGGCCAGTGAAACCCGCCACGAAGATCAGGTGGAAGTCCCGAGCGGGCTGTCTGTCCTGGTATATTTGCCCGACGATCCGACGCGCTCGTCTATCGAGCGTTTGCTCACGCCTTTCGGAAACGCCATTACCCTCGCCGGCACGCTGGCGCAGGCCGCAACCGTTTCCTCACGGGGAGGCTTTGCGCTTATCATCACCTCCACAGCAAGCGCAGACGCTCTTGCTGCAACACCCGGCCAACGGACGCCTATTCTCGCTCTGACCACGAACGAGGAAAGCCTGCCCGGGGGGGCAGACGCCGTTCTGCGCTGGCCAGCGACGAACAACGCGCTCTATTCCATGATCTCATCCATCACGGGGGAAGGTGGAAAAACCGCGGACGGGTCGAACGATGATGCGATGGACGCCGCGTTCGACGCCAAGGCCATTTCCGAGCTTGAGAAATCCCTAGGATTCAAGACGCTCATCGATATTCTGCAATCCTATCTGCACACCGGGGAAGAGTTGGCGGCCTCCCTTTCGGCTGCCTCGGATAAGGAAGATTGGGGTCAAGCGGGGCGTCTGGCGCAGGATTTCGCCGGCGCCGCGGGCGGATTGGGTCTTACCGCGCTCACCGCCGCCTCGCGTTTGCTTGCGCAGGGCGCGCGCGATGGCGCCAACGATCAAATATTGTCAACGGCAACAGACGATGTGCTCTCCGAACAGCGCCGCCACCGCGAGGCATTACGCCGCCTCTATCCCGACCTTTCGGCGTAACGCCGAAGTCGCCATATTCGCTTCGCGTCGTGTTCACGCGAGGTCAGCAGTGCGTTTGCCACAATTGGAGTTACCGGCGTTGGCCCTCACGGGTGGCGGGGCTGTTATGGCTGAGCCGGCGGGCGAAACGCGGGCACTTTCCGCGACTGAAGCACGCGATGTGCTCGCTCGAGGCGACGTATTGACTTGCCATGCCCTTTTCGTGGCGCAGCGTCTGTCCACACGCCTTGGCAAACCCGTCTTTGATGTGCTCGAGCTTTTCGCCTTCGCGCGCCCCGCTGAACCCTGTCTGCCGAGCCCACTCGGCCTTGCGCGCGCCTTGAAGTTGAAGGAGCCACGTACGCCAGAGGAGTCGGCGCACGGGTTGCACGAAGCGGCTGCAGCTTTGTTTGATGGGCTAGTCGGGCTGCCTTCCGATCAAAAGGAACGTGCACGCAAGACCGCCTCTTTCATGAACAAGGCCGGGTGGCGCTGGGGACCAAGTGTGCTCGCTGTCCTGGGCGAACCCGAACGCCTTGTTAGCCCCCTGGCCGGTCTTGACAGCTGGCGCAGGCTTCCGGAATGGGAGGATGAAGCACCGCCCACCCGCCCAGGAAGTCAGCCTGTCGAGACAGAAGAAGCACAGGCGCGACTCGCCGCATTGGTCGGACCGGATGGCGCTGTCCGCCGGCAGCAGCAGGAATTCACCGCAGCGGCCTCGGCCGCCTTTGCGCCTAGGGTGCGAATAGGTTCGCCACGGATTGCTTTGGTGGAGGCGGGCACCGGCACGGGAAAGACACTCGGCTATCTGGCGCCGGCCTCGTTGTGGGCGGAAAAGAACGGTCCGGGTCTTTGGATCTCGACCTATACGCGCAACCTGCAGCGTCAGATCCTGCAAGAGATGGACAAGCTCAAGCGCGATCCGCGCACGCGGGACTTGAAAACCGTGCTGCGCAAGGGCCGTGAGAATTATCTATGCCTGCTGAATTTCGAGGATGCCGCCAAACGCAACGCTATGGCGTCCGGCCAGCGCGCCGTCGCGCTGGGCCTGATCGCCCGATGGGTCGCAGCGACCCCGGACGGCGATCTTTCCGGCGCAGGATTTCCGGCCTTTCTTGCCGCTTTCGTTCCGCTTCGCGAGCTGACCGATCGGCGCGGGGAATGCATCTATGCGGCCTGTCCCCATTACCGGACCTGCTTCATCGAACGCGGTCTACGCCGTGCACAATCGGCCGACATCGTCATAGCCAATCATGCCCTCGTGATGGCACAGGCGACTCAGGACGGAGTGAAGGCCGAAGAGACGGACGATGTCGCGCCCGAACGTCGCGTGCGCTACGTTTTCGATGAGGGCCATCATCTTTTCGATGCCGCGGATTCCGCGTTCGCGGGGCATCTCTCAGGCATGGAGATGGCGGAACTACGGCGCTGGATCCGCGGTCCCGAGGGGAGGACGTCGCGCGCGCGCGGCCTTAGCGAACGCGCACGCGATCTCGTGACCGACGAAGACGGGGCAAGCATCCTTGAAGAGGCGCTCGCGGCGGCCGGCGCTTTGGCGGGCGAAGGCTGGCTTGCCAGGGTAAAGGGGGGCGGTGCGCGGGGACCAGGAGAGGTTTTCCTCGCCCATCTCTACGCCCATGTGCGGGCGCGTAGCACCGACGGCGATTCGCAATACGGCATCGAAGCCGATGTGCGACCATTGCCGGTGGAACTGTTGGACGCTGCGCGCACGCTCGATCACTGGCTCATTCGCCTGGCCACGCCTTTGGGGCGGCTGGCGACCTCCTTGCGCACGCGGCTGACGCGCGAGGCAGCCGAGCTCGATTCCCCCATGCGCGTGCGGTTGGAAGCAGCTTCGCGTGGACTGGAGCGACGCGCGCATCTGCTTTTGCCGGCTTGGCGCGCCATGTTGGCGACGTTGGGCGAGGAAGCCGACGAAGCGACGGAATTCGCCGATTGGTTCGAGATCGCGCGCGACGATGCGCGCGACGCCGATGTCGGGCTAAAGCGGCACTGGATCGACCCGACGATCCCATTCGCGGACACCATCCTCAAGCCGGCGCATGGCGCATTGATCACGTCGGCGACCCTGCGCGATGGCGGCAATCACGCGAATTCCGAAGGCGATTGGCGTACCGCGGAAGTGCGCGTGGGTGCCCATCACCTTCCCGAACCCCCACAGCGAGCCCTGTTCGGTTCTCCGTTCGACTGGGCGAACCAAGCGCGCATCATTGTCGTTCGGGATATCGACCGCCGCGACTTGGATCAGCTCGCCGCCGCCTACCGCGAGCTCTTGCTAGCGGCCGGAGGCGGCGGACTTGGCCTGTTCACAGCCGTCAGAACGCTCAAAGCCACCCATGCGCGAATCGCATTGCCCCTCGCCTCCGCGGGCCTGACCCTCTATGCGCAGCACGTGGATGCGCTGGACACGGGCACACTTGTCGACCTCTTCCGCGCCGAGGAAAATGCCTGCCTCTTGGGCACGGATGCCCTCCGCGACGGGGTCGACGTTCCCGGGCGTTCGCTCAGGCTTTGTGTCTTCGACAAGGTGCCATGGCCCAAGCCCAGCATCCTGCATAAAGCTCGGCGCGCGCGTTTCGGTAAGAGCTATGACGATCTTTTGGCCCGGCTTCGGTTGAAACAGGCGTTTGGTCGGCTTATCCGCAGCGAAACCGACAAGGGTGTGTTCGTCATCCTGGATGCCGCCTGCCCGAGCCGGCTCCTTGCCGCGCTGCCTCCCGAAGCGCCTGTGATACGGTGTGGCCTTGCCGAAGCCATCGCCGAAACACGGAGTTTCCTTGTAAACACACCGTTGCCGGTGAAAATCTAGGCGAATTCAAAATGCGAGCGGGGACGTCATGAAACGCATATTCATCGGGATCGCGACGCTTCTCCTTATGGTTTTCGTCGTCATGGTCGCGCGCACTTTGATGATCGCCGCACCGTCCGATCAAGCGGCTGCGCCTCCTATTCCCGTAGAGTCGAACGCGGTCGCCCAGCATCTCGCTCAGGCCGTGCGGTTCCAAACCATTTCCTATGGCGACGGCATTAAGGAAAACGAAAAGGCCATGGCGCTCCAAGCCATGCATGATTGGATGGAGCAGACGTATCCCTATTTCCACGAAGCAGCAGGACCAGAGAAGTTCGGCGAGAGCCTTCTCTTCACCTGGATCGGCAAGAACCCGAATCTACCACCGGTGATGTTGATGGCGCATATGGATGTGGTGCCCGTCGTTCCAGGTACGGAGAAAGATTGGACGCACGCGCCATTCTCCGGCGATATCGCCGACGGCTTCGTTTGGGGCCGCGGCACGCTCGACGACAAAGGTCAGCTCGTTGCCATCCTCGAAGCGATGAACCGGCTCGCGATGGCCGGCTTCCAGCCGGAGCGCACGGTCATGTTCGCGTTCGGCCAGGATGAGGAAGTGGGCGGCGGCAAAGGCAACGCGGCAATCGCCAAAGCGCTCACCTCGCGCGGGGCGCATTTCGCCTGGGTGCTGGACGAAGGCAGCTCGATCATGAACGAGCCCTATCCCGGTGTGCGCCGACCGGTCGCCTTCGTCTCCAACGCAGAGAAAGGCTATCTCAGCCTCGAACTGACCGCCCATGGCGAAGGCGGCCATGCCGCACGACCCTCGCTCGATCTGGCGCTGCCTCGCCTGTCCGCGGCGATCCTCAACGTGATCGGAAGCCCTTTCGAATCGGATTTAGACGACATCCAGCGCGCGAAATTCGCCGTGCTGGCACCGCTCGTCCCCTTTGCCGACCGGTTCATGCTCGCCAATCTCTGGCTGATGAAAGCGCTTGTGCTCAGGCGGATGGAGGCAGTGCCGGATTCGGCGGCGGTTCTGCACACGACCATCTCACCCACGGTTTTGAACGCGGGCATCAAGGAGAACGTCATCCCACCAACGGCGCGCGCCATCATCAATTTCCGGCTCCATCAACGCGACACTATTAACTCGGTCACCGCGCATGTGAAACAGGCCATCGGGGATGCGAAAGTGGACGTCGTCGAGCGAGAAGAGACTCTCTCGGAAGCGACCAAGGTCGTGGATATGAAGAGCCCCGCGTTCGTCTATTTGTCGAACGCGATCACGGCGACATATGGCGTCCCCATCGCCCCCGATATCATGACCGGCGCCACTGATTCTCGACATTTCCTGCCGATCGCCGATGCGGTTCTTCGCTTCCGACCCTATCATGAAGAGGTCGCCGATCTTGCCCGCGTGCATGGCACGAATGAGCGTGTCGCCGTGAGCGATCTTGGTCCTGCGGTCAGCTTCTATATGCGCTTGGTCCAAGATTTGAAATAAATGCTGCCATTCTCTTTTAGGAGATTGCACACTGTATTTCATACGAGTTTCTATCTAGCGCCTTGATTGGTCTCATTCTGCCCTCCAGTTTGGCCTTGGTTACATCAATCGCCCATGACAGGACCCCTCGGTTGGCAACTGCACGCAAGCTGCGGGCAGCACTGCCATCGTTCATCCCTAGTTCATGCTGGAAGTTTTACGGTCGCTGCTAAAGGATTGTCGTAACGACCAACCCCTGCCGCAACTTCACTCACGAGCCTCGATACATGCCTATGATGCCCCCGGACGCCGACCTGAAAACCCATCTTGAGAACCGGCGCTCGCTTGCGGAAGCGCGCGCGACCTATTTTGCGCCTTTCACTCCCGCGGAGCCCGCCCTGAATAATCTCCACGATTTTTCGAAGCTGCGAGAAGAAATCGCGGCTCTGCGAAATGGAACGCCGGCCCGCTGAAACAGGCCTACCTAGGTGCCCGTTCAGAAGTCCGGCTTCTCCGCCATCGGCATATGATAATCGAAGAGATTCATATTGTTCTCTGCGCAGATTTTTTCGATGAACTCCTGCTGCACGCGCCGATAGTGCCGCATTCCCGACCAGGGCTTATAGAAAGCGTCAGGGTCGTCTACCGTGAAGACCACTTCCATCGCCTGGCCGCCCTCGACCATTCTCCAGCGCTCCACCACGTGCAGCTTCTGGGTATGCGGCGTGCGGTAAATGTCGACGACCGTCTTATCGTTCTGCCCAATCGTGTCGATGACGAGCGTGTCTCCTTCGTAATGGCCGACCGACTCGCCGTACCAGGACGGCTTCGGATTCGTCGAATGGGGCACGTCCATGTAGACACGCCGGAGCTGATTGTCTTCAGTCCATATCATCCAGACTTCCTTGGGAGTTTGCAGGAATACAACGGGGTCGGGTCCGCCATAACCCATGAAGAAGGGAACGCCTGCCGGCACGCAGCTTGATTGCGCCGTAAAGGCACTCTTCTTGCCGGCGAGGACGTCGTCGATGTCCTTCTGCATCTGTTCCTTCACCCAGGGCATCAGGTTCGGATTGGAGAGATCGGCGATCCGGAAACTCGGTTGCGCGCCGGCGCCGTTGGGAACGAAGGGATGCGCCGGATCGCTGACCGCGGGCGGCAGACGGCCGGGAACAGGTTCGAAGTACGGACCGCCGCCATTAAGGCCGACCCAGCCGGCAAAATTCGACGAGAAATCCGGCGGAGTCGGCTTTTGTTGCGCCACGGTCGATGCGACCGGAACTCCCACGAGGGCGACAAGGAGGCTGCTTGCGAGAACGCTCCATGTGAACGAGGACATTTTTGTTCCTCCTTGCTTGTAGACCGAGCTATTGCGCCGGAGAAAATTTCTGGACGCGCCGTCCCGTCGCGACCTTGCCGGTATAGAGATTGCCCTTGGAATCCATTGTTGCGACATGCAGGAAGCTGAACGCGCCACCCTCGGGGCCGAAGCGGCCGATCTTCTGCACCACCTGACCGGTCTGGCGGTCGAGTTGCCACACGACTATGTTCATGATGTCCTCGGATCATAGCGATTTTTCGCAGGACCTTCTGACGGCGCCGCAACACTGACGGCGAAAGCCGAAATGCAGCATAGACCGACCGCCGACGCCGACGCTTTCAAACATTTCCTCCAATTCGCGCGCAATCCCTTCGCTCCCCGTTGGCAGGCTACTCAGCCACGCAGCCGCATTCGCGAAGCATACACTCGCGATCCAGACTCATGAAGAAGGCAACTCAAGAAGATGCGAAACTCCGTGTTTCAGGGCTCGTTCGGTAGCGCAGGCGTGCTCGCGGGTGCTTTGCGAGGCGGATTCGCCTGTTCGAGCGCGTAGGCATAGGAGAACAGTCGACCTTCCGAGAAATCGGGGCCGAGAAGTTCGCCTCCGACAGGAACGCCGAGCGGGGCGGAGGCCGTCGGCGCGGAGAACCCGGCCTGGAAAGTCACCGCCGGGAAACCGGTACCGTTGGAGAGCACGCCGTTGCGTTCCGCTTGATCGGCGGCGCCGATCGGCGCGACCAGAACTCTCTGCAGCGGATAGAGGATCGCATCCAGATTGAGGTCCGCCATCGTCTTGGAAACGGCGAGGCGCAATTTGTCCCGGTTCAACATGCGGTCCTTGTAGGTCGGATTGTTCATACCGTCGGTAATCGCGATCTCCATCTCCAGCGTCTTCTGCACGGCAGAGGTCTTGGTCGCGACCAGATCGGCGAAGGTCTTGACCGGCGCACCGGGTCCGAGCGCCGCGAAATAGCGTTCCATGGCGGCGCGCGCTTCATAAGGCTGTGTATCCATAGCGGGCAACAGCGCATCGTATTCGGCAAGGTCGAAGCGGATGATCTTTGCGCCCAGCGATTCCATCCTGGCGATGGCGGCCTCCATCGCGGCGTTGACCTCGCGATGACGCTCCGCCGCGCCGAAGAGATTCCGCATCACCCCGATCCGTGCGCCTTTCAGGGCATCCTTGTTCAAGAGCTGCGTGTAGCTCTTCGGCATATGCCCCTTACCAAAGGCGGTGATCGGATCGCCCGAATCATAGCCTGCCATCACATCGAGCAGCAGTGCCGCGTCCGTAACCGTTCGCGCGATCGGGCCGACCTCGTCCTGGGTCAGGCTGTTGGGGATCACGCCTCGCCGGCTGACGAGACCGCGCGTCGGGCGAATGCCGACCAGATTGTTCGCCGAGGCCGGCGAACGGATCGATTGGCCCGTGTCGCTGCCCGTGCCGAGAACCGCGAAATTGGCGGCGATCGAGGCGCCGGTCCCGCCGCTAGACCCGCCCGGGGTTCGGCTGAGATCATAGGGATTCCTCACCTGCCCCCCGAGGCTGGAGATCGACATCCCGCCGCGCGCGAATTCCTGCAGATTCGCTTTCGCCAGGATCAGCGCGCCAGCCTTGCGGATCCTGTCCGCGACGAACGCATCCGTCGGCGGTCGTGATGTCTTCATCGCGACATTGCCGCCCGTGGTCGGCATATCGGCAGTGTTGAAATTGTCCTTGAGGATGACCGGAATGCAGTGCAGCGGGCCGGCAGCGGAGGGATTGGCCGTGTACTGACGATCAAGCTCGGCTGCGCGCTCCATGACTTTGGGATTGACGGTGATGATGGCGTGCAGCGATGGGCCGCGCAGATTGTAGGCCTCGATCCGATCGAGATAGAGCCTGGTCAGCCTTGTGCAGGTCAGCTGATGCGCGGCGAAAGCGTCATGGATACTGGCGATCGTCGCTTCCTGCAGATGAAAAGGACGCGCTTGTTGCGCATGCGCGTGCCCGATCATGACGCTCAGCATAGCGCATGACAGCGCAACTCCGGGCAGATGACGCATCGAGGCTGCTCCAAAATCTAATGCCACCGAAGAAACAACCTCCTTCCCTGAAACTCGAAGGAACGCAGCCTTCTCAAGAATGACATGCCGAGGAGCGACGTGTTCATCTCCGCTTGGTTTATCGAGACCGGCACGTTGGATAGTTCGATGGGGCCAATGGAGAGACTTCGCAAAGTGAATGCCGCGCCCTGTCCGATCCCGTTGGCTGTCTCGTAAGGGTGGGTAAAGCTCAACGCCTCCGTGTCGATACCGATCCGCTTTGCGTCGGACGGGCTCAAAACGGTTTCGCTTGCGCCCGTATCAATGAGGAAGCGGACCGGGCTGCCATTGGCATTGCCGATGACATAAAAATGCCCGTCCGCGCTCTCCGAAAGAACGACGACATCAGGATTGCTGGCGACCGGATTGCCGGGGAGCAATTCTGACCGCAAGCGCAGACCTATATCTGTCAGTTCGCTCTGGAACGCGAAACCGATCGCCAGAACCGCGGCGACGCCCATCCAGATTGCAAGGTTGCGAGCAACTTCGCCAAACCTTACGCGGCGAGCGAAGATCACGCTCCCGGACACGAGAGCAAGGATAACGACCAATTGGACCAGATAGGCCTTGTTCAAGCCGGAAGAAATCTGCCCGGGGAAAAGCTCAGCGAGCTTCCATAGGCCAGCGCCTATCGCAAAGAGCAAGACAAGCCAAAGGATGAAGCGGACTCGCGAGCCGATCTGTTTCGGCTGCGACTTCTGATGCCATGGTCCCTGCTGATCGGGCATCATCAGATTTTCATCTGCGCCCGACCAGCGGCCATTGCCGGCACCCCTGCCCTAGCCCTCATATTGCAAGACGTGCATTCCGCCATTCCAATCGCTGACATACATCAGCCCTTCCGCCGTGACGTAGCAATCGCAGCTTTGCGCCGCAGCGACGACATTCGGGCGCGGATCGACCATCCTCTTGGGCGGCGGCGGCACCCACGAGGCGATTTCCTTCGGCTGAAACTGATCCTTGATGTCGAACACGCGCACACCGGCATTGTGATAGGTGGCGAAGATCGTCTCCTCGCTCTGGAAGGAGCCGGGACGGTTCTCGTGCAGATTGTGCGGGCCGAAATTGCCTATCTGGCAGTAGTCGCGATCCTTCGGCGTCGGCAGGGTCGCGATGGGAAGTGGGTTTGCATCGACCCGAACATCCACCATCCAGGTGTAGAATAGACCCTTCGCGCAATTGTCGGCATTCGATTCTTCGGCGACGACGGCGAGCTTGCGCCCGGGGAGCGGCAGGGGCGTGTGCGTGCCGCCGGCAAAGGGCGGCGACCAATTGATATGGGACAAGAGCTTGGGCTTCGTGGGATCGCTGACGTCGTGGATGGTGAAGCCACCGTCGCGCCACGCACTATAGCCGCGATTACCAGCCACAATCATATGGTGCAACGCAACGCGTTTGCCTTTCGGCGTCTTGTCGACTTCCTTGCCGGCGCGCCACATGCCCGGCAGCCACCAGCGCGACACGATCTCCGGCTTGGTGATAGTCTTCAAGTCGACAATGCACAGGATGTTGTCGGTGTAGCCGTCGAAATGCGCCGCGACGTAGGCGTAACGGCCTCCAGTCCACCACAAGCGGTTGATCCCGAGCCCAGGCATTTGCAGGAACGCGATCTCGCGTGGGGTCGCGGGCTTTGAAATATCGTGGATGGAAAGGCCCGCGCGAAATGGCTTCTTGTTGGTGATGCTGTCGACCAACGTGTTTTCGAAATAGCCGCGCTCATTGTCGTAGGACTGCATAGCCACGATGTTGGCGCCATTGGCCACCAGCATCAGATCCTCGGCGACCTGCAAGTGATGCGTGCGCGTGTTGGGGCCGGCAGTCCAGAAATTCACCGGCTTCAGATTGCGCGGATCGGAAGCGTCCAGCGTCGTCAGACCGTCGCTGAACATGTGGCCGACATAGATATGACGTCGGTTGAGCATGATCTGAACGCCGTCTGGACGGCCGCCCTGATCGGTATAGGAAATGTGCTTGATGCGGCGGCCAATACCTTCGGGCGGGACCACCGCGCCCGGAGAAGCGCCAGCGGC
>Ga0193699_10000982_pt1 | contig 11537 bp, 10 predicted proteins | sample L3c2metaG_FD_160095 | JGI IMG/M metagenome (GOLD analysis project Ga0193699, IMG submission 160095) | Soil microbial communities from a riparian zone of the East river system, Colorado, United States - L3c2 | ecosystem: Environmental > Terrestrial > Soil > Riparian zone | place: USA: East... | reverse complement strand
GGATGGCGATCGCCGCCAGGATTGCAACGATGGCGATCGTGATCATTACTTCGATCAGCGTGAAACCGGATTGGCGATGCATTGAAACCCCCTTTTGCATGCGATGGATGATAGAGGACTCGGCAGCCGCGCCGCAAAACATCCCGACGAGCGGGCGAATTGCCGGTACGGACGGCGTCTGCGTCTGGATTCTAGCGGAATTACTTCACGTTCCCGGAGCGTGGCTGCGGAAGGAATTCATGGCTTGCGATCCGAATTAGACAGGGTCCAAGTGCTCGGATAGAATGGTTTTCGTGAGAAAACCGCAGAACCGAAATCGCGAAAATATCGCCCAGTTGCTGCGCCGGCACGGCATCACGCCGACCCACCAGCGCATGGAGATCGCGCACGTGCTGTTCGGGCGTCGCGAGCACCTCTCGGCGGATCAGATCCTGAAGTGGGTCAACTCCCGCTATTCCGAGGTATCGAAGGCGACGGTCTACAACACGCTGAAACTGTTCCTGGAAAAGAAGCTGATCCGGGAGCTGGTCGTGGATCCGACCAAGATCGTCTACGACCCGAACACCGAACCGCATCATCACCTCTACGACGTCGTGTCGGGACGTCTCACCGACATCCCCGCCGACAAACTCCGCGTCGTCGGCCTGCCGCCTTTGCCGCAGGGAACGGTCGCAGAAGGCGTGGACATCATCATCCGCACGCGCCCGCAGTCCTAGCAAAATCGGCGATAGGCCGCTATTCTCGGCAGCTGGAGACCTGCGGCTTTGCCGCGGAGGAAAATGGTGGCCTGTCCCCGGTTTTGCCGCTGATATAATGCGCGCTCCCCATTCGTACGCGGGACGCAGGCTGGCGTAGCTCAGCTGGTAGAGCAACTGATTCGTAATCAGTAGGTCGGTGGTTCGAGTCCACTCGCCAGCACCACCCGAGGGCTGCGAACAGGCTGGAGGGGCATGATGAAGCTTTTCGGGGGAGGCAAGTCCGATCATCCCATGGCCGAGGTGAAGGGGGCCCGGGCAATCCTCGACGCCATTCCCGCGGGCGATCCGATCAAGGCGCTCGAAGACCTGAATCACTGGCTGGAATCGGTGCGCGCCTGGGAGGGCTTCAAACCCGAGTACCGCGCGCAGGTCGTGCAGATGGTGGACGAGGCTGCGCAGATCCACCTGCGCAAGGTGCAGCGCGATTATCTCTCGTCCCCGCGCCCGTCCAAGTTCCAGGAAAACCGGCTGTGGGCGGTGATTCGCGAGTGGTATCGGCAATCTGCGCTCGCGTTCGCGATCTGCATCGACGTGTACGCGACCGGCCAGAAGGGCTGGGAGGACCTGAAACAGAGCATCCCGCTGCTCACCGTGCGGGCGCTGCGCGCGCTCGCCGCGCAGATGAAGTGGCAGCACATTCGCTACGGTCCTGCGGACAATTCCCTGTGGGGAATGGTCGCGAAGATCTACGCGCTCGCGGAAATCCGCAAGTACTCGCAGTCCAAGATGATCGCCTACGCAGGGTTGCCCGGGGAGACTTCGCCCGAGCAGGAATTTCTCAAAGCGGTGATGTTTTCGGCATCGTCGCCCGACAGCCTGCAACCGGTCGAGATCGAGCTGGTCGAGCGGCTGATCGCGCATCTTGCCGGCTCGTTCAAGCTCACCACCAGCCTGCAGCCCGATATCGTCTACTGCTTCGATCTTGCAAATCAGGAGCCTCCGGTGCGTGCAGCACACCTGCCGCACCGCGCGCCGACGCTCAGGTTCTTCGCCGCAGGCGGCGCCGTGAAGGAGATCGAGAAGCTCACGCAGACGGTGAAATCGAGCGGTGCAGTGCCTTCGAGCATCGCGCTGGGCGGCAACTATGCGCCCGAGGTCGTGCTCGACGTTCTCGCTCACCTGGCTCTTCACTGGGCGCCCAAGCCGCCGGAGAGGAAAGCGCCGCGTCACAGGGTCGAGACGCGGCTGACAGTCACCTATGGCTTCGACGGGGTGCTCGCTGCGCTCGATCCCGGGGGCGAGTCGCTGTTCGACCCCGAGAAGATCGAGAGTTGGATCGTCGAGAACGTCAGCTCCGGAGGCTTTGGGGCGAGCGTGCCGCAGATCAGGGGAGACTGGCTGAGAATCGGCTGCCTGCTCGGGCTGCAGCCCGAAGGCGGCTCGAACTGGGTGGTCGGGGTAGTCCGCCGCTTTCAGCGCGAGTCTTCGCAGCAAGGAGCGGTCGGAATCCAGACCCTGGGGCGGGCGCCGCTGACCGTGCAGGTGAAGTTGCAGAGCGGGCGGAGGGGAACCAGCCGGGACTCGGAAACGGCGATCCTGCTCAATCCGATCGATTCCGCCCCCGAGGCGCAGCTTTTGCTGCGCGCGGGCGCCCTCGCCGCCGGACAGAATCTGGAGCTCGAGCGAAACGGGAAAGTGTATCTGCTCTTGCCTGCGGGAGCGACCGAGCACGGCGAGGACTACGACCTGATTCGCTGCCGCCAGATGATCCGCGACGCGGGCGAGTAGCGGAGTTTCTCCTCAGGCTCCCGGGCCGAGCACCTTCCTGAGCCAGGCTCCGATATGGGCGAGCTCCTCGGGACACACCGAGTGCGGCATGCCGTACTCGCGCCACTCAACCGGGTAGCCGAGCGATTGCAAGAGCTCGCGGGACTGTTCTGCCCGGACTAGCGGGATAATCGGGTCGTAGCTGCCGTGCGCCATGAAGATCGGGACACCGCGGTTGGCCGCGCTCGCCTCGACGGTAAGCTTTTCTGCGAGCGGCACGTAAGTCGACAAGGCCATGATTCCGGCGATGCGCTCGGGATGGCGCAAGCCGGTCTGCAGCGCGATCGCGCCGCCCTGAGAGAATCCCGCCAGCACCACCCGCTCTGCCTTCGTGCCGCGCTTCCTTTCGCGGCCGATCAAGGCCTCGATCAAAGCCTGCGAGGCGCGCACGCCGCGCTCGTCCTCGCGCCGGATCGCGCCGTCAGTGATGTCGTACCAGGCGCGCATGCGCATGCCGCCGTTGATCGTCACGGGCTGCACCGGCGCATGCGGGAAAACGAAGCGGATCGCCGCCTTCGGCAGTTCGAGCTCGGGCACGATCGGCGCGAAGTCGTTGCCGTCCGCGCCCAGCCCGTGCAGCCAGATGACGCTCGCCGAGGGATTCTTTCCGGTTTCGATTTCGATCGCGTCGGGCAGCTCGGGCATGAGTCAACTTGCTTTCGGGCGGATCGCCGATTTCGGCCGGAAGGCCTTCACGACTTGGTCGTGCGTCTCGATGTAGGGCCCACCGATGAGGTCGATGCAGTAGGGGACGGCGGCGAAAATGCCCGCGACGATCTGCTTGCCGTCTCCGTCTTTCAGGCCCTCGAGCGTTTCGCGGATCGATTTGGGCTGGCCGGGAAGGTTGATGATGAGCGAGCTCTTGCGCACGACCGCGACCTGCCGGGAGAGAATCGCGGTGGGAACGAACTCGAGGCTGATCCTGCGCATCTGCTCGCCGAATCCCGGCATCGTCTTGTCGGCTATCGCGAGCGTGGCCTCGGGCGTGACGTCACGAGGAGCAGGACCGGTGCCGCCGGTGGTCAGCACCAGGTGGCAGCCGCGGCGGTCGACGAGATCGATCAGCGTCGATTCGATCACGGGCTGCTCGTCGGGAATAAGCCGCGTCTCCACGCGCCACGGGCTCGCTAGAACTCGCGAGAACCATTCCTCGAGCGCCGGAATGCCTTCATCCTTGTAGACGCCGCTCGAGGCGCGGTCGCTGATCGAAACAAGGCCGATCAGCAGCTCTTCATTCGCCGTCATCGTGGGGAACCGGTTGCGAATCCGCGATGATATCGCGCAGAGCCCGGAACAGCTCGCGATACGCCCGCGGCGGCCGCCCCGTGTTGCGCTCCTCGCGCGCGTTGCGCGCGAGCGTGCGCAAGCGCTGGGTGTCGATGCCCGGATGGGCACTGACCAGCGCGCCGATTGCGCCGTCGTCCTCGAGCAATTTCTCGCGCCAGCGCTCGATCCGGTGAACGCGCGCGGTTTCTTCGGTCGAGACCCCGTCCCAGGCCCTGAGCTTCTCGCGGATCGGTTCCGGGTCGACAGCGCGCATGAGCCTGCCGATGTATTGCAGCTGTCGGCGCCGCGCCTCGTGCTTCGTGATGCGCTGCGCCTGCTCGACCGCGTCGTGCAGGACTTCGGGCAACGCGATCGCCGCGAGCTGTTCCGGGTTGAGCCCGACCAGGCGCTCGCCGAGGGTCTGCAGCTCGTGCATGGCGCGCTTGCGCTCGGTCTTGCTGGGTTTTTCCTCGGCCTGCACGTTCCAGAGAAGCAGTGTGGTGAGCTGATATCATAGCGTCTTTCCCGCTGCGTCCCCGCATGGCTCCAACCCGCTTCTCCCACGGTCTCGACGCGTTGAAGACCCTCGCCTCGGATGCCTTGGCGCATGCCCGGGAAAAAGGCGCGAGCGCCTGCGAAGCCGAAAGCTCCGACGGCTACGGTCAGACCGTGACGGTGCGCAAGGGCGAAGTCGAGACCATCGAATACAATCGCGACAAGAGCCTCGCGGTCACCGTTTACGTCGGCAAACGGAAAGGCCACGCGAGCACCGCCGATTTTGCGCCGCGCGCGATGCGCGATACGGTGGAAGCGGCTCTGACGATCGCGCGCTTCACCGCCGAGGACGAGTGCGCGGGGCTCGCCGATCCGGAGGAGCTGGCGCGCGACCCGCAAGACCTCGACCTCTTCCACCCCTGGGATCTGCCAGTCGAGCGGGCGATCGAGATCGCCAAGGCTTGCGAGGCCGCCGCCTTCCGCCTGGACAAGCGCGTGGTGAACTCCGAGGGCGCGTCGGTTTCCTGCCAGCAGTGGCACTTCGCACTCGCCAACAGCCATGGCTTCATGGAAGGTTTTCCAACGTCGCGGCACACGATATCCTGTGCGGTGATCGCCGCTGAGGACGGCCAGATGCAGCGCGACGACTGGTACGTGTCGCAACGCTCCCCGGAGGATCTCGCCAGGCCCGAAGGCGTCGGCGATTACGCCGGGAGGCGCGCCCTCGCGCGCTTGAGGAGCCGCAAGATCGGAACGGTCCAGGCGCCGGTGCTGTTCGAGGCGCCCGTGGCGAACGACTTGCTCGCGACCTTTGTCTCGGCGGTGAGCGGGGGAAACCTCTACCGCAAGGCTTCGTTTCTGCTCGACAGCCTCGGCAAGGAAGTCTTCTCGCCGCTCGTCACCCTGGTCGAGCGGCCGCATCTGCCGCGCGCACCGGCGAGCTCCTGGTTCGACGACGAAGGAGTCGCCACGCGCGACCGCGACGTGGTGAAGGACGGCGTGCTGCGCGGCTATTTTCTCGGCAGCTATTCCGCGCGCAAGCTCGGAATGAAGACCACCGGCAGCGCGGGCGGCAATCACAATCTGATCCTGCACGGCGGCGAGCTCGATCTTCCCGGGCTCATCAGGAAAATGGGTCGCGGGCTGCTCGTTACCGAGCTGATCGGGTTCGGGGTGAATCTGGTCACCGGCGATTACTCGCGCGGCGCGGCGGGCTACTGGGTGGAGGGAGGCGAGATCCGGTACCCCGTGGAGGAGATCACCATCGCGGGCAACCTGCGCGACATGTTCCGCTCGGTCGCTGCGATCGGAGCCGACAAGCTCACGCGCGGCTCGCGCACCTGCGGTTCGATTCTCATCGAGGAAATGACCATCGCCGGAAACTGAACTCTGCGACTCGCAACCGGAGTTATAATCGGCCCGCTTTCCATCCAAGGAGGGGATCACCAATGAAAAGACGCGAATTCCTGAAGAACGCCGGGCTGGGCGCGGCGGCGGGCGCGGGCCTCGTCACGGTGGCGCAGGCGCGGGCGCAGCAGACCCCGGGACTGCCCAGCCTCCAGTGGCGCCTCGCGGCAAGCTGGCCGAAGAGCCTGGACACGCTGTTCGGCGGCGCCGAGCTCGTGGCGAAGCGCGTCGGCGAGATTACAGACGGCAAGTTCCAGATTCGCGCTTTCGCCGCGGGCGAGATCGTCCCAGCGCTTCAGGTGCTTGACGCCGTCCAGGCCGGCACGGTCGAGCTGGGCCACACGGCGACTTACTACTACTTCGGCAAGGATCCGACGTTCGCCTTGGGCACCTCGGTGTGCTTCGGCATGAACACACGCCAGAACAACGCTTGGCTGCACTTCGGCGGCGGCACTGAAGCGCTGGCACCCTTATTCAAAGAATACGGCTGCGTCGCGATTCCCGCCGGCAATACCGGCTGCCAGATGGGCGGCTGGTTCCGCAAGGAGATCAAGTCGGTTGCCGATCTGAAGGGCCTCAAAATGCGCATCGGCGGTATGGCCGGGTTGATTCTGGCAAAGCTCGGCGTCGTACCTCAGCTGCTGGGCGCACCGGACATCTACCCGGCCCTGGAAAAAGGCACGATCGACGCGGCCGAATGGGTCGGGCCCTACGACGACGAGAAGCTTGGCTTCAACAAGGTCGCCAAATACTACTACTACCCGGGCTTCTGGGAGGGTGGGCCGACGCTGATGACGCTCATCAACGAGAAGAAGTGGAACGAGCTACCCAAGGCGTATCAGTCGGCACTGATTGCGGCGTGCGGCGAGGCCAACGCCTGGATGCCGGCGAGGTACGACGCCCAGAACCCTGCAGCGCTGCGCCGGCTGATCGCGAGCGGCACCAGCCTGCGGCCATTCCCCAGACCGGTGATGGAAGCGGCCGAGAAGGCGTCCTACGAGCTGTACGACGAACTCAAGGAGAAGAGCAAGCACTGGGCCACCGTATACCCGCAGTGGAAGAAATTCCGCGACGAGCAGTTCCTTTGGTTTCGCGTCGCCGAATCGACTTACGACAACTACACGTTCTCTTCGAAGCTGGGCGCAGGGAAATCGTAGCTCCGACGAGCGCAGACAGCTGCAACGCAAACCCCGCCTCGGCGGGGTTTGTTTTTTTGGTGCGTCCGCCGGTTATTTCTTGAAGAGGTTCTCGAGGTCGTCGGCTTCGCGTTTCTCCTTTGCGCTCTCGCTTGATTTCCGCTCCGCATCGGCCTTTGCGCCCTCCGGTGTACCGAAGTCGGGCGGCGTCTGGTCTTGAGTATTCTCGCTGTCCGCGGGGACGAAGCTCTGGACCTTGGACGGATCGCCGCTGCTGTGCACCAGGTTCCCGGTGACCAACCCGGGAAAGCCGATCACGATGCCCACCATGATGACCTGAATCACCACGAAGGGCACGGCTCCCCAATAGATCTGCCCGGTGGTGACTGGAGGCGTCAGCTTGCCGGTCAGCTTGTCGAGGAACTCCTTGCCAGGTGCCACGCTGCGCAGGTAGAACAGCGCGAAACCGAAAGGAGGGTGCATAAAGGATGTCTGCATGTTCACACCGAGCAGCACGCCGAACCAGATCAGGTCGATGCCGAGCTTGTCCGCGACCGGTCCGAGCAGCGGTACGATGATGAACGCCAGCTCGAAGAAATCGAGGAAAAAGGCGAGGACGAAAACCAGGATGTTCACCACGATCAGGAAGCCGATTGCGCCGCCCGGGAGCCCCGTGAGCAGGTGCTCGACCCAGAGATCGCCGTTGACGCCGCGGAAGGTCAGGCTGAACACCGTTGAGCCGACCAGGATGAACACCACGAACGAGGTAAGCTTCGCCGTCGAATTCATCGCTTGCCGAAGCAGCGACCAGCTGAGGCGCCGGTTGATTATTGCCAGCACCAGGGCGCCGGTGGCGCCCATGGCGCCGCCTTCCGTCGGTGTCGCCACGCCGAGGAAAATGGTGCCGAGAACGAGGAAGATCAGAGCAAGCGGTGGGATCAGCACCAGGAATACGCGTGCGAGCAATTTAGCGCCGCGCAGGGTGCGCGCTTCCGGCGGCAGTGCCGGCGCGGCCTTTGGATAGATCAGCGTAATGCCGAAGACATAGATCGTGTACAGCGCGGTGAGAACGAGCCCGGGAAAGATCGCCCCGGCGTACATGTCGCCGACCGATCGCCCGAGCTGGTCCGCGAGCACGATGAGGACGAGCGACGGCGGAATGATCTGCGCCAGCGTCCCCGAGGCGGCGATGACGCCGCTCGCCAGGCGCCGATCGTAGCCGTAGCGCAGCATGATCGGCAGCGAAATGAGGCCCATCGAAATCACCGAGGCGGCCACCACGCCGGTGGTCGCCGCGAGCAGCGCGCCGACGAAGATCACGGCGTAAGCGAGCCCCCCTCGGATCGGACCGAAGAGCTGTCCGATGGTGTTGAGCAAATCCTCGGCCATGCCGCTCCTCTCGAGGATCAGCCCCATGAAGGTGAAGAACGGAACCGCGAGCAGCGTGTCGTTCGACATGATGCCGAAAATCCGCTCGGGCAGCGCCCCGAACAGCGCTGGCGTGAGCAGGCCCAGCTCGATGCCGAGAAAGCCGAACGACAGGCCGATCGCCGCCAGCGCGAACGAAACCGGATAGCCGATCAGCAGGAACACGACGAGCGCCGCGAACATGAGCGGCGCCATGTAGGCGATGAGAAACTGCGTCATTTGGCCGCTTCGTCGCGCGCGATGGCCAGTTCCGGCGGGACCTCGTGCTTTTCCAGCGGATCCGGGATCAGGCCCTTGAGGAATGCGATGCGCTTGATCAGCTCGGAGAGGCCTTGCAACGACAGCAGGAAGAAGCCGACCGGAACCAGCAGCCGCGCCGGCCAGCGTATCAGGCCGCCCGCGCTGCCGGAGATCTCGTTGCTGTTCCAGGCGTTCATGAATATCGGCCAGGAGAGCCACGTGATAAAGCCTGTCATCGGCAGCAGGAAGAACAGCGTGCCGAAGATGTCGATCCACATCTGCGCCCGGCGGGACAGGTTGCCGGCGATCACGTCGATCCGGATATGCTCGTTGTGCCGTAGCGTGTATCCGGAGCAAAGCAGGAAGACCGCCGCGAACAGATACCACTGCAACTCGAGCCACGCGTTCGAGGCGATGGAGAACAGGTAACGGGAGGTCGCATTGCCGGCGCTCACCAGCACCATGACGAGCACCAGCCAGTACACGATCTTCCCGATGCGCTCGTTCAGCGCATCGATGAGGCGCGAAACCGACAGCAGGAAGTTCATTTTTCCTCCCCAATCCGCCAACATGGCTGGTGGGCCGGCGTGCGATTGTCCCTTATTGCACCCCGGTTTGGCAAAGACGGAGCGGCGGCGCGGACGGCCCACGGGGCCACGCGGGATAATGCATGTCGGACCGTTCGGAGCGCGGCGCCTCCGTCTGGACTTCCCTTAGTGGCCGGAATAAGATGCTCCGCTGACAGAAAGCCTCGTTCGGTAGCCCACCCAGGAGGATTTTTCATGGTTTCCATCGTCATCAACGGCAAAACCCGCAATGTCGACGCCGCGCCCGACACGCCCCTCCTGTGGGTGCTGCGCGACTCGCTGCATCTGACCGGCACCAAATTCGGCTGCGGCATCGCCCAGTGCGGTGCGTGCACGGTGCACCTCGATGGGCAGCCAGTGCGCTCCTGCTCGACGCCGGTATCCGCGGCGGCGGGCAAGAAAGTAACCACCGTCGAGGGGATCGGGGCCACACGTGCTGGAAAGGCGGTGCAGGCGGCCTGGATCCTGAACGACGTGCCGCAGTGCGGCTACTGCCAGTCGGGCCAGATCATGAGCGCGAGCGCTCTTCTCGCGAAAAACCGCACGCCGACGGACGCCGACATCGACGAAGCGATGAGCGGCAACGTCTGCCGCTGCGGGACCTACAACCAGATCCGCGCCGCGATCAAGGATGCGGCCGCGAGCGTGAAGGGAGCATGATCATGCGCGCCAAAACAATGAACGCATCGCGCCGCGAGTTCCTCAAGACCTCCGCGATGGCCGGCGGGGGCCTGATCATCGGCTTCACCTTGCCGGGCGCGACCCGGCTCGCTCAAGGCGCCGGGAAGGAAGCTCGCATGAGCGCCTATCTGCGCATCGCGCCGAACAACGATATTACCGTCGTGTGTGGTCTTTCCGAGATGGGCCAGGGCGTGCACACCGCGATCCCGATGCTGGTCGCCGAGGAACTGGATGCCGACTGGTCGCGGGTGCGGGTCGAGCAGGCGGGCGTCGATCAGGCGTTCGCCAATCCGATCTTCGGCATGCAGGCGACCGGCGGATCGACCTCGGTGCGCGGGCACTGGGAGCCGATGCGCAAGGCGGGTGCCACGGCGCGAGCGATGCTGATCGCCGCGGCGGCCGAAACCTGGAAAGTCGACGCCGCCGAATGCCAGACGGAAAAGGGCACGGTAGTGCACAAAAGTGGAAAGAAGCTCTCCTATGGCCAGCTCGCAGAAAGAGCGGCGAAGCTCACGCCTCCCAAGGAGGTGAAGCTCAAGGACCCGAGCCAGTTCACGCTGCTCGGCAAGAGCGGAACCAAGCGCCTGGACAGCGCCGCCAAATCGACCGGCAGGGCCAAGTTCGGGATGGACGTCTATCTCCCCGGAATGCTCACCGCGGTGATCGCTTATCCTCCCGTGCCGGGCGGCAAGGCAGCCTCCGTCAATGACGCGAAGGCGAAGGCCGTTCCCGGCGTGCGCCAGGTGCTGCAGATTCCGAGCGGCGTGGCGGTGCTCGCCGACGGCTACTGGGCGGCGAAGCTCGGCCGCGACGCGCTCGAGATCCAGTGGGACCACGGGGCGAACGCATCGCTGTCGTCGGAGGGCATTTCGAAAACCCTCTCCGCCGGCGCCGCCGCGGGCGGCGCGGTCGGCCGCAACGAAGGCGACTTCAAGGCCGCGACGCCTGCGAAAAAAATCGAGGCCGAGTACGAGGCGCCGTATCTCTCGCATTCGTGCATGGAGCCCCTCAACTGCACCGCCTGGGTACGCAAAGGCGAGGTCGAGATCTGGGTCGGTACGCAATCTCAGGGGCCCGCGCAGGGCATCCTCGGCCAGGTCGCGGGCGTCGCCCCCGGGAAGGTGAAGGTCAACACCATGTACCTCGGCGGCGGATTCGGCCGCCGCTTCGCACCCGATCCGGTCATCGGCGCGACGGTGCTCTCCAAGATCAGCGGCAAGCCGGTGAAGCTCGTCTACAGCCGCGAAGACGACACGCGCGGCTACTTCTATCGCCCGGCCTCGGTCACGCGGATGACAGGCGGCCTGGATGCGAGCGGACGCGCGACGCTCTTCACCGCCAACGTCGCGTCGCCCTCGATCATGGAGGGATCGCACTTCATGAAGCTGCCGCCCGATGGGGTGGACGAATTCGGCGTGGAGGGCATTCGCGACTGTCCGTACGACATTCCCAATCTGCACGTCGAGTATTCGCGCCAGGAACCCGGCGGGATCCAGGTGTGGTTCTGGCGCTCGGTCGGGCACTCGCAGAACAGTTTCTTCCTCGAGAGCTTCGTCGACGAGCTCGCGCACGCGGCGGGCAAGGACCCGTTCGAATTCCGGCGTTCCCTCCTCGGCAAGCAGCCGCGCTACAAAGGCGCCCTTGAGCTCGCCGCGGAAAAGGCAGACTGGGGCAAGCCGCTGCCGGCCGGCGTTCACCGGGGCATCGCGGTGGTGTTTTCCTTCGGCAGCTGGTGCGCGGAGGTCGCGGAGGTCTCGGTCGGCCCGGATGGA
>Ga0193699_10000981_pt1 | contig 11541 bp, 11 predicted proteins | sample L3c2metaG_FD_160095 | JGI IMG/M metagenome (GOLD analysis project Ga0193699, IMG submission 160095) | Soil microbial communities from a riparian zone of the East river system, Colorado, United States - L3c2 | ecosystem: Environmental > Terrestrial > Soil > Riparian zone | place: USA: East... | reverse complement strand
TCGTTGCGGATATCGTCATCGAGTTCTTCCAGGCCGCCCTGCGTCCGCGCCACCGCCACGACGTGCACGCCGGTCCTGGCCAGCGCGCGCGCGGTGGCATAGCCGAGGCCGCGCGAGGCGCCGGTCACGAGAGCGATGCGGGAGGAAGGGGCAAGGGGCATTGAGGTAACTCTTATCGTCGTCCCTGCGAAAGCAGGGACCCATACGCCGTGACGGCTATGAGGCGGAAGGTGTTCGTATCAAATGGCGTCCGAAAAACGAAAGCCGGTGGCTATGGGTCCCGCTTTCGCGGGGACGACAGCTAACTCGCTTCCGCCAGCAGCGACAATTGCCGCGGCTGCGGTTCGACCTGGGTTTGGTCGGTAAGATGCGTGGGGTAGACGCCCGTAAAACAGTGGTCGGAGAATTTCGGATTGGCGGGATCGCGGCCGGGCTCGCCCATGGCGCGGTACATGCCGTCGATCGACAGGAACGCCAGCGAGTCGGCGCCGATCGCTTCGCGCATCTCTTCCAGCGAATGGGTCGCCGCCAAGAGGCCGCCGCGGTCGGGCAGGTCGATGCCGTAATAATCCGGATACAGGATCGGCGGCGAGGCGAGGCGGAAATGGACTTCGCGGGCGCCGGCGTCGCGCATCATGCGGACGATCTTTTTCGAGGTGGTGCCGCGCACCAGCGAATCGTCGATCAGGATGATGCGCTTGCCCTCGATCGCGGCGCGGTTGGCCGAATGTTTCATGCGCACGCCGAGTTCGCGCACGCTTTGCGTCGGCTGAATGAAGGTGCGGCCGACATAGTGGTTGCGGATGATGCCGAGTTCGAACGGCACGCCGGAATGCTGGCTGTAACCGATCGCGGCGGGCACGCCGGAGTCCGGCACCGGGACCACGACGTCGACCTCGACATGGCTTTCGCGTGCAAGCTGCGCGCCGAAGGCTTTGCGGACTTCATACACCGAGCGTCCGCCGACGATCGAATCCGGCCGCGAAAAGTAGATGTATTCGAAGATGCAGGGCCGCGGCGGTTTGGGCGGAAACGGCTTGTGGCTTTGCGCGCCGTGCTCGTCGAATACGATGATCTCGCCGGGCTCGATGTCGCGGATATATTTGGCGCCGATCATGTCGAGCGCGCAGGTTTCCGACGCCAGGATCGGGCGGCCGTCGAGTTCGCCCAGCACCAGCGGGCGGATGCCGAGCGGGTCGCGCGCGCCGATCAGCTTCTTGTTGGTCAGCGATACCAGCGAATAGGCGCCCTCGATCGCCCGCAGCGCCTCGATGAAACGATCGATGAAGCGGCCGCGCTTCGACTGCGCGACCAGATGCAGGATCACCTCGGTGTCGGTGGTGGACTGCATCATGGCGCCGTTGCGCACCAGTTCGCGGCGCAGCGTCAGCCCGTTGGTGAGATTGCCGTTATGGCCGACCGCGAATCCGCCGGCGTTGAGCTCGGCGAACAGCGGCTGCACATTGCGCAGGATGGTAGCGCCCGTCGTGGAATAGCGGACATGGCCGACCGCGGCGTTGCCGGGGAGGCGCTCGATCACCTCGCGGCGGGAGAAGGTGTCGCCGACGAGGCCAAGCCGCCGCTCCGAATGGAACCGGCTGCCGTCGAAGGAAACGATGCCCGCGGCCTCCTGGCCGCGATGCTGCAAGGCGTGCAGTCCGAGGGCGGTGACGGCCGCGGCTTCCGGGTGGCCGAAGATGCCGAACACGCCGCACTCCTCGCGGAGCGTGTCGCCTTCGAGATCGTCCTGCAATTCGATCGGGCCGGAGTTCAGGTCAGTTTGTGCGGTATCAGCGGAAGGGCTCGCTATCTCGTCCATCGCGCCTCTCTTTTGACCAAGAATCAACGTGCCGCCGGCTTCTCGATCAGCTTTTTCAGGCTGTCGCGAGCAGGTTTACTATAGCCGTCACCGGTGGCCGGCGCCGCCGGCTCATCCGTCTGTTCATCGTCTGGCTTGTTCTTCTTGAATCTCTTCAAGATGGTGTTTTCGGGGTCGTCCGGCAAGAGCCCCTTGAGCCACTCGCCGGTGGAATCCAGCATGGTGCGTGACTTCGCGCCCCGTACCCAGTCTGGCTGCTGCTTATCAGGAACCAGCCAGATGAAGAACTGATAAGCGACCACCACGATCAACAGTCCGCGAGCCAGCCCGAACAGGAACCCGAGGGTGCGATCGAGCGCGCCGATTCGCGAATCCAGGATCATGTCGGAGACGCGGGTGGTGATGATGGAAACGATGATCAGGGTGCCGATGAAGACGCCGGCGACCGTCACGGCGGTGGCGATGGTGTCGTTGTTGAAATAGGCCTTCGCGGTCGGCAGCAGCTTTTGGTAGGCATACAGCGTGGCCAGCGCCGCCGCGCCCCAGGCCGCGATCGAGAGGATCTCGCGCATGAAGCCGCGCACCAGCGCGAGCAGGCCGGAGATCAGCATCACCCCGAGCAGAACGAGATCGAGTATCGTTATCGGCATCGGCTAGTCAGGTCCGCTCGTATGTCCAAAACTGCGAATCGGCAACGTCGGTGCCGTCCTAGGTGACGGCGATATGGCGCTTCCCGCAAGGCCGGAAATCGCGCCAGCCCGCCTTGCGCGCGGGTTGTATAGCGGCGAGGGCGGGGAACGTCACGCCCGGCTAGCCTTCCTGACGCCGGAATCTCGCAGGTGTGGCATTTTTCTCCGCTGCGCCGCCCTCCCGGCTGGCGTCCCGGTTGGCTCTGGGGCTGCCGCGCGCGGCGATGTCCGCCACCAGGCTGGTGAGGCCGCCGACGGTATTGAGGAGGAGACCGGCATCGCCGCCGACGTCGCCACGGGCCGATTCGGGCAGCACGGCGCGGCCGAATCCGAGTTTTGCCGCTTCTTTCAGCCGTGCCGAAGTTTGTGCCACTGGCCGGACCGCGCCGGACAGCGAAATCTCGCCGAAATACACCGCATCGGTCGGCAGCGGCGCATTGACCAGCGACGATACCAAGGCGGCGGCGGCGGCAAGGTCCGCCGCGGGTTCCTGGATGCGCAGGCCGCCCGCCACGTTCAGATAGACGTCATAGCCCGACAGCTTGACCCCGCAATGGGCCTCCAGCACCGCCAGCACCATCGACAGCCGGCTCGGGTCCCAGCCCACCACCGCGCGGCGCGGCGTGCCGAGCGTGGTCGGCGCCACCAGCGCCTGCAATTCCACCAGCACCGGGCGGGTGCCCTCGATCCCCGCGAACACCGCCGTGCCCGGACTGCCAAGATCGCGTTCGGACAAAAACAGCTCGGACGGATTGGAGACCTCGCGAAGGCCCAGGCCTGTCATCTCGAACACGCCGATCTCGTCGGTCGGCCCGAACCGGTTCTTTGCCGCGCGCAAAATCCGGAATTGTTGCGAGCCTTCGCCCTCGAACGACAACACCGCATCGACCATGTGCTCGACCACCCGCGGCCCCGCGATCTGGCCGTCTTTTGTCACATGGCCGACCAGGATGATGGTGGCGCCGGATTTCTTCGCAAACCGGATCAGCGCCTGCGCCGAGGCGCGCACCTGCGTGACCGTGCCGGGCGCCGATTCCACCGTGTCGGTCCACATGGTCTGGATCGAATCGATCACGATCAGCCGCGGCACCGCGCCCTCGGACAGCGTCGAGACGATGTCCTCGACCGAGGTTTCGGCGGCAAGCTGCACCGGCGCGTCGGCAAGGCCGAGCCGCTCGGCGCGCAGCCGCACCTGCGCCACCGCCTCTTCACCTGAAATGTACACCACGCGATGGCCGGCCCGCGCCATCAGGGAGGTCGCCTGCGTCAGCAGCGTCGATTTGCCGATGCCGGGATCGCCGCCGACCAGCAGCACCGAGCCGCGCACGAAACCGCCGCCGGTGACGCGGTCGAGCTCGACCATCCCGGAAGACAGGCGGGGGGCCTCCTGGCTCTTGCCGGTGAGGGTTTCCAGCGTGAACAGCCGGCCCCTGCGCTTGGAGCGGATCGAGACCGGCATCGAAGTGGCGCCGGTCGTATCCTCCTCGGCCAGCGTGTTCCACTCGCCGCAGGACTCGCACTTGCCCTGCCAGCGGTTAAACGCCGCGCCGCAGTTCTGGCAGACGAAGGAGAGGGTGGATTTGGCCATGGAGGGTGAATCAGGCTCGATTGTTCTTATTTTGTTCTATAGCTGATTAATAATCGGTTCGCGACCGAAAACTCGCTTGGCGTGGGATTGGAGGAAGCCTTCACCCGAGGAGACAGTATTCAGGTAACTAAATCTAACCACTTTCTTGAGATTTTATCGGTACTTGAGGGAATTTCATGGCCGAAACATCGATCGAATGGACTGACGCGACTTGGAATCCTGTGGCGGGGTGCACGGTTCTGACCGCAGGCTGCACGAATTGCTACGCCATGCGGATGGCGGCCCGGCTTGAGGCGATGGGCACCGCGAAGTATCGCGGCCTCACCCGGAAAAGCGGAGGGCGGTCGGTCTGGACGGGCAAAATTCGTTTGGATCATGCATCGCTGGATGCGCCGAAAAAATGGTCGAAGCCGCGCAAGGTTTTCGTGAACTCAATGTCCGACCTCTTTCATGATGATGTGCCTATTGAATTCATCGCTCGGGTTTGGGACGTGATGAAGGAAACGCAGCGGCATACGTATCAAATCCTCACCAAGCGCCCCGAGCGCATGGCTCAAGTTTTAGCTCAGCCCCAGTTTGAAATTTTGCCGAACGTCTGGCTTGGCGCCAGCGTTGAAGATCATCGCGTTCTGGATCGTTTGGAAGCGATTAGGCGGGTGCCGGCGGCGATCAGGTTTGTTTCTCTTGAACCATTGATCGGGTCTGTAGCAGAAGGCGATCTGACCGGGATTGATTGGGCGATCGTCGGCGGTGAGAGCGGCCCGCGTGCCCGTGAAATGAAGCCTGAATGGGTTGATGAGATCGAGGCGTTGTGCCGTCATTCTGGCACCGCCTTTTTCTTCAAGCAGTGGGGCGGTAAGAATAAGAAAGCGGCCGGTCGTCTGCTGCGTGGCCGCACTTACGATGAGTTGCCGGCCTTAAGAATGTGATTGCCGATACGTGTCGCAACCTCGATAGCCTTTGGGTTATTGCTCGATATGCAAAGAAACAGCGAATATCTTTGAGCGCCTTTGTTTCTCGGCAATCGTAAGGGTTCTAAGACCGCGCCGAAAATCGTCTCCAGTCGCACTTTCATGTACGCTTCCAAGGCGTGAACATTTTTAGTCCTGATGCGCGGGATCTCTCGTAGGTCGCCCATCAACGTGCGCATCGTCGGACGAAGTGGATAAAGATCATCTTCCCAGGTGGACGATCCAAGTATGCGATTGAGCGCTGCTCGCTTTGAACTATCGACCTTCGAAAGCTTGACAGTCGCTTGGCGATAAAGTCCAGACAAAGAGAATAAATACCAGACATCAATTGCTTTGGTTCTTGCGATCGCCTTGAGCGTCTTCCAGTCGACGTCCATCCCGTACGGATCGAGGAACAGTACGGCTCTTTTTGTTGACCACGACGTTTCGCGGATGATCTTTTGAATCGCCTCATTGGCATCACCTTGGATGACAACAATATTTCGCGAGGGATGCTGCGCCTTCAGTTTGTCCAGCGCTGCAGCAAAGCTCTTTTTCTTTTCGATGAAAATCAGTGCATCAAATGGCGGCTTCGTATCGATCGCAATTTGTGCTGAACCACGCAGACGCTCAATGCGCTCTGGCGTTGCAGGGTCACCGAATAAGGTTGGCGGTAATGCTCTATGCTTTACAACCCGCGAACCAGTTCCGGCAAAGGCATCAATATACCAAAGCTGCTTAAATATCTTTCTCAGCGCTTTTGTGTACGCATTTAGATACGATCCAATAACCGATAGCTTTAGCTCGGTGTGATGCCCGCCGAATTCGTGGTCGACTTGTTTCACCGCGCCTCCACAAGCAGGTGTGCGCCGCAACGCAGTTTGGGCAGATAAAGAAGATCGCGTTGTTAGCCATTGATGGTTAGTCGCCGTTAGATTGCAAACTAGCTTAACATAGCACGGAAAGATAGCCGCGAGCGTTTGCCAAAACTGCCCTACTCCTCCACCCTTGTCGCGAGCACCTTGTCAATCCGCCGCCCGTCCAGATCGACGATCTCGAACCGCCAGCCGCCGGTTTCGATTTTGTCGCCGACATTGGGAATGGTGCCGAACTCCTGCAGCAGGAAACCGAGACCGCAAAATGCCCGGAAGGCCTGATCTCAGCCTAGCATTTGAAAAATTCCAGCGCGAAGCGCTCGACGTCCGGCCACGAATGCGCCAGATGCACGGCGCCTGCATCGCGCAGCCTGAGATCGTGGCCCTCGCGAATATGGCTGGCAGCACACAAGCCGACGGCGGTCATCCCCGCTGCCACGGCCGCCTTGATCCCGCTCGCGCTGTCTTCGATCACAAGACACCGATCCGGGCTTACGCCGAGCCTGCCGGCGGCAAACAGAAAGATGTCGGGATGAGGTTTTCCGCGCGCGACCATGTCGGCACTGAAGACGTGAGGGCCGAATTCCGCTTCCAATGCCAACACCGACAGGCAGAGCTTCAGACGGTCGATCGAGCTGGATGATGCGATGCACCGAGGGATGTGGGAAAAGCGTTTGATGAAATTTGCGGCCCCACTGACTTCCTTCAAATCGGTTCGGAACCGGTCCAGCGTCGCGCGTTTGAGTTCGCCGGAAAAATCTGATGGCAGCGGCTTGCCGATAGCCGCTTCGATCTCGGCCATGGCTTCATCCCACCTTCGGCCGGAATAGCGCGCGAGGGCCTGGTCGAGCGTGGTTGAATGACCCAGCTCGGTGACGATTTCTGCCAGAACGGTATTGGCGATCGCTTCGCTGTCGGCGATGACGCCGTCGAAGTCGAAAATCAGCGCGCCCATTATTTCAATTCCGATTAATACAAAAGCCCACACGCTTATTATGCGGTCCGCCAGCACAATGGACGCACGCAACCGGCACCAGGCGAACACTTTCTGTTGCGTTGTGTGTCAATCCGAAAAGCCGGAATGCCCGGCCGCCAGTCGGCGCCCTTATGCGGCGTCCACCTTACTCGCGAGCACCTTGTCAATCCGCCGCCCGTCCAGATCGACAATTTCGAACCGCCAGCCGCTGGTTTCGATCTTGTCGCCGACGTTGGGAATGGTCCCGAACTCCTGCAGCAGGAAGCCGGCAAAGGTCTGATAGGGCCGCGAGGCCGGCAGCGGGATGCCGAGCAGGGCGGCGAATTCGGCCGCGGGCATCCAGCCCGATATCAGATAGGAGCCGTCATCGCGCTGCACGAAGGCGGCTTCGGCGGGGCCTTCCTCGGTGTGAAAGGCGCCGACGATCGCCTCCAGAATATCGAAGCTCGTCACCACGCCCTGGAAGGTGCCGTACTCGTCGTGGACCAGGCCCATATGCACCGGCGAGTCGCGCAGGATCGCGATGACATCCCGCGCATCGACGGTCTCCGGGATGATCGGTGCCTCGCGGACCAGCTTGCGAATATCCAGCGTCTGTCCCGACAAATAGGCGTCGAGTAGTTCCTTGGCGCTGACGATCCCGAGCGCGTGGTCCCGGTTGCCGTCGCATACCGGGAAGCGGGAATGATTGCTGGTGCGGATGGCGGCCGCCACTTCGGCCTCGGATTCGCTGAGGTCGACCAGGTCCACTTCATGCCGCGGCGTCATCACGGCTGCTACGGGGAGGTCGCCGAGCCGCATCACGCCCGCGATCATCTCCTTTTCGCCGGGCTCCAGCACGCCGGCATTCTCGGCTTCGACGACGAGGGTGCGAATTTCGTCTTCGCTGACTTTTTCCTCGGCTTCGCCCCTGTGACCGAGCAGCCAGAGCAACGCCTTGCCGGATCGATCCAGCAGCCACACCAGCGGCAGGGAAACCTTGGCCAGCAGCATCATCGCCGGCGCAACCTTGACGGCCACCGCCTCGGGATCGCGCAGCGCGATCTGCTTGGGGACCAATTCCCCGACGATCAGCGAAGCATAGGTGATGACACCGACCACGACGCCGACGCCGATCGCATCCGCAAGGCCCAGCGATAGCCCATGTTCGGTCAGCCAGTAGGTGAGACGCTGCCCGAGCGTCGCGCCGGAGAAGGCGCCGGACAGCACGCCGATCAGCGTAATCCCGATTTGCACGGTGGACAGAAACTTGCCGGGATCCGAGGCCAGGGCGAGCGCCCGGCGCGAACCCGTGACACCCTTCTCGACCAGGCCGGCCAGCCGCGCCGGCCGCGACGACACGATGGCCAGCTCCGACATCGAGAGCAGGCCATTGACGACGATCAGGACCGTGACGATCCCGAGTTCCAGATACAGCACGTGTCAGCCTTTTTGATCGGGATCACCAAAATGCATCGATCCCGGATTTCCCGGCCTTGCCCGGCGTCAAGCATCCCAGCGATTTGGGGATTGGCGGCAGGACATGCCAGACTATCAGTGCGCGACCGTCAAAGCATCAAGTGCCGGTCGCGGAGCCGTCAGGATCACTGCGTCGCGTTGGCCACACCCGCCGCGATCATGATCCCATCCATGAACAGCCGAAACACGTCCGGGTCGAACCGCGGCACAAACCGCTTGGCGATGAACGCGCTGGCCATGAGGCGCTGGTCGATATCGCATAGGTCTTCCTGCGCAAAGCGGCCGTCGCCCCTCCAGCGCGGTTGCTCCAATTCATATTCCGGCTGGCGCTCATAGCCGCCATGCCGATCAGGCTGGGCAGTGCATCGCGACCGGCGCGCCCCATCAGCTTAAGTTAGGCGGATAGATTAACGCAACCTTAGACCATTTATCCGTAGTTTTACGGAGTTTTTCTTGGCGCCGTCGGAAAATCCGGCGATCGCGGAGGCATTGCGAGGGGCGTTAGTGTGTCGAATCCAGATCAGCGACAATCTATCGCCGAAACCAGTCGTGGAACCTGGGCCACCACCGCGACACTCACGACGACCGTTGCGCGTAGCTTCGTCGCCGCCGCCGCACTGATCTATCTTTACGATCTGCTGGGGCAGACTCACGATCATTTCACCAACGGGGCCGGCCGTCCGTTGGGCGACGACTTCATCAATTTCTGGTCCGGCGCTTATCTCGCGTGGCATGGGCGCGTGACCGAGATTTATGATCCGGCGGCGTTTCACGTTTTCGAGCAGTCGGTGGTGGGCGCGTCGCTCAACGCCTATCACTACAGCTATCCGCCGGTGCTGCTGCTGCTCACTGCGCCGCTGGCGTTCATGGCCTACGCGCCGGCGCTGCTCGCGTGGCTGACGGCGGGCTGGTACGCTTTCTATCGCGCATTGCGTCTGGCGATGCCAGGCCAAGGCGCGCTGCTGCTCGCACTGGCCACGCCGGCGGTTTTCATCAACGCGGTCGGTGGACAGAACGGCACTTGGACGGCGGCGCTGTTCGGCGGCGGCTTGAGTCTGCTCGAGCGACGGCCGCTGCTCGCCGGCGGATTGCTCGGACTGCTGATCTACAAGCCGCAGCTCGGGCTTCTGATCCCGGTTGCGTTGTTGGCGGGGCGGCACTGGCGCGCCTTCGCAGCAGCAAGCGTGGTCGCCGGCGTGCTGCTGGCGGTGAGCGCGACCTGGTTCGGAACGGATGTGTGGGCCGAATATCTGCGCAATCTCGGCGTGCTGCGTCAGATGATCCTGGAAGAAGGCAACGGTGTCTGGCATCGTTTTGTTTCGGTGTTCGTAGGCGCGCGACGGCTGGGCGCGCCGGTCGATGTCGCCTATATGATTCAGACGGTGGCGGGCGCGCTCGCCTGTATCGCGGTCGCATGGGTGTGGTTCGGCGATGCTCCTGCCGGCGTCAAGAACGCCGTGCTTGTGCTCGGCACTTGTCTGGCGACGCCATACTTGCAGGACTACGATCTGGTGTTCGGCGCGCTGGTGGTGGCGTGGCTCTGGCAATGCCCCGTTCCCGACGCATCCGACGGGGTGCTGCAAGTTTCCGCGGGGCTGTTGCTGCTGCTTCCGCTGGTCGCCGCGGCGCTTGCGAAGTTGACCGGACTTGTGCTCGGTCCGTTGTTCATTGCTCCGTTGTTTATCGTCGCGTTGCAGAGGAGCTTCGGCGCATGGCCCGCCGGTTTAGCGCTCCTCCAACGGAGCCGCGGTCTTCTGAGGTGAATGCGGTGGCAGCCTTTCGTAACCCCGAGGAATTTGGCGCCCATAAACCATCCTAAATCGTGGGCGCGCTCCAAAAGGCGTTCCAAAACATGGTCAGGCCGGCTGCGAGCATGATCCCATCCATGACCAGCCGAAACACATCCGGGTCCAGCCGCAGCACAAACCGCTTGGCGATGAAGGCGCCTGCCATCAGCGACGCGCCGGCGATCAGGCCCTTCAGCGCGACATCCGGCGTCAGCGCGCCGAACTGCTGGAAGGTCACGGATTTGCTGACATAGAGCCCGAGCGAGCTCGCCGCTTCGGTGGCGAGGAACGCGCCCTTGGTGAGGCCGTAGAACAGAAACAGCGGCACGCTGAGCGGCCCGGTCGAAACCACGATGCCGGTGATGTAGCCGATCACGGCGCCGCCGACGGCGAGGTGCCAGAGCGACAGTTTGAGCTGGTGCCGGGCGAGCCAGTGCCGCACCGGCACCATCGCGATCAGAAACAAGCCGATCGAAATATCGACCGCGTGCGACGGCAGCGCCAGCAGCGTGCGCGCGCCGAGGGCCGCGGCCGGAATGCCGGGGATCGAATAGGCGGCACAGGCGCGCCAGTCGACCTCGCGCCACCAGGCGAGGATGCGGGAGAGATTGGCCATCACGGCCGCGACCGCCATGATCGGCACGGCCTCCTTTGGCCCGTATTGATAGACCAGCACCGGCATCAGCATGATCGAGGAGCCGGTCCCGACGATGCCGGAGAGGGTGCCGGCGACAAGCCCGACCGCGAGGACGAAGAGGAAGTTCAAGGGGCTGTCTCCCGCGAATCGACCTGATGTTAGACCGTCATTGCGAGCGCAGAAATCCGGCCTGGGGTGCCCGAGGCCCTAGAACACGCCGAGCACGATGGCGCCGACAAAGGCGAATGCGACATACGCGGCGACAACGCTCAGTCTGCTGACGAAAGGACCGACGAAGGTCATGGAGCGTCGATTATGAGGGGACTGGATTGCGTCGTCGCTTTCCGCCTTTCGCTCGTTGAGACGCCCGCCTGGCAGGCTCCTCACCATGGAGGTCTTCAGCAAGATTTGCCCGACGGGCAATTCACCAGATTATCTGTCCAGCCCCCTTTTGCAAAAATATTTCTGTTTTCGCCTGACCCGACTCAAATCTATATCCCCCGCCGTCCGATCCCACAGAGGGGCGTATCGCGATCGTCACGGACGCGGGGTTGGATGCGGTGGACGCGGCAGCGTCGGGCGCGTGCGTGATGGCAGGGCGGGTTTTGGATTGAGCCAGACCCGTGAGCGATTAACAGCGCGCAGACGACCGATGTTGAAGCGGACGGCAAAGCCGTGTGGTCCTGGCATCCGTTGCTGATGCTAAGTTGGCGGAGGTGCGTCGGCCCGACCGGGCTTAGACAAGCCATATCCGCCAACGAC
>Ga0193699_10000980_pt1 | contig 11551 bp, 8 predicted proteins | sample L3c2metaG_FD_160095 | JGI IMG/M metagenome (GOLD analysis project Ga0193699, IMG submission 160095) | Soil microbial communities from a riparian zone of the East river system, Colorado, United States - L3c2 | ecosystem: Environmental > Terrestrial > Soil > Riparian zone | place: USA: East River... | reverse complement strand
CAAGGGCGAGGCGGGCCGGCTGCTGAAGGAGAACGGCGGCAGCAAGAAGGCGATCGACCAGGCGATCAAGGCGGTGCGAGGCGGCGAATCGGTCGGAAGCCAGGAAGCCGAAGGCAGCCGCGAGGCCCTGAAGAAATACACGCTCGATCTTACCGAGCGCGCGCGCTCGGGCAAGCTCGACCCGGTGATCGGCCGCGACGACGAGATCCGCCGCGTGATCCAGATCCTGCAGCGGCGCACCAAGAACAACCCGGTGCTGATCGGCGAGCCCGGCGTGGGAAAGACCGCGATCGTCGAGGGCCTCGCTCAGCGAATCGTCAACGAGGAAGTGCCCGAAACGCTCAAGGGGAAGCGTGTGCTCTCGCTCGACATGGCGTCGCTCCTTGCCGGCGCCAAGTACCGCGGCGAATTCGAGGAGCGCCTGAAAGCCGTGCTGAAGGAGCTCGCGCAGGACGAGGGCCGCACCATCGTCTTTATCGACGAGCTGCATACGATGGTGGGAGCGGGCAGGGCGGAGGGCGCGATCGACGCGGGCAACATGCTCAAGCCGGCGCTTGCGCGGGGCGAGCTGCATTGCGTGGGCGCGACGACCCTCGACGAATACCGCAAGTACGTCGAGAAAGACGCGGCGCTCGAGCGCCGCTTCCAGAAGGTGATGGTGAACGAGCCCTCCGTCGAAGCGACCATCGCCATCCTGCGCGGCTTGCAGGAGAAGTATGAGGTGCATCACGGCGTCGACATCACCGACCCGGCGATCGTCGCCGCCGCGGAGCTCTCGCACCGCTATATCACCGACCGCTTCCTTCCGGACAAGGCGATCGACCTGATCGACGAGGCCGCGGCGCGCATCAAGATGGAGATCGACTCCAAGCCGGAAGTCATGGACCGGCTCGACCGGCGCATTATCCAGCTCAAGATCGAGCGTGAAGCGGTGAAAAAGGAAAAGGACGAGGCTTCGCAGAAGCGCCTCGCCCTGATCGAGGGGGAGATCAAGAAGCTCGAGCGCGAGTACGCCGACCTGGAGGAAGTCTGGAAAGCGGAGAAAGCGGCGGTGCAAGGCTCGCAGCACATCAAGGAAGAGCTGGAGAAGCTCAAGCTCGAGATGGAAGCCGCGAAGCGCAAGGGCGATTGGCAGAAAGTCTCCGAGCTCCAGTACGGCCGCATGCCGCAGCTCGAAGCGCAGCTGAAGAAGGCCGAGAAGACTCCGTCGGCGCAGGCAAAACCGAAACTGCTCCGCACACAGGTCGGAGCCGAGGAAATCGCCGAAGTCGTGTCTCGCGCGACCGGCATCCCCGTCTCGAAAATGATGCAGGGCGAGCGCGACAAGCTGCTCGCGATGGAGGAGAAAGTCCACGAGCGCGTCGTCGGCCAGGACGAGGCGGTGCACCTCGTCGCCGACGCGATCCGGCGCTCGCGCGCCGGGCTCTCCGACCCGAACAAGCCCTACGGATCTTTCCTCTTTCTCGGCCCCACCGGCGTGGGCAAGACCGAGCTGTGCAAGGCCCTGGCGGCTTTCCTGTTCGATTCGGAAGATCACCTCATCCGCATCGACATGTCGGAATTCATGGAGAAGCACTCGGTCGCGCGCCTGATCGGCGCGCCACCCGGCTATGTCGGTTACGAGGAGGGCGGCCATCTCACCGAGACGGTGAGACGCAAGCCCTACAGCGTGATCCTGCTCGACGAGATCGAAAAGGCCCACCCGGACGTGTTCAACGTGCTGCTGCAGGTTCTGGACGACGGCCGCATGACCGACGGCCAGGGCCGCACCGTGGATTTCAAGAACACGGTGATCGTGATGACCTCCAACCTCGGCTCGCACATGATCCAGCAGATGCAGGGCGACGATCCCGGTCTCATCAAGACCGCCGTCATGGCGGAGGTGAAGACGCAGTTCCGGCCCGAGTTCGTCAACCGCATCGACGAGATCGTCGTGTTCCACGCGCTCGACGAGAAGCACATCCGCAACATCGCCAGGATCCAGCTGCGCTACCTCGAGGAGCGCCTCTCGAAGCTGGAGATGGGGCTCGAAGTCGCCGACAGCGCCCTCGCGCAGCTCGCCAAGGCCGGTTTCGATCCGGTCTACGGCGCGCGGCCGCTCAAACGCGCGATCCAGCAGAGCATCGAAAATCCCCTCGCGAAACAGATTCTCGAGGGCAGGTTCGCCCCGAAAGACCTGATACGCGTCGAATACCGCAACGGCGCGATGCAGTTCGAAAAGGCCGCGACCAGGCCGGCGCAGAAAGCCGCGGCGCACTGAAAAAAGCCTTGATGCGACCCGGAGCCCCGGGCAGAATCCGAGCTTTCCAGACGGCCTCTTGTCTCGTTCAATCTCATGTTCGTCGCCAACGCCAAACGCCTCACTCACGCGGGCGCCAAGAAGATAGCGGATACCGCGGTCGCCAAAGCCAGACAGGCCGGGATCGCCATCTCCGTTGCGGTCGCCGACGCCGGTGGGCATCTGATCGCGCTCGAGCGCATGGACGGCGGGCGCTTTCATTCCCTGCATTCGGCGACGACCAAGGCCGTGTGCGCCGCATCGAACAAGCGGCCCACCTCCTCGCACGGCGCGCAGGGGCAGGCGCTCGACGTCGCCCACGCGCTCGGCCTCGCGCTCGCGGCGGGCCCTGAGCGCTGGACGGCGATGGAAGGCGGTTGCCCCGTGATGGTGGAAGGCGAGTGCGTCGGCGGCGTGGGAGTGAGCGGCGGCGACTGGGCGACCGACGAGCGCATCGCGCGCGAGGCGGTCGAGGCCATAGGCGCGGCCTCGAAATAAGTACCGATGCCCTTCGAGCCCCTGCGGGTCGCCTGCATCGGGATGGGCTGGTGGTCGGACGTTCTCGCCGACGCGATCCAGCGCTCCGGAAAACTCAAGATCGTCGCCTGCTATACGCGTTCAGACGATAAGCGCCGGGCCTTCGCCGCGAAATACGGCTGCAGGGCCGCGCCGAGCTACGAGGCTGTCCTGGAAGATCGCGCAATCGAGGCGATCGTCAACACCACGCCGAACGACGCGCATCTGGAAACCACACGCGCCGCCGCCGCTGCGGGGAAGCACGTGTTTCTCGATAAGCCGATCGCCAATACGGTCTCCGAGGGGCGCGCCATCACCGAGGCCTGCCGCAAGGCGCAGGTAGTGCTCGCCCTGGGATATCAGCGGCGCCGCGAGAACCATTTCCGGTGGATTCGCGCTCAGATCGACGCAGGTGCATTCGGAAAGCTCGTCAATGCTGAAGCCAACATCAGCCGCGACCGCCTCGGCAAGATCGATCTCAAATCCTGGCGCTACACGGCTGCGGGGATGCCGGGGGGCGTGATGCTGCAGATCGGAATTCACTACGCCGACGTGCTCGAATACCTTCTCGGGCCGGTCAAGGCCGTAAACGGAATGTTCGCCCAGCTCGTGCTCCCGGGCGACAATCCGGACGTCGCCAGCCTCGTTCTCGAGCACGAAAACGGCGCGCTCTCGACGCTCAACGCGAGCTACGCTTCCGCCTCCGAGTACTACCTGATGAATATCTACGGCAAGGATGCGAGCGCGTATTACGATATGCAGCAGGGCCTGCGGCTGCTGAAACGCGGCAGCACCGGCTCAAGCCCCGTTCCCTGCGCGAAGAACGACACTTTCGTGGAAGAGCTCGAGGAATTCGCGGAGGCGGTGCGCGGCGAAGGCAGACCCGAGATGGGCGGGGAGGGCGCCACCGCCTCTCTCGCGGTCATCCGCGCGGGAATAGTGTCGGCGCGCGAGGGGCGCCGCGTCGAAGTCGCGGAAATACTGTCGAAGGATTGAGATCAGGAGACTCTTCATGAAAGCAGGATGGGTACTTCTCGGCGCGTTCTTCGCGGCGACCGTCCAGGCGCAGGAAGCGCAATTTCCGCACAAGGCCGCCATCGAGATCACGGTGCTCTTTCCCGCCGGCTCCTCGGCGGACGTCACGGCGCGGCTGCTCGCCGACGGGATGTCGAAGCAGCTCGTCGCCAAGGTGCTCGTGGTCAACCGCCCGGGAGCCGGGGGCGCGATCGGCTACAAGTATGTCGCCTCGCAGAAACCGGACGGCTATTCGGTCGTCTGGAATTCCAATTCGGTCTCCACGACTTATCACTCGGGGATGATGCCGTTCGACTACCGCGCTTTCGACGCGGTGGCGCGCGTGCTGGTCGAGTCACCGGTGATCGCGGTGCGCGGCGACTCGAAGTGGAAAACGCTCGCCGAGCTCGTCTCCGATGCGAAATCGCGGCCCAGGCAGGTCACCGTCGGAAATTCGGGGATCGGCAGCCACACCCATATTTCCTCGGTCGCGCTGTTCAAGGCCGCCGGTGTCGAAGTCGTGGACGTGCCTTTCGGCGCCGCGCAGGTCGTGCCGAGCCTGCTCGGCGCGCAGGTGGACGCAGCGGTGCAATTGCCCGCGGCTTTGTCCGGGTACGTGAAGTCCGGCCAGGTGCGCCTGCTCGCGGCGCTGACCTCGGCTCGCGATCCGGCCCTGCCGGACGTGCCCACCGCGCGCGAGCAGGGTTTCGACGTGTCGCTCGAAGCCTGGCGCGGCATCGCGGTTCCGAAAGGCACGCCGAAGCCCGCGATCGCCGCCCTCGAGGGCGCTATCCGGAAGACCGCGGAGAGCCCCGATTTCGCTCAGGCGAGCGAAAGGCTGGGCGTGCGGCCCGCCTTTATGCCGGCGGAGGAGTTCGGAAACCTGATCGCGAAGGAAGATGCGGAGCTCGCGCGCATCATGCAGCTGATCGGTCTCAAGAAGTAGGGTGCCTCAGCGGCCGGAGTCGGCGCGGACCGCGCTCGCCCGCCTAACCATGTCCTGCCAGAGCCTGGATGTGTCCTTCAGGAAAACCGTGTCGGCGTCGGCATCGACGAGCAGCCAGTCGCCGCGGTCCAACTCTCCCCGCAGCTGGCCCGGCGCCCATCCGGAGTAGCCCGAGAAGAAGCGGATCTTCGGCGGAGGCTTGTTGAGCAGCGCGTCGAGCGATTCCGGCGCGACTGCGAGGTACAGTCCCGGGAGCATGGCAACGGCCGCGCCGGAAAACCTCTCCGCCTGGAATACGGCGAACAATCCCTGCGGCGCGACCGGCCCGCCGAAGAATATCGGCTCCTTGAAGGACTTGAATCGTTCGCTCGGCAACAACTCGGCGAGCGAGCGGTTGGTGGGGCGGTTGACGATGACGCCGGTGGCTTCCGCGCCTTCCTCGTGGGTGACCAGCACCACCGTTTCCCGGAAATTCGGGTCGGGCAACCCGGGTCTTGCGATGAGGAAAAGGGTTTTGGAGGAGCCTTGCGCGTACGCAGCCGTCGCGAGCACGAGGAGCGCGAGAAACGCGGCACGGCACGAGCGCTTCATCCAGGGTTCCAGGCGGTCACCGCCCGAGCGCGCCGCAGCAGCTCCTCCCAGAGTCTTGCCGGGTCCTTGCGAAAGACGAGCTCGGGGTCGGCGTCGAGCACGTACCACAGTCCCCGGTCGACCTCCTGGCGCAGCTCCCCCGGCCGCCAGGCGACATAGCCGACGTAGTAGCGCGCCTCGTTGGGAGTCACTTCGATGATGTGATCGACGACCGCGCCTTGGGTCGCGAGGAACAGCTCTCTCATGATCTGGATCGATCCGGGGCCCGGGGTGCGGTCGATGTGGACCACCGCGAAGATCGCCTGACGCAGCATCGGCCCGCCGAAATACACCGGGTCGCGCACGAGCTTGGAGGGGGCGTGCTCCGGGAAGAGGCTGGCGAGCGAGCGGCCCGTGGGGCGATTGAGAATGACGCCGACGTGCCGGTTGTTGTCGACGGGCACGGCGAGCAGCACGGCTCCCCGGTAATCGGGGTCGACCAGGCGCGGCGCCGCCACCAGGGTCACGGAGCCGGCCGGATCGCCTTCCTGGGAATGGGCGCCCATGCCGGGAACGCAGGCGAGCATCGCCAAAACGGCGAGTCGGAGCATCGATTTTTCCAGGCTATTCATTTTCTCCGGAGTTTAGCCGAAGAACCGGGCTTTGGGAGAGCCGCCAGCAGCGCGCGTCGAAAGCAGCCGGCCAGATGGTCGTTGACTACTCCGACCGCCTGCATATAGGCGTACACGATGGTCGAGCCGACGAAACGGAAACCGCGAAGCTTCAGGTTTTTGCTGATGGCGTCCGATAGCGGCGTCCTGGCCTGCACCTGTTTCATGCTGCGCGGCGCGTTCTGCAGGGGACGCCCGTCCACGAAGCCCCACAGATACGCGTCGAACGAGCCGAACTCCCGCTGGACTTCCAGGAACGCGCGGGCGTTTCCGATCGCCGATTCGATCTTGAGGCGGTTGCGCACGATTCCGGCGTCGGCCATCAATCTCTTCACGTCGCGCGCGCCGAAGCGCGCGAGCTTTGCGGGGTCGAACCGGGCGAAGGCCCTGCGGTAGTTGTCGCGTTTGTTGAGGATCGTCGACCACGAGAGGCCAGCCTGCGCGCCTTCGAGGATCAGGAACTCGAACAGGCGACTATCGTCGTGAACCGGGACTCCCCATTCATCGTCGTGATAGCGCAGGTATTGCTCGCTGCCGAGGCACCAGGGGCAGCGGCGCTTGGCGTCGACTTTGTTCATCGCTCCATGATACCGTTTGGGCACTCCCGAGGAGGAGCGTACCTGTTGCTGGTGGCGATCGATATCGGAGGCACATTCACCGACCTGATGGCTTTCGATGAAGCCACCGGCCGGTTCGCGCAAGCCAAGAGCCTCACCACGCCCGCCCAGCTCGTGCAGGGGATCATCGATTGCCTGCGCATGAGCGCGGTCGATGTCGCCGGGCTCAGCGAGCTGATCCACGGCTCGACCACCGCGATCAACACCTTGATCGAGAGAAAGGGCGCGAAGACCGGGCTGATCGTCACCCGGGGCACGCGCGATGTGTACTCCATCGGGCGCGGCAACCGCCCCGAGTCCTACAATCTTTTCTTCCACCGTCACCGGCCGCTCGTTCCGCGCCACCTGACGCGGGAGATCGACGAGCGGATGCTCGCCTCGGGCGAGGTGCTCGAACCGCTGGGGCACGCGAGCCTCGAGGAAGCCTGCCGCCGCCTGGCCGGCGAAAAAGTGGAAGCCGTGGCGGTCTGCTTCCTGCACTCCTACGTCAACCCCGAGCACGAGCGCGCCGCGGGCGAGATCGTGCGCCGGGCTCTTCCCGGCGCCTACGTTTCGCTTTCCCACGAAATCCTGCGCGAATACCGGGAATTCGAAAGAACCTCCACCACGGTGGTCAACGCCTACATCGGTCCCAAGGTCGCAGGCTACGTGCGCAGCCTCAAGGCCAGCCTGGCTGAAATCGGCTTTCGCGGCGACTTGACGATCATGCAGTCAAACGGCGGGGTGATGACGCCCGAGGTCGCCACTGGGCGCCCGGTGGCGATGATGGAATCCGGGCCGGTGGGCGGGATCATCGCTTCGGCGCAGGTGGGACGCGCGCTGGGACTCCCCAACGTGATCTCCTTCGACATGGGCGGCACCACCGCCAAGGCGAGCTTGATACGCGAGGGCGAGCCCACCATGGCCCCGGGCTACTACGTCGGCGGATACGCGAGCGGCCACCCGGTCATGGTGCCGGTGATCGACCTGGTCGAGGTGGGCGCGGGCGGCGGCAGCATCGCCTGGATCGACGAGATCGGCGCGCTCAAGGTCGGACCGCAGAGCGCGGGCGCCGATCCCGGGCCGATCTGCTATCGCGGCGGGGGAACCGAGCCGACAATCACCGACGCGAATCTCGTATTGGGGCGGCTCGATCCGGACGATTTCCTCGGCGGGCAGATGGTGCTCGACGCGAAGGCCGCGGCCCAGGGCATCCTGAAGAGGATCGCCGGTCCACTGAAGATGAACACGACGGCCGCGGCGCAGGCTATCGTCGATATCGCAGTTTCCAAGATGTCGCTCGCCGTGCGCGAAGTCTCGGTCGCGAAGGGCTACGATCCGCGCGACTTCGCTCTGGTCGCCTCGGGCGGCGCGGGTCCGCTGCACGTCATGGCGATCGCGCGCGAGCTGCACATACCCAAGGTGATCGTTCCGCTTTACCCCGCGCATTTCTCCGCGCTCGGCATGCTGGCCGCGGACGAGCGCCACGATTTCATCCGCACCTTCTATGCCGATCTCGGCGGAGTCGATTTCCGGCAGCTCGAGCTCACGGTGGAGGAGATGGCGGCTGAATCGGCTTTTGCGCTCGGGCAGAAGAAAGGCGTGGAGCACAGGATCCATCTCGACCTGCGCTACGTCGGCCAGGAATTCACGCTTTCCATTCCCGTCAGCGCGAAGCAGATCAGGGCAGGCGATCGCCGCGCCATCAGGAGGGCATTCGACCGCCTCTACGATCAGCGCTATGCCCACCATTCGCCCGAGGAGCCGGTCGAAGTCGTCAACATCCGGCTCGCGGCGATCGGCAAGCGTGCGACCATGACGCTCCCCCGCCTCTCCGCGAAGCGCCGGGCCAAGGCTCATCGAAACGCGGAGGTGCATCTCGGCGATTCGGCCCGTCCGGTATCCTGTCCGGTATACCGGCGCGAAGAGCTCGGGGCAGGCACGCGCATCGCGGGGCCGGCCCTGGTGCGCGAGCATGGAACGACCACCGTGCTTTTCAAGGGCGACGCTTGCCGCGTCGCCAGGACCGGCGAACTCCTGATTTCGGTGAGAGGGGCCGCATGAGTACGAAACTGGACCCGGTGACGCTCGAAGTCATCCGCAACGCGCTGCCCGCGATCGCCAACGAGATGGCGGCGGACCTGCAGCGCACTTCGTACAACATGATGATCTACGAGGTGCGCGACTTCTGCACCGCCCTGGTGAACGTCGACGGGGAGCTGATCAGCCAGAATGTCGGGGGCGTTTCCCATTTCGTCGCGGACCTGGGGGTCATCATCACCGACGCCGTGAAGCGCTACGGCAGGAAGGGTTTCAAGCCGGGCGACGTCATCATCACCAACCACCAGGCGGTGGCGGGACAGCACCTCAACAACGTGGTGATCTACGTCCCGTATTTTTTCAAAGGCGAGCTGCTCGCGTTCTCCATGGTGCGGGCGCACTGGATCGACGTGGGCGGGACGAGCACCGGCTTCGGCGCGGGGCCCGAGGTGCCGGACCCCTGGCAGGAAGGCCTGCAGCTCGACCAGCTCAAGATCTACGACGGCGGCCGGCTCGACGCGGCGCTTTACCGCGTCATCAAGGACAACATCCGTTTTCCCGAATCTTCGCTGGGCGATATGAATTCGCAGATCGCCTCTTGCAAGCTTGGAATCCGGCGTCTGGACGAGCTCGTCCGCAAGTACGGCAGGGAGACGCTGCTCAAGGCCATCGAGCGCATCTTCGACGAGACCGAGAGGAAGTGCCGCAACTTCGTCGCAAAACTCGCCGGCGGAGTCTACGAAGCCGAATCGTTCTTCGACGACGACGGCGTCACGCCGGACGAGCGAGTGCGCATCCACGCCAGGGTCACGGTGAAATCGGGGAACATGACCATCGATCTCTCGGGCTGCTCGCCCGAGCGCAAGGCGGCGGTGAACTCGCGCACGCTCGCCGGCGCGCGCGTCGCCTACAAGGCGATCACCGCGCCGCTCGACCCGGTCAACGAAGGCTCGTTTCGCGCGCTCGAGGTGATCATCCCCGAAGGCAACATCATGATGGCGCGTTACCCGGCGCCCATGGCCGGCTGGAGCATCTTCGTCCCGACCGTCGTCGAGACCATCCTCGGCTCGCTCGCGTCGGCCATGCCCGACAGGATTCCGGCCGCGCATCACGCGCTGCTCGGGGGGTCGGTGGTGTTCTTCGGCGTGCACCCGAAATCCAGGCGGCGCTTCGTGGTGCAGAGCATCGAAGGCGGCGGCTGGGGCGGCCGGCCGTTCGAGGACGGCGAATCGGCCACCGTTTCGGTTTGCCAGGGCGACGTTCGCAACGGCTCGATCGAAGGAATCGAGATGAAATGCCCCGTGCTTGTAAAGGCCCGCGCGCTGCGGCGCGATTCCGCGGGCGCGGGCAAGTTCCGCGGCGGCCTCGGCATCGACATGCAGGTGCGCAACTTCGTCGACGGAAAATGGAATTTCGAGCGCGCGAACCGCCGCGGCTGCCCCGCGTGGGGCCTGTGGGGCGGCGGGCCCGGGGAGAGCGGCGGCTACTACCTGCTGCGCTCCGGCGAGCGCGAATATTCCGCGATGAGCGGCAGCCACAAGCCGGTGTCCGCGAATTCCGAAGTCATCGTTCGCACCGGGGGAGGCGGCGGATGGGGCGAGCCGCTGGAGCGGGACGCGGAGCGCGTGCGCTGGGACGTGCTGGAGGAATTCGTATCGAAGGAGGCCGCGCGGGACTCGTACGGCGTGGTGCTGAGGGAAGATCTTTCGGTCGACCAGGCGGCGACCCGCGCCTTGCGGGAGAAACTCGGATCGCGGGCGGCGGAAGCGGTCGGGCAGAACATCTGAAGCGCTAACGAAGCCGCGCAGCATGACGGTTCTTGAGCAACTGGGCGCTCATGTCGCCGGCGCCGGCGCCGGGCCGGTGCGCCAGGCGCTGCGGCTGCACCTCGCGGATACCGTGGGCGCCTGGATCGCCGGCAGCGCGACGCCGGAAGGGCGCGCGCTGGTGGAGTTCGGCGGGCGGGCGGGTGCCGGCATGCCCGATCGAGTCGCGACCAGCTGCGCGCTTGCGCGCCTCTCCGAAATCGACGACATCCACCTCGCCTCGGGCACGACGCCCGGCTCGTTGATCGTCCCTTCGGCGCTGACGATCGCCGCGTCGCTCGGCCGAAAGGGTGCGGCGCTCGCCGAAGCGGTCGCCGTGGGTTACGACGCGATGGTGCGGCTGGGCGCGGCGCTCGACGGCCCCTCGATTCTGTACCGCGGCATCTGGCCGACCTACCTCGCCGCGCCTTTTGGAGTTGCGGCGGTGGCCGCGCGCCTTTTTTGCCTCGACGAAACCCAGGCTGCGCACGCGCTCGGCATCGCGCTCACCCTGTCTTCGCCCGGAGCCGGGCGTGCCAGCGGGCCCACGACGTCGCGCTGGCTCGCGATCGGGAACGCCGCTCGCAACGGCGTCACCGCGGCGCTTTCGGCGCAGAGCGGCTTTACCGCGGATCTGCGCATTTTCGAGGAGGAATTCTTCCCCTCGATGTACGGCCTCTCGCCCGATCCGGCGGTGCTTCTCGACGAACGTCCGGTTCTGGGCGATGTGAGCTTCAAGCCCTGGTGCGCGGCGAGGCAGACGATGGCGGCGACCCAGGCGCTCAATGAGATCATCGAAGGCGGCGTGTCGCCCTCCGAAATGACCGAACTCGTCGTGAGCGTGCCCCCGCCGACCTTGCGCATGATCGAACACGGGGTCGTTCCCGGCGACCGCGCTTCGCACCTGACGAGTGTCTCCTATCAGATGGCCTTGGCGGCTTTCAACCCCGAGGCCCAATTCGACGTTGGACAGGCGCCAGCGGAAACTTCCGATCAACTCCGGACATTCATGGCGAGAATCAGCGTGAAGGCGGATGAGGATCTGCTCCAGCACTATCCGAAATCCTGGCCGGCGAAGCTCGTCGTCACGGTTCCGTCCGGAAAGCGCGAGAAGC
>Ga0193699_10000979_pt1 | contig 11552 bp, 12 predicted proteins | sample L3c2metaG_FD_160095 | JGI IMG/M metagenome (GOLD analysis project Ga0193699, IMG submission 160095) | Soil microbial communities from a riparian zone of the East river system, Colorado, United States - L3c2 | ecosystem: Environmental > Terrestrial > Soil > Riparian zone | place: USA: East... | reverse complement strand
CTGCGTGGCGCGGCCTAAAAAATCGCGCCAGGCTTATCGTCTTTGCGAGCGAGTATCGGGAAAACGCAGCTCTACGGGATCAGTATGAGAGCTGGTGGTCAAGATACCGGCGGCACGAAGAGGGGCATCTTGCAGTACGGCTTCCCGCTGCAGCTAGCGGCGTTGTTGGGACGGCGGTCGGAGGTGTATGATTGCCCTTAGGCGGCGCCAGCCGCCGTGCCGCAGCCGGCAGGGAAGGGGATCTGCTGTCATGTCCAGGGTTTGGCCAAAATCCATAGCGCAGCGCACCGGCCTGACGCTTGCCGGCGTTCTTCTTATCGCCAGCGCTGCGGTGCCAGCCACTTCGCAAGTTACGCCGCCCAACCTGGCGCCCAATCCCAGTGTGGGATGGGTCGCACTTTCCGGCGAGTTCATGCCGCCGCCAACAGGCGCGGGTCCCGTCATGCGCGATCCGGCGCACCCGCGCGTCTCCAACGACGATTATCGCGCCAGCGGAGCTCAGCCGACGTTTCCGATGGGAGACCTCAGCAGTCCGATCCTGCAACCCTGGGCGCGGGAAGTCTTGCGCAAGCGCAACGAACTTGTCCTATCCGGAAAGGCTGCCTTTCCCCGTCAGGCAAGCTGCTGGCCGGTCGGCGTTCCCGCATTCCTGCTTTATCCGGTGCAGCCGGTCTATTTCGTTCAGACGCCGAAGGAAATCGTCATGACTTGGCAGGCGGATCATCAGATCCGCCACGTCTATCTCACGGACAAGCATTCGCCGCGGGTCAAGACGTCCTGGTACGGCGAGTCGATCGGCCATTACGAAGGCAACATGCTCGTCGTCGACACCATCGGGCTCGATGCCAGGACCGCGGTTGACGGCTTCCAAACACCGCATACCGAGCAGCTTCACGTGGTCGAGCGCTTCCACTTGATCGACGGGGGCAAGACTCTGGAAGTGAATCTTCACGTCGAGGATCCGGGTGCCTTCACGACGCCGTGGGATGCCATCCAGCGTTATCGCCGCGTCGAGCCGCTCGTGGCGGAGAACCCCGACCCTCTCAATCCCGTGTCGTCGACCTCGGCGGAAGGCCCAATGATCGAGGCGAGCTGCGCGGAGAATCCGAACTCCTTGATGGGCATGGCTTCAATACCGATACCGCAGACGACCAAGCCCGACTTCTGAATCTCCTGACTTGCCGCAAGAGACGCGGCTGACAAGCCGGCTACCCAAGAGGAGCATGCGATGTTCAAAGTGCCGTTTTTGTGCGTCACGACGTTGGTCGCTTCGGTCGCGTTGGGGATGGTCGCGGGTGCCGGCGCGCAGGAAAGCGCCATTCCCAACTTCTCCTTCACCGATTCGGGCTGGCTGCTCAACGGCGGGATCGATTTTCGCCCGATCCCGGGCAAGCTCGCGCCGGTCAGCTTCGACCCGGCCTATCCGCAGGTCGGACAAGGCAATCAGCGCGGTGTCATGGAACGCATGTCGGATGCGGAGAACGCCAATCTGAAGCCTTGGGCGAAAGAGGTGATGCGCAAATACAATCAAGATGTGCTGAACGGGCACCGCGCCTTCTCGTCGCAATCCCGCTGCTGGCCGGGCGGCACGCCGGGCCAATTGCTGTTCCCGGCCGAGCCCATCTTCTTCATCCAGACGCCGAAGGAGGTCTGGATCATCTGGCAGCGCCAGCAAGAGGTACGCCGCGTCTATTTGAACGTACCGCATTCGCGCAATCCCAAGCCGTCCTGGTTCGGCGAATCCGTCGGCCATTACGAAAATGGAGAACTAGTCATCGACACGATCGGCTTCCTCGATCGGGCTGAATTCGATTTTGTGGACAATTGGCGCACGCCGCACACCAAGGACCTGCATGTGGTGGAGCGCTGGAAGCTCATCGACGGCGGCAAGGGAATCGAGGCGGCCGTCACCGTAGAGGATCCGGGCACGTTCAACGCGCCCTGGTCCGGCACCGCCAGATGGCAGAAGGTCGATCGCGGCACGATGCTCGAGTCGATCTGCGCCGAGAACAACTCGGCCTTCGAGAAATATTTCGGGTTGATGGAATATCGCATGCCGGAGGCGAAAACGCGGGACTTCTGATTCGCGCGTTTTGCCGGTCAGGGAGGGGAGACATGAGACGTCAGATTTTCAGGATAGCAGCGTGTGCCGTAGCGATGGCGGTGCCCGCCGCCGCAGCGGCGCCTGCCGCGCCAGTTCCGGATCTCGCGGGGATATGGTGGCACCCCTCCCTCCCCGGCCCGGAGCCGCTGGCATCAGGTCCCACCACGGTGACGAACAGATCGCGGAACAAGGGGATAAGCGACTACAGCCAATTGGTTGGCGATTACGGCAATCCGATCCTGAAGCCGGGGGCCGCGGAAATCGTGAAGAAGCATGGTGAACTTTCCCTGGCCGGCGTGGTCTATCCCAGTCCGGCCAACCAATGCTGGCCCGAACCGGTGCCGTTCATTTACAAGAATTTTGCGCTCCAGCTGCTTCAGGAACCAAGCCAGATCACGATGCTCTACGAACAGGATCATGAGGTCCGCCGTGTACGGATGAACCAATCTCATCCTGCGAAGGTGATTCCGTCCTGGTATGGGGATTCGGTGGGCCATTATGAAGGCGACACGCTGGTGATCGACACCGTGGGCCAAAAGTCCGGGCCATTTGCCATGCTCGATTTATATGGCACGCCGTACACGAGCGCGCTGCACGTGGTGGAGCGCTACCGGCTGATCGATTACGAGGATGCGAAAGAGGGATTGGATCGGGACGCGAAAGAGAATTTCCTCGTCGGTGTGGGCACGATCGACCGCAACTATCGCGGCAAGCACCTGCAGGTCCGTTACACCGTCGAAGATGAGGGTGTCTTCACCACGCCCTGGTCGGCGACCGTAACCTATGGGCGCGGCTCCACCGAATGGCCGGAAATTGCCTGCGCCGAAAATCCGCATGTCTATTACGGCAAGGACGAGGCCGTTCCGACGGCGGACAAACCGGATTTCTAGAGCGCGGGTGCATTCGGAAGAGACACTTGTCATTCCCGGCCGAGCGGCGGCACGCCGCGAGGGGACGGGAATCCATTTCGTGAATATCGGGCATTTTCTTCATCGAATGGATGCCCTTCCCTCGCGCTTCGCGCTCGCCGGGCATGATAATTTTTGTTTTGTGCGACCGAGTTCCGCTTCAGGCAGGATTATTTATGGCAATTGTACTGCCGTGATGGCAGAGCGCCGTTCTTGTCGAGATCGGTTCCAAGAGCATTGATGATCGATACCGATTGCTCGAATTGCAGCGCGGCAAAATCGCCCGGAACGGAATCGCTTTCGGTAATGTAAAGACGGTGGTCGGCCATGTAGACCGACGCCCGATGCTGGCGGCCATTCGGCTGAAAGATGTTGAACTGCCGGCCCGGGATTCCCGGATCGTAATCCGCGGCGAATTGGAAGCGAACCTCGCCCATTTGACGCAAGCGGGTCGCCGCGGCGTCGATGAACTTCTGGTCTACGGCCGGCCCGTTCGAGAAATCGGCGACGATGACGCTGAACAGATCCGCGCCCTGTTGGACGTAAAACTGCCGCGCCGGAGCACTGCTGCCGCTATTGGTGTAGATGAAATCCCTGATCATCGGTGGACGCGGGAAAATGGCTGCGACCCGGTATGGGCAGCTGACAAAGACGTTGTCGTCATAGGTGGGTTCGTCGAGTTGCGAGGCCCCCTGTAAGAAGGGCGCGACGACGCAGGAAAAGAGAACCAGCCAAATCGAGGGGAATTTGGGCATGACGACTTCTCCCGTTCGCCAAAAGTCTGAAAGACGACCCATAATCGAGGTTAAGCATAGCACTCCGGTTGATTAGGACCAATTGCGAGTGCAGAGTCCCTGCTCGTCAAACCGGGAGGAAACGCATCATGAGATTGGTTCGATCGGGACTGTTTGTTGTGGCGTCTGCCGTTGCGCTGACCATCGTCGCAGGCGCGGCGCAGGCGCAAGACCTTCCGCAACGAAAAGAAATGCGCCGAGTTGACCTGTCCGGCGCACCCGGCATGGAAGTCGTCAGTTCGGTCAGTACGTTCCAACCCGGCGACGAATTTCCCCGTCACCTGCATCACGGGGTCGAGTTGGGCATCGTCATTCAGGGGACAATGGTGCAGTTGCCGGGGCAAGCGCCCACGATGATGGCCACGGGTGCGCCGATCCAGAATCTTCGCGATGCGGTGCATGGCGGATTCAAAGTCATCGGACCGGGAAACCTCATCCTCTTTACGGTGCACTCGGTCGATAAAGGAAAGCCGCTTTACGATTGGGTTAAGTAGCCCCTGCGATTGGGCCTTATCGGCCCCGAGCCGGCGGTGTTATCCTCTGATTGTCCGACGGAGGAGCAGGAGGGAGCTATGTCCAAATGGGCTTCGACGGCAGGGCTGCTTGCCGGCAGCACGGCGATGCTCGCAGCGGCAGGCTTTTTGGCCGGCGCGATAGCGCAGACGCCGGCCGCTCCGGATTTTTCCTCGAATCAGGCGTCTTGGGAGCAAGGGAACGGCGTCAATTTCATACCCGTCCCCGGTTCGCCCCCGCCTATCGCCAACGGTCCGGCCCATCCCCATTACAGCAATGCGGAGGCAAGGCGCTTGGGCATCCAGCCGACCTATCGCATCGCCGACCTGACCAATCCCAATCTGAAGCCATGGGCCAAGGAGGTCATGAAGAAGGACAATGATGAGGTCCTCAAAGGCAAGATCGGCTACACGCCGGGCTCCTCCTGCAAGCCGGCGGGCGTTCCGGTTTTCATGCTGGACGGGGGACCGTTCTATTTTGTCCAGACGCCGAAGGAAGTCCTGATCATCGCGTCCGAAGATTCGAACGTGCGCCATGTCTATATGGACGTGCCCCATTCGAAGAATCCGGAAGCCTCCTGGTACGGCGAGTCCGTCGGCCATTACGAAAATGGCGACACGCTGGTCGTGGACACGATCGGGTTGACGACCAAGGCGTTCGTCGACCAATTCCGCACGCCACACACCGACAAGCTCCATGTGACGGAGCGTTGGCGCTTGACGGCGGGCGGCAAGACCATCGAAATCGAGGTCACGGTCGACGACCCGGGCACGTTCAATCAGCCGTGGAAGGGGATGGTCCGCTTGCAGCGCGGCCAGCTACCGTTCACGGAATTTGTTTGTTCCGAGGGAAATCACAATCTTTTCGACTACGGCATCCCGGTCGCCAACCGGCCGGACTTTTAAGAAGCACGAGGAGCGGTAGCATGAGACGGCAATTCTTCACGGGCGCAGGTTTGACGGCGATCGCAGCGATCGCGTCTGTCGCATATGCGTGGGCCGCCGCGCCGGCGAAGGATTCCATCCCGGAGCTTGGTGGGCGGGAATTCGCCTGGAACGTGAATTTCTGGGACTATCAGCTGGACCCGCCGCCCGGTGCCGGTCACGGGCCGATGAAGACCGATCCCGCTTATCCCTATAACAGCCAAATCCAGAACGGAGGCTTGTACCGGGACGGCGAGCTGACGGTTTCCATCATGAACACGAAGGACCCGATCCTGAAGCCCTGGGCCGCCAAGCAGATACAGGAAACCAACGATGAATTGCTGAGCGGAAAACGCAAGCTTCCCTTCAATGCCCAATCGCGCTGCTGGCCCGGCGGCGTTCCCGGACAGCTCCTCTTTCTCGAACCCCTCTATTTCATCCAGACGCCTAAGCAAGTTTTGATGCTGTGGCAGCGCAACAGCTTCGTCCGCCACATTGCTCTCACCGACAAGCATTCGGCCAATGTGAAACCGTCCTGGTTCGGCGACTCCATCGGCCATTACGAAGACGGCGACACCTTCGTGGTGGATACGATCGGATTGGCGGGCGGCAAGAACCACTTCATCGACAATTTCCGCACGCCGCACACCGACAAACTGCACGTGGTGGAACGCTTCACCATCAGTCCGGACGCCAAGAGCCTGACCGTCATCGTGACCGTGGAAGACCCCGACACCTTCAACGGGCCGCTTACGCTGAAGAATATCTGGCGTAGGAACAATGTGGCGATCGAGGAATCCGTTTGCGCCGAGGACGGCGGCAAGGACGTCTTCAATTACAATTTGCATCCGATTCCGGTGGCCGACAAACCCGACTTCTGAACAAGGAGAGAGCCGATGGTTCGATACGCGTTTTCTCGCGCCCTCGCGAGTGGAGCTGCCGCCATCGCACTCATCGCCGCATCCTCCGTTCGGGCAGGCGCCGCGACCGGCTGCGCCGACCTTGCGACGCTGAAGATCGCCGCGAGCGACATCGGCCTTCCGAGCGGAGGCGCCGCGATCACATCGGCGCAGATGCAAATGGTTCCGGCCGATCCCCTAATGCCGGGTGCGACGCGGGACTACTGCAAGGTGCTGGGCGCGATTGCCCCCGTCGATCCCGATGCGCCGCCGATCAATTTCGAGGTGAACCTGCCGAGCCAATGGAACGGCAAGGCGGTGCAATATGGCGGCGGCGGCAGCAATGGCACGCTCATCACGGGACTCGCGCCGCTACGTGATGCCAGGCGAGACACGCCGGTTCCTGTTGCGCGTGGGTTTGCGACGTGGGGCACGGACTCCGGCCACCAAAACGCCAAGCTTCCAGAAGCGCAGGCCTTTGCGTTGAACCAGGAGTCGCTCGTCAATATGGCCTATGGCGCGTACAAGAAAACGCACGACGTCGGCCGCCGCATCGCCACAGTGTTTTACGACCGGGCACCTGCGAAAATCTATTATTTCGGAGGCTCGGAAGGCGGGCGCGAAGCCCTGATGATGGCGCAACGCTTCCCGGCGGATTTCGACGGCATCGTGAGCGTCGTGCCGGTCGCAAACTATACCGGCATCAATCTGGTGCGGAACAAGGTCGCTGTGCTTCAGCAGAGCGGCGGCTGGATCAGCCCCGCGAAGGTCAAGTTGCTTATGAGCGCCGTCAACGCCGCCTGTGACACGCTCGACGGCCTGGCCGATGGCGTCATCAGCGCTTACGAAAAATGCCTTGGCGTGTTCGACGCGAAAACGCTGCGCTGCGCGAACGGCGCCGACACGGGCGATACCTGTCTTTCGGATGCGCAAATCGAAGCCGACAGAATTGTACATCGGCGCTTCGATTATCCGTTTGCGCTGGCCAATGGCGTGACCGGTTTTCCCGGCTGGAGCTATGGCAGCGAGGATCAGCCCGGCGGAATGACCGATTCCGTGACGGGCGCCGAGCCGCCACATTTCCCGATTCCATCCGAGAAAGTGCAGTCGGTCGCGTGGGCCAATTCGAATGGCTTTGTGCGGTACATGTTCGTGCGCGACGCGAAGTTCAATCCGCTGCAATTCTCGACGCAGGAATTCGCCGGTCGAATTCGCGAGATTTCGGATATGTTCGATACGACCAATCCCGACCTGTCGGCATTTCTCGCGCGCGGCGGCAAACTGATCCTGAAGGGAAATGGCGCCGACTATCAGCGAAGAGTCATGCAGGAAATCACCTATTACAAATCCGTGGTCGCCAAGATGGGGGCGGCACGTGCGGATCAGTTCATCCGCTTCTATGTGACGCCCGGCGTGAACCATCCGGGCAACGGCGTCATGAGTTCCGGCGCCGCGGTGCCGGCCAAGGTCGATCTCCTGGGCGCGTTGGACGGTTGGGTGGACACGGGCAAAGCCCCGGGCGCACTCATGCAGGTCACACAGGAGACGAAGGCGCCATTCCAAGTCTCGGCGTCGCGTCCCATGTGCCTCTACCCGCTTTATCCGCGCTATGACGGCAAGGGCGATCCCAACGCGGCCGCGAGCTTTGCCTGCGCGAAACAGTAAGCCCATCCTCGTTTTGGACAAGTTGGAGTAGATCCATGCGCTTCGTCAGACTTATTCCTGCTATCGCGGTTTTGTTCTTCTCCGGCGCGGCCTGCGCACAGACGTGGGACGAATATGCCAACCGGGAGAATTTCTTCAGCGTCAATCTTCCGGGCGAACCTACCATGACGCAAGCACCGTACAGAACCGCGAAAGGCACCAATCTTAGTGCACGAATCTTCACCGCGATTGCGCCTCCCGGCTCGCGGCTGAGCGGGACCTACACGGTAACGGTGGTCGACTACGCCAATGCGAAAGACGAAATCAGCACTGCCGTCGACCAAGCCAGAGAAGCAATCAGAGCCAAAGGCGCGGTGAAATATGACGGGCTGAACAATATTGACTTGCACCTGACGCGACGCTTGACGGTGGAAACGCCGGCGACGCGCATCCTCGCCGAAATCCTGGTCGCCGCGAACAATCGTCTCTACATCACACAGGCCGAAACGCCGTTGAATGTGCCGCCGCCCGCGGTCTTCCAGGCGTCATTGCAAATCCTCGACGATAGCGGCGTGCGCATTCGCACCCGAACCGCGCTTGGGGTGCCGGCCGGTGTAACCTCACCGATAAGTGCAGGCGGAGTGCCCGATGAGTCGGACAAAGTCGCCGGGCTGATGGCGGGCGCCTGGCGCAATGCCGGCGGCGCCTGCGAGTCCGCGTATTTCAAATCGGGCGCGCGCATCAAGACCGGCCGCGGCGAAGAAGCCTTGACCGGCACGATCATAAATTCCGGCACGACGATTGCCGGCCAGTTGATCGTCAACGGATCACGCGAAGGACAGTTCATCAACCCGATGACCGACAAGGTGATCATGCTGTTCGATCCCCAAGACGGCAACAGGCTGAGCATTTCCGCCATCGGCGCGCCCGCACTGGGCTGGCCTGACGTCACGCTCGAACTGTGCCCGGGAAGCCGCGGCTAAAATTTGTCACAGCGTCACGGACGCGCTGCGTCACCGCGAGGGCTTCACGCCTCGCGGTGACGCAGGATCAATGACGACCACCCATCGGATTACGGCTGAGGCGTAGGTTGCGCAGGCGCCTCCGGTGCAGGCGCTTCCTGCGGCGGCGCACTCACGGGCGGCGATGCAGGTGGTTCGGGAATCGTCGCGGCGGGCGGAGCAATCTCTGGCGCTGCCGGGGCGGCAACGCTTTCCGTCGGCTGCGAAGCTGGGGCTTGAGGCAATACCGGTGCAGGGGCTTGGGCCCTTGCGACTCTCACCGGCGGCGTCGCGGCGGCGGCCTGCGTCGAAGTTTGCGCGGGGGAATTCTTCGCAGGCGCGGGTGGCAGGTCGGCGAGTGCCGGCGGGGGCGCTTCGCTCGGCGCCGCGCTGACCACAGGCTCAGGCGGCGGAACGGGCTGGGATGCCGCCACCTGCTGGGGCTGCGAGGTCCACGTTCCCGTCTCGTAGGAATATGCGCCAATCGCAACAACACCGAGCGCAACGACAAGCGCTGCGACGATCTTTGGGGTGCTTCCTCCATCGACGGGAGGCGCAGGAATTTCACGCAGATCGTTCATCATCATAGCCGTCTCCTTGTTTCTTTCACTCCTGGAATACGCGCACGACGCCACTCGGTTGCCGAAGGAACAAAGCAAGGCAGAATTGTGGCGATCACATGAGATAGAGTGACAGCAGATTTTGTCAGAGTGAAGGCGGGCGACATGTCCACGAAAATTGCTGTCATCTCAAAGCCTCCTGTCCTACTCGACCGTACAAAGACGATTGAGACAGCGCTCGCGTCGATTGACGAAGCCGCGAGTCAAGGTGCTTCGCTTCTGATATTTCCGGAGGCCTACATACCGGGTTATCCGGCGTGGATTTGGCGCCTCAAGCCGGGCGGCGACATGGCTTTGTCGTCGGAGATTCACAGCCGGCTTCGCGAGAACGCCGTTGATCTCCATCGCGCAGACTTACAGCCGCTTCAAGAGGCCGCCGCAAAGTATGCGGTAACGATCGTCATCGGCATCAATGAAATCGACAGTCAATTCAGCGGGACGACGCTCTTCAATACGGTGGTCGTGATTGGCCCGGACGGAACGATCCTCAATCGCCACCGGAAATTGATGCCGACCAATCCGGAACGCATGGTCTGGGGCATGGGTGATGCGAGCGGACTGAAGGTCGTCGATACGCCGGCGGGACGAGTGGGATCGCTGATATGCTGGGAGAGTTACATGCCTTTGGCGCGCTACGCTCTCTACGCGCAGGACATCGAGATTTACATCGCTCCGACTTGGGATGCCGGTGAAAGCTGGATTGCCACGATGCGTCACATCGCCAAGGAAGGCGGCTGCTGAGTTGTGGGGACGGCCACCGCTATGCAGGGGTGCGATGTGCCGGAAAATTTCCCGGAACGCGACAGGCTGTTCACTCCCGATGAATGGATCAATGATGGCGATGCCATCGTGATCAAGCCGATGGGCGCCATCGCCGCCGGCCCACATCATCGCGAAAAAGGAATTCTCTACGCGGAGATCGACCCGGAAGCGGCACGGCGCGCGCGCCGTTCGCTCGATGTCTGCGGTCATTATTCCCGCCCCGATATTTTTTCGTTTTCGGTCAACCGAAAGCCGCTTGCTCCGGTAATTTTTTTGGATTGATCGCTGGACCGCTTATTCCGCCGGAGAGGCTATCGCCCGGCCCCGTGCGCCGAAGTCAAAGCGGCGGCCGAAGCGATCGAGGTAGGTGTACAGAACCGGCGTGATGTAGAGCGTGAGCAATTGTGAAAGCAGCAAACCACCTGCGACGCAGAGGCCCAGCGGCCGGCGCGACGCGGCGCCCATGCCGGTGCCCAGCGCGATAGGCAAAGTGCCCATCATCGCCGACATGGTTGTCATCATGATGGGGCGGAAGCGGATCATCGCGGCTTCGTAGATCGCCTGCTCGGGCGGCACGTTCCTATCTTTGCGCTGCCTTTGCAATGCGAAGTCGATCATCATGATCGCGTTCTTCTTGACGATGCCAACCAGCATCATCATGCCGACAAAGGCGTAAACCGTCAGCGGTATACCGAAAACATAAAGGGTCATCAGCGCACCCACCGCGGCCGACGGCAGGCCGGACAAAATCGTCAGCGGGTGGACAAAGCTTTCATAGAGAATGCCCAGGATAATATAGACCGTCAAAGTCGCCATCAGGAGCAACAGTCCCATATTGCCGTTGGAACTCTGGAAGGCTGCAGCGGTGCCCGCGAAATTTCCCTGTACATCCGCAGGCAGGCCGATTTCTCCAACGGCTTTCTCCACTCCAGCGATCGCGTCGCTCAGGGCTTTTCCGGCGGCGAGGTCGAAGGAAATCGTAATGGCGGGAACCTGGCCGGAATGATTGATGTTCAGGGCCATCAAACCGCGCCCTATTCTGGTGACGGCGGTGAGCGGCACCATGGCTCCCCCTGTGCCCGTCAGGTAGAGGCGCGAAAGAGCGGAGGCGTCCTGCTGATATTGCGGCAACAATTCGAGGACCACCTGGTACTGATCCACCGAGGTATAAATCTGCGAAACCTGCTGGCCGCCGAACGCCGCGCCAAGCGCCGTTTCGATCTCATCGGGGGTAATGCCCAAAGAGGCGGCGCGGTTGCGATCGATATCCACTTTCACCGACTGCGAGGCATTGTCGTGATCGCTATTCACGCCGATAAAAGTCGGGTCGGCCTGCAGCTTGCGCACCAGGCGGGATGCGGCGTCCTCCAACTCCTTCAGATCG
>Ga0193699_10000978_pt1 | contig 11554 bp, 11 predicted proteins | sample L3c2metaG_FD_160095 | JGI IMG/M metagenome (GOLD analysis project Ga0193699, IMG submission 160095) | Soil microbial communities from a riparian zone of the East river system, Colorado, United States - L3c2 | ecosystem: Environmental > Terrestrial > Soil > Riparian zone | place: USA: East... | reverse complement strand
GATCCGGCCGAGATCAGCGCGCCCGCCGATATGCCGATCGTGATCAAGTTGAAGAATCTGGATGCCAAGGCGATGGAATTCGAGAGCAAGACCTTGAAGATCGAGAAGGTGGTCGCCGCCGGGGGCGACGCGACGATCAATGTGCGCGCGCAAAAACCCGGCCGTTACGAATTTGTCGACGAATACAACGAAAAGGTCGCGCGCGGCGCGCTGCTCGTTAAGTAAAGACGCGATCGTGATTGCCGCACTCATTATCGTTTTCCGCGAAGTCTTCGAGGCCGGTCTGATCATCGGCATCGTGCTCGCGGTCACGCGCACTGTTCCGCATCGCAATCGATGGATCGGCGGCGGCGTGCTGGTCGGCGTTCTCGCCGCTTGCGTCGTGGCGATGTTCGCCGGCGCGTTGTCGAACTTGTTCGCGGGCATGGGCCAGGAACTGTTCAACGCCGCAATCCTCTGCGTCGCCGTGGTGATGCTGACCTGGCATAACGTCTGGATGGCGCGTCACGGCAGCGAACTCGCCGGCGAATTGCGCTCGGCAGGGCTAGCGGTGGTCGAGGGATCGAAGTCGCTGCTGGCCCTCGCGGTGGTGGTCGGCGTGGCCGTGCTGCGCGAGGGTAGCGAAGTGGTGCTGTTCCTGTATGGCGTTATTGCGGGCGGCGATTCCAGCTGGGATGTGGCGTTCGGCGGCTTTGCCGGATTGGCGCTCGGCGTCGTGACTTGCCTGCTGACCTATTTCGGCCTCGTCCGGATCCCGACGCGTGCCCTGTTCACCACGACAACGGTTTTGATCGCGCTGCTGGCCGCCGGCATGGCCGCACAGGCGGCAGCCTTTCTGGAAAAGGCCAATTGGCTGACGGCGATGGACAACGTCGTATGGGACTCGGCCTGGCTGCTGTCGGATTCGAGTATCGTCGGCAAGGGGCTGCATACGCTGATCGGCTACACCGACCAGCCCACCGCGATGCAGCTGACGATTTACCTCGCAATCCTGCTTGTGACCTTCGTTCTGATGCGGCTCTACGGTTCGCCGGCGAAGACGGCGGCGCCCGCGCGCGGCTGATTCTGTCTCGGCCGGTCAGACCGGCTGCAATGGCCGATGCGGCATGTCCGGCAATTCCACGCGGATGACGTCGCCCGGCCGGACATCGCCGTCCGCGATCACGATGCTCATGATCCCGGCCTTGCGAATGAGATTGCCGTCCGCATCCCGGTCCAGCGTCGCCGCCATCAGACCCTTCTGGAAATGGTCGATCTGGATGCAGGGATTGCGCAGGCCGGTGATTTCGACCACGGCGCTTGCGCCGAGATGCAGCTGCGTGCCGGCCGGCAGCGCCAGCAGATCGAGGCCGGAGGTCGTGATGTTCTCGCCGAGATCGCCGGGCTGAACCACAAACTCTTTTAAGCGAAGTTCATCGAACAATTCGGCATGCATCAGGTGCACCTGGCGCAGATTGGGCTGCGTCGGGTCCTTGCGGACGCGGGAGCGGTGCTTGACCGTTTCGCCCATATGGGCGTCGCCGGCGACGCCGAGGCCCTTCAGCAGGCGAATGCTGAGGCTCGGCGTTTTGCTGAAGTGGTGACCGATGCGCGAACTGACGGAGACGACGCTGCCCATATCTGATCCGCTTCGCTTCACGCCTCGCCGAACACGCGCCTGAAAATCGTATCGACGTGCTTGAAGTGATAGCCGAGGTCGAACTGCTCTTCGATTTCGGCATCGCTGAGATATTTTTTCACCTCGGCGTCCTTCTTCAGTAGCGTCTGGAAATCGCCTTCGCCGCGCCACACCGGCATCGCGTTGCGCTGCACGAGCTTGTAGGCGTCCTCACGGCTGGCGCCTTTTTGCGTCAGCGCGATCAATAGGCGCTGCGAATGCACGAGGCCGCCGAGGCGGTCGAGGTTCTTCTGCATGTTCGCAGGATAGATCAGCAGCTTCTCGACCAGGCCGGCGAGGCGGTTGAGGGCAAAATCCAGCGTCACGGTGGCGTCGGGTGCGATCATGCGCTCGGCCGAGGAGTGCGAGATATCGCGCTCATGCCACAGCACGACGTTTTCCATCGCCGGCGTCACATAGGCGCGCACCATGCGGGCGAGGCCGGTGAGGTTTTCCGACAGCACCGGGTTGCGCTTGTGCGGCATCGCCGAAGACCCCTTCTGGCCCTCGGAGAAGAACTCTTCCGCTTCCAGCACTTCGGTGCGCTGCAGATGCCGGATCTCGGTGGCGAGGCGTTCGACCGAGGAGGCGATCACGCCGAGGGTGGCAAAATACATCGCGTGGCGATCGCGCGGAATCACCTGGGTCGAGATCGGCTCCGGTGTCAGCCCCATCGCCTTGGCGACATGCTCCTCCACCCGCGGATCGATCTGCGCAAAGGTGCCGACGGCGCCGGAGATCGCGCAGGTCGCGATTTCCCTGCGGGCGATGACGAGGCGCTCGCGGGCGCGGGTGAATTCGGCATAGGCGTAGGCAAGCTTCAGTCCGAACGTCACGGGTTCGGCATGAATGCCGTGGGAGCGGCCGATGGTCGGCGTCATCTTGTGCTCGAAGGCGCGCTTCTTCAGCGCCACCAGCACCTTGTCGACGTCAGCGATGAGCAGGTCCGCAGCGCGGGTCAGTTGCACGTTGAGGCAGGTGTCGAGCACGTCGGAGGAGGTCATGCCCTGGTGCACGAAGCGCGCCTCGGGGCCGACGATTTCGGCCAGATGGGTGAGGAAGGCGATGACGTCGTGCTTGGTCTCGCGCTCGATCTCGTCGATCCGCGCGACGTCGAAAGTCGCGTCCTTGGCCCTGGCCCAGATGGTCTTGGCGGCTTCCTTCGGGATCACGCCGAGTTCCGCCAGCGCATCGGCCGCGTGCGCCTCGATCTCGAACCAGATCTTGAAGCGCGTCTGCGCCTCCCAGATGGAGGCCATTTCCGGGCGGGTATAGCGGGTGATCATCGAGGACTCTGACGGTTCAGGGGTTACGCCGCGCTTTAGCAGAGCCGCCCGGGGGAGACAAACGGCTGGCGTGGAGCCGCGCGTCCGGTGAAAATCTCCATTCGATCCCCAATCACGGGATATTGACTAACAGATATTGAAATCTGTCATCGCGATATGCTATCTAGAGTGCGACGTTAATACTGCGTCACCTCGGCTCGTTACCCAATCCACCGCGGGCCCAGGACTTGCTGCAGAGGACTGCCCCATGACGATTGAAATTCTTTATTTGACCGCTCAAATGCAGCGCTGGCTCAACGTTCGGGTGGCTCGCCACCTCGAAGCGCAGGCCGCCAAGATAAGATCCGCGAAAGGGACGGTGACGACGCTCGGTGCCGACGGTCCCGGGGGCTCGGTCGGCCTTGATCGCCGGGGGATGCCGGAGGACTGCTATTCCGTCGACGAACTGGAAGGCGTCGCCACCATGGACGAGGCCGCCACAGTTGCGCCATCGGCGGTGTTGGACTCCGAGAAGCACACGGAGCTCGCATGAACGAAGGTGTCGTTCTGACTCCGGAGCGTATTCTCGAGGCCACCGAGGATGTGCTGCGCCGCTTTGGCCTCGCCAAGGCCACCGTGGTCGACGTCGCCCGCGCGCTCGATGTCAGCCACGGCAGCGTCTACCGGCATTTTCCGAGCAAGGCGTCGCTGCGCCAGGCCGTGGCAAAGCGCTGGCTCGACAGGGCCAATGCGCCACTCGAGAAGATTGCGGAAGCCTCCGGTCCGGCGCCGGCCAGGCTGGAACGCTGGCTGCGCACCATGTTCGAGATCAAGCACAAGAAGGTCTCTGACGACCCCGAGATGTTCGCAACCTATCTGACGCTGGCGCAAGAGGCGTGCGAGGTGGTGAAGGCGCACAAGGAGCGTCTGGTCTCCCAAGTCGCGCATATTTTATCCGACGGCGTGCAACAGGGGGCCTTCGAGGTCACCGACGTCAAAGCCTCTGCGCGCGCGGTTTTCGACGCCACCATCCGCTACCACCATCCCGCTCATTCCGATGAGTGGAGCGACCCGCAGCTTCCGGCGCGGATCGACGCCCTGCTGGCGCTGTTGCTGAAGGGCCTGGAAGCGCCGCAGAAGCACTAAGCCTTGTCAGCCTCCGCATCATCCCCGCCGCCAATATGATTGCGCGCTTGCCGCGCCGTGGTGTTTGATATCCATCAAATCTGGCACAAGCCTGCTCGATACGATCGGTGCGGAGGAAAACGTGCTGCTGGCTATCTTCGCGGATATCCATGCCAACCGGCAGGCGTTTGCCGCGTGCCTCGACTATGCACGCGCGCAGGGCGCGGAGCGGATGATCTGCCTCGGCGACTACGTCGGCTATGGCGCCGATCCGGAATGGACCGTCGATACGGTGATGGGCCTCGTCGACGATGGCGCCATGGCGGTGCGCGGCAACCATGACAACGCGATCGGCACCACAGCTGAATCGATGAATGCCGTAGCGCAGGCCGCGATCGAATGGACGCGCGGCAGGCTGAGTGCGGCGCAGCGCCGCTTTCTGACGGAGCTGCCGCTGACGCTGCGGGAAGACGATCGCCTCTACGTTCACTCCGAGGCCAGCAATCCCTCGCGATGGCGTTATGTGCAGAGTAGCGCGGATGCCGCGCGCAGCATCCAGGCGACGTCGGCCCACGTTACCTTTTGCGGCCACATCCACCAGCCGGCGCTCTATTCGATGTCTGCGGCGGCGAAGATGACGAGCTTCGTGCCGTCGTCGGGCGTGTCAGTGCAATTGCTCGGCGGCCGGCAATGGCTCGTCGTCCTCGGCTCGGTGGGGCAGCCCCGCGACGGCAATCCGGCGGCGTCGTTTGCGATGCTCGACACCGGCTCCAAAGAAATCACCTATTGCCGCGTGCCTTACGATGTCGAGGCCGCCGCAAGCCGGATCCGCGCCAACGGCCTGCCGCTCTGGCTGGCCGATCGCCTCTTGGTCGGGAGGTGAGCGATGATGCCTACAACGGCAAAACCGGACAACTGGCATTTCCGAGATTGACCCCTGACCGGACACGACGCGGACATCCCAAAATCGACGCAAATGACCCCTCACAGACATGTGCTACAGTGCGCGAAACCGCCTGCATTTTGCCTCGCAAAAAGTATAACCTATCCAACCTGCCGCTGCTGAGTAAGGGGCCTGTAAACCGGGAGGCGATGTGCAGCAAATTCCCGACTGGCTTGGGCGACTTGGTCTCGGGCAATACGCGCAGCGTTTTGCCGAAAATGAAATTGACGTCTCCGTACTCGCCCATCTGACTGACCAAGACCTGAAGGATATCGGTATTCCGCTCGGGCACCGGCGGAAAATCCTTGCAGCCATCGGCGAGCCGACCGCCGCGGCGCAGGCCGCACCCGAACCCTCTGCTGCTGCAATGGCGCCGAAGGCCCTGGACGCCGCGGAGCGCCGTCAGGTCACCGTTATGTTCGCCGACCTGGTCGGCTCAACGGAACTCTCGGCACGTATGGACCCTGAGGATTTACGAGACATCATTTCAACTTACCAGAAGTGTGTCACAGAGATAGTGCGTCGCTTCGACGGGTTCGTGGCAAAATTTATGGGCGACGGCGTGCTCGCCTATTTCGGCTATCCACAGGCGCACGAGGATGATGCAGAACGCGCGGTACGGGTTGGATTGGACTTGATCGCGCGGCTCGCAGTGCTCAAGGAGCCAGTTGTTCTGCAAGTTCGTGTGGGCATAGCGACCGGTTTGGTCGTGGTCGGCGATCTCATCGGGGCAGGCGAGGCGCAGGAACGTACCGTTATCGGCGAGACTCCGAATCTGGCTGCACGATTGAAGGATATCGCGGGCCCCAACATGGTGGTCGTCGCCGAGGGCACGCGCAGACTTCTCGGAAATCTGTTCGAACTGCAGGACCTTGGGGCCAAAGACCTTAAAGGAATCAACGGGTCGGTGCGCGCATGGGCGGCGGTGCGGCCCAGCTCGGTCGAAAGCCGATTCGAAGCGCTGCGTGAGGGGGCCCTGACCTCCCTCGTCGGGCGGGAGGAAGAACTTGAGTTGCTGCTTCGGCGGTGGTCGCGGGCCAAGATCGGCGAAGGTCAGGTGGTGCTGCTTTCTGGTGAAGCGGGGATCGGCAAATCGCGGCTCACCGTCGCGCTGCTGGAACAGCTTGCTCGCGAGCCGCACATGCGGCTGCGGTACTTCTGCTCGCCACAGCATACCGACAGCGCGCTCTATCCGGTCATCGGCGAGATGATGCGCGCCGCTGGCTTTGTTCACGATGACAGCCCGCAAGCCAAAACGAACAAGCTTGACGCGTTGCTGGCGCAAAGCTCGACGCCGCCGCAGGATGCGGCGCTGTTTGCCGAAATGCTGTCGCTGCCCAACGATGGACGCTACCCTCCGGTTGAAGTTGAGCCGCAACTCCGCCGTCAGAAAACGCTGAAGGCTCTTGGTTCGCACATCGAGGCGCTGGCGCGGATCAATCCTGTGCTGATGACTTTCGAAGATGCGCATTGGACCGATCCAACCAGCCTCGAATTGTTCGCCCGGGCGGTGGACCTGGCCGAGAGCCACCGGCTCTTGATACTTGTCACTTTCAGGCCGGAATTCAGCCCGCCCTGGATCGGACGGCCGCACGTGACCTCGCTGTCCCTCAATCGGCTGGCGCGGCGCGACACCCATTTCCTGATCGAGGGAATCATCGGCAACCGATCGTTGCCGGCGGGCATCCGCCAGGACATCATCGAGCGCACCGACGGCATTCCGCTATTCGTCGAGGAGATGACCAAGGCGGTGCTGGATGCGGAGGGTGAGAGTGAAGCGCAGCGGGCCTTCGCAGGGGCACCAACGCCTGCCGTGACGGTTCCGGCAAGCCTGCAGGCTTCGCTGATGTCGCGACTCGACCGGCTCGGCCCGGCGAAGGACGTGGCGCAGGTCGGCGCGGCGATCGGCCGGGAATTTCCCCACATGTTGCTGGCTGCGCTCGTGCGAAAGCCGGAGGCAGAATTGGACTCCGACCTCGACCGGCTCATTGTGGCGGGTTTGTTGTTTCGACAGGGCACCCCGCCCTATGCGAGCTACCTGTTCAAGCATGCGCTGGTGCAGGACGCAGCCTACAGTACGCTGCTGCGGGAGCCGAGGCGCGTGCTGCATGCGCGTATCGCCGAAATCCTCGAAAGTCAGTTCCCGGAAATCGCCGAGAGCCAGCCTGAGCTGCTGGCGCGTCACTACACAAAGGCCGGCCTGATTGAGAAGTCAGCGCGCCTGTGGGGCAAGGCGGGACAGCGGTCACAGGAGCGCTCGGCGCTGGTCGAAGCCGCAGAACAACTTAGCCAAGCCCTAGCGCAAATCGCAACCTTGCCCAGCAGGCCCGACCTGCGGCGCGAGCAGATCATTTTACAAGTCGCGCTCTTGAACACGCTCATGCATGTCAAAGGATATGGCGCGCCCGAAACCAAGGCTGCCGTGGCTCAGGTGAGTGCGTTGATCGAGCAAGCGGAACGGCTCGGAGAACCCCCCGATGACTCTTCGTTGCTGCTCTCAGCCCTCTTTGGCCAGTGGATCGTCAATTTCATAAGCTTCAATGGCGACGTTGCGCGAGAGCTCGCAGCGCGGTTTCTGGCCCTTGGCGAGAAGGAGGGAACGGCGGTACCGCTCATGATTGGACACCGCACCATGGCGAGTACGCTCGCATTTATGGGGGACCTCGTTGAGGCTAGAGCGCACTACAATGAAGCGCTCGCCCTTTACCGCGCCGCCGAGCACCGGCAATTGATGACCCGATTTGGCCAGGACCTCCGGGTGACGTGCTTGGCCTTTCGTTCAATGCTCTTGTGGCTGCTCGGTTATCCTGAGGCTGCGCTCAAGGATGCAGACTGCGCGCTAATGGAAGCGCGCCAGATTGAACATGCTGCGACTTTGATGTTTACGCTGAATTTCCCTATTCTTATTAATACCTACTGCGGGAATTACGATGCGGCAAACGAGCGTCTCAAAGAACTTGTCATCTTGGCGGAGGAGAAAGGTGCCCCGTTCCGAAAGGCGGAAGGGGTGTTGCGGCAGGGCTATGTCCTAACCCTCACGGGGAAAGCCGCGAAGGCAGTCGAGATGGTCACGTCCGGTATTGATTTGTGGCGGTCGGCCGGATCGACAATATTTACGCCGGAGCACGAGTTCATGTTGGCAATCGCCCATGCAGATTCGGGCCAATTCGATGAAGCCTGGCGCTGCATCGGCAAGGCAATGACGGCGATGCAAGCAACCAAGGAAAGGTGGTGTGAGGCTGAGGCTCATCGCGTTGCTGGTGAAATCGCGCTCAAGTCGCCGCAGCGGGACGTGGAGAAAGCGCAAGCGTATTTCGAGCATTCCCTGACCGTTGCGCGAGCACAGCAGGCAAAGTCGTGGGAATTGCGCACGGCCATGAGCTTGGCGCGGCTCTTGAGCGATCAGGGAAAACGGCAAACGGCACGTGACCTTCTCGCCCCCATCCACGATTGGTTCACCGAAGGTTTTGACACAAGCGACCTGCGAAAGGCCAAGGCCTTGCTCGGCGAGCTTCATTGATAAGGCCATCCGGCGACGAAGTTCCGGTCTTGGCACCTTTCGGCAGTGCCGCAATGTCCGACTCATGTCGATCACATCGTGATCGGCGCCCGGCAGAACTCGCTGGTGCGCTCGCTGCTCGGCAGCGTCTCCACCAGGGTGGCGGCCGAAGTCCCCTGTACCGTCACCGTGGCGCGGCCGCCGCGGGTGGCTTCGCATAGCGAGCTGGAGGAAACGAGCGAGAAGCCCGACGAGGCAAGAGACTAGTTGCGCGGGAAGGCGTAAGCTTCAACGTGGGGGTTCTGCTGCTCGTTCCGCCTGTGATGCGTAACTGTTGCATGATCGCAGCACCGCGGTCCCGGGCAGCCTGTCTTGTAAAGGAGGATTTCCCATGTACGCCGCCATTCGTCAGGGCAAGGCAAGGACCGGCATGGCCGAAGAGCTGGCACGCAGGATCAAGGAGGGTGCCATTCCGATCATCAGCGATGTCGAAGGTTTCATGGCCTATTATGTGGTCTATGCGCCGGACGACACGGTGACTGCGATCAGCATCTTCAACAATTTCGCGGGCGCAGAAGAGTCGAACAAGCGCGGGATGGCGTGGATCGAGCAGAATCTAACGCCTCTGCTGATCGGACCCGCCACAGCCGTTGCCGGACCGGTGATCGTTCATACGCTGGCATAACAATTGGAGGAACGCAGCGACGAGGTCGCTCTCTAGACGGCCTCGCCGCGCGCCAGCGCCGCAGCGTTGCGGATCGCGGAAATATTCGCCTTGTAGCTTTCCACCGTGCCACCCTTGAACACAGCGGAGCCGGCGACAAAGGCATTGGCGCCGGCGGCGGCGAGCTGGCCGGAAACATCCGGGCCGACGCCGCCGTCGACCTCGATGTCGATCGGGCGCCCCGCCGTCATCGCTCTGATGTCGCTGATCTTGCCGAGCGCGGATTTGATAAAGGCCTGACCGCCGAAGCCGGGGTTGACCGACATCACCAGCACCAGATCGATCATGTCGATGACATATTCGATGGCACTGATCGGGGTGCCCGGGTTGAGCGAGACGCCGGCCTTCTTGCCGAGCGCGCGGATCGCCTGCAGCGAGCGATGCAGATGCGGGCCGGCCTCGGCATGCACCGTGATATGATCGCAGCCGGCCTTGGCGAAGGCCTCCAGATAGGGATCGCAGGGCGAGATCATCAGATGCGCGTCGAAGATCTTCTTGGTGTGCGGGCGCATCGCCTTGATGACGTCGGGGCCGTAGGAAATGTTGGGGACGAAATGCCCGTCCATCACGTCGAGATGGATCCAGTCGGCGCCGGCCGCATCGACGGCGCGTACCTCTTCGCCCAGCCTGGCAAAGTCCGATGCCAGGATCGAGGGGGCGATGACGAGGGGGCGTGACGCAAATTGCTGAGACATGTGCGCTTTCCGGGCAGTTGCAAAGCGGTGCGGAACGGCTCCGGGTAACATGCGTCAGGGCCGGGGGCAATGCAGCGAGAATGCGTATCGAGGGCGGAAAAATCTGCCGCGACGGCATCTATTGCCGGGAACATTCGGCTACTGGAGCCACAAAAACCCCCGGTTTCATTGGCTTTTTGCAGTGGCACGGGGTTTGCTGATCCATCGGCGTCGAAGTAAAGGCCGCGCACTGCGGCATTTGTTGGAGTTTGGCCATGCTGCTCGCCCTTAGCGCCGCGTCGTCCGCACTGGACGCCCTCAAATCGCTGACCTCGTCGAAATCGTCCTCGTCTTCGTCTACCGGGAGCAAGGACTCGACCAACCCGTTCGATCTCTCCGGCGCCACCTCGGCCGGACCAAGCTCGCCGCCAGCTCCCGGTTCCGGCGGTGGTTCGCAGATATCGCCGGCGACGATGAGCGCGCTGCTGGCGGCGCAAAGCCAGGCATCGGCTGCCACAACCACGGCCCCCACCAGCAAATCCGACGCGCTGAAAGACCTGTTCTCGCAGATCGATACCGACGGCGACGGCAAGCTCAGCAAAACCGAATTCGAGAACGCGCTCGGCGCCGGCGGCACCAATGTCGCGCAGGCCGACGACGTGTTCGGCAAGATGGACAAGAACGGCGACGGTTCGGTCAGCCTCGGCGAAATGACGTCGGCGCTGAAGGGCGGTGGCAAGGGCGGCCACCACCATCATCATGTCGCCGCTTCAGGCGACTCCGGTTCCACCGGCGCGTCCGGGTCGGCTTCGGATCCGCTGATGCAGGCATTGCAGGGCGCATCTTCGACCTCGGTCACCAACAGCGACGGTTCGACCACGACGTCGCTGACCTATGCCGACGGCTCGAGGGTGACGATGACATCGGCTGCCGCCGCATCCAGCTCCGCGACATCTTCGTATAATTTCATCGAGCAGATGATTCAGCGCCAGGCCCAGGCGATTTCATCTTCAGCGACCGCTTCGCTCTCGGTCAGCGCCTAGCTATCTCGCGAAACCCATAGCGGTCGCGAATTTCGTGGTTGAAGAACGCGCCGCGTGACGGCGCCGTCTTGAACGCATCGAAAACTTCCGGGGGAACGTCGTCGTAGACGTAACGCCGGCCGCTGACGAATGTCACCCATAATTCGCGCTTCGCCGGAACGTAGAACAGATTGCGAATAGCTGTCGATGGCATGGCGTTTCGCCCGAACGGACCAGCGAAGGCAACGCATTTCCCAAGATATTGTTCTAGCCGAAACGATCCTTCCAGGCCGGCAGCGCGCCGTGGAAGGGCAGCGCGGTCGCGCTGTAGACGGCGCGCGCGATGGCGCGGGCTGTGACATTGGCCGCGACCATCCCGAGCTCGGTGAGGCCGAGCAGGGGATCGACCGGCTTTTCACAGGTGGCGGCGGCGAACACCACGTCGCCGTCGAGCGGCGCATGCACCGGGTAGATCGCGCGCGCAAAGCCGGTCTGCGCGATCATCGCCAGCCGTTTTGCTTGTGGTTTTGTCAGCGCCGCGTCGGTCACGACCACGGCCAAAGTGGTGTTTTCCACTGAGGTCGCGGCGGCTGCGCCCTTCAGACGCATCGCCAGCATGTCCGGCGTGAACGACGGCGGCAGTCC
>Ga0193699_10000977_pt1 | contig 11557 bp, 13 predicted proteins | sample L3c2metaG_FD_160095 | JGI IMG/M metagenome (GOLD analysis project Ga0193699, IMG submission 160095) | Soil microbial communities from a riparian zone of the East river system, Colorado, United States - L3c2 | ecosystem: Environmental > Terrestrial > Soil > Riparian zone | place: USA: East... | reverse complement strand
GCCCTCGGGCGGCTTCTGGGGCGGGGTCGGCGAACCGACGATCTGCGTCGCAGCACCGGCCGTGCTCAACGCCTATTTCGCGGCGACGGGCAAACGGATCCGTTCGGTGCCGCTGAAGGATCAGAACATCAGCTTCGCCTGACAACAAGCGGCGGCCTCAACGGCCGCCGCTCCACCATCCGGATATTCTCCGATGAAAGCGTTACGTGTCGCCGTCGGGATTGCAACGATCGTGGCGTGGAGCCCGCCGGTGCGTGCGGCTTCCGACCCCCCGCCCGGCGCGGCATCCTGCTCCGGCTGTCACTCCGCCGGGCCAACGGCGGCCTCGTCCGTTTCGCGGCTGTACGGCCGCGACGCCGGCGATATCATGACCGCGATGGCTGGATTTCGCGACGGCTCGCTTCCCGCCACGGTGATGAACCGCATCGCCAAAGGCTTCTCCGACGACGAGTTGCGCGCGATTGCGGCGTGGCTCGCGGCACAGAAGTAGGAGGCCGCCAGCATGGGTATAAGCCATCGCATGAGCCGCCGAGAGTTCTGTGGCGCCAGCGCGGCCACAGTGACGGCCTTGGCGTTTCCGCTGCCCGCGTTCGCGCAATCCGCGGCACGCATCGTCGTGATCGGCGGCGGCTTCGGCGGCGCGAGTTGTGCGCGCGCGCTGCGACAGATCGACCCCAAACTGCAGGTCACGCTGGTCGAGCCGAACCGGACCTTCACCGCCTGCCCGTTCAGCAACAACGTCATCGCCGGACTGCGTTCGATCGAGGAACAACAATTCGGCTATGACAAGGTCGCCGCCGGCGGCGTGACCGTGGTGGCGCAGGCGGCAACGGCCATCAACGCAGCGGCGCGGACCGTTGGGCTCGCCGACGGCACGTCGCTCGCCTACGACCGGCTGGTGCTGTCTCCCGGCATCGATCTGCGTTTCGACGCGCTGCCGGGCTACGACGAAGCCGCCGCTGCGAAGATGCCGCATGCCTGGAAAGCAGGCGAGCAAACGCTGCTGCTGCGCAAGCAACTCGAAGCCATGGACGATGGCGGTATGGTGGTGATCGCAGCGCCCGCCAATCCCTACCGCTGCCCGCCGGGACCTTACGAACGCGCCAGTCTGATCGCGCACTATCTAAAGACCAAAAAGCCGCGTTCGAAGCTGATCATCCTCGACGCAAAGGACACCTTCTCCAAACAGCGTCTGTTCCAGAACGCCTGGAAGGAGCTTTATCCGGGAATGATCGAATGGATATCGCTGTCACAGGGCGGCAAGGTGAACGCCGTCGACCCGGCGACCAACACGCTGATCACCGATTTCGGCAACCACACCGCGCAGGTGGCCAACGTCATTCCGCCGCAGAGAGCCGGCCGCATCGCCGGGATCGCAGGCGCTGCGGACAACACCGGCTGGTGTGCGATCGATCCTGTCACCTTCGAATCCAGATCGGCGCCGAACATCCACGTCATCGGCGATGCCTGTCTCGCCGGCGCCATGCCTAAATCCGCATTCTCTGCGAACGCGCAGGCCATGGCTTGCGCGAGCGCGGTTGCCGCACTGATCGCCGGCCGATCGCCTGACGCGCCGAAGCTGATCAATACCTGCTACAGTCTGGCGGCCCCCGGCTACGGCATCTCGGTCGCAGGCGTCTACCAGCCGAAGAACGGACTGCTTGCCGACGTCGAAGGCGCCGGCGGCGTCAGTCCGGCGGATGCGTCACGCGATTTCCGCGCGCGCGAGGCCGACTATGCGCAATCCTGGTTCGCGACCGTCACGGCGGAAGTCTTTGGTTAGGCGCACGCATCGCATGTCGGGTCCGATCCTTGCCGGCGCACTCCTCGCTCTGCCCGGCTTCGCGGCGGCGGAAGAGCTTCGCAGCTATGCCGTGACAGGCGATGCCATTCCGATGTCGCTGACCGGAGCGCCCGGCGATCCCGCTCGCGGGCGGGCGACACTTGTCAACCGCCAAAGCACCTGCATCCTCTGCCACAACGGACCGTTTCCGGAAGAGAAATTCCAGGGCGATCTCGCGCCCGGCCTCGCCGGCGCCGGCAGCCGCTGGTCCGAAGGCCAGCTTCGGCTACGGCTGGTCGATGCCTCCCGCCTCAATGCTGCGACGATCATGCCGTCCTATTATCGCGTCGATGGACTGCATCGCGTCGGCACCGCATGGCGCGGCAAACCGATCCTGTCGGCCGAACAGATCGAGGATATGGTGGCGTATCTCGCAAGCTTACGCGAATAGGAAGTGAGTTTGATGCAGGACGAATCCACACGACGCAAGTTCCTGGGCCTCGCCGGCAGCGCGGTCGTGCTTGGCGCCGTTCCCATAGTGACGCTGCGGCCCGCCGAGGCGACGCCTGCGACGCTCGCCTCCGCCATTCGAAACGTGGTCGGCGAGGCCGTGGTCCGGTCTGGAAGGGTAAAACTCGAGGTGCCGCCGCTGGTCGAAAACGGCAACACCGTGCCGATGACGGTGAGCGTGCAAAACCCGATGACTCCTGAGGATCACGTCAAAAGCATCCACGTCTTCAACGAGAAGAACCCGCAGCCGAATATCGGCAATTTCTATCTCGGCCCGCAGGCCGGGCGCGCGCAGATTTCAACCCGCATTCGCCTGGCCGACAGCCAGAAGATCGTCGCCATCGCGCGGCTGTCCGACGGCTCATTCTGGTCCGCCACCGTCGACGTGGTGGTAACGCTCGCCGCCTGCACCGAGGAAGTGATCTGATGCCGTCCGCCCTGATCAACGTTCCGAAGAAGGCAAAGCGCGGCGATGTCATCGAGATCAAGACGCTGATGTCGCACATCATGGAGACCGGCTACCGCCACACCGCCACCGGCGAGGTCGTCCCGCGCGATATCATCACCAGTTTTACCTGCCGCTACAACGGTGCCGAGATCTTTCGTGCCGACCTGTTTCCGGCGATCGCGGCCAATCCGTTCATCACTTTCTTCACGGTCGCGACCGAGAGCGGCAAGTTCGATTTCGAATGGATCGGCGACAGAGGTTTTTCCGAAACTGCGTCGGCTTCGATCACGGTCGCATGAGATTTGCCCGGACGATAGTCGGTGCCGCGCTGCTGAGCGCAGCCGGCGTCGTGGCTCCTGCTCTCTCCGCCACTGAAATCCCGCCAGGAGAGCGACGATCCGGCTACAGTTTCATGGCGCCGGATACACAGGCGATCCAGGACGACGACACCGCCAATCCCGGTATGCTGTGGGCGCTCGACGGTGAGAAGCTGTGGAACAGCAAGGCCGGCGCGGCGGGCAAGGCCTGCGCCGATTGCCACCATGAAGCACGCGCCAGCATGAAGGGCGTCGCCGCCCGCTATCCCGCTTTCGACAAGGCGCTTGGACGTCCCGTCAATCTGGAACAGCGCATCAATCTGTGCCGTACCGGACAGCAACAGGCGGCGCCATTGCCTTACGAAAGCCGCGATCTGCTGGCGCTCACCGCCTTCGTTGCGCAGCAATCGCGCCACGTCGCCATCGCGGCTGGCGCCGACCCGCAACTCGAACCCTTCGTCGCCAAAGGACGCGAGCTGTTCATGCAGCGGCAGGGCCAGCTCAATCTCGGCTGCACCAATTGCCACGACGACAATTGGGACAAGCGCCTGGCCGGATCGGCGATCACGCAAGCACACCCGACCGGCTACCCGCTGTACCGGCTGGAGTGGCAGTCGCTCGGCTCGCTGCAGCGCCGGCTGCGCGCCTGCATCACGGGCATTCGGGCGCAACCTTATGATTATGGCGCACCGGAGCTGGTCGAACTGGAGCTTTATTTGATGTCGCGGGCGCGGGGCATGCCGGTCGAAACACCGGCGGTGCGGCCGTAAATCCCCGGGCAATGCCGCAGCGCATTGGCGATGGCTGCGTTGCAAAGATGGCTGTGATCCCCGCCTTGCGGCGCGACTGAGGTTGCAGGTATCGTGCGGCTCCGCCGATCAGACCCGTTGCAATGGAGCAATTCCATGAATCCTCCGATGAGTTCTCCCGCGATCAAAGTGATAAAATCGGTTCGCGATCAGGTGAGCCCGGAGGAATGGCAGGCCCGCGTCGATCTCGCGGCCTGCTACCGCCTCACCGCGATGTACGGGATGACGGAGATGATCGCCAACCACATCTCCTGCCGGGTCCCGGGCTCGCATGACCACTTCCTGATTAATCCCTACGGGATGCGGTACGAAGAGATCGACGCCTCCTGCCTGATCAAGGTCGACCTCGACGGCAACACGCTGTTCAACGTCTCGGACTATGGCGTCAACGCCGCCGGCTTTGTCATTCACAGCGCCATTCACATGGCCCGGCACGATGTCGACTGCGTGGCGCATACGCATACACCGGCCGGCATGGCGGTCTCGGCGATGGAATGCGGGCTGCTGCCGCTGGCGCAGACGTCGATGCGGTTCCTTCACATCGCCTACCATGACTTCGAAGGCATCGCCGACGATGTCGGCGAACGCGAGCGGCTGGTGGCGGACCTCGGCAATCACGAAGCCATGATTTTGCGCAACCACGGACTTCTAGTGGTCGGACGGACCATCCCGGCGGCATTCAACCTGCTGTATCGGATGGAGCGGGCCTGCGAAGTGCAGGTCATGGCGCTGTCCTGCAACACAAAACTGGTCTACCCGCCGCAGGACGTCCTTGAAGCGACCTTCGACAAGGTAAAACCGCGAGTCGATCAACCCAACCGCAACGGCGATCTCGCCTGGCCCGCGCTGCTGCGCAAACTCGACCGCGTCGATCCGTCGTATCGGAATTGATGACACTTACTATGTGAGCGCTAGCCGGCGGGGCTGTCGCGCCAACCCTATCGCCTGTCGTACTCGTCGGGCTCCATCGCCCACAGCCATTGATCGTGGTTATGGGCGTAATTGCGGTTGGTCTGCGCCGGATTGCGGTTGACCAGCGGCCGCATGTACATTGGGTGAGTGGCGCTGCGCACCTCGTGCTCCACCGTGAACAAATGCTTGCCATCTGAGAGATCGACGATGTCGCGAAAGCGGTATTGATACTGGTTGTCCTCGCTGTAGATCAGGCCGCGCTGCCCCAGCCGGCGGTACGGACCGGAAAAGTCGATGATGTACATTTGCACATGGTGGCCGTCATACTCCGGCTGCGGCCGGTCGGTCTCGCGGAATTGCAGGTATTGGTCCTTGCCCATCTTGACGCGCGCCACGGCACCATTGCCGTTACCGAGCTCGGCGGGCATCCCCATAATCCGCGGATAGAACGCGCAAATGCCCGGCGCGGTCCCGACAGGCACGTCGAATTCGACATAGGGGATGCCGAGCGTGATGCGCCCGAAGCGCGCGGCGTCCGGCTCATAGCAGCGCACGCGATTGCCCCATGGGCAGGTGGCCTCGACGTAGTCGTTGTGCTCAGTGAATGCGAACGCGGTGCCTTCGAGCTTCTTGGCCACGGACGTGAGCCGCTCGAGCAACGCCTGGCGGCCCGAGATGACGATCCCGGTATGGCCCCGCAGCACCTGCGGGTCGCCGCTCGGCAGATGAAACTGGCTTCGGCCGACGTTGATCCACATGTTGGTGTCGGACACCATCAGATAGGGGTCGCGGGTAAGCCCAAGCCCGGCGACATAAAACAACGTGGCCAGGCGCTGGTCCGGCACCTGCACGTTGACGTGCTCGAAGTGAATCGAGTTACCGAGATCTTCGGCGGCGCGATCGAATGGCGGCATGGGCGCGGTCCCCGGATTTGGATGACAGCACATTATAAGGCAGTGGTGCCTTCCATTCCAACAGTTCGGTGACAAATACCCGTGTGGTTCCTCGTACCTACGCAAGTATTTCCGGTGTCGCCGCCCAGACATTTTACGAACTGCATCAATCATCTCGCAACCAGCGCAGCCGATGGAAAGCACATATTGCTTGCCTAAAGCGGGAATGGCGCAATACTGCAGCCTGGGCGCGACTCCATGCGAATCATGGGCGATGGTCTTTGCCGGGAGTGTGACATGAAGCGGTACCCTCGCCTGGCGCTCGCGATATTGCTGTGCGGCAGCAGCGCGGTCTGCAACGCCCAGACCCTTCCGGAATACATGGCGCCGATTGCCGGCAAGACCGCCGCGACACCCGCCGATATCGCCACCAAGGACATGCTGGCGCTCAACACCGGGATGTTCGAGCTGTATGGCGACGCCTCGAAAATCTTTCAGAAGAACATTCTGAGCAAGCATCCCGTGATCCTCGGCCTGTTTTCCGGCGCCGGCGGCAAGCTGATCCTCTACCGCCCGGGAATGCCGCCGGTTGAGGCGCCGCAGGTGCCGGTCGTCTATCAACTGCTGAAGTCGGTCGGTCACAGCACGATGGCGCTGGCGGAGGTGGTCGGGCCCTATGTCGACAATGCCGAGGATAAATCCTGGCGCGGCTCGATGCTCGCCTACCGCAGCCGGATGCAGTCGGCGCTCGACGGGCTGGACGCCACGCCGATGGAGCCGGCCTGGCGTGACAACAACCGCACCATCCTGCAGAACAACCTCGCCTTCATGGACGAATGCGTGGCCAAGGGCGTCATTCCCTTTGCTACGCTGGAGGCCTTCGGCAAAAAGCAGGCGCCATATCTCGCGAAGAACGTCACGTGGGCGGCGCAGACCCAGGTTGGGCACTGGATGACGGTGCTTGCCGACTGGAAAACCCAGATCGGCGCCGACTGGGACAAGACCTATGCCGCCAGCAACACCATCTATGTGGCGCGCCAGAACAACGTGTTGTTCAGCGTGCTCGCGCAGTTCTTCGGCCCCGACGCCATCAACAGCCGGCTGCTGCTGATCGAGACGGTGTCCTTTACGACGACGCCCTCGGACATGCTGGAATCGCTGACGCGGATCATCGCCGACCGCTCGGTCGGCTCGCTGTTCTTCGGTAATTATCATCTGATGGACTATGAATTGATGGGCGGCGACGCCCGCGTCGCCATATCAGCGGAAACCGCAAAGCGCGGCATGACCGCGTTCCTGCCGCCGGTGGTGCCGTTCGGCTCCAAGCAGTGGCCGACATTGATCACGGCGGGTCCCGGTCCCGCATCGATCGCTGATTTGGCTCACTAGATCGTTGTGTTTCCTGTGTACCGACTTTCATATCGAACGCTGGTGACGGCGTTGACCGAGAGGTAGGAGCATGCGGCCTTCGCGACGCGAGTTCGTGAAGTGGGTGACGGCGAGCGGCATCGCGCTCAGCCTGTCGCGGCTGGCAGCCGCTCAGGATGCCGGTTTTCCGGCGCGCGCGGTACTACCCGGGCGACAGGGCTGGAATCCCGCGGCCAACGGTGCCGGGCGGATCGACGGCGTCGCCAAGGTCACCGGCGCCAAACTCTATGCTTCCGATTTTCGCGCCTCGGATCTGCCGGGATGGCCGGCCACCACGTCGCACGCAATTCTCGTCCGCGCGCCGGACGCCACCCACGTCTATGCCGGCATCGATCTCGCGCGCCTGAGCGGCGCGTTGAAGCCGTCGGTGGTGGTGACGGCGGAAGATCTCGCAAAGATCGGCACCCGCGTTCCGGAATTTTACGCCGGCGATCTGTTCTGCCCGGTCGGCAAGACGCCGCTGTATATGGGACAGCCGGTGGCACTGCTGATCTTCGATGAGTTCGGCGCGTTCGACCAGGCGCGGCTGGCGCTGCGCGACGGGACATTTGTCAAGTCAGGCGAAGAAACGGGCGCCGTCGTCGCTCCCAATTATGGCGCTTACCGCTTCACCCGCGTGGCGGGGGCGACGCCCGAATCTCCCGATATCTATTCGCCTGTTCAGGCAGGCTGGGTCACGCCGGCGCGCATCCAGGACACCGCCCTTCCGGTCTGGGCGCCGTTTGCCAAGGAAACCCAGCCGCCCTATGGCGCGGCCGCAACCCATGGCGAGCAGATACGCGCAGAGTTGGATGCGAAAAACCCTGCGATGCTGGTGCTCGACCGCACCTTCGAGACCCAGTCCGTCGACCCGATGTTTCTAGAGCCGGAGAGCGGCCTCGGCTGGTACAATACAAAAGACCGCAAGCTCGAGCTCGTGGTCGGCGTTCAATCGCCTTATGAGGCTACGGAATCGATTGCGTTCCTGCTCGGCAAGGCCCGCGCCCCTTTCAAACCGTCCCGCATCAATACCCAGTTCACCTATGTCGGCGGCGGCTTTGGTGGGCGCGATCACACGCCGTTCCCTCTTTATGTCGCGCTCGCCGCGATGTTCTTCCCGGGCCGGCCGATCCGGCTGGCGCATGACCGCTATCAGCAGTTTCAGGCCGGCATCAAACGCCACGCCATCAAGATGCGCTCGCGGATCGGCGTCGACCGCGCCACCGGCAAGATCCAGGCATTCGCCGCGGATCACGTGCTGGACGGCGGCGGCCTTGCGAATTTCTCTTCGAACGTCGCGGTCTGCGCCGCCATGGCGACAATCGGCATTTATGACATTCCGAAAGTCGACGTCACCACGGTGGCCCTCCACACCCGCGGCGTCACCGCGGGATCGATGCGCGGCTATGGTTCCCTGCAAACGATGACGGCGATAGAGGTATTGATCGATGAAGTGGCGACCGCGTTGCCGCTCAATCCGATCGAGTTCCGGCGGCGCAACGCGTTGAAGCAGAATGGCCGGACCATGCTGGGCAATCGATATAGCGATTCGGTTCGCACACCTGAGATCCTGGACAAGCTCGAAATGCATCCGATCTGGCGGCAGCGGGCGGAGGAGAAAGCCCGCCAGCAGCACAACGGAACGTTAGTCGGCACCGGTGTCGCCTGCGTCACCAAGGGTTACGGCACCGGCGGTGACTGTTCACTCGGGCGCGTCGAACTCAGCGCGGATGGTAAAATCTCGATCCATTGCGACCATGTCGAGATGGGCAACGGGATCGGCACTGCGCTGGCCAACCGGGTCGCCATTCATCTCGGCGGCGTCGCCGACGAAGTGTCGGTCGCGCGGGTCGATGCCTACGATGCGCTGGGCCTGGTTACGTCGGGCAATCCCTACACCATGGACCAGAAGACCCAGGATGCAGCGGAGAAGAACCCGCGCTGGGTGCCGGCGATCAGTTCGGCCACCAGCGCCTCGATCGGCGCTCATGTCGGCACTCATTCGGCCGCAGAGGCCGCGCGCGTGATCTTTCGCTACGGTCTGTGGCCGGCGGCGCTCGAACTGTGGCGTATCCCGTCCACCGATCCCCGGACAAAAGATTGGGCGAAAGCGCGCTGGAAGGACGGTCAACTCACGATGGCAGGCCTGGCCCCGCTGGGGTTGCCGGCGCTGGCCGCAGCCGCGCACAAGGGCAACTTCGTGACCGGGGCCATTGCCCACAGCTTCTCCCGCTGGGCCTGGTCGCGTGCGCGGTTTCAGATTGGCGCAGAGCAGCATCGGGCCGAGATCGATGCGCTTGCGGTGCGCAAGGGCGGCGGAAAGTTCGATCGCCTCGATCGCGTCAGCGTTTTGTTTCCGCCGGCCCACAACAACCAGAGCGGCAACGTCTACACCTCCATGTGCGGCACGCTGGTACGCGTCGAGATCGAGCGCGCTACCGGTGCGCTGCGTATCGCCAAGGCTTACAGCGTGTTCGAATGCGGTCAGGCCTTGGTGCCGGAAGTGGTGCTCGGCCAGGCGCAGGGCGGTTTCGCGATGGGTGTCGGCTATGCACTGCTGGAAACGCTGCCGCCCTTCGAAGGCGGCCCCGGCAATGGGCAGTGGAATCTCGGGCAATATCTGGTGGCGCGGGGGTCGGACTTGCCGCTGCGCGACCTCGAAATCGAGATGTTGTCGCCACTGACACCGGACGAGCCGCCAAAGGGCTTCGCGGAAGTCGTGATGATCCCGGTGGTGCCGGCGATCCTCAACGCCATCTTCGACGCCACCGGACGGCGCTTCCGGTCCCTGCCGGTCACTCAAACCATGCTCAAGGGAGCGATCGCGTGACGAGCCTTTCCATCACCATCAACGGCCGCGCGATCAAGCCAACCGACGTGCGCGACGATCTGACCATGAATGACTTCCTGCGTGAACATCTCGGGATGACCGGCACCAAATTCGGCTGCGGCGCGGCGCAGTGCCTGAGCTGTGCTGTCATCATCGATAATCCTGACGGCACCAGCTACACCAGCCCGACCTGTATCGTGTCCGCGGCGAGTTTCGATGGCAAGGCGATTCGAACCGTCGAGGGCCACGCTAAGAACGGAGAACTGTCCGTTCTTCAAAAGGCCTTTATCGATCACTTCGCCTTCCAATGCGGTTACTGCACCGCCGGCTTCCTGAACGAGGCGCAGGTCCTGCTGGAGCGTCTGGCGAAAAAGCCGCTGGCGCGTGCCGAGCTTGAGAAGACCATCGCCGAAGCGCTGGATGGGCACATCTGCCGCTGTACCGGTTACATCAAATACCACGAGGCCGTGCGCGACGTGATCCTCGCCGATCCCACACGATATCTGGTTTGACCATGAGATCAGAAACGCGGTTTCGGATTCTCGCCTCAGTCGCCGCGCTCAGTTTGAGCCTGCTGACCGGTTACGCGGCTTCACAGACCGCCTCAACCACGCTGGCTTCGCCGGGAAGCTTCTCCGCGATTGCCGATACCGACGCACGGTCGTCCGCCATCTTCACCGAGCTCGGCAAGGTGCTGACGCATCCGCGCTGTGTTAACTGTCATCCCGCCGGCGACCGTCCGCGCCAGGGCGACGAGCGCCGGCTGCATCAGCCGCCGGTCGCACGCGGCGTCGACGGTCATGGCACCGAGACGATGCGCTGTTCGATCTGTCACCAGAACGCCAACTTCGACCCCGGCCGCGTGCCGGGCCATCCGGAATGGCATCTGGCGCCGCGCGAGATGGCGTGGGAAGGCAAGACGGTCGCCGAGATCTGCGACCAGATCAAGGATCCCGCCCGTAACGGCGGCCGAAAGGTCGAAGACCTGATCCATCATATCGGCACCGACACCCTGGTCGGCTGGGCATGGCATCCCGGTTTCGGTCGCTCCCCCGCCCCGGGCACCCAAAAAGAAGCCGGCGCACTGGTCGAAGCCTGGGTAAAGACCGGAGCGGCCTGTCCCGCGAAATAATCTCGGACGCGAAAAAGGCGGCCTGTTCGGCCGCCTCTTACGGCGAAGGTTTGGCCCGCCTTACTGGCACGGACGACGGGCGCCATCATAGCCAAGAAACGTGCCTGATTCCGAATCGTAGGAACGATAACGCTGCGCGCAGGAGGAGGCGCTCGCGCTGTCGTCCATGGCGGCATAGGCGCCGCTGTCACCTAATGGTACCGAGGCAAACCCAGTCACGGGTTCATGCCGGGACACTCCGGCTTCGAGCACGTCGCCGTCGGGATGGTAGAAGGCGTAGGCGCCCGGCTCCTGGATCGCCGCCTGCGGGAATACCGGTGTTGCGATCATCATCGACAGGATTGCCGCCGCGCGGAGGATTTTGAAACTGGTCATGATCTGATTTCTCCGCCTGTTGATCCGTGGGGGGCGTACCAGCCAACGTATTAAGAGCGGGGGCTGCATTCACCTTGTCGGCCCGGCGCTACCGGTTCAGCAGCCGCGGCAGATGTTCAGCCGCTTGTCGAGCTGCTCGTC
>Ga0193699_10000976_pt1 | contig 11563 bp, 7 predicted proteins | sample L3c2metaG_FD_160095 | JGI IMG/M metagenome (GOLD analysis project Ga0193699, IMG submission 160095) | Soil microbial communities from a riparian zone of the East river system, Colorado, United States - L3c2 | ecosystem: Environmental > Terrestrial > Soil > Riparian zone | place: USA: East River... | reverse complement strand
AAACAGTTTTGCCGATTCACCGATCCCGAACCAGAGGATCACCAGCGGGATCAGCGCCAGATGCGGGATGTTGCGCACCATCTGCAAGGTGGTGTCGGTGAGCTTGCTACTGAGCTGCGACAGGCCGTTCATCAGCCCGAAGGCAAAGCCGATGCCGCCGCCGATGACAAAGCCGACGCTGGCGCGCCAGAAGCTGACCCAGATATTGCGGACCAACTCGCCTGAGAGCAGCAGCTTCCATCCCGCCAGCGCCACGTCGCTGGGCGCCGGCAGCACCCGCGCCGGCACGAAGCCGGTGGCGCAGGCAGCCTGCCAGATCAGCACGATCGCCAGCGGCACAATCCATGGGATCAGGCCATCGGCACGCGGCAGCCGCGGACGGCCGGCCCGCGGCAGGCTCTCGATTACGCTCATGACTGCGATGCCTTCACCAGCGGCCGGTGTTCGTTGGCGATGGTTTCGCCGAACGGCCCGGTATTGACGCGAAGCGGCGTCACATTGCTGGGCTGCGCCAGCGACAGCAGAGGAAACACCAGCTCGGCGAAGCGATAGGCTTCCTCGAGATGCGGATAGCCGGACATAATAAATGTATCGATGCCGACGTCCTGGTATTCCCGGATCCGCGCCGCCACCGTTTGGGGATCGCCGACCAGCGCGGTGCCGGCGCCGCCGCGCACCAGGCCGACGCCGGCCCAGAGGTTCGGGCTGATCTCGAGCTGGTCACGGCGCCCGCCATGCAACTGCGCCATGCGCTGCTGGCCGACCGAGTCCATGCGGGAAAAAATCTTCTGCGCCGAGGCCACGGTCTCGTCGGTGACGTGCGCAATCAGTTCGTCCGCGGCCTTCCAGGCTTCCGCGTTGGTTTCGCGCACGATCACATGCAGGCGGATGCCGAACGAGAGTTGGCGTCCGCGCTTGGCGGCGGCGGCTCTCACGCGGTTGACCTTTTCGGCCACCTGCGCCGGCGGCTCGCCCCAGGTCAAATATTTATCGACGGTATCGACGGCGACATCGATGCCGGCGTCCGACGACCCGCCGAAATACAGCGGCGGGCGCGGCGACTGCACCGGCGGAAACAGCAGGCGGCCATCCTCGATGCGGATGTGCTTGCCTTCGACGTTGACGGTCTTGCCCGCGAGCAGATCGCTGTAGACGTTAAGGAACTCGCGGGTGACCGCGTAGCGTTCATCATGATCGAGGAAAATGCCGTCGCCCTTGTTCTCGACGGGATCGCCGCCGGTGACGACATTGATCAGCAATCGGCCGTTCGAGACCCGGTCGAGCGTCGCGGTCATGCGCGCGGCCACGCTCGGCGATTGCAGGCCGGGCCGCACCGCCACCAGATAACGCAGGCGCTCGGTCCAGGGCGCCACCGCCGACGCCACCACCCAGGAATCCTCGCAGCTTCGCCCGGTCGGCAGCAGCACGCCGAAATAGCCGAGTTGATCGGCGGCCTGCGCGATCTGGCGCAGGTAATTGAAGTTCGCCTCGCGTCCGCCTGACGTGGTGCCGAGATAGCGGCCATCGCCATGGGTCGGCAGGAACCAGAGAATGTTGGCGTTGGGTGAGGAATGGGTGCTCATGTGCCGGGCCTCCGTGCCGCGTCTGAAATTCTGATTTGTTTGGGCAACAGGCCGAGCGCGAAGAACGCGTCGGCAACCTGCTGCTGATCCGCGATCACGCTGTCGGTGATCGGCTTGATGCCGTAGGCCTGCCGCTTCAAGGCGACTTCGACCACCGCAACCGGAAGTCCGATCGCGGGCGCGAGTTGTTCGGCGACGGCGTGGATATCGCCCTTGGCCCAGTCGTCGACCTCGCTGAGTTGCGCCAGCACCAGATCGACGATTTTGGCATCGCTCTCCAGAAACTTCTTCGAGGAGAAATAGAACTGATAGTTCGACACGATGCCGGTGCCATCGGCCAGCGTCCGCGCGCCGGTGGCGGCTTCGGCGGCGGCCTGGAACGGATCCCAGATCACCCAGGCATCGACCGCGCCGCGCTCGAACGCCGCGCGGGCGTCGGCCGGCGCCAGAAACACCGGCTCGATCTCGGAATACTTGACGCCGGCCTTTTCCAGCGCCTTCACCAGCAGATAATGAACATTGGAGCCTTTGTTCAGCGCGACCTTCTTGCCCTTCAGGTCCGCGACCGAAGTCAGCTTGCTATCCTTGGCAACGAGGATTGCCTCGCCTTTCGGCGCCGGCGGCTCATAGGCGACATACTGGATCGGCGCGCCGGCGGCCTGCGCGAAGATCGGCGGCGCTTCGCCGGTGTTGCCGAAATCGATCGCGCCGACATTGAGCGCTTCGAGCAGCGGCGGGCCGGACGGAAACTCCGTCCACACCACCCTATAGCCGGCGGCCTTCAATCTATCCTCCAGCGAGCCCTTGCTCTTGAGCAGCACCAGCTTGCCGTATTTCTGGAAACCGATGCGGACCACCTTGTCCTGGCCGTAGCTGGCGCCGACACCGGCGAGCGCCGTCGTCATCGACAGCACCGCGACCGCGATCGCCCGTTTCAACCAACGCATGTTCAGCCCTCTGTGATGGATGACGATAGGGATCAGCTCAGGTCTGCACCGGCTTCCAGACCGCGTCGCGCACCACGACCGGCTTTGGAATGAGACCAAGCTTGAAGAAGCGGTCGGCGACGCCCTGTTGGGTCAAGATGATGTCGTCGGTGATCGGGCCCACCGCGAACGACGAGCGGTTGGCGGCGACGGTCTGGATATCCAGGGGAATGTTGGTAACCGCGCTGAGCGCTTTGGCCACTTCATCGCGGTGCGACTCCGCCCACTTCGCGGTCGAGGACGTCACATCGATGATCTGCTGCAGAACCGCCCCGCGGGTTTTGGCGAAATCGCGGTTGGCGATATAGAATGAATTGGTCTTGGTGATCTCGGACGCGTTGACCAAGATGCGGCCGTTCTGCTTGGTTTCGCCGATCGCAAAATAGGGATCCCAGATCGACCAGGCATCGATGCTGCCGTTGGCGAAAGCCGGGCCGGCATCCGGTGGCGTCAGATAGACCGGAGTGATATCGGCGTAGGTGAGACCGGCCTTTTCCAGGGTCTGCACGATGACATTGTGGGCGCTGGAGCCCTTGGTGAAGCCGACCCGCTTGCCCTTCAAATCCGCGACGCTGCGGATAGTGGAATTGGCCGGAACCAGGATGCCCTGCCCGTTGGTGATCGGCTGGCCCGCGGCATAGACGATGGCGGCACCCGCCGACTGCGCGAAGATCGGCGGCGAATCGCCCACCGCGCCGTAATCGACGCTGCCGACATTCATCGCTTCCAGCATCGGCGGGCCGGAGGAGAACTCGACCCACTTCACCTCGATGCCCTGCGGCGCGAAATGTTTCTCCAGCGCGGCCTGCTGCCGCGCGATGACCAGAACGCCGTTCTTTTGGTAGCCGACGCGGATTTCCTTGGTATCCGCCTGCGCCCGAACCTCGCGCGACAGCGCGGCAACGGCTGCGGTTCCGAGGGACAGTTTCAAAAATTCGCGACGCTTCATTGCGATCTCCTGACGAGAATGCCGCGGCGGCGCGCGATCATCCGATGTCAGCAGGATGGTGCTGCTTTGCGGGAGTGTCGAGTGCTCTGCAAAAATAGCGATACACGCGCTGCCGTATCGATGATCGGCGCTGCTTTTCTTTCAACAGCCCCGCCAAACCAGATTCAATTTTTCTTCAACGAAATGTGACGCAAAAGTGAGCAGCAAAGGCGTCATACGCAAAACTGACGCACCTCCACGCAGACCATCCGATCGATCGGAATATTTTTCTACCCTTGCGCATGGCGAGATGATTTTCGCGTTGGCGGCTTGTCCGCTTGGAGAACGCCTAGGCGTCAGGCATCCTTTAACGCGCCGGCAGGACGCGAAAGAATCGCGGCCTGCGCAAAGCCAATAAGCGCATCTCAATGGTGACGCGCGACATTTCCCACCGATGCCTCGGCATGCTGCGTCAGCGGCCGGTTGCCGGCCAGCGCGCGCAGCAACACGTAGAACATCGGCGTGAAGAAGATGCCGAACGCCGTCACCCCGATCATACCTGAAAACACCGCGACGCCCATGGCGTGACGCATCTCGGAGCCCGCGCCGGTGGAGATCACCAGCGGCACCACGCCCATGATGAAGGCGAGCGAAGTCATCAGGATCGGCCGCAGCCGCAAGCGGCTGGCTTCGATCGCCGCCTGAACCGGGGTGCGTCCGGCAAATTCCAGTTCGCGCGCGAACTCGACGATCAGAATGGCGTTCTTGGCCGACAACCCCACCAGCACGATCAGGCCGATCTGGGTGAAGACGTTATTGTCGCCCTTGGTCAGCCAAACGCCGAGCATCGCGGCCAGCAGGCCCATCGGCACGATCATGATGATCGACAGCGGCAGGGTCAGGCTCTCGTATTGCGCGGCGAGCACCAGGAACACCAAGAGAAGCGCCACCGGAAACACTATCAACGAGGAGTTGCCGGCGATGATTTCCTGATAGGTCAGGTCGGTCCACTCGAACGCGATGCCCTTCGGAAAGGTTTCCGCGGCGATCTTCTCCACCACGGCCTGCGCCTGCCCGGTCGAGTAGCCGGGCGCCGCACCGCCATTTAGGTCGGCGGTGAGGAAGCCGTTGTAGCGCATGGCGCGCTCCGGCCCGGCACTCTCCTTGATCTTCAACAGCGCCGACAGCGGCACCATCTCGCCAGTGTCCGAACGCACCTTCAACAGCCCGACGTCGTCGGCGCGGGCGCGGAATTTCGCATCCGCCTGCACCCGTACCGAATAGGTGCGGCCGAATTTGTTGAAGTCGTTGACGTAGAGCGAGCCGAGATAGATCTGCATGGTATCGAACACGCTGGTGACGGGCACGCTGAGCTGGCGCGCCTTGGTGCGGTCGATATCGGCATAGAGCTGCGGCACGTTGACCTGATAGCTCGAGAACAGCCCGGCCAGTTGCGGCGCCGCCGAGGCCTTGGCGATGAACGCCTTGGTGGCGTCGTTGAGCGCCTCATAGCCGAGGCCGGCGCGGTCCTCGATCTGCAGCTTGAAGCCGCCGATGGTGCCCAGCCCCGCCACCGGCGGCGGCGGGAACATCGCAATGAAGGCTTCCTGGATCGCGGAAAACTTGCCGTTGAGCTGGCCGGCGATGGCGCCGGCGCTGAGACTGGCAGCCTTGCGCTCCTCGAACGGCTTTAAGGTCACGAACACGATTCCGGAGTTCGAACTGTTGGTGAAGCCGTTGATTGACAGACCGGGAAACGCCACCGCGCTTTCGACGCCCGGCAGTTTTAGGGCGATGTCGCCCATGCGCCGGATCACCTCCTCGGTGCGGTCCAGCGTCGCGCCGTCCGGCAGCTGCGCAAAGCCGACCAGATATTGCTTGTCCTGGCCGGGGACAAAGCCGCCCGGCACCGCCTTGAACAGACCAAAGGTGACGCCGATCAGCGCGACATAGACGACCATCACGATGGCGCGCCGCGAGATCACCCGCTTGACGCCGCCGCTATAGGCGTCCGAACTGCGATGGAAGGCCCGATTAAAGCGCTGGAAGAACCAGCCGAGCGCGCGGTCCATGCCGCGGGTCAGCGCATCCTTTGGCGCGTCATGGGATTTCAGCAGCACCGCCGCCAGCGCCGGCGACAACGTCAGAGAATTGAACGCGGAGATCACCGTCGAGATCGCCACCGTGAGCGCGAACTGCTTGTAGAACTGGCCGGTCAGCCCTGTGATGAAGGCCAGCGGCACGAACACCGCGATCAGCACCAGCGCGATCGCGATGATCGGCCCGGTGACTTCCTGCATCGCCTGATACGCCGCGTCCTTCGGCGACAGGCCCTGCTCGATGTTGCGCTCGACGTTCTCGACCACGACGATGGCGTCGTCGACGACGATGCCGATGGCCAGCACCAGTCCGAACAGCGTCAGCGCGTTGATGGAGAAGCCGAACACATGCATGACAGCGAAAGTGCCGATGATGGAGACCGGCACCGCGATCAGCGGAATGATCGACGCCCGCCAGGTCTGCAGGAACAGGATGACGACCAGCACCACCAGCGCCACGGCTTCCAGCAGCGTATGCACCACCGCCTCGATCGAAGCGCGAACGAACTGGGTCGGGTCGTAGACGATGCTGTAATCCATGCCGTCGGGCATGTTCTGCTTCAGCTCGACCATCATCTTGCGGACGCTGTCGGAAATCTGGATCGCGTTCGAACCCGGCGACTGGAAGATCGGAACCGCGACCGCTGATTTGTTGTCCAGCAGCGAGCGCAGCGAATAATCCGCAGCACCGAGTTCGATCCGGGCGATGTCGCGCAGCCGCGTGACTTCGCCGTTGGCGCCGTTCTTGACGATGATCTCGCCGAATTCCTCCTCGGTCTGCAGCCGCCCCTGCGCATTGATGGAGAGCTGCAGATCGAGCCCGGCTTCGCTCGGCGAAGCACCGACCACACCGGCCGCCGCCTGCACGTTCTGCGCCCGAATTTCGCGTACCACGTCCGAAGCCGAAAGCCCGCGCTCCGCGACCTTTTGCGGATCGAGCCAGACCCGCATCGAATAGTCGCCGGAGCCGAACAGTTGCACCTGGCCGACGCCTTCGATGCGCGCCAACCGGTCCTTGACGTTCAGCACGGCATAGTTGCGCAAATACGTCATGTCGTAGCGCCCGTTCGGCGACAGCAGATGCACCACCATGGTGAGGTCGGGCGCGCTCTTGATGGTGGTGATGCCGAGGGTGCGAACCTCGTTGGGCAATCGCGGCTCGGCCTGCGACACCCGGTTCTGAACCAGCTGCTGCGCCTTGTCGGGATCGGTGCCGAGCCGGAACGTAACGTTGAGCGTCATCAACCCGTCGGTGGTGGCCTGGCTGCTCATATAGAGCATGCCCTCGACGCCGTTGATCTGCTCCTCGATCGGCGTCGATACCGTCTCGGCGATGACCTTGGGGTTGGCGCCCGGATACTGCGCGCGCACCACCACCGTCGGCGGCGCCACTTCCGGATATTCCGAGATCGGCAGCGCCGGCAGCGACAGCAGTCCCGCCACGAAGATCAGCGTCGACAGCACGCCCGCGAAGATCGGCCGATCGATGAAAAATCTGGAAAAATTCATGGCTCTGTCTCGCTGATATCCGGGCTGCGGAGCGCAATGATCCCGGCGCGGCCGATCGTGATCGACCCCACTGATTCATTTCTGTTGTTTGCGATGGTTGCCCGGTGCTCGCAAAAGCACCGGGATCAGGTTTGTCCTAGCGCTGCGCCACCTCGGTTGCGGTCGAGGCAAAACCCATCGCGACCACCTCGGGCGCGACCAGGGCGCCGGGACGGACCCGCTGCAATCCCTTGACGACGATGCGTTCGCCGGCATGCAGGCCGCCGGTCACCACGCGCATGCCGTCGATCGAGACGCCGAGCGCGACTTCGCGGTATTCCGCCTTGCTGTCCTTGTCGACGACCATCACGAATTTCTTGTTCTGGTCGGTGCCGACGGCGCGCTCGCTGATCAGGAGCGCCGGCTCGGCCTTGGGCTGCCCCATCAACAGTCGTGCAAACTGGCCGGGCATCAGGCGGCCGTCGGCGTTATCGAACACCGCCCGCACCCGCACGGTCCCGCTGCGTGCATCGACCTGGTTGTCGATCAACTGCATCTGCCCCTTGTAGGGCGTGCCGTCGGAGGTGCCGGTGCCCATCCGCACCGGGATACGGCCGATCTCGGACGGCGCCGATTCATCGGCGAGCGTCTTCAGGGCGCGGGTCACCACCTGCTCGTCGGCGTTGAAACTGGCATAGATCGGATTGACCGACACCAGCGTGGTCAGCACCGGCGTGCCGGGTCCCGCGGCGATCAGATTGCCGACGGTGATTTCAAGCTTTCCGACCCGGCCCGCGACCGGCGCGCGCACTTCGGTGTAACCAAGATTGAGTTTTGCCGTTTGCAGCGTCGCCTCGGCTGCCTTCAAATTGGCTTCCGCTTCGCTATAGGCGTTGACGCGGCCATCAAAATCGCGCTGCGAGATCGTGCGCGAATCCGTCAATTGCTGGCCACGCTCGAAATCGCTCTTGGTCAGGACGAGCCGCGCCTTGGCCGCGGCCACCTGGCCTTCGGCGCGCGCCACATCCGCCGCATAAAGCGATGGATCAATCAGGATCAACAGGTCGCCCTGCTTGACCAGCGCACCCTCCCGAAAGTGGATTTCCTCGATCGCACCTGCGACGCGGGAGCGGATTTCGACCCGCTCGACCGCCTCCAGTCGGCCGGAAAACTCGTCCCATGGCACGGTCTCGCGCGGCGCGACCACCGACACGGAAACCGGCACCGCCGCCGGGGCTGCTGCGGCCGCTTCGGCCTGGGCGCTTCGGCTTCGACCGCTCAGGAAGGTCGCCCCGCCGGCGATGGCCAATGCCGTCAGCACCAACCCTGCCCCAACCAAGCGATTGTTTTGAATGATATTTTTCATGGAGACCCCAATTCGACAAGACGTTCGGCGCTGCGAACCCCGGTTTGAACAGACTGGATCGGACCAAGACACCCGATCCACGTCTACGCTGCAGCGCACACATTCGTAACGTCCGGTATAGATGGGCCATCGACATCTTCTGTCAAGACACTTATCTAACGATAGGTAGGAAACTAATGGAGGACCCATCATGGCCATGGGACGTCCCCGCGAATTCGATCTCGACAAGGCGCTCGAGCTGGCGCTCCAGGTGTTCTGGCGCAAAGGCTACGAAGGCGCGTCGATGGCTGACCTCACCGAGACCATGGGGATCACGAGGCCCAGCCTCTATTCCGCGTTCGGCAACAAGGAAGAGCTGTTTCGCAAGGCGCTGGATCGATATGTCGACGGCCCTGGCGGCTACGTCCAGGTCGCGCTGGCCAAGCCGACCGTGCGTGGCGTCGTTGAACACCTGCTGTATGAAGCGGCCGATGCCGTCACCGACCCCAACCATCCCCCGGGATGCCTGGCGGTACAGGGCGCGCTGAGCTGCGGCGATGCAGCCGAATCCATCAAGCAGGAATTGATGTCGCGACGCGCCAATGGCGAGCAGGATTTGCGCACGCGTATTGAACGGGCGATCGCCGAAGGCGATTTGCCGGCCGGATCCGACGCCGCCGATCTCGCGGCCTACATCTCCGCGATCCTGCAGGGCATGGCGGTGCAGGCGGCAGGCGGCACCAGCCGCGCGCAATTGCGCAAGATCGCCGAGATGGCGCTGCGAACATGGCCGCCGCCGGCGAGCGCGCCGGCGGTCTGATTATAGACGCCGGATGTTTTCTTCACCTCGCCCCGCTTGCGGGGAGAGGTCGGATCATCGCAGATGTGATCCGGGTGAGGGGGACTCTCCGCGAGTCCGAGCGTGTCGAGAGTCCCCCTCACCCCGACCCTCTCCCCGCAAGCGGGGCGAGGGAGAAGTAAGCCACGTCTCCAATCATGCGTCTTAACTCGCCGCCGCGGCTGCCTTCGCCGGCGCGACGGTCACCGCCAGCTTGCCGTAACGATCCCTGAACGCTTCGGTATCGATCTCCTCGAGCTGGATCGCGCCGCTCATCACGCCGGCCTTCCATGCCTCGTGCTCGGGATCTCTACGGAATTCGGGCATCACTTCTTTTGCAAACAGTTCGAGCGAGTCGCAAATGTGCTCGTGGCTGTTCTTGCCGGCCTGGTTGAGCAGGATCACCTGGTCGATGTGCGAGCTCCTGAAACGCCGCAGTTTCTTGCGGATGGTTTCGGGCGATCCGATCAGGCCGCCGCGCAAGGCCGCCTCCTGCGCTTCCGGATTGTCGCGCTTCCACTTGTTGTATTCGTCCCACATGTTGACGGTGCCGGGATCGGGACGCGCACGGTTTTGCGACGCGCCGTAAAAGCGCAGCGCGAACTGGAAGAAGGTGGCCCCATCGGCGCGCGCCCGCGCCTCCTCGTCGGTCCTGGCGCACATGAAGAACGACACCAGCGCCATGTTCGGATTGATCTGGTAGTCGGCGAGCTTCTTCAGCCGCTTTGTCATCGCGTTGTAATAGGCGTGCACCCAGGCATGCGCGGCATCGGCGCTGACGAATTGAAAACCGAGCGCGCCAAAACCGTGCTGGCCGGCGCGCTCGATGGTCGGCAATTGCGAACACGCCATCCACAGCGGCGGATGCGGTTTCTGCACCGGCTTCGGCACCACGTTGCGCAGCGGAATATCGAAGTACTTGCCGTGATGCTCGCTGCCGCCGTCTTTGAACATCGGGAAGATGGCGCGGACGGCCTCCTCGAACACTTCCTTCTTGGTTTCCATGTCGCGGCCGAACGGCGTCAGTTCGGTAATCGAGGCGCTCTCGCCCATGCCGAATTCGCAGCGGCCGTTGCTGAGCAGATCGAGCACCGCGACGCGCTCGGCGACGCGGGCGGGATGATTGGTGGTGAGCTGGAAAATGCCGTGGCCGAGCCGGATATTTTTGGTGCGCTGGGAGGCCGCGGCGAGAAACGATTCCGGCGACGGCGAATGCGAATATTCTTCCAGAAAATGATGTTCCACCACCCAGGCATGGTCGTAGCCGCAGCGGTCGGCGGTTTCCAGCTGCGTCAGCGCATCCTGGTAGAGTTTCAGCTCACCGCCGGCTTGCCACGGGCGCGGCAGTTGCAGCTCATAAAAGATGCCGAATTTCATATGTTTCTCCCGCGCCGGTTGTTTTCACGCAGTGTATTCCCGTGAAGCCCCAAGTCCAGCCTTGCCAATTCCGCGCGGCGGAAGCCGGCTTGCATGAGACCCGCGAATGGTTAGCTTTGCGACTGTGAGTCGCGGCCGCATTCGCGGCCCGTCCTCCCTTCCATTCGAGACCAAATGCCCACGTTCACGCCGCATCAGGACTCCGCGCTGAAAGCCGTTGCCGACTGGCTCAAGGCAAAGCCCGGCAAGAACGGCACGCCGCCGGTGTTCCGGCTGTTCGGCTATGCCGGAACCGGCAAGACCACGCTGGCGCGGCACATCGCCGAAGGCGTCGACGGCGGGGTGAAATTCGCCGCCTTCACCGGCAAGGCCGCGCTGGTGATGCGCAACAAGGGCTGCGACAACGCCTCCACCATTCACTCGCTGATCTACCGCGCCCGCGAATCCGGCGTCGAGCAGCCGAGCTTTGAATTGTGGGACGATGCGCCGGCGTCAAAGGCAAAACTGATCGTGATCGACGAATGCTCGATGGTGGATGCGGAATTGGGCCGCGACCTGATGTCGTTCGAATGTCCGCTATTGGTGCTCGGCGATCCCGCGCAGCTGCCGCCGATCCAGGGCGGCGGCTTTTTCACCGAGTGCGAGCCCGAGGTGATGCTGACCGAAGTGCATCGCCAGGCGCAGGACGATCCGATCATCCGGATGTCGATGGATGTGCGCGAGGGCCGCGAACTCGATATCGGCCGCTACGGCGAAAGCCAGGTGGTGTCGCGCGACGAACTCGATCCTGACCGGGTGATGCAGGCCGACCAGGTGCTGGTCGGCCGCAACAACACGCGGCGCGCCTACAATATGCGGGTGCGGCAGAAGCAGAACATCGAGGATCCCCTACCCGTAGCCGGCGACAAGCTGGTTTGCC
>Ga0193699_10000975_pt1 | contig 11563 bp, 18 predicted proteins | sample L3c2metaG_FD_160095 | JGI IMG/M metagenome (GOLD analysis project Ga0193699, IMG submission 160095) | Soil microbial communities from a riparian zone of the East river system, Colorado, United States - L3c2 | ecosystem: Environmental > Terrestrial > Soil > Riparian zone | place: USA: East... | reverse complement strand
CGGGCGGCACAAGCTCTTCGCCGGCGAGGCCGACTTGGCCGCTCACCGCGCGGAGCAGAGCGCCGCGGCCCTTGATCCCCATGATATGGAGGTCGGTCGGATTGTTGGTTTGCTGGAGCAGCTCGAGCTGGCGCTGACGTTGGGTCTCGCGCTGGATCGCCACCTGGACGCCCTTGACGACGAACTTCTCCATGCCCGTCAGGACACCCGTGGTGTCAGTCAGGAGGATCAGCTCTTCGAGAGACGCGAGCGCCTCCTGGAAGATGTCCCGATCGATGTTGCCAGAGACCGTCTGCAAGATCTTGCTGGCATTGCCCATGAGCATGGCCAGTCCGGATGCAGTTCGGCCGGCACCGCCGGCGCCCTGGCCGGCCAGATATTTGGGGATCGCAGACACGTCGTCCGCGAGCGTGATGACGGCTTCCAGCACCTTGAGCAGGTCCTGGGAGTTGCTGTCCGGCTGGAAGAACCAGATGGGCCCCTTGTCGTTGTTAGTGTTCGCCCCGATCGGATCGTTGCGGACCCGCCAGCGCTTCCAGGGGTACATGTCGTCGCCCTGCTCCGTCGGGGAGAGGCGATTCTCGTCGATCACCACTTGGGGACCGGACGCGATCGATAGGTTGTTGACCAGGGACCGCAGGGTGGCGTTCGCCACTTCCTGGAGGTCGCCAATGAGTTCGCCCAGCGCGTTACCGATGACGCCGCCCGGGACCTTGTCGAAGCTGGTGATGTAGTAAGGATGGCGCTTGCGCGGCGACACCGAGAGGTTCGCGCGGATCACGTGGCGCCCAATGCAGAGGACTTCGCAGTTGTAATCCCGCAGGCCTTCCGCGTCAGTCGGCGGCAGCTGAACGCCGTACTGCTTGAGCATGCGCCCTTGAACGTTGCCGTTGTACGACATGACGCTGATCAGGCCGCTGCGGTTCCAGGCCGGGTTCTCCCGGTTTTCGAGCACCGCGCGCTCGGCGTCCGGGGTGTCCCAGTTGTCGTAGAGGCCACCACGGCCGTACTCGTCGAGGACAGCAAGCACACCGGGCTGATAATAGCCGGGCAAATCGAGCAAGTCATTGATTTCAGCGCGAGTAAAGCGCATTTTCTCGATGACTTCGGCGTTCTTTATGTCAGAAACTCCGGGTGTAAAGTAGATGTCAAAGGGGCTCGGAGCGGCCCAGAACAATTTGGGAACCTGCTTCACGACCGGCTGGCCGCCACCCGGGGGCCACTCGAGTTCGATGACCATCCGCACCGTCGGGCCCTTCAAGCAAACGAAGGGGAAGATCGGGATCATCGTGATCATATCGGAGAGGGCGTCGTAGAAGGCACCTTCGTGTAGGATCTCGTCGATCTTGTCGGTCGACCGGCGCGCCTGTTCCTTCGCCTTCTTGCGCGCGGCGTCCTCCGCGGACGAGAACAGCGCTTCCTTCCGTTGCTGGACGTCGTCAGGCGACGGCGGCGGTTGACCAACGCTCTGCAGGGTCTGGGCAGTTTGCTGCGCTTCCTGCTGTACGAAGGCCTGGATTTTCTGGTATATCTCGTCCGGAACTTCCGGCTCCGGGGGCGGATCGATTGCCCACGGCCGGTCATTTCCTAGGTAAATGTCACGCAAAAGTGAACTGGCCGCACGGCATTTCTGGGTGGTGATCCGGGCAAACACCTCAGAACCGCCCCATTGCCGAATGTTTATGAGCTTCGACGCGCTGTACTGCCCCTGATAGGAACGCAGCGCCTCCAAGAGACGCTCAGTCCAACCGGAAGCAGTGTTGCGATGGTTGCGGAAGATTTCGTAGCGAGCCTTCACGTAGCCGACAAGCTCCTCGGGGGGAGCTTGCTGCTGCGCCATGAGCGCGGCGTCCTTCTGCTGCTGTTGGCCAGCGAGGTGGGCCTCAAGGGCTGCAGGGGGGACGACCGATATGAGGCCAGCTTGTCCGAGTTGATCCATGGCTCTTCCAGAAAGCAGGGCTGTGGTGGCCCTTAGGGGTTAATCACAAAAGGTTTACCACTCATTAACGTGAGAAATGCGAGAACCAAGCCCATGAATTTACTCCCATCCACGATCTCGGTGCCTCTGCCGAAACATCTTACTCCCGGACTGATAGCACGGCTCGCCCGTGATGTCGTCATGGAATTGAAGGCACTCGAAGACATCCTCACGCCCTACTGCATCACCCTCCTGCAGTACGAGCGCATCAAAGAGATGCCTTTCTTCAAGCGGGTCTTCGAAGACTTCACCATCGAATGGAACAGGGTCACGTCGACCCCCGAGCGCGTGCGACTTATTTCCGCCGTGATGTTGGAGGAAGGTCTTCCTAAGCTCGGATCACAAATGGTCGACAAGGAGGTGTCCCCTGCCGTCGCAGTCGAAACTGGAAAGTTCTTCGCCAAGCTCGCGGGCGTCGGTGAGTCGAAAGTCGAAGCCAGCGCCGGCGAAAAATTCGTCATCAACATCTCCCTCGGGGAAGACACGAAGTTCCAATTCACCAAAGATGTCACCCCAAGAACTCCGGGATCGCCGGAATGCTTGGAGCAAGAAGTGGCGGGACAGCCCGCAGGGGAAAGCTTGGTTAGAGGCCCAGAAGAAGCGACCAGAATATTTGGCCCGGCAGGTGCGGAACCAGATGAGGTACCGCAAGTCCCCGAAAGGAAACGCAGCATTTAAGTTATGGGTTCACAGTACACCTGCGGGGATCGAATACAAAAGCCGCCGGTGGAATAGCCCACGCAGGCTCGCCACTAAACTGAGATACGAGCGTTCTCCAAATGGGATTGCTCGTTATCGAGCTGCTAATCAACGGAGAAAGAGTCATGGCGCCAGCACGAAAAACAACTGAAGATTATCTCAAAGATGCGAACGAAATCATCCGAAAGCAGAATGTCGATCTGGCCGATCTGCGCCGCAACACCAACCAATTACGCAAGAAACTCGACGCGGAAGACAACATTCGCGAGGTGATTTTCAATATCGCCGCCCATGACCCGAAGCCTCCGAAGTGGTTGAAAGATCTCCCCCCAGGCTCCAAGGTGCGCGGTACTCCCGTCGCGGTGTGGAGCGACTTCCATTACGGCGAGGTGAGCGCCGTCAACAAGCAGAACGGGATCATGGCGTACAACGCCCCGATCGCCCAGAAGCGGATCAAGCTTCTAGTCGACCGCACAATCGACCTGAGCTTCAACCACATGGGGGACTCGTATAAGGAGTACCCTGGCATCGTCGTGTGCCTGGGCGGCGACATGATCGGTGGTGACATCCACGAAGAGCTGATGGTCACCAACGACCGCACACCACTCGAAGCAGTCAACGACCTCACCGATCTCTTAGCGTCAGCCATTGGAGAACTCGCCGAGACCTTCAGTTACGTTTACCTCCCAGCTGTAGTAGGAAATCATGGTCGCACGCAAAAGAAGCCGCCGAACAAGTTCATCGCCCGCAACAACTACGATTACGCCATCTACTGCAACCTCATCCGCCATTTTAGAAACGATGCTAGAGTCCAATTTACAGCGGCTCAAGGCCCTGATTGCCACTTCAAAGTGTACCACCATCGATTTTGCCTTACTCATGGTGATCGACTCGGAACTGCAGGAGGCGATGGTATCATTGGTAGCCTCGGACCAATTTTACGCGGAGCAGTAAAAATCGGTCGGCAGAAGAACATCATCGAGCAGCCCTTCGACACCCTTATCGTGTGCCACTATCACGAGTACATGCCGATGCCACGCCTAGTTGTAAACGGCGCACTCAAAGGTCCGGACGAGTTCAGCGTCAACAAGCTCCGCATTCCGCCATCAGTCCCCACGCAAGCACTCATGCTCGTGCACCCCAAGTACGGCATTGTAGATCACCGAGGCATCTTCCTGGAAGAGCCGAAGGTGTACAATCGTGTGGAAGCGCCATGGGTCTCATGGCAAAATGAGTAAGGTCCCCACTGTAGAGATCAAAGCCACAAATATTGATCCAACCACCGAAGCTCGTTTCTGGAGTAAGGTGAAGCTGAACTGGTGCCCTGAGGCCTGCTGGTCTTGGGGCGGCCATAAATGTGAAACTGGATATGGCCGTTTCCACCTCGACTATTGGAATCGGGGAAGAAAGCGAATTCGTGTGTCCGCAAACCGGGTCGCGTACGCCCTCTTCAATGGCTATACGCCGGCGAATATGTTCGTGTGTCACACCTGTGACAACCCTCTCTGCGTTCGCCCCGAACATTTATTTTTAGGAACTGCCGCGGAAAACATAGCAGACCGTGGTAGAAAAGGGCGCACGAGAAATGGTGGAACAGGAAAAATCAAATGAGTGAAGAGCCTCGCAAAGAACTGTTCTCCTACGCCGCTCCGCCGATATGCGGCGCCTTCATGAACTCCAGCGCCTTCACCCGCATCATCGCGGGACCTGTGGGCTCGGGCAAGACGACGGCGTGCATCATCGAACTTCTCAGGCGTTCGATCCAACAGGCGCCTCACACCGATGGCATCCGTTACACCCGTCACGTGGTGGTACGGCAGACGTTGCGGCAGCTCATGGACACCGTCCTGAACGACTGCCACCAGTGGCTGCGAGGACTAGGCGAATGGAAAGAGTTCAAGAAGACCTATCAGATCCGATTTGGGGACGTCCACAGCGACTGGATGTTCATTCCTTTGGAGGACGCTGGCGACCAAGCGCGCCTTTTGTCTATGCAGTTGACGGGAGCATGGCTCTCGGAATGCATCGAAATGAACTTCAATGTGTTGGCACCACTCTCTGGCCGTATCGGCCGTTATCCGTCACCGAAAGTTGGCGGCGTGCCTACATGGTCTGGGATCATTGCGGACACGAACATGCCCACCCAGGAAACCCCCTGGCACAAATACATGATGGAGCCCCCTTCCGATGCGCAAATCTTCTTACAGCCGAGCGGAGTCTCTGAGGCAGCGGAAAATCTGGATTATATCGGTCCGCAGACGGAAGAGACTGCAAAGCTACAGATCGGGGACCCTCGTCGGCTCGCGCAGGGTCGCACGTACTATGAAAGATTGGTTCGCCAGCATGGTGAAGACTCAGCTTGGGTCAAAAGATACGTCTACGCCCAGTTCGGTGAGGATCCAAGCGGCCAAGGCGTGTTTCGGAACACCTTCATTCCCGCCTTCCATGGGGTCGAGCACACTCTAGTGATCCCGGGCTACCCTCTCATCATCGGACAGGACTTCGGGAGAGACCCGTGGTCGATCATCTGCCAGATGGACCACCAAGGCAGGCTGATCGTCCACGAGGAAGTGCCGGCCACGAACGTCGGACTCGAGAAACACGTCATCCAGAGCCTGCGCCCGCGCCTCATGCAGAGCAAGTACATGGGCATGCGGATGTTCGTGGTGGGCGACCCGGCCGGCGTGGCGCGCAGCACGATCTCCGAGGAGACGTCCTTTGACGTCCTCAAGCGCCTCGGGCTCCCCGCCTTCCCGGCGCCGACCAACGACATTGACCCGCGCCTGCGCGCGGTGGAGGCGATCCTCGGCCAGCAGCGGAACGCCGGCCCCGCGCTGATGATCAACAAGACGAACGCCCCATTCCTCTACCGGGCAATGGCTGGCGGCTACCGGTTCCTCAAGTCCAAGACCGGCGCACTCCGCGCGACGCCGGACAAGATGGACGCAGAAGGGTTCTCGCACGTCGCCGACACGCTGCAGTACGTGGCCCTCGTGGTCCACGGCGGGCTGGTCAGCGAGTTCTCCTCACGGCTCAACCCGGTGCAGCGGCCGCCGCGGCCGAAGATCAGCTCGTCAGCGTGGACCTAAGGCTTCCTGTCAATTTGCTTCTGCATTTCGTTCATTAGGCGGATGTTCCCCTCCCGCCACAGCTGAAATGAGGAGTCGGTTATATAGCTCCGTTTGAAAGATTCCAACTCAACCCGTTGAGCATCCAGACGTCGATTCAAATTATCGGTGATAGTGGTAACCAACGTCCAACCCCCACCTACAAGAGTTACAAATATCGAGATGATCGCAAGGTAAAGCCCGTACTGTGGACGCGACAGCTCGAGAACTCGCCGCTCCAACTCACTGTGCCGCGCGTCAAACTCCGCTTTACTAAGCAATTCACCCGTTCGTTTTAAGGTCTGCTCGGAGAGCGTGCGCGCTTCAGTGGACGCTTGCACCATCGTTTGAAAACGCGAGTCAATGTACTCCTTAAGGTCTACCGTTTCCGCCATCTCCCTCTCCTAGGTCTTTAGGTTCATGTGCAGTGCAACCGCGTTCTGATAGATCGCCCCAGATTGAACGGAGACCCACCAGATCAAGCTGATGATCGCAATCACGATAGTCACCAGGGAAGAAGGAGACACCCACTTCGGAAACCCAGTTGGATCAGTTTCGTCCCCCATTCCCCCCTCCTGTTCACTCCTCCGCCGTCACCGCATTCGGTTGGTCGAGGAACGTATTCAACATGGCGAGCGCCGTCTTCCGGTGCTCCGCCGACATGAAGTAGCCGCAAGACCACACCGTTTCAATTTTCAACCCGAGGGGCTCCAGCTTCTTCCTCAGCTTGCATATCACGACGTCCACGATCTTGGGCTCGGTCTCCACCTTAGGGTGGGGCCGACGACTTTCGATCACAGCGTGGAGCATTTTTCGGGTGACCTCTCGCCTCTTGATGAGAACGAGCAACAAGCAGGCCTGCTGCTGGGTGACACCGAAGAGCCGCACCACGTTGAGAATCAACAGAGCATCGTCGACCCCAGTCTTGGCGTACTCTGGGCCACGTTGCTCCCGGGTTAACAGGGGGGACCAGTCATCCCGCGGCATTTCCACGATGGAACCGACTTCGAGCGCTTCCTGCAGGATGGAGCGGACTTGATCAGAGGGAAACTCGGCGGCGCGGGCAATGGCGCGGATGGGGACCCCCTCATGCGCCATGCGGGTGACGAGATCCTCCAGGCAAATCGCGTAAACATGGTCTTCGGACATGCATTCCTCCGGGGGTTGAAGGAATGTGTTAACAATATGGCAAGATTCTGTCAAGAAGCCGAGCGGGCCGACACCCCTAGATGCATGCCGCATCGTCGATGGGTTTGACGGAAGCATGCTGCCGGCCCGCCGGCCGCGTGCATTCTCACCCTGATTTATTTGGGAAAAGTTAACGGAGTTGTGATCCGCTTCAAAATGTCCGCCATTTCCTCGTTGGTGATCCCGTCCTGGACGAACTGGTAGAAGGGCTTGCCATCCCGGCCGGGGGACTTGAGCACGACGAAGACCCCCTCAGCAGAGAAGCGGAGGTTCCGGAGCGCTTGGTGGGCCTCCGTGAGCAGTTCATTGAGCGCCGCCGCGCGCCGCCGTATCTGCTTCTCCGCGCCGAAATCCACAATCATCCGCCCGCTCCGCCCACGTAGCAGATCACCATCTGGCCCTGGATGCACACGTACGCCCGGCCATCGGGGCTGTCGCGCGGATCCTCCTGCAGGTCCTCAGCGATGCCGTGCTCGATCGGATACCAGCGGTCGTATTCCGCGTGGCCTTCCGACTCGGGGAAAACCTCCAGCTTGCCATCAACCTGGCGCACCTGCTTCACCACGAAGCAGTCCTGCTTCTCGCCGGTCGCGTAGCAGCACGAGTCCTTGCGATGCGGGATGCCGGCGAAGTCACCCGCAGGGCGCTTCCACTTCTGCAGCCACTCTACCGTCTGCGCCTGCTCGGCGGTCTCGCCGCCCTGGTGCTCGTGCGCGGGCGCCAAGGTTGGAGTGCAGCTAAAGACGCACAAAACAAAGAGAAACCCGAAGAAACGTCGCATCATGCATTCCGTAGGGCGGCGTCCGACCAACCGTTCTGATATTGGTGGTTGATCTTGCCCGCCTCTGTTCCCTTGGTCGCCTCCAGGATTTGAAAGACAAGCCTAACGCCGGCCGGGGGCAGAGAGGCGAAGATGCAGATCAATCCATCGTGGCCGAACGCGATCGCTGCCTCTTCCTTACCTTCGATAGTGGCGGTGAACAGGCGGATCTCGGTGACGTTGGCGTCCTCCGGAATATGGAGCGCGTCGCGGACGGGGTTGACCTGTTGGGGTTCAAGAACTTGAACCCATTTGATATCGGCCGTGCCCTTGTTCTGTTCGACGAACCGCTCGACGGTGACGCAGCCCTTGTTCGCATCTTCCTGTGCGAACGACGGCGTGGCGGCGAGGATGGCGAGTGAAGCGAGGAACGCGATCAAATACTTCATGTTCATCTCCAGTTGATGTGAGGGCGCCACTTGATCGTGATGTAGTGGGCGTAGAGTTCTTCACCTTCCGGGCACGGGTTGCGAGGACTCCAATATACCCCGAGCATCATCATGTCCATGTAAGAATAGTCGTACCCATAGCGAAATTTCACCCGGGGCACCCGTTTTGCGTTGGACACCATTGAGTTAGACCCGTGCCGGATCAGACTGATGCTGACATAGAACCAGTCGGAAAACCACGTGCGCTTGCCGGCGACGTACGGGAAAATGCGAAGGGGGGCGCCTTTCATTTGGTTTCCTCGTTGAGTAGGTCCTTCGGACGGATGGTGTACGTGGATCCGTTGCTTCGGACACGCAGCTTCGTGTCCCCATGGAAATCGTAGATAGCAGTAACGTAGCCCGTCATGCGACCGCCGAACGGCTTGCCCGCGCGAAACCAGTGGACCCGATCACCGAGCGCGATGGCCATTACTTCGTCTCCTCCAGCACTTCGCGCGGGTGCGCCTGCAGGTGCTGCGGCATGTACGTGATCGCGGAGCGCAGGGTAAGGCGCAGGCGGCGCACGTCCTCCTCCAGCTTCCGGATCTTGTACTGCTGGAGCGTCTCGAGATCGCTACCGCTTCCTACTTGGGGCACTCGCGGCGCTCCTCTTCTTCGAACTCTAGCTCCGCGATCGTCTGCAGAAGCTCCTTGAACCGGAGCGGCATGGCCTGCAGCATGACGTCGTCGTAGAGCCGATGCAGCGAGGCGGACGCCCACAGTTTGGGGGGGATAGGTCGGTTGGTCACGGGCGCGGCGATCCATCAGCGTGCCGGGTGACGGCGACGTTCACCCACATGGCGTTCTGCCGGTGCTGGCGCAGAATGAACGTCTTGTCCGGTCCGGGGGGGAGGAACTCCTCGAGCATGTCGCTGTACTGGCGCGCCGCGGTGCGCAGCAAGCCCATAACCTTCACCTGCTCGTCGCTGGGCTTGAGGTACTCGAACGTCGTGCGGTGCAGCTTCGTGGATCCAACAGGCCCGGTGGTGGGGGGCGGGGTGAAGTCCGGTGTCTTGGGGTTCGCGTCGAAGGGCATGGGGGGATATCCAAATTTGTTGGTGGGCATGGGGTGCTCCGGGTCGTCTCTCATGTGCCAGCGTAGCACCTGTGACCTGCAGAGCAAGTCACGAATACGTTAACTAAAAATTAAGGGGGGCTTCTGAGCCCCCCTGTATTTTTCGAACCGGAGTCCCGGCGTTCCCTGCCCGCCGGCGTCACACCGTGACGGGTGGGGGTGCGGCCGCGGCAAGCTTGGCCGTGGTGGCCTCGACGACGCCGGCGACGGCATCGATCGTGGACTGCACGGCCGGATCTTCAACCGGGGGCGTGCCGATCTTGGCGATCGCGACGTCAACCTCGACCGTGAGCGCGTCGACCGCGGTGGTGAGCTTCTTAAAGTCAGCCATGAGAACCTCCGTGCGCAAGATGATGTAGGCCAGCGCGGCCAGTATGATGAAGCTTACCAGCAGGAAGATCAACATTTAGTTAAGCCTCCCGTGGCTCTCGAGTTCTTCTGCGAGTACCTCTTGTACTCGCAGTGTCGCCTCGATGGCCTTCGCCCGGATCGCTGCCGTCACTTCCTTGTCCTCGTCCGTGAGCTTCTCGCCACGCAGGCGCTTCGCCTTCACGTGGGCGATCGCCATCCGGACAGAAGTGCGGATGGTGTGCAGGGCTTCCTGCGCATCGATCAGGGCAACGTGGGGGTCTTTGGTTGGCACGGGTGTCACCTCTCGAGTTGGTTGCAGGGGGCGGAATCGAACCGCCGCGGGGCGGATATGAACCGCCTGCTCTTTCCCACTAAGCTACCCTGCGTCAGTGCACACCGTAATACGCCATGACCGCCACCACAAGAGCTAAGGCGGCCAAGAACCAGGCGATCGCTACGCCGTCGCTCACCGCGGCCTCCTATCGTAGGAGGCCGCCGAAGCCCGGGATCGCAACGTGGATGCCCACGGCGCCGAGGATCTGGGCAATGAAGTACAGGACTATAAACACCAGCAGAAAGACACCGGCGATGTAGAGCCCGGTGCGGAAGGGCTCCTCGACGTACGGGGATATCATCGGCCAGAGCTTGGTGTGGATAGCCCACCACAGCACGCCGAGAACGATCAGGACGAACATCAAACTGATAACGGTACCCATGAGGTCACCTCCCTTAGGGTCAGGGAGGTAAAACACAAAATGGTGAAAATTTCCTTAGGGAGGAAACCGGGGGCGGCCGCCCCCGGCCAGCATCCTTGCACTCCCACCGACGGATACTGATCGGCGGGCGTTTGAGTGTCGTAGCGCGGGGACGGAGAGAGTGTCAAGAGTGTTCTGTAGGGCTGTGTGGCCCTCCTGGGGCCTAACTGTCGTACACATTACACCCGTTGCACCCGTTTAACAGGTTGACACGAATCTTCCTTTTTCAGGTCAGTGATATTCTCAACCCCCCTATACACAAAATTGCTGGTCAACCTTCAGTCCATGTCCTCCCCCCGGTCCACCCTACCCCCTACCTATGCCACGGGTACCCCAATCTATCAGGCCCTCCCCTCCCCCTGCCCCCGCTCTTTATCAATTCAACATGAAACATTTTCATTTTTAAACGGTTGACCTTGCAGATAACAGCTGAAACGGGTGGCACCCGAGGCACCGTACCCCCACTCCACCCTACCCATGTCCGATTGGGCGCACTGGTGACGTCCCCAGAGGCTTGGTATCTTGACACGAATACACCCGTTACAACCGTTGATATATGTAATTGTCCAAATGTAAATTTAGGTTTGGTGCCAATTGTGGCAGAAAAAACCAAATGTTTTAGCCTCACCAAATGTCCAAAACACCGTACATTTGGTAACCCGTTGAAACCGTTGGATAAATCGGCAAATTTTGAACCAAATGTCCAAATGTACGACTTTTAAAACGATATACCCCCCTCAAGCAGTGAGCCCAAGTGTGGAAACCGTTTCAGCGGAGGCAAGAGCGCTCTACTTATAGAACAAAACATAAACAAATGTATAATAATACCTATAGGGAACGTCGGATTTGACACGAAACCGTCTCACGGTTGAAACGGGTGCAACTGTACAACTCACTGATTTTTTCTCTCTATAGGGCTCATATTTGGCCCGAACATTTGGACATTTGGACATTTGGTCACAATCCTGCCACAATTCAGCGAAAATATATTTGAACATTTGGACATTTGGTCCTTGACAGCCATAAAGAACGTGCTAAATTCCCAATCACTGAAACGGCCAACACAACCTAACGGAGTAACAAAAATGACGACCATTTCCCCCGAACAAGCCTACGGCGATAGACCCGTTTACGTGGTTCGGTCAACCGACATGCGGCGCCC
>Ga0193699_10000974_pt1 | contig 11566 bp, 10 predicted proteins | sample L3c2metaG_FD_160095 | JGI IMG/M metagenome (GOLD analysis project Ga0193699, IMG submission 160095) | Soil microbial communities from a riparian zone of the East river system, Colorado, United States - L3c2 | ecosystem: Environmental > Terrestrial > Soil > Riparian zone | place: USA: East... | reverse complement strand
CGTCAGCCTTCGGCCCGGCCGAGAAATCCGCGACGGTTTCCGAATAGATGTTTCCGCCCTGTTCGACATAGAACTGTTTTGCCGGAACATTCGTCCCGACGGCCGTCGTGTAGCGAATGTCACGCACCATCGGTTGACTCGGAAAGATGATGGCGAAGCCGTATTGGCAGTTGGCATAAAGCGGCGTTGCGTCTTCTGCGATATCGGCGGCCGTTAGCGCCTGAATTTCCACTTTGTGCCATCTCACGACGCCCCCGTTATATTGGAGCGCGATGCGGCCGCGGGCATGCTTCGTGTCCTGAACGCTCGCGGTGCGCATGCCATTGACCGAAACGTTCAGCTGCGAGCCTTTGGCCTCGACCTCGATGACGTTCCACTTGAGGGCGGTTTGCGGCACCGGATCCACTTTGGCGACATTGACGATCGCACCGGTGGCGTTGCCCTTATTGGGATTGGAATCGAAAATATTCACTTCGTAGCAAGTCGCGGCACTGGGATTTTGCGGATCGTCGCAACGGATGAAGATTCCGCTGTTGGCATCCTCATCGACCCAGAATTCCGCCCTTATCCGGAAGTCGCCATAGGATTGCTTTGTCACGAGGAACCCGCGGCCCCGATCGGCGGCGATGGTGCGTTCGGCGAGGCGCCAGCTGGCGTTGCCGACCTGGTCGAAATTGTTCAGACTGGTCCCGTCCGTGAGCATGACCATTTTACTGCCCGCTTGCCCGGCGGCTTCGTGCATCAGTCCAAACACGCCCAACGCGGCAATAAGCAGTCCCGCAGTGATGGCAGACCCGCGATACATGGTGATCTCCCTTTACGTTGAATGCTGAAGCTTGAACTTGCCGCCCGCGTTCTGGATTTTGCGTTGCTGGGCACTGCCGCAAACGACGTCCAGATTGAGGGGATGATAGCAGGCGGAGCGATGGCACAAAAGCCGCTCGGCGTGGGGGTCCGGTCATCTGACCGGGTTCGCGGATGAACCGATCTGCTATCGTTCGGGGCCGGAGCGGGGCCAGCCGATCAGTTGAGGAACGCGTTTCATGCCGAAAAACATCCTTCTCCAAACCACCATTCCGCCAATCCGGGACGACTGGAGCATTGCGCGTTTCGGCCTCTTGTCTGAATTCCTGGATGGACAACGGGCTGCCGATGGAACTCGGCTTTTCACGGTAACGGCACGTGATCGCGATCGCGCGTCGGGTCCGGATCCTGTGCTGTCGAAAATCGATGAATCGGATTTCCACGAATTGTGGCTATTCGCCGTCGACACTGGAGAGGGTCTGTCGCCCGAGGATTGCGCGGCCGTGGGGCGGTTCCGCCGGCGGGGTGGGGGCCTTCTGGTCACGCGCGACCATATGGATCTTGGCTCGTCGGTCTGTTCGTTGGGCGGCGTGGGAAAAGCCCATCACTTTCACTCTCACAATCCGGAACCCGATCCGGCGCGTCAGCGGAATGATGATCCGTACACCAAGGCCATTCTCTGGCCGAATTATCATTCCGGCGCCAATGGCGATTACCAGGAAATCGAACCCTCCGGCGATGTACACGCGGTCCTTCGGGACGCCGAATCCGAGACCAAGCACATACGCTATTTGCCGGCGCACCCGCATGAAGGCGCGGTCAGCGCTCCGCCCGACGATCCAACGTCACGGGTTATTGCCGTGGGCCACAGCAAGGTCACGGGCGTGCCGTTCAACATTGCGGTTGCGTTCGAACCGGCCGGTGTGAATGGACCAGCGATCGCGCAATCCACCTTTCATCATTTCGCCGACTATAACTGGGACACCAACCGCGGCTGTCCAAGTTTCGTGGATGAGCCTCCGGGCCACGGCCTGTCGCAATTCCCCGAAGCGATGCGATCCACCAAAGCCTATATGCGCAATGTCGCTCTATGGCTCGCGAACGCGAAATAGGTACGTAAGCATTTCGCATTGACGCCGCTGCCTAGAAATCCGGCCTGTCCGCCATCGGGACGTCGGACTCCTTATTGTTATAATATTCATGGGTGTTTTCGGCGCAGGCGATTTCCTGCCACGGGGCCGGCGCGGGCCGATAGGTAATAGTGCCGGTCCAGGGCGTCGTGAAGACGCCTTCGTCCTCGACCGTGAATTGGACCTGCAGGAACTTGCCCCGATAATTGGGGTCGATGTCCCCCGGGACGCGTTGATTCTCCTTGGCGTCCCGTAGCAATCCTTCTTGCGCGGTTTCGTAATCGATCAACCGATAGCGTTCCACCACGTGTAGGGCCTTGGTGTAAGGCGTGCCGTACAAATCGATCATGGGAAAGGGCCGGTCGGTCCTGGTGCCCACGGTGTCGATCACCAGTGTGTCGCCTTCGTAATGGCCGACGGAATCGCCATACCAGGACGGTGTTAGTTTTGCGGGGTGCGGCTGGTTCATGCGCACATGGCGGACATCCGGACCCTCGTCGTAAAGGATCGTGACCTCTTTCGGCCGCTGCAGCAGCATCATTCCGAAATTCTTGAAAATGAATGGCACGGGTTCGGGCCAACACTGGTTGGCTGGACTCGGAAAGGTCACGCCGGCCAAAGAAAGTTCGCCCTTCTTCTTCACCATATCAGCAGCCTCGGGCTTCAGAATCGGATTGGTGTAATCGCCGACGAGCTGGTCGTAATTGCTGACGCCGTTGCGCCGCGACCTGTTCGTCACCGGGCCGGGGCCTGAAGCCGGCGGTTCCAAACCGGGAAGGGACTGGTGACGCCATACACGCGACAGATCGGGGATGGATGGGGCGCCTTGCGTCTGTGTCTGGCCAAGAGCATGCGTGGCAATCGCAGCCGCCAATGTCGCCAAGAGAAGCAATTCCCGCCGCTGTATGCTCATGTCGGCACCCGCTCATGGTTCGCCCGGCCTCATCTTGGTGAGGCGCTATTGGTATTTTTACTACCAAAGCCGGAACGGCGCACGACCAAACCGAGGGCTGCGCGTCGGTACCTCAAGGCTCCGCGGCCCGATGTTCGGCGCGGGCAGCGGCAAACACCTCCCGCGCCGCGTCCGCGTTGAGAGCTGCGATGCCCAGGCCCACCACAACGTCCGGCCAAGGCGAGCGTGTCGCCGCCGTCAGGAGCCCCGCGCCGATGATCGCGATATTGGCGAAGGCATCGTTGCGAGCGGACAGGAACGCCGCGCGCGTCAGGCTTCCCGAATGATCGCGATAATTGGCGAGCATGAAAGCGCAGGACAGATTGACGCAAAGCGCGCCAAGGCCGGTGAGTGTCAGGGGGATCGGCGCGGGCGGCGCGAGATGCAGGAATTTCTGCCACGCCGTCCACAGCGTCGCCCCGCCCGGGATCAGCAAAATCCCGGCGAGAGCCATTCCGATCCGCGCCCGGTTCCGTGCCGCCCGCCCCAGCGCCGCAAGGATCAGAACATTGATCGAAGCGTCTTCCAGGAAATCGATGCTGTCCGCGAACAGCGACACCGAGCCGATTCCCAGCGCCACCGCGAATTCCACGCCGAAATAGCCAAGGTTGAGCGCTGCCACCAGCCCAACCGTTTCTCGCAAGCTTCGCGCCATGTGGCCCTGGCTGATCTCTTCGGCTATTAGGAATCCATGGCGCGAGGTTCCCAAGCATATGTCAACGATATCAATCGGCAGGCCGGCGGCCGCGCGCCTTCGAAGAAGCTGACGGCGCTTCGCGCACTCAAACCGTTCCTGATGCCCTATCGCGGCACCATCGCCGCGACGGCGCTGGCGCTGATCACCTCATCGGCCGCCACCTTGGTGCTCCCGGCGGCTGTCAGGGGCGTCATCGATCACGGTTTCTCGGCTGCGGACGCCGCCAATATCGGGCGCTATTTCCTGGCGCTGATCGCGGTTGCCGGCGTGCTGGCTCTGGCCTCGGCGACGCGGTTCTATCTCGTGACCTGGATTGGGGAGCGTGTCACCGCCGATGTGCGCTCGAGCGTCTTTTCCCATGTGCTGTCGCTCTCGCCCAGTTTCTTCGAAACCGTACGCACCGGCGAGGTTTTATCTCGGCTGACCGCCGATACGACGTTGGTGCAGACCGTCGTCGGATCCTCGGCCTCCTTCGCGCTGCGCAATCTGCTGATGTCGGTCGGCAGCCTCACCATGATGTTCGTGACAAGCCCGAAGCTTGCCGCTCTTTCGCTCGTCGGCGTGCCGCTGGTGGTGGCGCCGATCATCATTTTCGGCCGGCGCGTGCGCAAACTGTCGCGCGATTCGCAGGACCGCCTCGCCGACACCTCGGCCTATGCCGGTGAAGTGCTGAACGCCATCATGACGGTGCAGGCCTTCACCCATGAGGAAGCGGACCGCGGCAAATTCCGCCATGCCGTCGAAGACGCCTTCACCGCCGCCATCCGGCGCACCAGCATGCGCGCTTTCATGACCGCCATGGTGATTTTCCTGGTCGGCGCGGGCATCGTGATCGTGTTGTGGGTGGGGGCCTCCGACGTGCTGGCGGGCCGCATGACCGGCGGCGAGCTCAGCCAGTTCATCCTTTATGCCGTGTTCCTGGCGAGCGGCATGGGCGCGGTCAGCGAGACCTGGGGCGATGTGCAGCGCGCCGCAGGCGCGACCGAACGCCTGATGGAGATCTTGTCCACCGAGCCCTCGGTCCAGGCACCGCCCGCGCCGCGTCCATTGCCCAAGCCGGCGAGAGGCGCGATCGCCTTCGGCGATGTCACGTTCCGCTATCCCTCGCGCCCCGACAGCAAGGCGTTGCACGGCGTCAGTTTTGTGGTTCAGCCCGGCGAGGCGGTGGCGCTGGTCGGCCCATCGGGCGCCGGCAAATCGACAATGTTCCAATTGCTGCTGCGCTTCTTCGATCCGCAGGATGGCAGCATATTGTTCGATGGGGTGAATATCGCCGAGGTCGACCCGCGCGAGCTGCGCCGCAACATCGCGCTGGTAGCGCAGGATCCGGCGATCTTTTCCGGCACCATCTCCGAGAACATCCGCTATGGCCGCCCCGAAGCGAGCGATGCGGAAATCCGCCGGGCGGCAGAGGCGGCGGCGGCCGATGAATTCATCCAACGCCTACCGGAAGCCTATGAAACCAAGCTCGGCGAGCGTGGCATCACGCTCTCCGGCGGCCAGCGCCAGCGCATCGCCATCGCGCGCGCGATCCTGCGCAACGCGCCGCTTCTGCTGCTGGACGAGGCAACGAGCGCGCTCGATGCCGAGAACGAAAGGCTGGTGCAACAGGGCCTGGCCAATCTGATGAGCGGGCGCACCACCATCGTCATCGCCCATCGCCTGGCGACCATCCAGCGCTTGAAGCGCATCATCGTCATGGATCAGGGCCGCATCATCGCCGAGGGCAGCCATGCGGAATTGGTGGGACGTGGCGGCCTTTATGCGCGCCTCGCCTCGCTGCAATTCGACGAGGCCCGCGCTCTGGCGAGCTGAGCGATTTTTTTCACTTCATGCTATAATTCATAGGCGTTTCATGGGGCGGAGCATCGATGAGATCCTCTCTCTTTGCGGCGACCGCCGCGCTCGCTTTGTGTTGGCCGGCATTTTCCGTTGTGGCGGCTCCGCCTGAAACCTCCGGAAGCCTGTCGCGCAATTTCGGCACGATCGATGGCAGGGCGCGATCCTTCGTCCTGTATCTTCCGCGCGATCTGAGGCCCGGCGCGCCGCTCCTCTTCATGTTCCACGGCGGAGGCGGCGATGGCCCGATGGCGCGCGAAGGCACGGGGCACGAATTCGATCTGCTGGCCGATCGCAACGGCTTCATCGTCGCCTATCCCGACGGCATCGACCGCTCATGGACCGGTTGCCGCCAGGTGCAGAACCGAGTCGCGGACAGGCGGAACATCGATGATGTGAAATTCGTCGATGCGATCATTGCGCAGGAAGTGGCGCGGCACAGGATCGACCCGAAACGCGTCTTCGCCACCGGCCATTCCATGGGCGGCGCGCTGGCCTACCGGCTTGCACTGGAGCGCCCCCATGCCTTTGCCGGGATCGCGGCGATCTCTTCGAATCTGCCGGCGCCGGACAATATGGATTGCCAGCCCGCGAATATCGGCATGCCGGTCATGATCATCAACGGAACGGCCGATCCGGTGAGTCCCTACAATGGCGGGACGAACGCACGGGGAACCAGCCGCGGCAGGACGCTGTCCACCGACGCGACCGTGCAATATTTCGTCGGGCTGAACGGTCTTTCGGGTCCGCCCGCCATCGAACGCCTGCCACATCAAAAGCCGTCTGACCCGACCTGGGTTGAACGGCTGACATGGAGCGCGGCGGAGAAGCCCCCTGTGGTGCTCTATACCGTCCATGGCGGCGGCCATGTCGTGCCACAGCCCTATTACAACTATCCGCGCATCGTGGGTGTCATGACCGAAGATCTGGATGCGCCCGCCGCGATCTGGGATTTCTTTTCGAAAATCCCCACCGGCTGAAATCCGTTTTTCACCAGCGCGGTGAACGGCTCCATTCACTGGATGCTATGGTCTTCCGCGAGTCGCACGGCTCCTTCATACGCATCGATAGCTGACGCGAAATGATCCAGCTGACGGCCTTTCCTCCCCTTGTGCAGATCCTGCTCGCGGGAACCTTTCTGAAGCGTCCGGGCAGCGCTTTGATTGCGGAAGGCGTCGAAGAACAGCGTGCATGGCAGTGCCGGCACGGGCTTGAGTGGATTGGAACTCCGGCATCGGCATTTCGCGCTAAAGCGGGCCGCGCTCAAAACCTTCGGCCACGGAAAGGTCCGTGTATTCGCCGACGACCAATCCACCGTAGATGCGCTCGGGTTTTAAGTAGATCGCCACGCCTTCCACAAAACGCGGCATTCTGTTCCGAATATGCGCGACTTGCCGCATCCAGAGAGGCTCGTGTGTTTCCGCGCAATGATGGAACGAGGCAATCACGTCATTGCCGCGCGGGCCATGAATATATTCTTCGAGCATGTGCCCCTTAAGTGGACGACGGAAGACATCGTCAATGGCTGTTCCGATCAGGCGAATGCGTAGCGACGACGCGCCCTTAGCCGGATCGCGCTCGATATCGAGCACGAAGAGATGCGGCAAGAGCTTAGCGTCGATCGAAGCAGGCTTGAACGCCGTAGAATCCCCGAGCGTCATAAGATGGTCGGCGATCCGGCGCAGCCGAATATCCATGCCGGCGAGGTCCGTCATGTCATGTTCCGTTCCTTTGCCGTCACGCTTGCGCAAGAATTGCCGACGCCCGCGGGGCCTAGAAAAGGTGCTACCCAAGTCGCAAACTAGGCCGATATCCCTTAAGGTTTTGGTCCCACCGCCGCCTCGGGATTCTACGAGGAGCCGACGTTCGGGATAGCCGATCCACGGGCTGCATGGCGCCCCAATTCTCCGCTTTTGGCGGGTTTGTGAACCCTCACCGCTGTCGGTTCGGGTCCTGACCCTTAGGCGGCCCGGCGGCGCGTGTTATGCTTGGCCGTGAGCGCACCCCGCAGGCCCAGCTCGCGCTGCCCGGCATCGGCAGCGAAGGGGTGCGCATGGACCGTCATGGACTTAAGGAATGAGAACAGGGAGACCAAAGTGAGATACATCGCATTCATTGCCGCCGCCGCAACGATCGCGTTGTTTGCGACAGTCGCAGACGCAGCGCAGCAGCAGGATTTTTCCAAGGTCGAAGTCAAGACCACCGATCTTGGCAAGAACACCTATATGTTGGAGGGCGCCGGCGGCAACGTGACGATTGCCGTGGGCACCAATGGCGTCATCATGGTCGATGCGCAATTCGCGCCCATGCATGACAAGCTCAAAGCCGCGATCGCGAAGATCACAAAACTGCCGGTGGCCTATCTCATCAACACGCATTACCACGGCGATCACACCGGTGGTAACGCCGCCTTCGCGAAGGAAGGCGCCATCATCGTCGCGCAACAGAACGTCAAGAACCGCTTGGTCAATCCTCCCGCCGGCCCCAATGGCCAAACGCCGCCCTCAGCGCCGCCGGAAGCGCTTCCCACCTCGGTGTTCTCGGAAAAAACGACCATCGCCGTCGCCAATCAGAGCGCGCAGGTGATCCATATCGCCAACTCCCACACCGATGGCGACTCTGTCGTCTACTTCCCGGAAGCCAATGTGCTTGCCATTGGCGATCAGGGTGGCCCCGGCCGTTATCCCAACATTGCCGCGGGCGGCGGTATCGACGGCATGATCGCCGGCACGGAAACCTTCTTGAAGGTCGGCAACGCGGCAACCAAGATCGTGCCGGGCCATGGAGCCTTGGCGACCAAGGCGGACTTCCAGGCCTATCACGACATGCTGGTGATGGTCCGCGACCGCGTCGCGAAACTGAAGGCCGCCGGCATGAGCGTGGATCAGGCCGTGGCGGCCAAACCGCTGGCGCCGGATATCCAGGCCCAGCAGCAGCAGGATGACGCGGCCAGCGAACGCGTCGTGCGTGCGGTCTATCAGTCGTTGAAATAGAACCTCGAACGGGAGCGCGGCGGCAGAGCACTCGGCTCGTCGCGCTCCAATTCATTACGGTTTGATCCACTCTCTTTACTCCGACAAAGGAGAATAGCGATGAAACGGTATTCCACACTCGTTGCGCTTGTCGTTCTGGCGTTGGCAGCACCGGGTCTCACGCGAGCCCAACCCGCGCAACCGCGCAATCTGGAGTTCTATTGGATCGACGCCGAGGGCGGCGCGGCGACGCTGGTCGTCTCGCCGTCCGGAGAATCCATGCTGTTCGATACCGGATACGAGGTCGGCGACCGGGATGCGAAGCGGATCTATGCCGCGACCCAGCAGGCCGGATTGAAACAGATCGACTATGTCGTGATCAGCCATTGGCACGCCGATCATGTCGGCGGGCTCGCCGCGCTCGCCAAAATGATTCCGATCGGGCGGTTCTTCGATCATGGCGATGCGGTTCAGCCCGAAGATCGCGCACGGCTCGAAGGCTACAAGACCGTCGCAGCCGGCAAGCGGACGATTCTCAAGCCCGGGGACAACATTCCCTTGAAGGGCGTTCAGGTGCAGGTGGTTGCGTCGGAGGAGAAGCTGATCGCCAATCCGGTGAATGGCGGCGGGCCCAATCCGCTTTGCGCCAATGCGGCGCAGATGGGTCCGGCGGGCCCCGAAAATCAGCGCATGGTCGGACTGCTGCTCAATTACGGCAAATTCAAATATCTCAGTCTCGCCGATCTCGACTGGCAAAAAGAGATGGAGCTGTCATGCCCGGTCAACAAACTGGGGGCGGTGACGATGTATCTGGTCAGCCGCCATGGCGGGCTGGATGATTCCGCGGCGCCGGCATTTCTCGGCGCCATTAAGCCGCAAGTGATGATCATGAACAACGGACCGCGAAAGGGGCTGGGTGGGAAGGACGACCGCGCCAAGCCGCTCAGCATTCCCGGCGTGCAGACGGCCGCCTATGAAAGAAATTCCTATCTGAGGCTGGCGAAGTCGCCGGGCGTCGAAGGCATCTGGCAGGAGCATTTATCGCTGCTGGACAAGGATCCCAGCCACAACACCTCGCCGGATATGATCGCAAATCTCGAGGACACCGCGGACTGCCAAGGACATTGGATACGTGCGTCGGTCGCGGCGGACGGCAAGTTCACCGTCACCAATGGCCGCAACGGGTTCAGCAAAACCTACGCCGCACGCTAACGAAAACCCCGCCCGGCATTCGCCGAGCGGGGTTCCGAGCATTTCTCTGCAGCAATTATCCGATGATCTGGACGATGCGATCCATGCGGGGGTCCACCAGCACGGTGCGATCGTTCGGCTACGCTTGCACGGAAGTTAAAACCGGCGGCGGCCAATAACTGTTCCCGACAATCGAATAAGGGAAGAATCGGGCGCGTCGCTTCAAAGCGTTGCGCAAACAATCTCAGGCAGTCGCTTGAAACCCGCAAAGCGCATTGCTTTGTTGGGAAATCTCAATGTTTCGATAATCGAGGCGCAACGTGAAAAGAATGGAGCATGTTGGCTCATGGCGTAGGCGAGAGTATCGTGTGGCGTGAGGGCCTGGCGGGGGTGCTGGTGTCTCAGGACCATGATGCGCTTGTCGAGTGGGTAGGTCGTTGCGTGCTACCGTGGGAAGGCTATGTGCGCGCCTGGCTCCGAAAAGCATCGGTCGAACCCACCGAAATCGACGACATCGTGCAGGAAGCGTATGGCCGCATCGCGAGCCTTGAAAGTTTTGGGCACATCGCCAATGCTCGGGCCTACTTCCTGGAAGTAGCCCGCAATGTTTTGTTCGAGAAATTGCGACGATCTCGAATAATTCGCATCGACACTGTAGCGGAAATAGACGCGCTATACATCCCTGATGATAGGCCCGATCAGGAACGCACGACGATCGCCAAGGACGAGCTCGTTCGCCTGATGCGGTTGATCGATGAGTTGCCGGAGCGATGCCGGAAGATGTTCGTCCTGCGCAAGATCGAGGGGCTGTCGCAAAAGCAGATCGCTCAAAGACTCGGCGTAACGGAAAACACGGTCGAGACACAGGTCGGACGGGGATTGAAGTTGATCTTGAACGCGTGGGCGAGGAACACGCACGAGGTGATCAGTAGGCGAGATGTGGACCGTGAGCGAAAAAACCGCAGACGCAAGCATGATTGACGATCGTGCCGTTGCGTGGGTCCGTCAGCTCGACAAGGGCGAGCTGACCTCTTCCTTGCGCGCCGAACTGGATGATTGGCTGGCCGAGGATATGCGCCACAGGGGCGCATTTCTGCGCGCCCAGGCTGCTTGGAAGAATTTCGACAGACTCGGGATTTTGCCGCGTGACGGAACGGCTACTCACGGGACGAGCGAATGGGTGTCGCGCCGCCGTGTATTGGCTGCAGGCGGTGGTGCTGCGGTGCTGGCCGCCGCAGCGGCAACCGTTGCTTTTGTTTGGACCGGACGCGACCAGATTCAAACCCCCCTTGGTGAAATCCGCCGCGTTCCCCTTGGTGACGGCTCGCTAGCGGCCGTCAACACCAATTCCGAGCTCAATGTTGCTCTCAAGCCTGACTTGCGCGAGATCACGCTCGACAAGGGAGAAGCGTGGTTCGACGTCGTAAAGGATGGCAAGCGGCCGTTTATTGTGGCCGCCGGCGATGTGCGGGTGCGTGCCGTCGGCACTGCCTTCTCGATTCGGCGGCGAGATGCTGGCGCCGACGTGCTTGTCACCGAAGGTATCGTCGAAACATGGTCGATCGGTGCCGAGAACCACCAGCGGCGCGTGGCGGCTGGCTCGAAAGTCTTCGTGTCGGATATTTCGGGGCCATCGGATGTGGTTGTCGCGGCTACGCAGATCGACCGTGCGCTCGCGTGGCGCAACGGGGAGATCGCGCTCGACGAAGACACGCTTGCCGATGCCGCCAGCGAGTTCAATCGCTACAATGAGCGCAAACTCACGATTGATCCAGCCCTTTCAGACAAGCGGCTGGTCGGTTGGTTCCACACCAACGAACCTGAGACGTTCGCACAAGCCGTCGTCATAGCGTTGGGGGCAAGGATCGTCGCAAGCGAAGATGAAATCCATCTCGCGCCGAAATCGGAACCGTAAAAAAATTATTGCAGTTGTTTCACGGAGTCCGAGCGCTAGCTCATCCTTCTCCTCATAAAGCCCGCG
>Ga0193699_10000973_pt1 | contig 11576 bp, 9 predicted proteins | sample L3c2metaG_FD_160095 | JGI IMG/M metagenome (GOLD analysis project Ga0193699, IMG submission 160095) | Soil microbial communities from a riparian zone of the East river system, Colorado, United States - L3c2 | ecosystem: Environmental > Terrestrial > Soil > Riparian zone | place: USA: East River... | reverse complement strand
CCAGTCGCAGTACTCGCGTCCGAAGCAGGTCGAGGCACACGCCGTTGACGGCGATTACTTCACGATCAAGAAGTACGACGTTCGCCTCGGGCGGCTCTTCACGCAGCAGGAGTCGACGCTAGGCGCCCCGGTCGTCGTCATCGGTGACGAGGTCGCGCAGTATTTCTTCCGCGACCTGGACCCTCTCGGCCGGTCGCTGAGGATCAAGGGCATGCCCTACCAGGTGATCGGAGTGCTGGAGAAGCAAGGCTCGGTGTTCGGCATATCGCTCGATCGCGTCGCGATCGCGCCTTACAACTCCCCACTGCATCACTTCACGAATCCGCGCGGTGATGTCGACGGCATCATGGTGATGACGCCGACGGCGCTCACCATGGGGGATGCGATGGAGTCAGTGCGCGAAGTGATGCGCGGGCGCCGGAAGCTGCGCCCGAGCGAGCCCGACAACTTCTTCATGGAGACTTCTGCGAGCGCGCTGGCGTTCATGGACAAGCTGAAGAAGGTGATGACGATGGCGGGCACCGCTTTCCCCGCGATTGGATTGATCGTCGGAGGTCTGGTGATCATGAACATCATGCTGGTCGCCGTCGCCGAGCGCACGCGTGAAATCGGAATCAGGAAGTCGCTGGGCGCGAGACGGCGCGACATTATGCGCCAGTTCCTGGTCGAAGCCGCAACTCTGAGTACGCTCGGCGCGATCATCGGCATCATCCTCGGAATCCTGATCGCGAAGATCATCGAGTGGAAGACGCCGCTCCCCGCGGCAGTCGCGCCCTGGTCGATCGTGATGGCGACGCTCCTCGGAACTGTGGTCGGCATAATCTCGGGCGTCTACCCCGCTCGTAGAGCGGCATCGCTCGATCCGATCGAAGCGCTGAGGAAGGAATAGCATGCGACTGGCACAGCGCGTTTTCAACGCACTTGAAGGCGTCGGAATGGCGCTCGACGCGATCCGCTCGAACAAGGTTCGCGCTGCCCTGACAATCATGGGTGTCGCGATTGGCGTGTTCGTGGTCGTTGCGATGTCCTCGGTCGTGCGCGGGATCAACGAAAGCTTTGCAAAGGATCTCGAGGCCGCCGGGCCGACGTCGTTCTACATATATCGGCGTCCTATCAGTGGCTTCCAGGCGTGTGACGGCTCGGACGAAACTTGTCCCGAAAGAAGGAATCCGGCCCTCACCATCGACGAGGCAACAGCGATCGAGCGGCTCCCGACAATCAGGGCGGTCACGGCGCACCTGGGCAGCGGCGCCAAGTTCCAGTACAAGGACAAGCAGACCAGCACGGGCATGGAGATCTATACGCCGAACTGGGTTGACGTCGACGGCGGCGACATCTATCCGGGAAGAAGCTTCACCTACGCGGAGAACACCACTGCGGCTCGCGTGATCATCGTCAACCAGAAGCTGGCAGAGCGGCTGTTCGGCACATCGGATCCGATCGACAAGATGATCAATGTCGATGGCGTCGGCTTCCAGGTGATCGGAGTGTATCACTACACCGCGAGCCCGATGGGAACGCCGACCTCGGCCGGCGGAGGCGATCAGGCGAAGGCGATCGTGCCATTCGAGTCGGCGCGTCGTTCGCTCAACCCGTGGATGCGCGGGGTCGATTTCATCGTCAAGCCGGAGCCGGGAGTCACAACCGCCGAAGCGACGGACGATGTGACGGCTCTAATGCGCGCTCGCCGAGGGCTGCGCGCGAACGCCAAGAACAACTTCGAGATCATTACGCAGGACCGGCTGATGGGGATCTACAACAAACTGTTCGGCACGTTCTTCGTGGTTGGTATCGCGTTGTCATCGGTAGGACTACTGGTCGGCGGCGTCGGTGTAGTCGCGATCATGATGATCAGCGTCACCGAGCGCACCCGCGAGATCGGCGTGCGCAAGGCGCTCGGCGCGACCAAGAGCGCGATCCTCTGGCAGTTCCTGGTCGAAGCCGCGACGCTAACTAGCATCGGCGCCTCGATCGGTCTGGTGCTGGGGATTCTGGTGGCTCTCGGAATCAAGACCGCATTCCCTGCGATTCCAGCCTCCACCCCCCTATCAGCCGTGATCGCTGCCCTCGCGACGAGCGCGTTTACGGGGATTCTGTTCGGCCTGCTCCCCGCTGCACGGGCGGCGCGACTCGATCCCGTAGAAGCGCTTCGCTACGAGTAGCGCGCTTCCGGTGATGTCCTGTCGGGGATAAACTGGAGCGGATGAACGGCTCTCGAGAAGGACAACGCAATGACGCGCTGCGCACCGCCGCGGCCATTGTGGGACTCGCTGTTGCGCTATTGCTCCTCTGGCGCACCCGCACGCTGGTCCTCACGATTTTTCTGGGGGTCCTCTTTGCGCTGGCGGTGAGCTCCGGGGTGGATCGGCTCCAGCGCTGGAAAGTCCCGCGCGGAATTGCCGCTCCTCTCATCGTCTTTGCTTTTGTGGGGCTCGTGGGGGCGTTCGGAAGCTGGATTGGTCCGACGGTGCGAGAACAGACCACCGAGTTACGCACAAGGCTCCCGGAAGCGCTCGAGAAGCTGGAGAAATGGGTGCACTCCCGCGGCGGTGGCCTAATAGCAACTATCATCGGCCTCAGCGAAGAAGCGCCGGTGCCTCCGGTTGCAGCGAGCGATTCTGCGACGGGTGCTTCGACCGACTCACTTGTTGCTGTGGGCAGTCTGGATAGTGCGAGACGACCTGCTGTTGGGCCCCCAGTGACGAGGCCCGCGTCCGCGTCGCTTCGCGACCGGGTGCTCGCACAACTCGGAGGAGCAGGTCGCTATTTCCTGCACCTTCTTGGCTCTACGCTCGCGGTGGTGAGTGGGATCGTCCTGGTGATATTCCTGGCGATCTACCTCGCCATTGACCCAGGGGTGTATCGGCGCGGCCTCGTTCACCTCGTGCCCGAGCGCGCGCGACCGCGAACGGAAGAAACTCTGACCGCGATCGCGGTGACGCTGAGGAAATGGCTGGTCACTCAGCTCATCGCGATGGTCGTGATTGGCGCCGTCACCACCGTCGTATTGATGGTGCTCAAGGTGCGCGCCGCAGTTCCCCTCGGGATTCTCGCCGGACTCCTCGAGTTCGTGCCGACGTTGGGCCCCGTCCTCAGCTCCCTGCCCGCCATCGCAATGGGCTTCGTCGATTCTCCCGAGAAGGCCTTGGCCGTCGCGATCGCTTACGTGGGGATCCAGTTCCTCGAGAACCACCTGCTCATCCCTATCCTGATGAGGGAGGGCCTCGATTTGCCGCCGGCGCTCACTATCGTGATGCAGGCGCTGATGGCAATCGTCTTTGGGGTTCTTGGCCTGCTGGTGGCGGTTCCCCTGCTGGCGGCGATCATGATCGCCACGCGAACGCTCACGCGGCACAAACTGGCAGCTGGGGCGGTCGGCGAAACTAAACCGTAGCGCGAGGGTCCCCCCGTCCCGAAATTACGCGCATGCGCTTCACCGACGTAATCAGCACCGCCCTCGAGCAGATCCGCGTCAACAAGCTGCGGTCGTTTTTCACCCTGCTCGGAATCATCGTCTCGGTAGCGTTTCTGGTCGCGGTTGTGGCGATCATCACGGGCATGAACGCGTACGTGAAGGAGAACCTCGCCAGCGCGCTGATCGGAGCCAACACGTTTCAGGTCAGAAGATCGCCGATTCGCATTGGGTTGTTCGATGACGAGGAATTCAAGAAGCTGCAGAAGCGTCCGCGCATCACCGAATCAGATGCGGCAGCCGTAATCGCGGCGGTTCCCGAAGCGGTCGCAGTCAGCTTGCAGTCCGGCTGGCCATCGCCGATAGCCGACATCGTCTGGCGCAGCAGGACGATGGGCGACGTCGTGGTGCTCGGCGTTACTGCCCCCTATCAGGTGGTGCAGGACTATGTGTTCGCGGACGGACGCCCGATCAGCGATTTCGATGTGCGTGAGCGCAGGCCGGTCGCTGTGATCGGCGCCGATGTGGCTGAAAAGCTGTTCGAGAACGTGGATCCGGTCGGTCAGGATCTCAGAATCCTTGGGCAGCACTATACGGTCATCGGCACGATAGCCAAGAAGGGACGCGTGCTCGGCCAGTCGTTCGACGGGTTCGTCCTGCTCCCGCTGCCGACTTTCGAGATGCTCTTCGGCCGGCGCAAGACGAACACGGTCTCCGTCAAGATGCCCAACGCACTGCTTGTCGCCAGCGGGATGGACCGCGCCAACGAGGCGATGCGCATCGCACACCACCTGCGGCCCAGCGAGGAGCCCGACTACTCGGTGGAGACGGCTGACGCGCTCGTCGAATTCTGGAAGAATCTCACCAAGATCCTGTTCTCGGTGATTCCGGCAATCGTCGCGATCGGCGTCGTCGTCGGCGGAATCGTCATCATGAACATCATGCTGATGTCCGTCACCGAGCGCACCCACGAGATCGGAGTGCGCAAAGCCCTCGGCGCCAAGTCGGGAGACATCCGGAAGCAGTTTCTGGTGGAAGCGATCGTGCTGGCGAGTCTTGGCGGACTCTGCGGCGTTGCTGCAGGTTGGGGACTGGCCTCGCTGGTGAGCCTGGCGTCTCCGTTGCCCGCTCGCGTGAGTCTGTGGTCGGTCATGCTCGCGTTGTCGCTTGGCGCCGGCGTCGGCGTGCTGTTCGGCGTCTATCCCGCGTCGCGCGCGGCGCAGCTCGACCCCATCGACGCACTCCGCGCTGAATGATCGTCGCCGATCGGATTCAGAGCAACGTGCAGATCGCTCTCGACACTCTGAGGGCGAACAAGCTGCGCTCGTCGCTCACCATTCTTGGCGTCGTGATCGGAGTATCCACTGTGATGGCGATGGCGGCGATCGTCCAGGGAATTCAGGATCAGATCGTGCGCACCATCGAGATCGCGGGCCCGACCACTTTTTATGTCGTGAAGGTCTTTTCGCAGACGCCAGTGAATCCGGACCGGCTTCCGAAGTGGATTCGGGTGCGCCCCGATTTGGTAGAGGACGAGGCCGCGCGCATCAGGCAGCTCCCAGAGATCTCGTACGCGGCGATTTGGGCGCAGACCAACGGCCGGCTCACCTACGGGGCGCAACACACGCAAATGACGCTCATCATGGGCGCCGACGACAGGTATCAGGAGATCCAGGGAGGAGAGCTGCTCGACGGACGTTGGTTCACGCAGGCAGAGCTGACATCGGGATCCAACGTCGCTGTCCTGGATGAGAACGCCGCGCACAAGCTGTTCGGCCGCGAGTCGGTGCTGGATAAGGAGATCAGAATCGGAGGCCGGCCGGCGCGAGTCATCGGTCTCTATGCACAGCCGGGAAACATTTTCTCGCCGCCCGGCCAGGACATCAGCGCGATCGTACCGTACGCGATGCTGGACCACCAGTTCACGATCGACAAGACCAACGCGCTCTACATACCGGTGAAACCGAAGAAAGGGATCACGACGGCGGACGCGCAGGAGGCGGTGACGATTGCGCTCCGTGAGATGCGGCGCCTTCGTCCCGCTGACAAGAACAACTTCGACCTGATCACCCAGGATCAGATTCTCGACACCTTCAACAAGATCACCGGGGTGTTTTTCCTGGTGATGATCGTTCTCTCCAGTGTCGGGCTTCTCGTCGGCGGAATCGGCGTGATGGCCATCATGATGGTGTCCGTGACGAGCCGAACCCGTGAGATCGGCATCCGGAAGGCGCTGGGCGCGACAAAGCGCGAGATCCTGTTCCAGTTTCTGGTCGAGGCGGCAACGCTCACAGGATTCGGCGGCGTCATCGGCATTCTGATCGGGCTGGCATTCGGCAGAGTCGCGACAATGGCGATGAAGATCGACGCGGCAGTGCCGATCGGACTCACGGCGGTGGCGGTCATGGTGTCGGTGAGCATTGGGCTCATCTTCGGAATCCTTCCGGCACAGCGCGCAGCGAAGCTGGATCCGATCGCCGCCTTGCGGTACGAGTAGCGACATTGCCCCCGAAGTATCCGCGATCGGCGGGCGCGGGTAACTTTCGCGCATGAAGCAAGTCGACATTCTCGCGATCGCCGCGCATCCCGATGACATCGAGCTGCTGTGCGGCGGCACGCTCATCCGCGCGCAGATGCTTGGCAGAACCACCGGGATTCTCGATCTCGCCGCGGGCGAGCTGGCCAGCCGTGGAACACCTGAGCTTCGCGCGAAGGAGGCCGGCAAGGCAGCCAAGGTCATGGGTGTCGCCGTGCGCGAGAACCTGGGTCTTCCGGACGGCGGCATTCAGAACACGCCGGAGACGCGGGCCAGAGTCGCGGTGGTGATAAGAAAGCTCAAGCCGCAGATCGTGATCACCCACTCGTTGCATGGACGGCATCCAGATCATCCGATCGTTGCTCAGCTCGTCCGCGATGCGTGCTTTGTCGCCGGGCTCAAGAAGATCGAGCCGAAGATTGCGCCGCATCGCCCGCGAAAGGTTCTGCACGCGCTATCGTTTCGCGAAGACAATCAGAAACCGACGTTCGTGGTCGACATCAGCGACGCCTTCGAGAAAAAGCTGGAGGCGATCGGATGCTACGAGTCGCAGTTCGGCGAAGCGGTTCAGGCAGGGGAGGTCTATCCGAACGGCGAGCCGCTGCAGGAATTGATCAGGCACCATGCCGCGCACTACGGCTCGCTGATCCGTTGCCGCTACGGCGAGCCCTTCTACACCACCGAGACCATGCGTGTAGAAGACGTCGCGTCTCTCGAGGTGTCGACGTTTTGACGGAGAAGGGCCGCAAGGCGCAGTCGCCACCCGCGAAAAAATCCGCGGACAGTGAGGTCACCTATCCTTCCTACCTGGCTCTCGACGAGCTGCTGCAGCTACAGCGCCCGCGCTCGAAACCCGAGCATCCGGACGAGCTCCTCTTCATCATCGTTCATCAGGCGAGCGAGCTGTGGTTCAAGCTCATCCTCCACGAGCTGGGCGGTTTGATCGCATTGCTCGAATCGAAGGACACCCTGGGAGCACTCACATCTGTTCGGCGCGTAAACGCGCTCGTCAACATCGTGACCGGCCAGCTATCCGCGCTCGAGACACTTCCACCCCAGCGATTTGCGCAGTTCAGGGGGTATCTCGGCACGTCGAGCGGATCGCAGAGTGTCCAGTTCCGCGCGATCGAAGCGATGTCGGGAATGCGCGGCGAGCATTTCCTGCAGGTGCTGCGGCAGCATGGAGAAATCGCACCGCTCGTGAAGGAAGCGCTCTCCAGGCCGACGCTGCAGCAGCTCTATGACGATCTGCTTGTCGCGCACAACGTGACGCTCGAACAGGTGTACGCCGAGACGAACCAACGTCCGCTGCAGATGCTGGCGGAGAGCTTGCTCGAATACGAACAGGGATTTGCCTTGTGGAGGTTCCTGCACGTCCAGCTGGTCGAGCGGATCATCGGTCCCGCGACGTCCGGCACCGGTGGCACTCTCGGCTCCAAGTACCTGCAGAAGACGATCTCGCAGAAGTTCTTTCCGAAGCTCTGGGAGGTCAGGAGCAAGTTCTTCAAGGGGTAAGCCTCGCTCAGCAAGAGCGCCCCCCTTAAATTGGACGGATGCCTCCTGCAGTAAACCCGATCTACCTCGACCACGCGGCGACGACCCCCGTGCGCGAGGAGGTTTTCGAAGCGATGAAGCCCTTTTTTGGGCCGCGTTTCGGCAATCCCTCCAGCACGCATCGATGGGGGCGCGAAGCGCGCGCGGCACTGGACGAGGCGCGCGAACGGGTGGGCCGATGTCTAGGAGCTCGGCCGGACGAGATCTGCTTCACCTCCGGGGGTACGGAAGGCGATAACCTCGCGATCCTCGGCGCCTGGCGCGCGCTCAAGGAAAAGGGTCGCACCGCAGTCGTCACCACCCCGATCGAGCACAAAGCCATACTCGGAGCTGTCCACCAGGCGGCGCGCGAAGGAGCCGAAGAGCGCATGCTGTCGATGACTGCCGATGGCGTCGTCGATCCGGCTTCGTTCGATCAGCTCGTGGACCAGGACGTCGCCGTCTGCTCGGTGATGTGGGTCAACAATGAGATCGGTTCCATTCAGCCGATTCCGGAGATGGCGGCAACGGCCAAGCAGCGCGGTGCGCTCCTCCACACGGACGCTGTCCAGGCCTTCGGCAAGGTGCCGATCGACGCTCAGAAGCAGCAGTTCGATTTCCTCACCATCTCCGGACATAAGATCGGAGCGCCAAAGGGAATCGGCGCCCTTTTCATTCGGCGCGGCACAGCGCTCGAGCCCCTGATGCACGGCGGTACCCAGGACCGGGGTCGGAGACCCGGCACGGAGAACGTCGCTGCAGCCGTCGGTCTCGCGCGTGCGGCCGAGCTCACGCTGGCCGATTGGGAACAGAATTGTGCCCGGCTCAGAAAGCTGCGCCAGAAGCTCGAGGCCGGGATTCTCTCTCGCGTTCCTGACGCTGTGATTCACGGAAAGGGCGCCGAGCGCGCGCCGCACATCGTGAACGTATCGGTGCCGGGAACCGACAGCGAGTCGCTGTTGATGGCGCTCGACCTGCGCGGCATTGCGGCCTCAGGAGGCTCGGCGTGCCAGAGCGGGAGCATCAGCCCGTCTCACGTCCTGACGGCGATAGGCGTGCGTCCGGATTTGGCGAGTGCTGCCGTTCGAATGAGCCTGGGCTCGCTCACCACCGACGAGTGCATCGATCGCGTCATCGACGTCTTCCCCGCGCTTGTCGCCAAGGCGCGGCAGCTCGCGACGGCGGAGCAGTCATGACGCGCGAAAGAGTGCTGGTCGCCATGTCCGGCGGCGTTGATTCCTCGGTTGCGGCGGGACTCCTGGTCGAGCAGGGATACGAGGTGATCGGTGCCACCATGAAGCTGTTCTGCCACGGCGAAGACGTTCCCGATCGCCCGTGCTGCTCGCTCGACTCCGTCAACGACGCGAGACGCGTGTGTGAGCAGCTCGGAATTCCGCACTACGTGCTGAACCTGGAGAGCCGCTTCGGACATGACGTAGTCGACAACTTTGTCGATGAGTACGCGCGCGGCAGGACCCCTATTCCCTGCGTCCGCTGCAACACCTTCACCAAGTTCAGGGATTTCCTGAAGAAGGCGGACGCGATCGATGCCCGCTGGATCGCGACCGGCCACTACGCGCGTGTCGTGGACGGCGAGTTGGTCCGCGGCGTGGACGAGAACAAGGACCAGACCTACTTCCTCTGGGGAATCGACCGCGCCGTGCTCTCGCGTCTCATTCTCCCGGTGGGCGGACTCGACAAGGCGCAAACCCGAGCCCGCGCGCACGCGATGGGCCTGGAAGTGATCGCGGAGAAGCCGGAGAGCCAGGAGATCTGTTTCGTCCCCGACGGCGATTACGCGCGAATTCTGGAGCAGCGGCTGCCGGCAGATGCACCGGCGTTGTCACGCGGACCGATAGTGATGTCGAACGGCGCTGTGGTCGGCGAGCACAACGGGTTCGCGCGATACACCATCGGGCAGCGGCGCGGAGTGCCGGGCGGCTTTGCCCACCCCATGTATGTCATCGCAATTCGTCCTGACCAGCGAGCTGTCGTCATCGGAACCCGGGAAGAGCTCCTCGGCGGCGGCATCGTTGCGCGCGAGGTCAACTGGTTGAGCGATGCGCCCCGTGTCGGCGACAGCGTGAGAGTGCGCGTCCGGCACAGAGCTCCGCTTGCCCAAGCGGAAATCGTCCGGCTCGACGGCGACGAGATCGAGCTCGCACTGGACGAGCCCGTTTCAGCAATCACTCCGGGGCAATCCGTCGCTTTCTACGAGGGTGACCGCGTGCTCGGCGGAGGCTTCATCGAGGCGTCGCGTCCGAAGCGCGGCGTGTTGCCCGTACTCGCGGCTTAACGCATATGAGAATCGTTCTTGGTGTGATCTGCTCAATCGCGCTGGTATCTTCGGCCGCATTTGCCCAGGACCCGGGGCCGTTCCCGTCGCCGAAGGCCGAGCCGAAGGTCATCACACCTGGAAAGACCAATGCGGATCCCCCGTCCGATGCGATTGTTCTGTTCGGCGGCACTGACCTGTCTCGATGGCACGGACAGAACGGCGCTCCGGCGAAATGGACGATCCGCGATGGCTACGTCGAAGTCGTGCCCGGTTCTGGTGGCATCACCACCAACGACAAATTCGGCGATGTGCAGCTCCACATCGAATGGGCTACGCCACCGGTGGTCAAAGGCGAGGGGCAAGAGCGCGGCAACAGCGGCGTATTCCTGATGGAGCGGTACGAGGTCCAGGTTCTCGATTCCTACGACAACAAGACCTACTACCACGGACAGGCGGCGTCGGTCTACAAGCAGTACGCCCCTCTTGTGAACGCATCGCGAAAGCCCGGAGAGTGGCAGGCGTACGACATTGTTTTCCACGCGCCGAAGTTCGACGAACAGGGCAAAGTGATCGATCGCGCTCGCGTCACCGTATTTCACAACGGCGTTCTCGTTCAGAACAACGTCGAGATCTACGGCAATACCTTCAACGATCGCCCTGCGTTGTACATCCCGCACGGTTCGCAGGAACCGCTTAGCCTCCAGGATCACGGCAACCCGATGCGCTTCCGCAATATCTGGATCAGGCGGCTGTAAGCCCCGACTCCGCCGCTTCTGCTCCCGGTTCAGTGGCGGGTTCCCGCGTCGAAAGCCAGAACAGAACGAGACACCCGATGGCGAGGACGGCTGCAAACAGAAAAGCCGCGCCCGGAACGTGAATGCTCGATTCCGGTGAGCTGAAGCGGGCGAAGAGATGGGTCATGATCGGCGGTCCGATGATAGCGGCCAATGAGAACAGGCTCGCGACCGCTCCCTGAAGCTCACCCTGCGCGTCCGAACTGATCCGATGCGACATGAACGCGTTCATCGTGGGCATCACGATCGCCGCGAGAAACCACGACAGCAGCATCGCAAACATCATCCAGCTCGCCGTCGCCAGGCCAAATCCGGTGTAGCCGATCGCGCCTGAAATTATCCCCATCATCGCCGATCGTCTTTCCCCAATTCGCGGCACGAGACGACGCATGACGATCGCCTGGCTCGACGCCATCACCACGCCGACGGCAGCGAAAGACGCCCCAATCATCGCTTCCGACCAGCCGAACCTGAGCTTCGTATAAAAGGCCCATGTGCTCGGCATTACCTGGTTCCCGAGACTCCACAAGAACAGCGCACCGAGAACGCCGAACACAACGGGATGCTTTTTCATTTGTGCGAGGGTGCCGAGCGGATTGGCGCGGCTCCACTGGAACGCACGGCGCCGTTCCGGCGGAAGCGACTCCGGCAGCACGAAGAATCCGTAACAGAAGTTGATCAGGCTCAGCGCAGCCGCGGCGAAAAAAGGCGCGCGTGGGCCAAGCGTCCCGAGCAGTCCGCCGATCGCAGGGCCGATGATGAAGCCAATTCCAAATGCGGCGCCGACTACTCCGAAGTTCTGAGCGCGCTTCTCGGGCGGGCTGATGTCGGCGACATAGGCGTACGCCGGTGTAAACGAGGCCCCCGCTGCGCCCGCGATCGCCCGCCCGACGAAAAGCCACGCCAGCGTCGGCGCGAATCCCATGACGATGTAATCGATACCGAGCGAGCCGATCGCGAACAGCAGAACACGTCGCCGCCCGTAGCGGTCCGAGAGGTTTCCAAGGATGGGCGCACACACGA
>Ga0193699_10000972_pt1 | contig 11577 bp, 9 predicted proteins | sample L3c2metaG_FD_160095 | JGI IMG/M metagenome (GOLD analysis project Ga0193699, IMG submission 160095) | Soil microbial communities from a riparian zone of the East river system, Colorado, United States - L3c2 | ecosystem: Environmental > Terrestrial > Soil > Riparian zone | place: USA: East River... | reverse complement strand
ACGCCGTCCTTCAGATCGTGACCGCGACCGACGCCGGCGAATACAAGGAGAGCGAGATCCGCGATCAGATTCGGGCGCAGCTGGCAGACGAAAGATCTATCCGTGCGCTGCTCGACGACTTGCGCAAGCAGACATACGTGTCGCTCAGGATGTAAGCGTGAGAGCGCGTCTTGCCATGACCGTCGGGGATCCCCGCGGCATTGGACCGGAGATCGTAGCCAAAGCGCTCGCTGACCAACTGGTCGGCGAGCGCTGTGACGTTGTGGTCGTGGGCGCGGAGGGAGCTGGTGTCGACATCGCTGAGGCGGTGGGACGTTGGCGTGCTAACGGCAGCGCCGAGCTGGCCGGAAAACTGTCTGGCCTCGCGATCGAGCGCGCAGTGGAACTGGCGATGGCCGGCGAGGTCGACGGCATTGTCACGGCACCGATCGACAAGTCGGCGCTGTTCGCCGGCGGCTACGACTATCCGGGGCACACGGAAATGTTGGCGCATTTGACGGGTGCCCGTGTCGCGATGATGCTCGCGTCCGACAAGCTCCGCGTCGTTCTTGCGACGACCCATATTCCGCTGCGCGAAGTGAGCGAAAAGCTGACCGCGGAATCGATTACCGAGGCCGCGCACATTACTCGCGAAGGTCTACGGAGCTGGTTCGGCATCGCGGATCCACGGATTGCGCTCTGCGCGCTAAATCCGCACGGAGGCGACGGCGGCAGATTCGGAAATGAGGACACGTCGCTCCTGGCGCCGGCAGCGCGGGCCGCCGGAATCGATGGTCCATTCCCCGCCGACACGGTTTTCGTGCGCGCAATGCGCGGCGAGTTCGACGCGGTGATAGCTCCTTATCACGATGTGGGAATGACGGCGATCAAGGTCGCCTCATTCGGCAACGCCGTGAACATCACGCTGGGGCTGCCATTTCCTCGGACATCACCCGATCACGGAACCGCGCTCGACATCGCCGGCCAGGATCGCGCCGATCCGTCGAGTATGATCGCCGCTACCCTTCTTTGTGCGTCGATTGCGGCTCGCGGTCGGTCGCGCGCCGGTCACCGAGCGAGTGCAGATCGACCGACAGAGACTCGATCCTCCGGCCGTCCATCTCGCGCACGGTAAAGATCGCGCCGCCAGCGATCACACGGTCGCCGACGACCGGCAACCGGCCCAGCATTCCGAATACGTAGCCGCCGATCGTGGTGTAGTCCACGTCCGGGATCGTGAGACTGAAATGCTCGTTGAGCTCGCCGATGTGCGTGCTCCCCGGTACCTGCGTTTCTCCAGCGCGAGTGTGGAGCGGAGCTTCGGCGTCTTCGGGAGTGTCGTACTCGTCGAGAATCTCACCGACAATCTCTTCCAGGAGATCTTCCATCGTCACGACACCGGCAGTGCCGCCGTACTCGTCGAGCACTACCGCCATGTGCTCCTTGAGCCGCTTGAAATCGGCGAGGACCTCTTCCACTTCGCGCGACCCGGGGATGACGTGGACCGGACGCATGATTGACGGAAGGTCGAACGCTTCCGTGTTCGCCCTCGGCGCCAAAAGCTTGAGGAGATCCTTCGCCAGCACCACACCGATGATGTTGTCGATCGACTCGTCGTAGACCGGATAACGTGATAGACCGCTTTCCTGGACGACGCCAAGGACTTCAGAGAGCGTGGCTTCGACCGGTAGCGCGACCAGCTCCGTGCGCGGCGTCATGACTTCGCGGGCGTTCTTCTCCGAGAACTCGAACACGGCATCGATGAGATCGGCGTCGTGGACCCCCATCTGCCCGCTCTCCTGCGACTGCTCGACGAGAAGGCGAATTTCCTCGGGCGAGTGGACGGCTTCTTCGGAGCCCGCTTTTTCCTGACCGAGTAGGCGCAGAATCACCTGCGACGATCTATTGAGGAAATAGGTGAAGGGCGTCGTGATCCACGCGAAGAAGAGCAGGGGTGGCGCGAGCCAGCGCGCGAGCGCTTCCGGATGGTTCAAGGCGGCTGCCTTGGGTGTCAGCTCGCCGAAGACGACGTGGAGGTAGGTGACGACGACGAGCGCGAGTGCGGCGCCGAGCGTGAGCCGAAGCGAGATCTCGATCGCAAAAGGCAGGTAGCTGAACATGTTGGCGAAAATGTCGCCAACCGTAGATTCGGCGACCCATCCCAGACCAAGGCTCGCCAGAGTGACACCCAACTGGCTAGCGGATAGGATGCGGGAGATATTTGAGGCGGCACGAACGGCGAAGCGAGCAAGTCGGTCGCCGCTTCGGACCATCGCCTCCAGACGCGTCCGCCGTGAGCGGACAAGAGCGAACTCGGCGCCAACGAAAAACGCGTTGAGGAGCACGAGCAGAATTATGGCGAGCAGCCGACCGAGCACGGGAACAACTTACCACAATCCCGGTCAGGGACACCAGCACGACGGCACGCACCACCACGTGCCGGGCCACTCGCACGCGGCTAATGCCCCCGTGCGGAGCCTCCGGATCGCCCTGGCGCTCACGGCGGCGCTGCTTGTCGTCGAGATTGTCGGCGGATTTCTCTCCAACTCGATCGCCATTCTCGCCGACGCCGGGCACATGCTCACCGATGTCGCGGCGCTCGGGCTAGCTCTGTTCGTTGCCTGGTTCAGCAAGCAGCCGGAGACACCACAAAAGACCTATGGTTACCTCCGGTGGGAGATTCTGGCGGCGTTCGTGAATGGCGCGACGCTGCTGCTCATTTCCGCGTGGATTTTGTGGCAGGCCGTGAACCGGTTGCGCGCTCCGGCGGAAATTCAGGGCGGACTGATGCTGGCGATCGCAGCGGTTGGGCTGATCGTCAATATCATCGCGGCTCGCGTGCTTGTGGGTAGCTCCTCGGACAGCATGAATGCGCGCGGGGCCTATCTGCATGTGCTGGGCGACCTGCTCGCGAGCGTCGGAACGCTGGTCGCGGCGATTCTGATTCGCTATACAGGCTGGTCGATGGCGGACCCCCTCGCTTCGATTCTGACGACGGTTCTGATCATGAGCGGCGCTTGGCGTTTGGTCCGCGAGTCGGTGGACATTCTGCTCGAATCCACGCCATCGCACATTCCGCTGCCAGCCGTGCGCCTCCAGCTCGAGGCGATTCCCGGGATCGAATCCGTGCACGATCTACACGTCTGGTCGGTCACGCCGGCGGTGGTTGCGATGAGTGCGCACGCCATCGTGCGCGAGCCGGACAAGCACCAGCACGTTCTGGAGCACGTCCACGACGCAATGCGCCTGTTTGGCATCCAACACGTGACAATCCAGCTCGAAAGAGACGATATGCTCGATCGCGAGAGACACTTGCACGCCTAGCTATCTTATAAGGCTATGGCAAAGCTGGAATTCCGTAACATCGCAATCATCGCGCACGTCGATCACGGCAAGACCACTCTGGTGGACAAGATGCTCCGGCAAGCGGGGGCGTTCCGCGAGAATCAGGTTGTGATGGAGCGCGTCATGGATTCCAACCCGCTCGAGCGCGAGCGCGGCATCACGATCCTGGCGAAGAACACATCCATCCGGTGGAAGGGGACGAAGATCAACATCGTCGACACGCCGGGCCATGCTGATTTCGGTGGCGAGGTGGAGCGCATCCTTCGCATGGTGGATGGTGTGCTGCTCGTCGTCGATGCGTTCGATGGGCCGATGCCGCAAACGCGCTTCGTGCTAAGAAAAGCGCTGGCTCTGCACCGCACGCCGATTGTCGTGATCAACAAGATCGACCGGCCCGGCTCGGATCCAATGCGCGTCCACGACGAGGTGCTCGACCTGTTGATCGAGCTCGAGGCGAACGAGGCGCAGCTCAACGCGACCGTCGTTTACGCTTCGGCGCGGGAAGGTGTGGCGACGATGGACATGGATATCACACCGGTCGACCTCTCGCCGCTCTTCGACGCGATCATAGAGCACGTTCCGGCGCCGCCGCACGATGATGCCGGCCCGTTTCAGATGCTGATCTCTACCATAGATCATTCACCATACCTCGGACGACTCGGGATCGGTCGCATCGAGCGTGGGACCATTCACGTCGGAGATCCGGTCGCGCTGTTGCCGCTCGATGGGTCGCAAAAGGCCGAGCAGTCGCGCGTCACCAGGTTGTTCACGTACGAGGGGCTGGATCGTATAGAGGTCCCGCAGGCGTCCGCCGGCGAGATCGTGGCGCTCGCCGGACTGGAGGGAGTCGAGATCGGCCTGACTGTGACCGACCTCGAGCACCCGGAGCGGTTGGCCGGTATTTCTGTCGAGGAGCCGACGATCTCGGTTGACTACCTGGTCAACAACTCTCCTTTCGCCGGCAGGGACGGGAAGTTTGTGACCTCTCGTCAGATCAGAGAGCGGTTGTTCAAGGAGCTCGAGCGCAACGTCGCCCTGAGGGTGGAAGACACCGAATCCACCGACACGTGGACCGTATCGGGTCGCGGCGAGCTCCATCTCACGATTCTGATGGAGACGATGCGGCGCGAGGGTTACGAGTTTCAGGTGTCGAGACCGCGAGTGATTACGCGTGAGGGTCCGAACGGCGAGCGGCTCGAGCCGTATGAGGAGCTGGCCATCGACGTTCCCGAGGAGTTCCTCGGCGTCGTGATCGAGAAGCTTGGGCCTCGGCGCGCGGCGATGCTGGAGATGAAGAACCCCGGGCAGGGAATGGTACGACTCCTTTACAAAATTCCCGCGCGTGGACTTTTCGGCTACCGGTCGGAATTTCTGACCGACACCCGCGGTACGGGTATCATGCACCATCGTTTTCTCGAATACGGGCCATGGGCGGGTCCGTTGGCCGGACGTATGCGTGGCACCCTTGTCTCTATGGAGGGGGGAGTCATAGTCGCTTTCGCGCTTGCAAATCTCGCGGAGAGAGCTACCCTATTTGTTGCCCCTGGTGATGCGGTTTACGAGGGCATGCTGGTTGGCGAGAATTCGAGGCCGGGCGACATGGATGTCAACCCGACCCGGGAGAAGAAGCTGACCAACATGCGGTCCAAGTCGAGCGATGAAAATATTCAGCTCGAGCCGCCGCGGGAGTTGACGCTGGAAGGTGCGCTGGAGTATATCGAGGAAGACGAGCTGATCGAGGTTACGCCCAAGTCAATCAGACTGCGGAAGCGCTTCCTCAACGCCAACGATCGGAAGAAGTTGTCACGCGAGGCGAAGCGCGAGCGCGCTTCGGTCTAACAACCAGGAGAGGTTACGGCAATGTGCGCCATGCTGGAGTCCGCGGGCAGCTTCCTGAACGAGGGGGAAACTGAAGCGTGGCTGGCGAAGAAGGCCCCAGAGGAAGACCCCGAGGACGAGGATCTCGAGGACGATCTGGAGGACGATGAGGAAGATGATGTCGAGGACGAGTGGGGCGACGAAGTGGACGACGTCGACGACGCGGACCTCGATGAGGATGATCTCGACGATGACGAGGAAGATGACGATCTCGACGACGACCTCGACGACGATCTCATAGATCTCGACGACGAGTTCGACACGGAAGAAATCGAAAAGCCGCACCCTGCACATCCTCGCAAGTACGAGGACTGACTTCAGGCAATAGAAAATGCCCCGCGATTGCGGGGCATTTTATTTTCAGCAGTGAAGAGCGCGGCTGATCACGGCGGCAACACGCCGACCGAAAGCGCGTTGGTGGTGGTGCAGGTGATCTCGCCCGCGCGCATCTCGCAGCTCTCGGACGTTTGCGAGTGCTTCACCGTGGCGGTCCAATCGGCGAGCTGGCTGCCGAGGATGTTGAAGGCGGTCAGCGTCATGGTGACGTTCTTGGAGGGCGTGAATCCGTTGAGCGGGGTGTCGCTCGTCGCCGTGCCCGAAAAGTATTGGCCGTGATTGTCGGCGGCATACTGCTCTTCGAAAATGGCGACGGTGTGCAGGTCGGCCATCATCGCGGCGGCGTACGCCTTGTCCTTGCTGGCGGAAAGGCGCGGCACCGCGACCGCGGCGAGGATGCCGATCACGACTGCTGCAATGACGACTTCGATTAGTGTGAAGCCTTTTCGATTGTCAGCCACGTGGTGCTCGACGAAGGAGTCGGTATGTTCCGCGGGAGATTTTCCCGTCTCTAATACTCATCTCGGCGCATGACACGACCGTGAAATCAATCTAACTCTTTCGTCACGATTGCCGAGTGCCGCCGATTGACCCCCTCGTTATGGGCGGCTAACTTGCAAGACTCTGCGCCATAGGCATTTAGCAGGTGGCGAGGGGCCTGTAGCTCAGGTGGTTAGAGCGCACGCCTGATAAGCGTGAGGTCGGTAGTTCAACTCTACCCAGGCCCATAAACTTCAACCAATTGTCCCGCATCGGTTTAGGCTGATGCGGGATTTTTGTTCGGCTGCTGAGTGTCGGTTAGTGGTGTCGGTTTCTTGGCACCTACGCGCTCGCGACCAACGCCTTTCGCGTCGCCAAACCTCGTCGCTGTAGCTCCATCGATCTCGTGTACCACGACACAGAACGGCTCGCACAGCGGGTGAATCTCCGCCGCCACGTGGCGCATTCTTGCGTACCGCTCTTCGCTCAGCATTGGTCGCCGAGGATTGGTCTTCCGTCGGAAACGGCAATCCTTTCAGCGGGTTGTGCGCCAAGAGTGGCACGCCTGCGTCGTCCCTAGGAGATACCCGTCAAGGATCTGGCCGGTTTCGGCCACGCACTGCACGGCAGTTGAGACGGCTCCCATTCGAAGGACAGGCGACGTAGCATCGTTCTCGCGTGTGTTTTCTTTCTGCCACATGGCCTGTGCAAGGCCGCCAAGACTCCAATGATGCCACTCGACGTGAGAAAATAAGGCCCTTCGCATAAAGCTTCGGCCCCTACGTCCTCGAAGATTTGTCGAATTTGCCCCGGTGGTGGGCAACGCGCGGCAACTCAGTGCGGGGTGATCAGGAACCGATAGGGACCGGCTGGAGACTCGTACGTTGCAAACGTTGCAGTCGGCTCCGATCGGATGCGGACGAGGTAACGCCCGGTGTGCGCCAGCCCCAAGCCGCTCAGCGTGGCATTCATTGTCCCCACGTTTGCGGCGCGGAGGGAAATCTGCCCGATCCGGTCGTTGGTCGTCTGATCGATCACCTCGACGATCGCGCCGGTGCTGCCGGCGGGTGTCGTCGGCGCCTGGAGCCCGACGAGGTCCACCACCTGTCCGGCCGTGCCGTCAAAGGTGAACTCGTCAACGTCCATGCCGCTCTCGAGCGACTCGGTCACTGTATCACCCACGGCGAACGCGGCCGGCCGCGACTCCGGCGGGCCGTTCACGTGGTTCACGCTGAAGGTGTACGGTCCTGTGTAGTGTTCGACCGGACAATTGGAAAGAGTGCACACGCGAAGCCTCAGGGTGCCGCTGGCGGGAATCTCGACGGGCATCCCCCTGAACGACCCATAGTAGCCCATGCTCGACGTGACGCCAACCGTCGTGCCCGACGCCGGCTCGATGGCCCTGACGGACACGGGCTCCATGCCCCCGCGCATGCCCGCGTGCTCGGGGATCAGCGTGAAGTCCACCATCTCCCACGGCGTGCCCGTGAGGACATAGTCGTCAATGTCGCCATCATAGTCGTAGTTGCTGCGAACCGTATCGCCGACTGCCACCGCGGCCCCACGCCCTTCGGGTACCGCACTCGCGCGCTGGATCCCCAGCCGATAGCTGCGCGCCGCGTCAGGCTGCCAGTCCGTCGTGAAGGCGCGCACGGAGACAGCGTAGCGCCCAGGTACGGGATCGATGCGGCGGTTTGCGGCGCCGTAGATTTCGTCGGTGCCGAGCAGGCGCCCGGAGATTACGTCCGTCACCGCGGTCCGAAAGAAGATGCCCCCCAGGTTGGTGGAATCGAGACTCACGAGCAGCGTGTCCGCCGCCGTCACGTCCAGCGTGAAGGTGTCGACGTCCACTGGCCAGCTCATGGACTCCGAGACGGTCGTGCCAATCGACAACGTGGGTGAGACGTCCTCTGGTGCCGTGTCCACCGGCGCGAGCACAAGCTGGTATGGGCCGCGATACATCGGAGACGATTGCAGGCCACGCCCCGACTCCACTCGCAGGGAATACGATCCCGCGGCCAAGGGCAACCCCACGTCGAGGTTCACGGGTGCTGTCGGCGTGTCGTCTCGGTAGACTGCGGCACTGTAGACGCTGCATCCTCCCCCGGCGGTCGGCGCGCAGCGCAGCGCCAGTCGTGTCGGCGCATCGAGCGTGAAGTGAAATACGTCGATGTCGCCGTAGAGCTCCAGCGCGCTCGCAATTACGTTGCGGCTCGGCGCGATGACGTCGGCACGCCCCTCCGGCCGGCGGTCGATGGCGACCGCCACGAGGCGATAGGGCCCCAGATATAAACCCCCGGCCTTGTCCGACCAATCCCTCACGCGAACCGTCACCTGCCCGGTCGACGGCATCGCGAAGCGCCCAGTCGGCGAATCGAGGAGGGCACCGCCGGGTTCCGCGGAAGCGAACGGCCCGGCCCCCTCGGCCAGCCCCAGCAACAGTACCTGGGCCTGATGCGGGGCGGTGCCGCCCGCGCTCACGAACACCTCGTAGTCGGCGCCTGGTGTGCCGCGCAGCACGAAGTCGTCGTAGTCGCCGACGTAGTCGGTCGACTCGGCGACCGTGTCGCCGACCGTCAGCAATTCCGCTGCCCGTTCGGGCTTCGGGTTCACGGTGCGGAGCTGGAAGTCGAACGCGCTCCCTGCCTTTCCGCTGATTCGCACCGCGTAGCGACCCGCCTCGAGCGCGATGCGCCCCGATGCGCCCAACTGGAGATCCGCCCATCCGACAGGTGGCCAGATGAAGTCATCAAACGCGCTTGCGGTGGTGCCCGCGCGCACCACCGTGACGTAAAAGTATTGGCCGACGTCGGAGCTCAGATATAGCTCCGCCTCCTGCGCAGCGGGAATGTCGACCAGGAACTCGTCCTGGTCGAAGGGGTGATCGATGCGCTCCCCGGAGATGACGGCGCCCAGCGTGATCAACTGACGCACATGCTCCGGTGCCATGTCGATGAGCGTTGGCCGCAGCGTGAAGTCAGTCGGTTCCGGGGCCGAGAGGACGATCGTGTAGCGTGCACGTGTGGGGGAGGTCACGGCAAGGCCATTGACCCCCGTCATGCCGGGGTACGCGTCTACGTGACTGATCTCCTGTACGGAGTCGCGCAACGCGAGTCGCACCCATCCCGAGGTGACTTCGACGTACACCGCGAATGCCTGTCCGGCGTTCGCGTAGACCTCGAAGCGTTTCTCCTCGCCGGCGGCGAGGTGGCCGGTGGAGACGGTGCCGAAGGCGATCAGGTTGGAGTCTCGCGGATCGGTCGGCGAGTCGCAGGCGGACACCGATGCGGCCATCAGGAGGGCAAACGCCAGCAGATGAGGGTGGCGTGTGAAGCGATGCGGCATCGGCCGGTAGGCGGGATCAGCCGTGACAGGTGCAGATGGCCCCTCGCCGCCGCAAGCGACAAGCGGCAGACTGACACAACTGGAAGCAACGCGCGGGAGGCGCGATGTTGCGTGCACGAGCTACTCCTTTGGGGGGCATCGGTGGGTGGGCACTGTACGGTATTAGTTAACGCTGAGCTTGTCCACACATATCCGTTCAGACCGAAACGCCCGCCAACGGGCCCTGAGACTCGGCGTCGAATCTGCGATGACCTTTCGGAATTTCTTCCCGAAAAAGACTACAGAGCGGGTCTCGAGCGCCGAATGCTTGTTCTATATCACCACCTCCCTCTCAGGACTTCTTCGAACGCGAGCTCTGATGTCGTTTTCGTATCACCTGTGAAGCCGTCGAACCTGTTGTCGGCGCCGCTTTTCTATTGACAGAGACGACAGCCACACCTACGGATGAGGCGCGGGCGCCACGTCGCGGAATTGAAAAACGATCGCGCTGTTCCTCTCGGCGCCCGCACCCACGCCACTCCCGGAAATATCCATGACACGCATGAAGCGACTCGTCGCGATCACACTCGCGTGAGACGGCCGGCTTCACCACTCTCATATCTCTGCCGCCCAATGCGAAGACACCTACTACTCATTCCGGCAATCTTCGTCGCCACGTCCTGTGGCGATAGCTCTGGCCCCGGCGGCGGGCGTCCCGGTCTGACATTGGTCAGCGGTTACAACCTGACCGACACCATCGAAGCTAAACCAGCCAAGGCTCTCGTCGTCGAGGTGCGCGACGACCGGGGTGCAATCGTCCCACAGGGCACCGTCGTGCGTTTTTCGGGAGGGGGGATTTTTCAGTCCGAAATGTTGGTCGGGGCGTTGACGTCGACGCTTTATACCACTTTCGTGGCTGGTGAGACGGACGGCGCCGGACGTGCCAGCGTGATCGTGCAGATGGGCGGCAAAGCCGGTCCTGCGCGAATCGCCATCTCGGTGCCGACACTCGGCGTTCAGGATACTGCGCGATACACAGTGCTTCCCGGGCAACCATCCGCGATTCTTATCACGCCTCGAGACACCGCGATGTACGTGGGGGCCAGTTACACAATCCACGCCGGCGTCGTCGACCGGTGGGACAACGCTCGCACGGATCCGATCGTGTACACCGCAACGCCCGGCGTATCTGTCAGCAGCTCGGGGGTGGTAACTGCTTCGACCATAGGGAGGTATACGCTGACCGGAACCGCGGGTGGCGTCTCCGAAACCACTCATCTCAGCGTCGTTCCTCAGGCCACCGTCGCGGCATTGGCTAATCTGTCCGACGGCTTGCACATCATCACCATCAATCTCGACGGGTCTGGCTTTCACGATGTCGTTGGGGGGGTGAAGGACGGCGGAATCGGGCCGGGACCTCGGTGGGTTCCCGGAACGAGCACCATCATCTACACAGAGTACGTCGGCGGAGTGCAGCAGCTGCGCACGGTAGACGCGAACGGGAAGGTCTCGCCGTTCTTTCCCAGTCCGCCCGCAACGATGACGCATCAGGCCGAGCCCTCGCCCAGCGCGAACGCACCCGTTTTGTATTTCAGTGCCTACGACTCCCGTTGCTATGGCGCCTCGACTTATTGTCTGTTCCGGTCGGGTATCGATGGCACAAACCCGGAATTTCTTGACGCCGTGATCGCATATGGCGAGGAAAACCCGCATCCTTCGGCGTCGCCGGATGGATCGAAGGTCGCATTCGTGGCGGGTGGACCGCGGATCAAGGTGTTCGATTACACCACCAGGACCGTCTCGGCGTGGACCTATTCTGGAAATTTTCCGACGTGGTCTCCAGACGGAACGCAGATCGTGTATGTAGGGCCATACACGGGACCCTTGGTTCTCATCAACCCCGACGGCACCAATCAGCGTTTGCTCAGCGCCCCCAACGAGCCCTATGCCGGGTGGTCCGCAGCTTGGTCTCCAGATTCGAAGTGGCTGATCGCTCCGAGCATCGGCGGAACTCTGAACGTGATCGAAGTCGCTACAGGAAATGTTATGCCCATCCTGATCGGGACCGGGTACAGAAGTGTGAGCTGGAGGTAGTGCCCCATGCGAAAACATCTTCTGCTCATTGCTGCAGTCTTCGTCTCCGCGTCCTGTGGTGATAGCTCTGGCCCCGGCGGCGGACATCCCGGCCTGACTTTGATCGGCGGTTACAACCTGACCGACACGATCGACGCTCAA
>Ga0193699_10000971_pt1 | contig 11586 bp, 12 predicted proteins | sample L3c2metaG_FD_160095 | JGI IMG/M metagenome (GOLD analysis project Ga0193699, IMG submission 160095) | Soil microbial communities from a riparian zone of the East river system, Colorado, United States - L3c2 | ecosystem: Environmental > Terrestrial > Soil > Riparian zone | place: USA: East... | reverse complement strand
GAAGTCCAAGGTCCTTGGACGCTGGCTTCAAGGCGATTTGTACCCGCCGAAGTAAGGCCCGCCGGCGCGTCGGGCGGCGCGGGACTAGCTCGCGCCCTCGTTGTCAGATCTCCTCGGTTTCAGCCTCCGGCTGCTGCGTAGGCGTCTCGGAGCCACAGGCGCTTGAGGGGGACGGTCCGCGCCAAACGCGCGCGAGCCGCCGGGCTTCCCCAGCGGCTCAGGCGTTGCGTAGCGATGGTGTTGCGACGCGTAGCGTCGCGTGGCGGAACGTTGCGATGCGCCGAGGCGCGTCACGTTGCCTACCGTGATGTCGATAAGTCCTACGCGTCTCATCGACGACCCCAACATGGTGCAGTCGCGAGGCGACTTCAAGACAGCGCTGCTGCCATAAAAGGTGCGCGGGCATTGAGCACGCAACTATCCTCGAACGAGAGCAACCCGTTTGTCGCAGCCGCCTAATCGACAGCAGAAAATCGAAATCTTCGAAGCCCCGGCGTTGTCCGGGGCTTTTTGCTTTTAGCCATCTCAGTGGCGCTCTCCTCCGTCGCAAGAAATGCAAGGGCGATGTCGCCTATTGGCACTTTTCAAACATTGCGTCGTGACTTGGTGGTGTCCGTTCACGGGGTGAAAGCGGACACTGTTTGCGGACGCCATTGATTTTGACCCGAAACGGACCTCAGGCTGGAAGTAATTTAGCATGTGCCGCTGCTTGCCGTAGCTCTAGCGAACAACTCGACCTAGAGTGCGTTGACAGGAGACAAACAATGCCTGAAACCGACAAGGTGTTTGCCGGTTCGATCCCGGAAAACTACGACCGTTATCTAGTCCCGTTGATATTCGAGAGCTTCGCCCAGGATATTGCCCAACGAGTGGCTACGCTTTCGCCGAGTACCATTTTAGAAACCGCTGCTGGCAGCGGCGTGGTGACGCGAGCATTGGCGCCAAGACTTTCGCGAGACGCTAGCTACGTCGTTACCGACCTCAACCAGCCGATGCTGGACTATGCCGCTATGCGACAGGCCGCCGACAGTCGCATCAGCTGGCGCAAAGCAGATGCGTTGGCGCTGCCGTTCGAAGATGCTGCTTTCGATCTCGTTTGTTGTCAGTTCGGGGTCATGTTCTTCCCCGACCGCCAATCGGGCTACCGTGAGGCAAAGCGGGTCCTCAAGCCGGGGGGACATTTCCTGTTTAACGTGTGGGATCGCATCGAGGAGAATGTGTTCGCGAACGATGTAACGAACGCGCTCGCGGAGGTATTTCCGAGCGATCCACCACGCTTTTTGGCTCGCACACCGCACGGCTATCACGACCCCACGCTGATCCATAGTGAATTGGAGAAGGCAGGCTTTTCCAGCGTGGTAATCGAGACTCGAGCCGATCAGAGCCGCGCATCCTCCCCGCGCCATCCTGCTGTTGCCTACTGCCAGGGAACTCCCCTCCGCAACGAGATCGAAGCCAGAGACGCAGACAAGCTGGAGGCCGCAACCAACTATGCCGCGTCCAAGATTGCGAACAGACATGGAAGCGCCGAGGTTGCTGCAAAAATTCAGGCACACGTAATCGTGGCTGTGGCCTAGTACTGGGTGAGCGGCGACCGCTCCTATTGGTTGCGGAGTCTCTTCTTGGCACTTTTTCAGACATTGCGTCGTGACTTGGTGGTGTCCGCTCACGGGAGCAAAGTTTAAGATTAGGGGACTTTGACCAGAGAGAGGGCCTGGTGCACGGCGATCCGGCCCGCGACCGACAGCCCCAACGGGGCCCAGCCGCCGAGGTTATCCGGCGCCGGCGGCCAACCTGCCAAAATCTATCCATTGGAACTTTATGCGGCGCGGCGGTTTTGGTATTCAGGCGGGTCCGTTGTTCAAGGTTTCCGCACGCAGTCCAGCGCTAGGCAGGAATCTTCTGCAGCGTGCCGCGCGTCCGTCGAGGGAAGGAGCTTTCCCGTGATGGAACACAGGACCAGGGTTGGTAATCGACTGTTAGCTGCGTTGCCGCCAGCAGATCTCGATTTGCTTGCGCCTCATCTCCGGAAAGTATCACTTGAACGCGACGCCGTGCTGGTGCGATCGGGAGATCCAATTGAACAGATCTACTTCCCCCGCAGCGGGGCGATCGCGTTCATCATGGACATGCCGAACGGACAAACGGTCGCAACCGCGGTGGTCGGGAACGAGGGAGCCGTCGGCATGCTGTCAGTGCTGGAACCCTCCAGTTCTCCCGTTACGGCGGTCGTACGCGTGGCCGGGATCGCCTCACGGATTTCCGCATTACGATTTCATGCAGCCTTCAGCCAAAGCGGAGCCATCAGACATGCGGTCCAGACCCACGCGAGGGCGCTGCTAATGCAGTTCCAGCATGTGGCCGCCTGCAACGCACTGCACTCGGTCGAGGCCCGCATGGCCCGGTGGTTGCTCCACATCCACGATCGAATTGATGGTGACGTCCTACCGCTGACGCAAGAGGCGCTTTCGCAGTTGCTTGGCGTACGACGAACGACGGTGACGCATGTTGTGCGCAAGCTCCGGATGTCGCGTGCTATCCGATCTGATCGGCGGGGGTTGATCGAGATTGACAGACCGCGGCTCGAAGAAGCGGCATGCGAGTGCTACGAGATCATGCGCCGCAGAATCGATCAGATTTTTCCGCCGCAAACAATGAAGCCTCGCGTTCAGGCTGCGCCGGTGCGCGAAAATCCCCGCGATCGAAATCCCTTTTTGACCAAATAGGATGAAGCGCAGCGGGACACGCGAATCCACGGGGCGACTGGCCCGCGGCCAAAAGACCATTGACGCAATTGACTAAAGGCCGACGCGTTTTCGTCATTTCTCCACGGCTCCGCGCCGATCGGGGCCCAAGTGTAGCCCTCAGCACATCATCTCCGCTATCTGGTCGGCTCGTAAACCCAGGCTTCCCTGGCGAACCATTCGTGGTTGGTTTTGCAGATTGAGCAGTAGGTGCGCGCGAAGAACACCGCACTGCATCGAAACCTCTCCCGATCCGTTTTGATGCCCGTCGGGATCTCGCGTCCCGTTTGAGGGCATTTGATCATAATGATGCCCATCTTGATCCTCCCTGTTTCGCTTTTGTGTCGCAGCAACGTGTCCTTTCGCCATCGGCTGGACTGCACCTCCTCTCGCGGGAGGCGCCTGTTCCAGCCGATCCCGGCGGCCTGCAAAAGTTCGATTCAGGAGGCTTTCTGCAGGGCTCTGGTGAAGCTCTTCTTGATCGGCTCGGCAGTCTCGCTGGCGACTTTCCGAACGAGGTCCCAAAGTTCCCTGTTCTGCGTGGACACGACTTCGAAGTTCTTGCGGCTCTGCGTGGCCGACAGCTTCATGATTTCCGATAGCGACTTCGTTTCCATGAAATTGGTGAAAAAATCGAAAGCGGAGTTGGTGTTGACGCCCGAGATCTCGATGACTTTTGCCCCATAGTCCGCGGCGCCCTTTGCGTTGGTCGAATAGGTTTCCCGCAGAATGTCGGCTATCTCCCCCGAGGCAGCCTTCATTTTCTCGCAGTTTTCTCTCGCCCGCACGACGCTCTGCTCGGTGATCCCATGGAAGATCCCCGGCATCGCGAAAAGTGGCATGTCAAAGCCCTGCTTTTCGTTGGCTTGGACCTTCGCATTCGGCGGCGGATTATTCACTTCGGCTTTCGAATTGGCATCCTTCACGGGCTTTTCATCCTTTCAAGTGAAACTGTAATCATCCGATCTGCGTCCCGGAGCTTCCGAGGCACATGCTGCACGCATAAACGGCGTGGAGAACCATTCCCCGACTTCCACCGTGGTCGGGTGCTGCTGGGATAACCGCCTCGCACCCGCCCGACCAAGATATGGCTGACTAACGCCGGGGCTTCCGTTCGCTTTCTGACTCTCACATCGGAATTTTTGATAATCGGGATGTCTTGCGCGGCGATGAGGTCGTTACAGCCGGTGCGTGTGCCGCTTGAAGTCTTGAGGTTCTTGTGTGCTGAGCGCCCGTACCGCCGAGACAGCTTTCTGACATACTTATTATCACGCAGTTGGTGGCGGTGCCGTCGAGCACGACCTTGCCTAGTTTTATCGACAACGCCGCTGTGGCTCGCGACTGGCCCGTGCTAGGCGTCGGCTGACGTCTGTTCATGGCACGAAACAGACGTTCATCCCGCGACCATCGGTGTCTGTTATCGGGATTAAAGCGGACATGGGTCGCAGCAGCTGCCGCAATAGATTGGTTCGAAGCCTGCTGCTGACGATGAAATTTGTGGTGCGGGTCGCGTTAGTGCCTTAGTGAGCACGATGTCGAATTTGAGGGACTGGAGAGATTTCTAGCCCACTCACCCTCATTTCGTTCGGGCGAGCGCCCTTCGGCGGTATCAGGGAGTTTTTCGCAGGCAGAACGCTCCTGTTTGAGAATCGAGCACAATCAAGCCTGCCATTAACGTGTGCGGAAATGGATGAGGATACGCAACGTTGTTGATAGCGCGTCGATACTGAGATTTCGGGGTATTTAGGGGAGGCGCTGATCCCAAGAGCAGGAAACCGAGCAATAAGTCAGACCGGCCCTACAAATTGCATCTGGGCGAGAGGTCCAATGACCTCAAAAGACTGCCCACGGCGTCCTGTCGGCAGTGCCAGGCCTCTGCTCTTTCGTTCGGGGGGTATTTGCCTGCGCTTTGCTTCAATTCTTTGCTTTTAGTACGTCGAGGAGGCGACGCAATCGGGATGATCTTGGCGTTGGCATTTTGCCAATGCTGGTCCGCGACCTTCTTGACTGTCTCGGGACTGGTCGATGGAGTTTCCGCAGGCATCGGCTTCGCCGCCGGCACGATAATCTCAGTCTCCGCACGAGCATTGGGCAGCTCTAGCCTGTCGGACTTTGCCGATTCGTTCAGTGCAAATGCCCGCTCTACCTTGCTGTGATCCTGCGCGGGCTCGACGACCAAAGAAGCTGGCGGCGCAGCAAGCTTGATCGCAATCGCTGGCGCCAGGCCAACCAAACAAAAAAGGGCGAGCCATATCGTCCTGGACATTCTCGAACCCAAGGCTCCTACAGAGTGGAGGAGGATGGGAGCTAATCTTCAAGACTGAATTCGGGCGGCTCGGTGGCAAGTAAATGTGAATCTGGAGCATGCAGGAAGCAGCGTTCCACGTCCGTCTAAGGGACTCAAAACAGACGGATGCTCGCTCTTGGGGGTGGAGCGGACGACGGCAGGACGTTTTTCAACTTCCGCTTTTGACCCAGGCTGTGTGAAAACGTGCGCGTGCAGAGAATGCGCAGAATTGTTTTCTCTCGTCCCCCTTCGACTATGAGTGCCAGTGCTGTTCTTTTCCTATCAACGCAATCGAGACAAATTTCTACGTGCAAGTTACATTGGCCGCCATCAACAGGCTGCTTTCACCTCTTTTGCAACCTCTGAGCAATATTTGGGCTCCGCCGCCCGGGTCCCGCTCGCGGCGAACGCCTCACTGAGCCGTTATTTGATTTGTCATCCAATTTTTGGACTCAAATTTGCCTCCCGAATCAATTTCATTTTGAGACGTGACGTCTTGGGGGCCCGTTCGGCTATCTAGATTGGGGTACTGGTCATGGGAATAGAACAACTGCCGCGTGACAAGCAACGCCGCCATGCTGAACCTTCACTTTGGGTTAAGGAAAACACCGACAGCGCTGTTTCGCTACCCGAGGAGAATGATGCACCGTCACTTTGGGATGACGAACACAGCGACGACATGCAATCGCTGCTGGAGGAAAATGCCCTGCTGCGAAGGATTTTGGTTAAATTGGATCTCGTCCTCAAAAAGGTCGTTGATTCAAAGTAACGTCGCATCAGTTCACGGCAGAACCGCTCCGATTAGCGGGTCCGCGCAGGCCGCGAAATGCCCAGTCTTGGCGCGCGCATAGCGCCGTGACCTCGCGGGCGCACGCATCATTTTCTAACACCGTATGGCAGTGGGAGAATCGGCGCGATTCGGAACCCTGAACAAATACGCGAATTTTGCCAGTTCCTTGCCCATGAGTGGGGAGCGAACCGCCATCATTCTTACGCCGTTCCTTCTAGAGGAAAATCGTCGGCATGGTCCCGAACGGTTGAGGGTAAATGGTCGGCAGTTGGTCTGGCGGATGCGGTATCGAAATATGCTTGGAGCGGAAAAAGCTTCTCTGAGAATAAGGCCGAGTTAGATCGATTCGCTGCCGATCTACAGTCCGCTATTCAACGGGGTTCCAATAATGACGTTTGCTCTATCTTGCGGGCGATAATGCATTGGGGCGGTGTAGATAATAAGCATCGACAGAAGCGGACGTTTGAGTGGATCGAACAAAACACGGATGAGATTTCTGCCAAGCTTTCGAACGCAGTCGATCTGATTAAAGACGAACGGGCCTCGCTAGATTCGTTTGACGGTATAAACCTGATAATGAACTCGACAATGACAAAGATCGTGAGCCTCGCCGACCCCGAACAGAAGCTTGTGATCTACGACGGTCGAGTCGGTGGTGCGCTCGGCTTCTTCGTTGCCAGATTTACGGAAGAACGAGAAATTCATCAATACGAAGTTGCCGATCAATTACTTTTCGCCGTGGACCGAGATGCCAAACGGACCCCCGAGACGAAGCGCATTCATTTTCCGGCATTGTTCGGCAAAGCCAGAGATCGCTGCCATGCCTCGATGGTGCGATGGGCATCGCAACTGATCTGGCAAGTTGCGAAAGAATGCCAAGCGAGCCCGAGAGAAATCGAAGCTGCCCTGTTCATGTGGGGATATAACGTTGCTGAAGAACCAGAAGATCAGCCGGTGTGAATGGGCGGCTGGGGCCAAAATCAACATGCGTCGCGATGCATTTCATTAGAATCAAAACAAGGGTGAACGCCGCCTTCGCCCCATCGAGCGTCGGCACATGCCCCCGTAGCCGGTCATAGTCAATTAAACCACCGCGACTTCCGCCGTTGGCACTTTTCGGACTTGATGATTGCCTCTCGCGATGTCCGCTCATCGGTGCAAAGCGGACCTCGCAGAACCCATGATTGGCGCGGAATGGGTGGTACTGCTTGTTCGCGGAATGATGGCTATGGAATGCAGGCGCGCACGTTTCGAGAGTCTGATCCACGCTGCGGGGAATTTCGAGCAGTTGAGATCAAAACTCTTCCCGATATTTAGGATTTGAAGAAGTTCCAAATCCGGATTTCTCGGATATCGAAGCCCGGTCATAACGAAAAACGAATCATTTTCAAGCTTTTAGCGAGGGCCTGAAAATGCTGGCTGCTTTTCGGTCATACTCTCAGGACAGCTGACACAATTCAGTAACAGTAACGTAGCCATGGTGTTCTTGGTCGCCACTACAACGGTGTGCGATCGTTGTGACGGCTGCGTCACAACGGAGATCGGAAATGTAAACCACATGCCCCAAATCGGTCATGAATCAGACCGAGAGTTGAGGTCGGCGGGGGCGTGCAATATGAATCAAATATTTGAACAATTCGTTCAAAATCTCTCGATGTCCGATAACACGCCTGAAATTGAGCGTTTGTTACGACGAACGTTGGATCAATACGGCTTTCCGTGTTTTGCCTATCTGAGCTTCGCGCCACGAGGCGATGACGACGACACTCTGGCAATGACCACGTATCCGAGTTCCTGGGTGGAACAGTACTGCGCAAATCGATATGACAGGATCGATCCAGTGATCGCGCGCTCGATCACAACGACGCTTCCCTTTGCGTGGTCGGCCGACCGATTCGATACAACGCTGACCAACAAGCAAAATTGGCTTTTGCAAGAGGCCAGCGCGTTCGGGATTCGGCATGGCGTCACCATTCCGATCCATGATCGCCAGGGAAAGGTGGCAACGCTAACGCTCGCGGCTTGCGATTCCCGTTCGGCGTTCGATGCCCGAGTCGAACAATACCGCCATCAGCTACATCTCATTGCGATCTACCTGCATGCGCACCTGCGCAAAGTAACGCCGGCGGCCATTTCACCGCCTCGCCCATGCCTAACTCAACGCGAGAGGTCCTGCCTGCAATGGGCAGCTCGGGGAAAGAGCGCGTTGGATACCGCGGAAATTATAAGCGTCAGTCGGCGGACGGTGGTCTTTCATACCGAGAACGCCAAGCGCAAGCTCGGAGTGGCGACCGTGCAGCAGGCGGTTGCCAAAGGGCTGATGTACGACATCATCAGCCTGTAGCCGCTCATCGAGGTAATCTGAAAATCTGCGCCCTGACTTGAGTCCAGTTTGCGCTGGCCTTGCCGATGCGCATCCTCGTTCATGGTTCTCGGCCGGCCGAGCGTCGGCACCCATTAATCTATCGTGTCAGCATCGTCTTCTTGTTCTGGCCGCATGGCAGAACAGGTTCACGCGCAGCCAACTCCAGCCTCTCACGCCCCGCGCGGATAAGGTACCTGTAAAGGTAGACAGCTCAAGCTGATGCTTACCATTGGTTAGCGTTCCATCTTAATGCACGAGATGAGGGGCGCCGATGATAAGAATTGTCACGAAAGACAACGCGGAAAGCCACCTCAACAATCTGCATCAAATGCATCGCATTCGGAAGACGGTCTTCAAGGACCGGCTCGGCTGGGACGTCTCCGTAAGCGGCGAACTCGAGGTCGACGAATACGACGCCTTGGGGCCGAGCTATCTGCTCTCGATAGACAGGCAGGGTACCCTCAACGGTTGTGTCCGCCTTCTGCCGACGACCGGTCCGAACATGCTTCGCGACATCTTTCCGTCTTTTGTGACCAAGGCAGCCGTGCCTCGCGGCGAACGGGTGTGGGAAGCCAGCCGGTTCGCCGTGACCAGGAACACCAGCGCGGCTGAAGCAGGCCTATCACAGACGACCTACGACCTGCTGATCGGAGTTCTGGAATTCGGCCTGTCAAAAGGCATAAGCACGATCGCCTGTGTCGTCGACGTGCGGATGGAGCGAATCCTGAGGCGCGCTGGCTGGGAACTCGAGCGCCTCGGCCCCGTGCACCGAATCGGCAACACCACCGCCATGGCCGGCCAGCTCAATGTGTCCGCACAAATCCTCCGAGAACTTGAAGCGCGCGTGAGTCCCGCGCACGCAGCGGCAGCCTAATCGTAAGCGCACGACTGAACTCATCCCACTAGTCGAGATCGGAGCAGGAGACGTGAGCAATCCTTTCGACGATCAAGGCGGCGCCTTCGTCGTCCTGATCAATGACCATGGTCAACATTCGCTCTGGCCCGCAGCCGCCGAAGTTCCGGCCGGCTGGTCCATCGCCTGCGAGCAGAACGGCCGCAAGGCCTGCATCGAGTACATCGGCAAGAATTGGACGGACATGCGTCCGAGGACCGGCGCCGATATCCGACGGGCCTAACCGCCGAGCCGGTAATCGATCATCCGCTAAAGACCAACACGATTGGGGAAGCCGTGGACGCGATCAACAACTCTTCACAGGTACTGCCGCTCACCGCTGCCCAAGCGGGCATGTGGTTTGCGCAGAAATTCGCCTCGCCGGATTCGATATTCAATCTTGCCGAGTCCATAGAAATTCACGGGCCGATTGATCCTGCGCTGTTCGAGATGGCCTTGCGGCAATCCGGGATGGAAGCGGAAACCGTTCGGGTACGGTTCATCGAGCAGGGCGATGGGCCTCGACAGATAATCTCCCCCGCATTGGATGCGACCTTTCCATTCATCGATGTCAGTTCCGAGCCGGATCCGCGGGCGGCGGCAGAAAGCTGGATGATGGCAGAGCTGACTCGACCGGTCGATCTGCTGACGGGGCCCCTTTGGGTCTGCGCATTGTTCAAGGTCGCGCCGGACCATTATTTCTGGTACCATCGCAGCCATCACATCGTCATGGACGGTTTTACGGGCGGGCTCTTCGCCCGGCGCGTCGCCGAGATCTACACGGCGTTTGCCGAGGGACGCACTCCTGAGGAGGGAACGTTTGGTCCCTTGGCCCTCCTTCTTGAAGAAGAGACCACGTATCGAAGCTCCGAACGATTTGAACGCGACCGGCAGTATTGGCTGAAGCACTTCGCCGATTGGCCGGTCGCGCTCAGTCTCGCCGATCAGCGACGGCAAAATGTTGGCGGCCTCCTTCGTCAGACGACTCATCTCTCTGCTGAAAGTGTGGAGGCGTTGCGCGCGACAGCGAAGGTCAGCGGCGCAAGTCTCCCGCAAATCATGATCGCCGCGATCGCGGCTTATCTCTATCGCGTAACAGGTGTTGAAGATCTGGTCATTGGTCTGCCGGTTGCGGCCCGGCCCAAGGGACGCCTGCGCCGTGTTCCCGGCATGGTTGCGAACGCTGTGCCGCTGCGTTTGGCCATGAGTCCGGGCATGAGCGCGACGTCGCTCATTCGTGAGGTGGGACGGCAAGTCCGCTATGCGATTCGGCACCAGTGCTACAGGTATGAGGACCTGAGGCGGGACCTCAACCTGCTTTCCACCAACCAGCACCTTTTTACGACCATCATCAATATCGAGCCTTTCGACTACGATCTGCGCTTCGCCGGCCATCCTGCGACGACGCACAACCTGTCCAACGGCTCGGGCGACGACCTTGCCGTGTTCGTCTACGACCGCGGCGACGGGAAAGGCCTGCGGATCGATTTCGATGCCAATCCCGCGCTCTACAGCGCGAAAGATCTCGCCGATCACCAGCAACGTTTCGCAAGACTTGTCGACGCGATCGTACGCCATCCTGATCTGCCGATTGGCGGAATAGACATTCTCGACGCCGCCGAGCGGGGCAGGGTGCTGGTGGAGTGGAATGACACCGCGCGCGCGGTGCCGCAGACGACATTGCCGGCGCTGATCGAGGCTCAGGTCGCGCAGCGCGGTGACGCCACCGCGCTGGTGTGCGAGGACACCACGCTTACCTACGCCGCCCTCAACGCCCGCGCCAACCAGCTCGCGCATCTGCTGATCGCGCAAGGCGCCGGCCCCGAGCAGATCGTCGCCCTGGCCCTGCCGCGCTCGGCCGAACTGATCGTCGGCCTGCTCGCCATCGTCAAAAGCGGCGCCGCCTATCTGCCGCTCGACCCCGATTATCCCGCCGACCGCCTTGCCTTCATGCTCGCCGACGCCAAGCCGGTATGCCTCATCACCAGCAATGCCATCGCCCAGCGCCTGCCCGAGGCAGCCCCGCGCCTTGTGCTGGATGATCCCGACACCGCCGGCGTCCTTGCCCGCCAGCCCGACACTAACCCGAGCGACCAGGACCGCACCGCACCGCTTACCCCGCTCAACTCCGCCTACGTCATTTACACCTCCGGCTCCACCGGAACGCCGAAAGGTGTCGTCGTCTCGCATGTCGGCATCACGAGCCTCGCCGGCGCCCAGATCGAGCGGCTCGGCATCACGCCCGACTCGCGCGTCCTGCAATTCTCCTCGTCCAGTTTCGACGCCTCGATCATGGAACTGCTCATGGCGTTCCCCGCCGGTGCCGCGTTGGTCGTCCCGCAGGCAGGCCTCATTGCCGGCGAGATCCTTGCCGATACGCTGACCCGGTACGCCGTCAGCCATGCGCTTATTCCACCGGCGGTTCTCGCCGGCATGCCGACCGAGCGGCTCGAGCAATTCGCGACTCTGATCGTCGGCGGCGATGCCTGTCCGCCCGCTCTGGTCGCG
>Ga0193699_10000970_pt1 | contig 11590 bp, 10 predicted proteins | sample L3c2metaG_FD_160095 | JGI IMG/M metagenome (GOLD analysis project Ga0193699, IMG submission 160095) | Soil microbial communities from a riparian zone of the East river system, Colorado, United States - L3c2 | ecosystem: Environmental > Terrestrial > Soil > Riparian zone | place: USA: East... | reverse complement strand
GAGATCGGCTCGCGCGGCGCGGACTTCTTGTCCTGGCGGGCGTAGCCGTACCAGGGCATGACGGCGATGATCCGGTGGGCGGAGGCGCCCTGCGCGGCGTCGATCATCGTCAGCAGCTCGACCAGCGCGTCGTTGGGCGTCAAGTCCGACTGCTCGTTGCCGCAGGTGGACTGGACGAGGAAGACGTCGGCGCCGCGGATCGACTCCTCGTAGCGGCAGTAGACCTCGCCGTTGGCGAAGGTCGTCAGCGTCACCTGGCCGAGGTCGAGTTCGAGCTTGCCGGCCACCTTTGCGGCCAGCTCCATCGAGCTGCGGCCGCCGAAGACCATCAGGCGCTTCGAGTAGTCGTGCGGGATAGCGGTGGGGGCCACCGCCACGTCGGGACGCTCCTCGATCGCACTCATGGACTCTGCTGCTCTTGCATCTTGGCCGCCTTGCGCTCCGCGTATCCCTCGATGTTCCGTTGTGCGTTCTCACTCACGGCGAGCGCCCCCTCGGGAACGTCGCTCTTGATCACTGCACCAGCGCCAGTGTAGGCCGAGGCCCCGACTTCTACCGGCGCGATCAGCATCGTGTCAACGCCGACCCGGGCGTTCTCGCCGACCACGGTCCGGTGCTTGCGGAATCCGTCGTAGTTGGCGGTGACCGTGCCGGCCCCGAGGTTGGCGCCGGCGCCGATCTCGGCGTCGCCGACGTAGGCGAGGTGGGGAACCTTCGCGCCCTCGCCGATCCGCGAGTTCTTGATCTCGACGAAGGTCCCGGCCTTGGCGCCGGGCTCGAGCAGGGCGCCGGGGCGCAGGTAGGCGAAGGGACCGACCGTGCAGCGGTCGCGCACCTCGCACTCGACCAGGTAGGAGTGGGGAGCGGAGACACCCTCGCCAAGGCGGCTGTCGATCAGCGTCGTCAGCGGGCCGACGACGGAGCCGGCGCCGATCTCGGTCTGCCCGCGCAGGCTGGTCCCCGGCTCGATCCGGGCGTCGGCAGCGATCCGCACGTCGACGTCGATCCAAGTGGAGGCCGGGTCGACGACGGTGACGCCGGCGAGCATGTGCCGCTCGAGGACACGGCGGCGGGCCTCGGTCTCGGCCTCGGCGAGCTCGACACGGGTGTTGACGCCGAGCATCACGGTGCTGTCGGCCGGGTGCACCGCGACGCGGAGACTGGCATCGCGCATCAGCGGCAGCACGTCGCCGAGGTAGTACTCGCCCTGGGCGTTGTCGGCGCCGATCCGCCGCAGCGCGTCGGCGAGGGGGGCGGCGGCGAAGGCGTAGGTGCCGGCGTTGACCTCCTTGATCGCAAGCTCCTCGGCGCTGGCGTCGCCGGCGCTCTTTGTCTCGACGATACGGGCGAGATCGCCGGACTCGTCGCGGACGACGCGTCCGTAGCTGCCTGGGTCATCGAGTATGGCGGTCATCACCGTGGCGGCTGCGCCGGCCTCGCGATGGGTGGCAAGCAGCTCGGCGATCGTCTCCGCCGAGATCAGCGGGTGGTCGCCGGAGAGGACGAGCACCGTCTCGCTCTGCTCGATCAACGGCAGGGCGGCACGGATCGCGCCGCCGGTGCCGTCGGGCTCGGGCTGGGTCACGATCTGGACCTTGTCGGGCAGGCCGCCGACGATGTCGCGCTCGGGAGAGACGATGACCGCCACATGGCCGGCGCCGGCTTCACGCGCGGCGAGGATCGGCCAGGCGACCATCGGCCGGCCGCAGACCGGATGCAGGACCTTGGGCAGCGAGGAGCGCATGCGGGTGCCCTCGCCCGCCGCCATGACGAGAACCAGAGGCGAATTCACCCGCAGATCGTAATGCGGATGGCGAGAGTGGGGCATCCCTTGCGCTCGCTGGGTTTTCGCCACCAGCGGATGCATCTCTCGTGGAGTAGCTGGGCGAAAACAGGACGCCGCTCGCTCAGGGATGCCCCGCCCTCGCCCGCCGCGCCACGCACAGTCAACAGCTATGGCACCTCGCGGCGGGTGGCGTCGCAGGGGGGACCGCCCCCGAGGAAGCTTTAGCTACCGCAGGGGGGCGGTGGGTCCCTGCGGCGACAGGACCCGCCGCGCCGTGGCCTCAGCTGCGGGCGAGATCTCTGCCGAGGAGGGCTACGGAGGTCAGGGTCCAGCCGGCGAAGATCAGGTCGATGCCGACGAGGAGGCCGATCGCCCAGTCCGCCGAGCTCGGCAGCTCGGCGAGGACGAGGACGCCGACCAGCAGGCCGGCGACGCCGCTGAGGCCGACGAGGCCGGCGCCCTGCCGGCCGCGAGCGGCGAAGGCGACCGCGATCCGCGACAAACCCATGAAGAGGAAGTAGAGGCCGAGGACGAGCGTCAGGGTCAGGGTGCCGTTGTGCGGTTCGACTATCAGCCAGAGCCCGACGATCGCGGTCAGCAGCGCCCAGGCGAGGCGCAGCAGGACCGTCCCGATCGAGTGGGCGGTGAAGGCAGCGGCGATTAGGAAGCCCCCCGCGAACAGCAGGATCCAGCCGACGAAGATCGCCGTCCCCACCGAGGCGACCGCCGGCACCAGAATCGCGACGCAGCCGACGAAGATCGCCAGCACCCCAACAGCCATCAGGGCCTTCCAGCTGCGCCGCAGCCCCTCACGCACCTCCGGGTCGAGCGCCACTCCACCCATCTCCATGTCACCGAACCTACGCCGTTCCCTGAACGGGATCAACCCCTGTCTCAACGGCCGGTTCACCTTCGGCTGCCTCACGCTCGATCTGCCTTTCGTAGAAGCGCACCCACTTTCGCACCGCGTTGTCGGACACTCCGTATTTGCGACCGACCGCCACATAGCTCGTCGCCTCGATCTCCTCCAGCAACTGCTCATAGGGCGGGTGCTCGACTTTGCGATAGGAGGGCACTGGCTTCCCACGCAAACCCGAGCGATCCCAGCGGGTTCCGCACGCCCGCGAGCAATAACGGTGCCGCCGATACCTTGCAGCGAAATCTCGTCCACACCGCTCACATGCACGGATTGGGGCCTGTTGTCGATTCTTGCGCCCGCAATGGGTATCCAGGGTTGCCGCACAGTTGGGGCAGACGACCCGCAGGTTCTCGATCCGGTTGTCATCGGGAACACCGTTGATGTGATCGAGAATCAAGGACATCCAACGCCCTTGCCAGCTCTCGTCCTGACCACACATCTCGCAACGACGTTCCTTCAGCCCCTCCTCGAACAGACGCTGCTTGAGCTTGCCGCGGGAATAAGTCGAACCCCTGACTAGGATCTCCGACAGCGGCTTCGCGGTCTTATGCAGATTTCGAATGGCAGCACCGGACGAGTCGAAGTGATCAGTGGGGATCTTCCAGATCTCATCGACGTATTTCCGCAGCAACTTGTGATTGCCCCCAGCTGGACGCATGCCGAGGCGCCTCAAAACCTCGCTGTACGAACATGAAGCAGCGACGGCTCTCCGTGCTTCCTGCTTCCCATACCGTGGCATGGGCGAACACTAGTTCGGGCCTCAGACAGAAAGTTCCGGTCGTAGCCCTCGATACCCTGAGTCGGCGTTCCGGGATGGTGTAATCGGTAGCACGCTTGGCTTTGGACCAAGAAGAGGCTTTGGGTTCGAATCCCCCTCCCGGAGTAAAGAAAACCCCCTACTCCTCCGATGACCGCGGCACCTTGCCGCCTTCGCTGCCGGGCTCGAAGGCTGGGCCACGCGGCGAGGCGATGCCGAGGACGCGCATCGCCTTGAGGCCGAGGCCGAGCTTCTCCCGCCCCTCGGTGGCGGAGACGTCGTGGCCGCAGAGCTCGCGGACGCGCTCGAGGCGGTAGCGGATCGTGTGGCGGTGGGTGAAGAGGTGTTTGGCGGTGGCGGCGACGTTGCCGTCGTGGTCGAGGTAGGCCTCCACGGTCGCCACCAGCTCGGTCTCGTACTGGTCGTCGTAGGCCGCCAGCGGCTCGATCGTCTCCCCGTAGAAGCGCTCCAGCTCGCGGGGGTCCTCGCTCATCGCTGGCAGCAGCAGCCGGTAGGCGCCGGTGTCCTCGAAGGCGAGCAGCGCCCGGCCCTCGGCTTCGCCGACGTTGAGCGCCAGGCGCGCCTCGTTGCCCGAGCGGTAGAGGTCGACCGGGTCCGCGGCACGGCGGCTGCCGCCGATCGTCAAGTGGAAGCCGGAGAGGGTGTCCTCCAGCTCCCGCGCCAAGCCGGCGGCGGCGCGGGCGAGCCGCTCCTTGTCCTCGGCGGGCACGATCGCCGCGATCTCGGCCGCCGTCTCGCCGCTCTCGGCGGCGGCGGCCAGCGCGCCGGGGGCCAGCGAGCGCAGCGCCCGGGTCGCCAGCGTCATCACCCTGGCCCGCCACTCGCCGCTCTGGGCGGCGCGCGGCGCGGCGCGGACGATCAGCACGCCGGCTCCCTTCTCGAGGTCGGCGCCGAGCTCGGCGGCGCGCGCCAGGATGTCCCCCCGGTCGGTCACCTCCCGGGCGAGGACGGCCGCGACGAAGGCGCCCGCCACCTCCTCGCTCTCCCACTCCGGCGAGCGCGAACGCTCCAGCTCGAGCGCCAGCAGGGTCGCCACCATGCGCGCGATCGCCGGGTCGGGCACGCCCTTGGCGCGGTAGCGCAGCTCCCCCACCGCGCCGCCGCCGACGCGCAGCTCCACCGTTGTCACGTCCTCGCCACCGGCGAGCAGCTTCTGCTCTTGGTCGGAGGAGGCGCCAGCTACGGCGAGCACGGCACTGGAGCGGTCGATCAGGGCGACACTGGCGTCCAGCACCTTGGCGACCGCCCTGGCGACCGCCGGCAGGCCGGCGCCGGACTCGACCGCCTCGGCGACGGCGTCGAGTGTCCCGGCCCGCTTGGACGCTGCAGTCATCCGCTGATTATCGACGAGACCGGCTCCAGCGAGCCGCCTCCGGCTCAGCCGAGCAGGTTGGCGATGTCGTTGTAGTAGTAGACGACCGCCAGCCCGAGCACGACGCCGATCAGGACGAGGGCGGCAAGCACGAAGAGCGAGAGGACGCCGGCCGCCGCCTTCTCCCAGATCCGCCCGTAGGAGCTGAGCGCGGGGACGAGGATCAGGCCGACGAAGGCGACCAGGCTGACCAGCCCGGCGGCGCCGAACAAGAGGTACTCATTTTCGATCTTCTGGAGGGCCAGCGGCAGCAACGGCCCCATTGTGCCGCACCGTAGAGATGACGAGCGCCACCGCCGCGCAGAGCGAGAAGGCGCCCGCCCCGAGCGCCCAGCCGGAGCTGACGTCGCTCAGGTAGTGGACGCCGAGGTAGACCCGCGAGAGGCCGACGAGCGCCGTCAGCACGATCCCCGCCGCGACGAGCGCCGCGCCGCGCGCCATGCCGGTGCGCAGGCGCATCACGATCGTCACCGCAAGCCAGACGTAGAAGGTCGAGTAGGCCGCGTGGCCACTGGGAAAGGACGAGCCGCTGGTCTCGACCAGGCCGCCGGACGGCCGCGGCCGGTCGACCGCGGCCTTCAGCTCGTGGACGCCGAGGAAGACGATCGCGAGTCCCGCCACGAGCACGCCCAGCTCCGCCCAGCGGCGGCGGGCTGCCAGCGGCCCAGCGCAGAGGACGGCGAGCAGGAGGACGACGGTCGCCGAGCCGAGCGCCGTCACCGCCTTGACGACGTCGACCAGCCAACCGGTGCGCAGGCTCCCGGCGACGTCGACCGCCGTCATGTCGCCCGGCGTCGGACCGGGATCGGCGCCGACAATCACGGTGTAGGCGACGAGGACGAAGCTGGCGACAGCGAGGACCGCCATCAGCGAGGTGAACTCCAGCCCGAAGGTGCCGCCGGGCGTCACCCTCTCCCAGAGGAAGCGGAGCTGGGGCTGAAAGCGCCTCGCGAGCAGGACCAGCCAGCGCGCCGCGGCGTGGTGCTCCATCCAGCGCACAGCGGCGCGGCGGTTCTTCTCCTCCCGCAGACGGCGGACAAGGAAGACGGCGCCGGCGACGACGACGATCAGCGTCGCCAGCAGGAAGGCGCCGCGTCCCGCGTACTTGGCGGCGGTGTCGATGCTTCGCGAGAAGAAGTAGCCGATCAGGATGTGGGCGCTGGCCCAGAGCCCGGTGCCGAGGATGCTGTAGGGGACGAAGGCGCGGTAGCGCATCCCCGAGCTGCCGGCGATGAACGGCGCGAAGGCGCGGACGAGGCTGATGAAGCGGCCGATGAAGATCGTCTTGCCGCCGTGGCGGGAGAAGTAGTCCTCGACCCGCTCGAAGCGCTCGTGGCCGATGCCGAAACGGGGACCGTGGCGGAGCACGAAGTCGCGGCCGAGGCGGCGGCCGACGAAGAAGCTGGTGGTGTCGCCGAGCCAGGCCGAGAACCAGGCGATCGCGATCAGCAGGTAGACGTCTATCGCGCCCTGGCCGGCGACAGCGCCGCCGAGCAGCATCACGGTCTCGCCGGGGACGACGAGGCCGACGAAGGCGCCGGTCTCGGCGAAGGCGAAGACCCCGACCAGCAGGTAAGTCCAGGCGCCGAGCGTGTTGGAGACGTCCTCCAGCAGCTGCTGCAGGTCGTCGTGGGGGATGACGCGGCTGATCAGGTAGTAGCCGGCCGCGACGGCGGCGGCGATCGCGATCAGGACGAGACGTCGCCGGCGGCGGTCCTCTGGCAGGTGGAGGCTCATGGAGCGCTGCCAGCCTCGCAGACGATCGCGTCGTCGCGGTCGAGGCGCTCGGCCGCCGTGCGGGCGGCGGCGAGGTCCTCGAAGAGCCCGAAGGCGGTCGGGCCGGAGCCAGTGAGTAGCCCATGCTGCGCGCCGGCGGCGCGCAGGGCGTCGAGCGCGTCGCCGATCTCGGGACGCAGGGAGCGCGCCGCCGGCTCGAGGTCGTTGGCGAGCAGCTCGGCGAAGGAGAGCGGCGAGCCGCCGGCGCCCGCTGCCGCGCGGAGGCGGTCGGCGAGCTCGTCCAGCTCGGTGGCGTCGCGGCCGAGGCCGAGCCGGTCGGCCTCGGCGAAGACCTCGGCCGTACCGAGGCCGCCCCCGCCGGGCAGCAGCACGACCGCGTGCGGCGCCGACCGCGGCAGCCGCTCGATCCTCTCGCCCGCGCCGCGGACGAGCGCCAGCGCGGGTACGAGCTGGGAGGGGACGTCGGCGCCGAGCGCCGCGGCGATTCGCTCCAGCTCCTCGACCTCCCCGGCGGCCAGCCGCAGCACGGCGGCGGCGTCGGCGCTGCCGCCCCCAAGGCCCGCGGCCACCGGTATCCGCTTCTCGATCTCCACCCGCAGCGGCGGATGCCGCCAGCCGCTCGCCCGCAGCGCGGCCAGGGCGCGCGCCGCCAGGTTCTCCCCGGTGACCCCGGCGCAGAGAACCTCGTCGGCCTCTCCGGACGGCCGCTCGGAGACCTCGATCGGGTCAGCGAGCGCCAGCGGCTCGAACAGCGAGCAGAGCTCGTGCAGCCCATCGTCGCGCCGTGGCCCGAGGTAGAGGCAGAGGTTGAGCTTTGCGGGGGCGAGGATCTGCATCGGGCTGGCGCTCAGGCGGTCGGCTCCAGCTTCGCCGCCAGCGCCGCGAACTCCTCGGGCGCCAGCGTCTCGGCGCGGGCGTTCTGCGCCAGGCCAAGCTCGGCCAGCGCCTCCCGGGCGGCGGCGAGCGAGCCCGGGCGGACGTGCTCGAGCGAACGGGGCAGCGCCTTGCGGCGGTGGGCGAACGCGGCGCGCACGAGCTCGCGGGTCGCGGCATCGGCGCCGGGGCCGGTGCGCCGCAGGGCGAGGATCGCCGACTCGACCCGCGGCCTCGGCCGGAACACGGCCGGGTCGACCGTCCGCACCAGCCTCACCTCGCAAGCGAGCTGCGCCAGCACGCTGGGGCCGCCGTAGACGCGGCTGCCGGGCGCCGCGCGCAGGCGCTCGGCGATCTCGCGCTGCACCATCACGGTCCAGCGTCGCACCGAGGGCAGCTCCTCGATCGTGCGCAGGATCACCGGGGTCGCCACGGCGTAGGGCAGGTTCGAGACGATCGCCGTCGGCGCCGGCCGCAGGGCGGCCAGATCCAGGTCCATCGCGTCCGCCCAGTGCAGCTCGACGCCGGAGCGGGCGGCGAGCGGCGCCAGCGCCTCGGCGAGGCCCCGGTCGAGCTCGATCGCGTGGACGTGCGCGGCCGCCTCGGCGAGGCGCCCGGTCAGCACGCCCTCGCCCGCCCCGACCTCGAGCACGACGTCGTTTGGACCGAGCTCGGCGTCGCGGACGATCGCGTCGAGCAGGTTGGGGTCGGCGAGGAAGTTCTGCCCAAGTCTGACCACAGCCGCTACCAGCCGAACAGCGCCTTGGCGTTCGCCTCGACCGTCCGCTCCAGCTCGGCGTAGGAGGCGCCGCGAACCTCGGCGACGGCCTCGGCCGTCGAGACCACGTGAGCCGGCTCGTTGGGCTTGCCTCGCACGGGCTGGGGGGCGAGGTAGGGCGCATCGGTCTCGACCAGGAGCAGATCGTCGGGCAGCTTCGCGGCCGCCTCGCGCAGCTCGTCTGCCGCCGGGAAGGTGACGATGCCCGAGAAGGAGCAGGTCCAGCCCCGCTCGATCGCGTCCTCGACCCGCCACGGGGCGAGGAAGCAGTGCAGGATGACCGCAACGCCACCCGCCCGCGCGTCGAGCAGCTCGAAGATCTCGTCTGAGGCGGTGGTCTCCCCCTCCGGATCGCGGGCGTGGATGACGACCGGGAGATCGAGATCGCGGGCGATCTCGATCTGCGCCTCGAACGCCCGCCGCTGCTCCGCGGGGGGGGCCGTATCGCGGTAGTAGTCGATCCCGGTCTCGCCGATCGCACGCACCTTCTTGTGCCCGGCCAGCCGGGCGATCTCGGCGGCCAGCGCATCGTCGAAGGCGCCGGCATCGGTCGGGTGACAGCCGACAGTCGCGAACACGTCCTCGTGCCGCTCCGCCGCTGCGATCGCCTCGACGTTCGCATCGCCCCCCAGACCGACGTTGAGCATCCTGCGCACGCCCGCCTCCCGCGCCGCGGCGACCACGTCGGCCTCCGGCCGCTCGCAGAGGAAGAGGTGGGTATGGGAGTCGATCATCGTGGAATCCACCCTATCCACGCCTTCCCGAATAGCCTTCGCGCGGATGGCCGATTTCGCCGACTACTACCGTGAGATCTACGCCCGCGGCCTGGGCGGCGAGGTTCCCTCGATCCCGGTCCCGGTCGCCGACCTGGAGGCTCGCGCCGCGGAGGCGATGGAGCCGCGGGCCGCCAACTACGTCTTCGCCGGGGCGGGGGGCCACGCGACGATGGATGCGAACCGCGAGGCGTTCCGGAGGCGGCGGATCGTGCCGCGGATGCTGCGCGACGTCGGCGAACGCGATCTCTCCACCTCGCTGCTGGGAACCTCGATGCCGGCGCCGCTGCTACTGGCGCCGATTGGCGTGCAGAAGGTGGTTCACGAAGACGGCGAGCTGGCCACCGCCCGCGCCGCGGCGGCCCTCGGCCTGCCGATGATCGCGAGCACCGCGTCGGCGTTCACGCTGGAGGAGATCGCCGAGGCGGGGGGCGAGGGCCCGCGCTGGTTCCAGCTCTATTGGCCCGACGACCGGCGGCTCGTCGAGAGCTTCGTCGGACGCGCCGAGGCGGCCGGCTACGGCGCGATCGTCGTCACCGTCGACACGTTCATCCCCGGCTGGAAGCCCCGGGACCTGCAGCAGGCGTGGCTCCCCTTCCTCGAAGGAATGGGCAACGCCAACTTCTTCCGGGACCCCGTCTTCCGCGCCGGCCTCGAGAAGACCCCGGAAGAGGATGTCGGCGCCGCCACCGGCCACTACCTCGGCGTCTACGTCAATCCTTCTCTCACATGGGACGACCTCGACTGGCTGCGGGAGCTGACCTCGCTGCCGATCGTCGTCAAGGGGATCCAGCACCCCGACGACGCGCGCGAGGCGGCGCGGCGCGGCCTCGACGGCATCGTCGTCTCCAACCACGGCGGTCGCCAGGTCGACGGCGCGATCGGTTCGCTCGATGCGCTTCCCGCCATCGCCGCAGCCGCGGGTGACGATCTCGCCGTGCTCTTCGACAGCGGCATTCGCGGTGGCGCCGACATGATCAAGGCCCTCGCCCTGGGCGCCGATGCCGTCCTCCTCGGCCGCCCCTACATCTGGGGGCTGGCGCTGGAGGGGCAGACCGGCGTCGAAACGGTCCTGAAGATGATCCTCGCCGAGTTCGATCTGACGATGGCCCTGTGTGGCTATACGAGCCCAGACCAGCTCGGCCCGGACGCGCTGGCAGCCGACCCCTAGGCCGGCGCCTCGATCTTCGGGAAGAGCGGCGGCACCCTCTCGACCCGTTGGCCTCCCGCCCGCGAGCCGAGCTCGGCCAGCGCCCGGCCCTCTTCACCCAGCGCCGCGAGCAGCCGCTCGCCGGTCGCCGGCAGGAAGGGGACGAGCAACAGCGTCGTCACCCGCAGGCCCTCGACGAGGTTGTAGAGGACTTCGTCGAGGCGCTCCGGGTCGGCCTCGTCCTTGGCCAGGTCCCAGGGCCTGGTCTCCTCGACGTAGCGGTTGAGGCGCCGCACCCGCTTCCACGCCTCCTCCAGCGCCTGCGAGAGCTCGGCGCGGTCGAGCAGCTCGCTGAAGCCGGCAACGACGCCTTCGAAATCCTCCTCGAGGGTCGCGTCGACCGCGGCGGTCGGGACGACGCCGGCCCGGTAGCGGTCGACCATCGCCAGGACCCGGCTCGCGAGGTTGCCGTAGTCTTTGGCGAGCTCGGTCTCGTAGCGGGACTCGAAGCCGGCGGTGGATATCGAGCCGTCGCCGCCGAAGCTGACCTCGCGGAAGCAGTAGAAGCGCAGCGCGTCGGCGCCGAAGCGCTCGATCACGACGAAGGGATCGAGGACGTTGCCGAGCGACTTCGACATCTTCTTCTCGCCCATCAGCAGGTAGCCGTGGATCGCCATCCGCCGCGGCGGCTCGAGGTCCGCGGCCCAGAGCAGCGCCGGCCAGATCACCGCGTGGAACTTGAGGATGTCCTTGGCCATCACGTGCAGGCTGGCCGGCCAGAAGCGCTCGGTCAGGTCCTCGCCCTCGCGGGCGAAGGTCAGCGCCGTGACGTAGTTGAGCAGGGCGTCGAACCAGACGTACATGCGCTGGCCCGGGTCCCAGGGCAGCTCCATCCCCCACTTCAGCTTCGGGCGCGAGAGCGAGACGTCCTCCAGCCCCCCCTTGACGAAGGCGACCGCCTCGTTGCGGCGGAAGGCGGGGACGACGAAGTCGGGACGTTCCTCGTAGAGCCCTTCCAGCCGCTCCTGGAAGGCGGAGAGGCGGAAGAACCAGTTCTCCTCGCGTTCGCGATCTAGCGGGATCTCGTGGATCGGGCAGGTCTGCCCGGGACCGAGCTCGCGCTCGGTCTTGAAGTCGGCGCAGCGGGGGCAGTACCAGCCTTCGTAGACGCCCTTCTCGACCCAGCCGTTGTCGTAGACGCGCTGCATGATCTCGGCGACCACCGCTTCGTGGCGCGGGTCGGAGGTGCGGATGAAGAAATCGTTGGTCGCGTCGATGATCGGCATCAGCTCGCGGAACTTCTCGGCGTTGCGGTCGGCCAGCTCCTGCGGAGTGATCCCCTCGCGCTCGGCCGCCGTCTCGATCGGCTCGCCGTGCTCGTCGGTGCCGGTCAGGAAGAAGACGTCCGCGCCGCGCTGGCGCAT
>Ga0193699_10000969_pt1 | contig 11595 bp, 18 predicted proteins | sample L3c2metaG_FD_160095 | JGI IMG/M metagenome (GOLD analysis project Ga0193699, IMG submission 160095) | Soil microbial communities from a riparian zone of the East river system, Colorado, United States - L3c2 | ecosystem: Environmental > Terrestrial > Soil > Riparian zone | place: USA: East... | reverse complement strand
AGACTTGCCAAATCCTAGGGACACGCACCTAGACCTGGTGGTTCTAGTTTGTACCTGGCACCAGACTTCGAACCTCACCCTAGACGACAAATATAACCCTAGATGACAAATGCAGCACTAGATACTCGTACTTGCACCAGACAACAAACGTGGTGCTAGGTTGTCTACTATCACTACTAGGGCGTGACACCGGCCACCCCCTGGGCCTTTCACTGGCATTACACAATTTGAGGTCGCAATTTTTTTTCCGAATTTATATTCCCTGCATATGTAACTACTGACAAAAAGACGGCCGGAAAGCCAGAGGCCGCCATTTATCCTTCGAATTTTGTCACCAATTCTCCGAGGTTGCTACTGCCGCACGGAATACGCCGCGTAGTCGCTGCTTGCATGCGTCGTCGTCACCTGCAAGTGAGGGCAAGAGCCAGTACGGCGTGCGCGCACAACGCCACAACGGCCGAACGGACGCCGATTGCCAATCGACGAGCGCCACCTAGGATGGTGGTATGATTGAGTTACCCTATTTGAGAAGGGACAAACCTGGGGGGAAAAGAACGCACGATGCATGTAGGATCATTGGATGCGACGATGATATTCTTCAGTCCGAGCTCGTGCAAATCTAGCGCGTACCGAGCCAGCTCTGGATCTGTGTTGTCAAGGCCTTCGCAGCGTCTTACGAGCTCGATAAGCAGCGTGACGGCACGCTCGACGATATCCCGCGTCTCTGCAAGCAGGGCCTGGTACTCAGCTCCCGCTGGGGCACCTTGAGGGAAAAGCGCGCGGGTCGCAGCACGCTCACGCTCGGCGCAAGCGAGGAAGTATGCACGCGCTGTTGCGAAAGGGCCGCGGTCGATCGAGAGCGCGGTGCGGCCTTCGATGTAGAAGCACGGGTGCATGAGTAGGCCGAGCGGCGGAAGAGCCTGAGAGGGGGATACTGGCGAAGGCGTGGATGGCGGGTCGCATGGTTGAGGAAGGACAATGGAGCCTATGGCCGGGAAGTTAAGGTGAGATAACTCGACCATGAACTGCGCGTTCTGGATACTTGTACTCGTTGCTCTTGAAGACGGATGCAAGCATGGCAACATGCTACAAACAAGTCAGAGACAAAGGGCATACCGGGTCGAAGTTCGAAGCAACTCCCACCTCGGTGTCGCGCAGGAGGATCTTGGACTTGCGATTGTCCTTTTTGATCGAGCCTAGCCACCGCAAACTCAGCGTCCCTCCCATAATGAAGAGAGGGGTAAAGGTACTCTCACTTACCGTGTGAGGTATAGGTCCCGCGGTGGAACTGACATATTCCATGTTCATCAGCGACATCCGTCTTGGGCATAAATGCCCTGTAAAAACGTACCTCTAGATACAGCTCGCCATGCCTTGGTTCACCACCGAGATCAGTCCAACAACATTCACCAAGCAGGCAAAAATGTCAACACGCACCAATTTGGCAGCTTGCGCCCCGAGGTCATCTTGACGTGATCGTAAAATTCGTCAACCGAGCGACCCATGTGTACAACTGGAAGCTCCCGCGACGTGTTGGCGACACCCCGGAGGCGGCGGAGCTATCCATGCCAACGTCGTCGGTCACTATCGTTTAGAACACCATAGCCAATATTGTCTTACACTTTTGAGCATCTTCGCGAGTGGACCGCCGCCGCCATCTCCGTTGCCAAAAACGAGAAGCGACGTCAAGCTTGACTCGAGATTCTGCCCACACGGTGATCAACGATTGCCATCAATGTCAAAAATAGAGGGATAGAAGTTACCTTGTGGTTCGTGAGCGCTTTACTGATGTCATCCGCGGTCGCTTGAGCATTGTGCGTATCTGATGGATGTTCAAGCAAATCAACTAAGCCTTGCCCAGGGGACAGATCGTAGGGTCATACCGACGGGCGTCATGTGGCACAAAACCTGAGTGCCATCAATCCCGACCCAGTTAAACGTCGAGTGCGGGAACGCGTTGACGTTGTTCCTGTATAAGTGCATCAGCTCAGCTATAATACGTCCGTTTAGATAAAGTCACGTGCAACCCACCAACTGAGTTTCTGAGTGAAGATGCCCGCTCCGCGGATGATCTGCGGGAGTGCGCCAGTAAGGCCAAAGCTATCCGGGAGCCATGCGACATGGTTCCTCAAGCCGAAGCGCGACTCAAAGTAGCGCTGGCCAAAGATGAGCTGTCGTGCTAGGCCCTCGCCGGATGGCATGTTCGCGTCGTTTTCAACCCACGACCCACCAATTGTATAGAACTTGCCCTCTAGCACCTTCTGACGCACGCGCTCGAAGAGCAGGGGATATAGTTGTTCAAGCCATTTGAACTGTTGGGCGGACGAGCTCGCAAAGCGATGTTCTGGGTATCGGTCCATGAGGTCGACCTGCGTCGACCATGAACGGGCGACTTTCTGTTGCGTGACATGGTACGGCCAGAGCCTTGGCCTTCATTAGTCAAGTTCATCTGCGGGCAATCCATTTGACATACCAAGCCGTATCGATATGACAATGGCCAATACCCCAGACCCGTGCTTCTTTTGGTTCGTCTTCGTATATGCCTACGCCGCGCTCCTCCCACTTGTCGCCGAACACTTCATCAGCAAGCCGGCACGCTGCGGGAACGCTCTCGAAATCCTTCTTGTAAAACGTGTTCATGGTCGCATTTGCGATGGTGAGTGCCTTCTTTTGGAGGGTCGAGTTGCCCGAGAGGGTCGAGATGAGCTCGCGAAACGTGGTGAAGTCCAAAAGAAGACCCCAAGCTGTCATATTGGGTACAACAAGGTTGGCCGAAGAAAGTTTGAAGTACCTGTTGGGCTACAGACCGGTGAGCGCTTCTGCATGCCATAAAAGTGGGAGAACTGTGAACATCAGGCGGCTGAATACTGTCACCATTCTATAAAACACCGGACATTCCATTGCAAGTGGCTTCAGAAACGAAGGAGTGTGTTCCAAGACTGCGTGCATCGGGAGACGGGAGACGGGAGGAATGATGTATTCAACACACCTGTCACCACTGAAATCACCAATAACACCTACATAGGCGTGGTTAAGCTAGTATCTCGCTGGAAGGATGGGAAGGATGGAGTAAACTCCGGAGTATAGAACGGTGGTGCAAAGAGGGTGCAACGGTGGTGATGTCCACGATGTCCAGCGCCATGGGCACGAAGAAGGGCATGTGTCAGTCATATGCGATGTATGAGTAAAAGTAACTCACTGAATGTCCATGGACCCACGGGCACAGGGAGGGGGTAGCGGGGTACAACAACGGTTCCAACCAAGACAGACCGACGACGAGTCGAGCCTGCTTGAGTTGGAGGTTGTGGAGAATCAGTGGGGCGCAACGATAGATAGCGCAATGATGGTGAAGTAGTTGGTGCTTGCATTCCACGGGGCCATGGGCACGAAGAGGGGTAGCTAGATAAGAAACGGAAGAGGCAGGCGAAAGCAGGCGTGGGAGGGGGAAAGATAGTGAATTGGACGGGTACTAGTGTCTTGTCCTGTTGGGCCTGCGGTCGATGAAGAAGCCCAAGGATCAGAATCGCACTTTGTTGGACGCTTTGACCCGGCTGGAATGGGGAGATGCTATCGCTGGCGGTGGTTCTGCTTGTTCACGTTTTCAATGTCATCTGAAGAATGATGGTTTAGTTTTGTCTAGTCACACCGGAAAATATATAATCGATTCATTCATGTCCAAGAAACGACCATTACAGCAAAGTCAAGAAGGTGATATATCGTATCACTGGGATGATCAGACACTCCCGAAGGACCCGAACTGCGGCGCTGGCATTTATATATTTCCCGGGCCCAGTCTTAGACACGAAGGACAATAATGTTTCAGAATACGTATGTTTGAATTTACTGAGGAGCTCACCAGTCTATTTGAATGCGAGTTCGAGGGCGGATTGTCTCACTACTCTCGCCCCCGGGAAAGTGATCTTCATGATTCATGATTTGCTCAGATCTTCCCATAGTTTCCGCAGCGTGCGCGTAAATTGACATCCAGTGGTAGTCTTCCAACTTGCTGATAGGCTCCATAAACTCGCGTGCAGCTTGTCCCCATGGAACCTCTGAAAACGCAAGGTCACGGCGGCGAACGTTCCGGCTTCGCTTTCTCCCGCTGCGAGACACGTCGTCCTGCTCAAGTGCATTTTCCCCCGTCTTGAAAAGCATGAGCCCGCGTTCGACCTAGAAAGTCATTTGAGTGTGTAGTCACTGCTAGTCAAAGATTCGAATTCATACTGCTGCCACCGCAAGGGCAAGTCCTCCGATCTGAAGGCCGTGCTTTGAATCCATGGTAAGTTTCTGAAGGTGCACTGCATATACTCTTGAAATCGTTTTGGAGCAAAATGGTCCGCGGTTAAACTACACAATCGGCGTGCGCTTTGGTATCACATTGCTCGGGGTGAACAAATATACTGACCTCGTTATCTGGATTCTTGTATACAAAACGCATGTCATAAAGGGCATCCGAAATGTTTTTCTTGCATCCTTCCATGTCATGCGGATACTCGCCACTTTCGTGCAACATGCTGAGGGCAGCCTGGTGGCCAGCCTTTCCAATATCACTCCGCCAATTATTGAGGGAGTTTCCGCACTTGAAACGTATTTACCGTGACATGCACCGCTAAGTCCAAGGATGATAGACGTACCACATTCAAAGCGCGTTTTCTGCCGTTTACATCAAGCGTGCTGCCTGGGAATACGCTTTCCCAGAGCGTGTCGATTTCTGTGTCGAGTTTGCCATTCGTGCCGAATGGGTCTTCCTGAGCCCCGGCCCAGCTGAGCAGCATGGCATTAAGGAGTTTCCAATTCTCAGAATTCTTGCCACCAGGAGGATACGGTAGGTCCGACGTGGTGAACTTTTGCTTGCGACCGTTCTTGTCCCGGACCTCCCGGTTGGCCGTGGCATCGCTGCTCTTAGTAGATGCAACATCGGTGAGTTTGATCCCCATCTTTGAAGTCATCAGTTAGCCATTGTGTACAAGCCAGATTACTAGTAACTGTACGCAACCCGTCCTGTCCTTTGTGCAACCGGAGGACCACCCCACTGGCTTATTGCAGCTGTGGTGGGTTGATAACCCGAGCCCCGGGCTGAGCCAGAGCCAGAGCCCGAACCAGAGCCCGAACCAGAGCCCAAGCCGGAGCCAGAGCCAGAGCCAGAGCCAGAGCCAGAGCCAGAGCCACCGCCAACGCCAGTGTACGCTCGAACTTGATGGCCTAAGCTCTGGCCGGTGCTCGCGTTCACATTCCCAACTACTTCTTCGGGCATATGAGGGGTTTCGCCGTCTTCACCATGATCTTCTATGTCCGTCACGGTATCACCAGGATGATTTGCGGTCAAACGCCCCTTTTCTTTCCAAGAGCGTTTTGGGGCTTGAATAGGTACCCGATGTAACGTCAGCAATGTCATTGTTCCAACACAAATTCGGTTGACTTACCCCTGTTTATGCTCGCTCTCCAATTGTGAAGGAGCCCTTCGTGAAAGGCATGGCTCCGTTTGAGGCGTTTGGGATCGGGTGCTGCACTACCAGTGGCACTGAGCAAAAGCGAGTGTCATCTTTCACAGCCGTACGTGAGTCTGATTTAAGAGAGATACGCACAGAGGCTGGGGTGATGTCCTGCCACTGACAGTGCGTTTCAGGTTCGAGTCCTGGGCCCGGCCCAGCACCAGAGACTCAGACTCGAGGCCACTGGCACGTGCACCATTGGTACCTTGGCTACCTTGGCTACGGCGTGCCAGTGCAGCATTTACCTCCGCTCTAAAATCACCTCTCTTCCGCTTTGCCGTTTTCTATGGACGATGATTAGTACCTGTGGCCATACTGAGACCTGAGCATCCGAGTCATACCTCCCGGTGTGCCTTCCTCATCTTCGACTTTCCCTTTTTCTGTGGACGATGATCAGTTCCTGTGGCCACGCTGAGATCTGAGCCGTGGCGTCATACCTGTGCCTTAGTCCTTACGGTGCTGGCTCGTATTGTGCTGGTGGACTCGAAGCCCGTCTGCAAATCTTCTTCTCCTTCACTATCGCTACTGGAGAGATCCTCATCAAATTTGAAATCTTGGTCACTGGCACTGCCAGTGTTCGTCGATCCCGGCGGAGTGATTTCACCTTCCGAGTCCGAGTCGTCCAAAGCCGAATCCTCTATTTCAAGTTCGTCCTCTACATCTGAATCATGCCTGTCATCCAGTCAACGACGGTGGATATGATGTCAGGGCTCGCCAGTACTCACTCTAAAGCCGTGATTTTCTCGCTGGCGGCCACGGGATACTTTGAGGAATTGCGAAGGTCGGGCCTATTTGCGTAGGCTCGTATCACCTCCTCATCTCTCTCCGTGGATTCCTGGATGTCTACGACACGTTTTATTACCGCTTGATGCTTAGCGATGGCGTCCTCTTTTGCTGCAACGGCCATCGCCTGGGTACGTGCTTCATCCTCCTCGATCTGCGCTCTCGACCGTCTCTGTGGTTTACCGGCTGTTAAGAGACTGCCGGGATTCTTAGTCGCATTTGATTTGCGTGTACCGACTACCATCTAATGAGAAGGGGAGTGGACTCAGAGGACGTAGGGGGATGATTCGGACTCAGAGGTCGGAACTATTGAAGTAGAGGTGGGGGGGTTGCCAGTGCCTGCTCCCCGAAATATATTTTCTGAATTGAGACTAAGCACCGCTGTATTCGGCTGACAACCCATCTGTCAATTCAACAAATTGAATACAACACGAAATCCGTGTTCTTTGGTGCTTCATCAAGTGCCAACGTGAATGTATTGGTATTCAAGTTGTATTGTATGCCAGATATTCCTGTTACCGACTAAAAGGCTAATTCATTCGCATTGTGATCTATATATTTGTTTACATAATACGCCCCGAAAGCATGTAGAGAATATGAGTAATGGAAATCCAACGGCAATGGTTGATTGTCAGCGTAAACGGGAATTAGGTGAGCGGCGCGCAACAAGCAATCTAAATGTAGGACAGATTTGTCTCGTCTGCCACGTGTGGAACTAGGGCGCACAATCCACATCCCAGTTGAGTCGTCGTACCGTACCCTATCAAACCACTCAACAAGTGCACAAGAGAATTGCACATCATTGTACTGAAATGAGAACAATAACTTGATCCTTACTACGGCCATCCCGCTCATTCCGGGTTTCTTGTCATCCTCCACAACAAACGCACAATCGCGCCGTTCCCCAGCTCCTCTCCATGAAGGCGTTGAACGGATGCGTTCACGTCGCATGCCATGGGTGTTGCTTGGATCACTTGGGGAGAGGAATGTTGCCACCGCTGAGTGGAATACTGAAATGTCGCTATCAAAGTGGCCTATATTGTCCGGCGGATCGATGCCGAGCTGATTGACAATACATTCCAATGTCATGGCAAGCAGATCCGGTTCCTCAATTTTCTCTGACAGTCCATGTATATCACGAGGATATCTGCGTGCTTCATGGTGTCAATTAGAGATTTCTGAATCAGAGTGAATTACTAGAAAGATCAAAGTGAACGACGTACCACGAGTCTGGGCCAAGACCACATTCCCGAGGACGTCCTCTTCCTCTGCGGGCCATGCATCCTCCTCCTCATAGCGACTAGAACGTTTTGACTTGAGTACATGTGTGGTCATATCTTTTCCTGATTTGTGGCCACCTGGTAACATCCCGCGCGCAACAAAATCGTTCCGCATGGCGACAAGTTTATCCGATCTCTGAATTGTATTAAGCATTTGTCCCAATGCATTGTGTCTGTTCGATCGGCGCCAGGGTTTCTTGACAGCGGTAATATGGCGGGACTCCGTGATCGAAGAACACAGTCCACCTGGGGCACCAAAATCTTCGATCAGGCGGCGATAATGAAATATTGCATGCTGGCGAGGGAGTGAGAATCCGGTTGGTCGGACTCCATAAAATCGAAACACCTCGCGAAGCTCCCGGAACTTGTTCAGTGCTGCATCAAAAGCATCCAAAGCATCGTTGGAAATGTCCTGGCGACGAGCAATGTAGCACGCATCCAAGAATGCCGAAATGCACCCCATCATATCCTCTGGAACATATCCTCGGATAGCAGGAATATAAACCTTCATCAAAGCCTTGGAGTCGTCCCCTGTCCATTGCTTGAAACGGCGACCATGCGGAAATCGGCGCAAGCCTGGGAAAGTAGGTACGGCAGCAATCCTATAGGTGTGTTAAATATAGTAATGCCCACGGGTTTGTGTATGACATACCGCCGGTCTATATCATCAAGGATAATTTTGGCTTGAGTCTCGCCGTGCACCAAAATTAGATATCTGCAAACCCAGTCCACAAGGTGGTCCTTGAATATACCTTTAATGACCTGGTGTAAGAGATCTGGGGATATCATCTCAAAGATATCGGCGCGTGGAAAGTCCGATGTGAATGGCTGCAATTGACGTATCATGATAATTAATGGAGTTAATGTCATAATTCGAGAATAGAAAACTCCAAATCAAAGTAGTAACGCACAATAACATCATTATGGATCCCATAATCAGTCCTTAACGTTTTAGAATCAAGAAGGTTGATGAGAGATTCCGTATAGCGTTTTGTGCGATAAGTTGCATGATGATGATGATCTACATCACGGTCAAGATTGCGTGACGGTGCTGTACATCTGATAGTTCTGGTTAGCGTCTTCCATTATAGAGATTATTAGTACTATCAGTATTCACCTGGGGCACCATTCCCGAACAATACCGGTGAGCATGGCTTGTTCTGGGTAATCCGCGACGAATGCAATGAGATCATAGACCACGCGCCTAAAATGTCCGTCCGGACACCTGCGGACAACTGGATTTTCCATCCCTGCGTGTAGTGGTCGTAGGACTGCCGCAATCGATGCGTGATACAGCTGACGGCTGAACGCTCGAAATTCCTCGGTTTCATCGTAACGGCGGTCACCTAAATAACGCATATCATTTGCCTGAAGCACAGTTGCAGAACCATATACTAGAATCACGTACTCGTTGGGATAGCAAGGAAGGCGATCGGAATAACTGCATTCCGATGAGCTCGCCGGACCGTATTGTGGGGATTACCTATAGATAGATACAGTGGGTGATATTCGACATGTCCAGTAGCCACTGATACTGTTGTCTTGTCGCTTCCAAGAATAATTGGGCAGTACATCGCGCCTTCGGAATTTGGGACTGATGCATATATATCGTCCTAAACAATATGTAGAAGCGTCATTAACTAGTGCCCCAGGAGATCACGAGAGTCCTGCTTACAGAGTGTCGCCAAGCAATATTCCCAGACATGACATCGCTCCAGCGTCGCTTTTTGTGCTCATCAAGATCAATATAAGGGCGGAGATCAAACTGCCCATCGAAATCCGGGTTGGCTACCATGTTGGATACAACAATTTCGGGGTTGCGATACCAAATCTCATAGTCGGTGCGTGCCCAAGGCGGTGCATTATTATCTTTGTCGAACGTAGCCACCATACATTGCCAAGGGACGTCACCAAGGGTAGATGAGTCAATCAGCGCGTGTAGCTCCCGATGATCCTTCATCGGGCCACTGGCAGGGGCATCCGAGTCGAACTCAGACAAAGACTGTGCCCATAGGTCGAGGAGGGCATCGACCTTTGGTGCCGAAAGTTCTGCGTCACGGAAGAGAAAGTCAGCGACCTCGAATTGTACCCTGTTATCGAAGGGGGCCCAGTCTCCTTGTTGTGTCTCTCGACGGGGTGGAGGCATGGTACCGGGTGGCAGGAAGTTACCATCCGAGTCACATGGAAGTGCTAAATAAGATGTACGTGTACGATTTGGTTGACTGCACATTCGGAGGAAATCGATGGGACTCGGACACTCACCGGTCAAATGAGGATGCTGTATCCTCTCGCCACGGACTGCGCTCTCCGATTCGCCGCCGTCGCTGGGGGCTGCGTTGTTGTCCAACGGTACGGTGTCCCACTGGCAACTGTCTACTGATTCTCCATCCTGCTCGGCGGCGTGGTGTCCTTGATCATGTTCTCTATTAAATGAGAGGCTGTTGAAGTTAGTGTGGACGGCGCGTATGTGATATGTTCGCCCATGTTGGCTCTTGAATACTGCCGGGCAATTAGGGTGAGGACAGGGAAGCCTGAGTCTGTGCATGATTCACACTGAGACAACTTGAAGGCCATCTCTTAAATCTATGAAGTCGTTACTGTTACAATGTGTGCAGACACTAGCGGTGGACAACTGAATATTTAGAATGTAAGTCACGGTACACATGTGGTTACATACTCCTACTGAGTTATCACGCTATATCACGCTTTGTCGCAAGGTTTGCACCTGCCACCCGCGGCCGGCGACAGCGTGTCGACAACAGTTAGTTCAGTTATAAATTTTCCAATAGAAATGCTATTTTTTCTTTCTCGTATCAATTCATGATCAAGGGGTTACGGCACGTTGTGAGACAACAAATGAGAGTCGCCGAGCCTGCCAGTGTCCGCTCAGCCCGAGTCCCCTGCGAACATGGCTTTATCTTACCGCACTTCGCTCACTCACTGTCTCCTGGCGTGGATCACACCTGCGCTCGACACCACCGTTTTTTCGCGTTACACAAGCATGACTCAGACTCGGGACCGGTGATGAGAGCAGTCCGAGTGTTGCGTTAGTTGCGTATAGTGAACTGAAAATAGTCTTATTCAAGTAGTATAAATTGAAAAAAGAACAAGTGTGCAGTGATTCGAGGACCTAGGACCCCGCGCAAGAAACAGTGCACCGAATGCACTCTCCCACAGTCCCACTCTACTTACTCCACGGGCGTCCGATTCTGACACTTTGATGCGCACATGAGGTACCGATTTCTAGCCAAGTGGTCTTCTTCTATGGATCCTCAGGCCTCATGACGTTACGGCGCATGCAATATTACTCAAACGTTTGCGTGGTGCCCCTCTATTGCGGTCATGATTTTCCGCCAGGTATGACCATGTGACTGCCAAATTGGACGGAAATGGAAACGGAAAGGTTGATATGCCGATGTCGATCAGATCAAGATAAGATAAGGTAAGGTACCCCTCCTTGCGCGTACCTCCTTGCTCTTTATTTACCTCAACGAACTACACGTACAGCGGTACACCCTTGAGCATGCCTCGATTACACCACCGCCGCTAATCGAAGCCGACAACTGGTACTTATTACTCACAGACCTCGGCAGCCGCTCCACACTGGCTGTGACTGGCACCCTTGAAAAGGGCCTTGATTCACGCTCACTAGAGCGCTCCGTGAGGTATGTCTATTCATTCCGATTTGTCAATTCGACTCTATTGCCAGAGTATACCTCGCTTAGTATAAAGTTCTTCCCTTATTTCGTTCAATCATCGCTAACGCACGACACACTGGCAATCATGGTTGCATGGTTTCAAGGGCCCTTGGAACTCCATAATCCCCATTCTATCGATCCATCTGCGTTCCTCGTCGAATTTGACGCAAACATTCCAGTGGGTCGTGCCGGCGGCGCGATGCCGGCTAAGCTACGGCTCGATAACGTTCACCGTCTTCCCTTTCCGTATCGCGCTATTATCCACGTAGTGGCCGCTGTCTCTGTGAGTGGACTTGTTGTTATCATGCGCTTCATCTTCTAATGGGCCCAAGGAAGACGGGT
>Ga0193699_10000968_pt1 | contig 11605 bp, 7 predicted proteins | sample L3c2metaG_FD_160095 | JGI IMG/M metagenome (GOLD analysis project Ga0193699, IMG submission 160095) | Soil microbial communities from a riparian zone of the East river system, Colorado, United States - L3c2 | ecosystem: Environmental > Terrestrial > Soil > Riparian zone | place: USA: East River... | reverse complement strand
GTAAACCGATACGGCGAGTGCCTTCTTCGCCTGCTCCTGTCCGATCACGTACTGGTCGAGAACATCCTTAATCTCTTGCGGCGCCGGGACTTGGGTTATCGCCTCGGCTACCTCGCGCTCCTCGTCTTCCGCCAGGATCTCGTTGCAAAGAGCGATGCACTCGTTGCAGATGTACACGGACGGGCCGGAAATGAACTTCCGGACTGAATCCTTCGATTTTCCGCAGAACGAGCAGCGAAGATGTTTCTCTTGGGACATAGACTCGACGGGGAACGGGGTGATGCCGGCTTAAACCCGGGCACCGAGGCCTGCTTAAAGATACCTAACAGCCGTGACGAAAACGGTCAAGCAATCAATCCGAGACCATGACTTGTGAACAAATTCACAAGTAACGGCGGGCCGGAAATCACGCCTTTTTCTTGAGAGCTTCCTCCATCTCTCCGCGGTACGAGATCACGTTGTCGATCATGCCGTATTCCTTGGCTTCTTCCGCCGACATGAAGCGGTCGCGGTCCGTGTCGCGCTCGATCCGCTCTACGGGCTGCCCAGTGTGCTTGGCCATGAGCTTGTTCATCTCCGACCTCAGGTGCAGGATCTCCTTTGCCTGGATCTCGATGTCCGAAGCAGTGCCACCGCCGCCACCCTGAGAAGGCTGGTGGATCATGATGCGCGAGTGGGGAAGCGCCGATCGCTTGCCGGGGCGGCCCGCCGCGAGCAGGAACGCACCCATGCTCGCCGCCAGCCCCATGCAGTTGGTGTTCACGGGGGACTTGAGGAACTGCATCGTATCGTAGATCGCCAGACCGGCTGAGACGCTGCCGCCCGGTGAATTGATGTAGATGTGGATGTCGCGCTCCGGATTGTCCGACTCCAGGAAGAGCAGCTGCGCGATGATTATGTTGGCCACGTCATCGTTGATCGGCGTGCCGAGGAAAATGATCCGGTCCATGAGGAGCCGGGAGAAAACATCGTAGGTACGCTCGCCACGGCTTGAGCGCTCGATGACGTACGGCGTGTAGATCGTCGGCATTTGTTCTTCTTCTTCCCGTTTAGGCATTAGTCAGTACATCGTTTCGGTCCAGCAGCCACTTGAACACCTTGTCCTCGGTGATGCTGCGCTCCATCTCCTTCAACCGCCCGCTCTTCTCGAGCTGGGCGTACACCTGTCCCGGATTCGCTCCCCGTTTTTCAGCTTGCTCGGCGATGCGATCATCCAGGTCCTTCTCTGAAGCGGTCAGGCCCTCCTTCTCTGCGATCGTCTCGATCACGAGGTCGCGCCTTATCTGGCGCTCCGCCATTTGCCGGAACTCGCCCGCGAACTGCTCCCGCTGGTCTGCGGGAACCTGGTAAGCCTCTGCATAGTTCTCGACGAATTGCTGCACCCAGCTCTTCGGAACGTCGAATGCGTTGGCCGAGATGATCTGATCGATCAGCTGCTGCCTGACACCCGCTTCGATCTCGTGCTCGGCATGTCGCTCGAGGTCAGCGCGCACCGCGGTCTTGAGGGCATCGAGCGACTCGAAATCCCCGACCTCGCGCGCGAACGCATCATCCATTGGGGGAACCGCTTTCCGCTTCACCTCATTCAAGGTGGCGCGAACGGTTTTGGTCTGACCCCGTTGGGCTTCATCCGGAAAATCCTCCGGCCACTTTACTCCGCGCTCTACCGTTCCACCCGGGGTGAGCTCCATGATCAGCTCTTCGATTCCCGCTATCGCCTGGCCAGCTCCCAAAACGAGCGGATACGCCTTCCCCTCGCCCGGATCACCGCCGCCTGTTCCAGTCGCGATCTGGACATTCACCATGTCGCCCGGCTTGGGTTTTTCGTCGACGGGGGACCAGGTGGCCTTCTCATCCCGGATTTGTTCGAGCTGCTGATTGAGCTGGTCGTCCGTGACCGATAGCGCCGGCCTCTGGATCTTGAAGCCGTGGGTCCTTGCCAGCTCCACGGTGGGCCTGACCTCCAGATGCAGCTCAAATGTGAGGGGCTGTCCCTCCTCGAACTTGAGATCGTGGACGTGGGGCTGTGCGGCGACCTTGATGCTCTCCTTCTCCACGAACTCCTGGTATGCCTCACGAACCAGGGACTCCAGCGCTTCCTGCCTGATGGCTTCCCCGAATTTCTTGCGGACTACTGTGGCGGGCGCTTTCCCCGGCCTGAAGCCGGGAAGGCGCACCGTCGAGGCATACCGCCGGGCAGCTTTCTCCTCCGCGTCTTTCACCACTTCCACCGGAACCGAGACCTGGATGTGACGCTCGACTCCTTCGGAAGCGCGGGAGGTAAACTCGATTTTCATGTCCGCAATATAACAGAGCGTGAAAGCCGCGGTTCGGCATGGCTGAGCGATGGCTGGAATCCTGCCAATGTCTGAAAGTTGATGTCCATTGATCCCATTGAAGCAACCTCCCTTCTCGCGGGCTCCGTTGCAAAAGTCCGCGTCGGTATGGGCGTGCTGTCCGCGGATGACCGGTGGCTTGACGCCAACCAGCGCCTATGCGAGCTGCTCGGCTATTCTCGCGACGAGCTCCTCACCATGGCGCGTGTCGACACCACGCATCAGAGCGATGTGGACGCAGAGTCGGTGGAGCTCGAGCGGGTGAAAAGAGGAGAAACAGGATCGACCCAGCTCGAGGAGCGGTATCGGCTCAAAGGGGGTGGATCGCTCTGGGTGAGCGTGACCGCGGCGCGAACCCGTCCGGACAATCCGGGGGCGAGTGATGTGCTCCTCGTCGTGCAGGATCTCACCAGGAGACGCGAATCGCAACGAGGTCTCAGCGTTCAACACCTCGTGAGTCAGATAATCGCTGACGCGAAAACCCCTGGCGAAACACTGCAAACGGTTCTCGCGGAGGTGGGACAAACGCTGCGCTGGAGTTACGCCACCTATTGGGCCCTCGATCATGCCTCGAACGTTCTCCGCCCGGTTCGCACCTGGACGGTGGCGGATCGGTCCTTTCGGGAATTCGATCGAAAGACCAAAGCAATTGTCTTCGGCCGTGGCGAGGGATTTCCCGGCCGAGTACTCGAGACAGGGCGTCCAAACTGGGAGACCGATCTCGCGGTTCCCGCGATCTATCCGAGATCGGGCGAAGCCAGCGCCGAAGGATTGCACTCCGCTTTTGGGATACCTGTGCGGACCGCAGACCGGTTCTTCGGGGTCCTGGAATTCTTTGCAGAAGATGTCCTTCCGCCGGATCAGGCCCTGCTCAACGCGGCACAGGGCGTAGGTTACCAGCTCGGCGAATTCCTGGAACGCGCTCGCGCCAACGAAGCAGAGCACGAAAGCGAGGTTCGAAAAGCTTCGATTCTCGATACCGCTCTCGATTCAATCGTAACCAGTGACGAGGCTGGGAGAATCACCGAATTCAACGCCGCGGCCGAAGTCGCCTTTGGGTATAAGAAGGAAGATGTGATCGGTCGTCAGATGGCGGATCTGATCATCCCTCATCGATACCGCGAACGTCACCGAGAGGGGATGAAACGCTATCTGGCGACAGGCGAAGCTCATGTCCTCGGCCGCAGAATAGAGATTGAAGCGTTGCGTGCGAACGGCTCGGAGTTTCCCGTAGAACTTGCGATTGTCAAGGTTCCGCTCCCGGGACCGGCATTTTTCACAGCTTACATCAGGGATCTCACCGAGAGAAAGAGACTGGAGGCCGACCAGGCGCGACTGCTTAAGGAGAGCGAGGAAGCGAACCGCGCCAAATCTGAATTCCTTGCGACCATGTCTCACGAGCTGAGAACGCCGCTCAACGCCATCAGCGGCTACACGGAGCTGCTCAAGATGGGATTGAGGGGCCCTGTGACCGAGGAGCAGATAGCGGATCTGGACCGGATCAATCGCAGCCAGAGTCATCTGCTCGGCATCATCAATGACATCCTCCAATTTGCCAAACTCGAGTCCGGACAACTCGAGATGAAGATCGATGCATTCGCGGTCGAGTCGGCCCTCGTTACTGCTGAGGACCTGATCAGACCCCAGGTTGAAGCCAAGAGAATCTCGTACACCCACGTTCGCGGGGAGAAGTCGGTTCAGGTGCGGGCCGACCGCGATCGATTCCAGCAAATCATGCTGAACCTGCTCTCGAACGCCTTGAAGTTCACGCCGGACGGAGGCCGGATCACAGTCGACTGGCGTGCCGAGGATCGGCGGGTGCTCATCAACGTCGCTGACACGGGGGTTGGGATCTCAATAGACCAATTCGAAAGGATTTTCGACCCGTTCGTCCAGGTTCAATCCGGAACCACACGGACATCGGAGGGGGTCGGACTGGGTCTGGCGATCAGTCGAGATATGGCTCGGCAGATGGGTGGCGACATATCAGTTAAAAGCGACTTGGGAATGGGGTCTACCTTCACCCTAACGCTGCCCCGGGATGCTTAAAAACAGATTCTCTTGGCGGCACCGCTATTGCTTTTCTTGGTGCCAAGAAGAGTGGGGAAAAAACCAGCCAACCTTTCGTACGGAGACGCACAATGGAGCTCGATACCCTCAAAGACCTTTACGTTGAAGAGTTGAAGGACCTCTACAGCGCCGAGAAGCAACTGGTTAAGGCGCTTCCCAAGATGATCAAGGCGACAAAGCATCCGGAGCTGAAAGCCGCGTTCAAGACTCACCTGCAGCAGACGGGGGAGCACGCCAGGCGTCTCGAGCAGATCTGCGAGGAGCTGGGCGTGAGTCCGCGCGGGAAGAAGTGCGTGGGGATGGAAGGTCTGATCGAAGAGGGCAGCGAGCTGATCAAGGAGAAGCCGGACGACGACGTCCTGGACGCGGGCCTGATCTCGGCGGCGCAGCACGTTGAGCACTACGAGATGGCCGGCTACGGCACCGTTCGTACGTACGCGAGACAGCTCGGATACGAATCACAGGCGGAGCTGCTGCAGCGAACGCTGGACGAGGAGGGTGAGACCGACCACCTCCTTACCGATCTCGCCGAGGCGAGGATCAATCTCGACGCCGAGTAGTATCGGCGGCTTTGTCTCCTTATGATGCGAAGAACCCCTGCCTCGGCATCGAGGCAGGGGTTCTTTGTTGGTCGGAATCGAATCGACTACAGCGATATGGAGCGGATCACGCGGTTTACCATCGCTTGCAGCGGCTCGGCATCCCGTGCGTTCACGCGACCTGAAAGGACCATCGCGTCGATCTCGCGCAGGAGCGCTCGCAGCTGATTGGCCGCCGGAGTCGTATTTCCGTTTCCAAGCTGCTTCTGAGCGGCGTCGATTTTCGCGTTCAGAGAGTTGGCATTGCCCGAGTTCAAGCCCGCAGCGTTCGCCAGGTCGTTCACCATTCCCGCCGCCTGCGTCAAACCTTGTGACGGTGCGATCACCGTGACGAACTGACTTCTGCTCGAGCTGGCGTCGTCATCCGCTACGCGAACCGTCACGGTGAACGTTCCCGCGAGCATGTAGGTGTGGGAGAGCGCGAAGTTCTTTCCGCTGAGAACGAGTGTCTCGACACCAGCACCGTCGCCGTAGTTGACGGTTGCGCTCCATGGATCAGCACCCGGATCGGCGAACGAGCCGGTCGCGCTGTACGTCTCTCCCGGCAGCAGAGTCGCGCCGGCGAACGTCGACACATTAGGCGCGACGTTCGCGACACTCGCCGAAGTGAAGGTGGTGTCAGCGACGCCTCGGTTGTCGGTGACAATCAGGCGGACGATATAGCTCCCGTCCTGAGCGTAGGTGTGCGAAGCCGTGGCTCCGCTGGCGTTGCCACCGTCGCCAAAGGTCCACGAGTATCCCGTGATCGTTCCACCAGTGTCGAATGATTCGGAGCCGCTCAGCGACACCGTTGATCCTTCCATCGACGTGTACGGTCCATCCGGCACGGCTACAGGTGGCTTCGAATTGCCTTCGACCGCGCGCTCGATCTTGTCCGGCAGCAGCGCGAGGAGATCGTAGCCGCTCGCGGCTTCCACGGCATCGACCGTTGTTTCGTAGGTGTGCCAATCGACGTTCCGTACGCCGGCATCGTTCGGCATTATCACCGCGATTGCTTCCACGTCGCGGTAGTCATGAACGCTCGCGAGACCCGCATCGCGCGGCAGAATCAGCGCGACTTTCCAGACCTGCGTGGGAATCGTGATCTTGTCCTCGCCTTTCACCGTTCCCTTGGAGCCCGCGATACCGGCGATGATGTAAACCTCCTTGTTCTGCAACCGCGCCAGATCGCCGAGGTCGTTCTCCATGTTCGCCCAGGGACCCTGGTTCAGGTCCGCCGCCTGCGGGATGATGTTGGACAGGTAGAAGGTTCTCGCGTTATCGAGGGTTCCCGTAGTGCGGTCGAACGAACGGGCGAGGTGGCCTCGATCGATCGAGTATCCAGCCGCTGTACCCGCGCCTGTATAGTCGGCGGTCGTCAGATGCGTAAAGTCGGTTGGCAGTAATGGATCGTGAGTGAAGCAATTGCAGCGATCCTGGTCGCCGAACTGCGACGCATCCAGATCGTAGCTCACCCAATTCGGCGTGTTCCGATTCCTGTTGAACGAGGTGATGTACTGCGGCCGGCGAATGATGAAGTCGTTGCTTGGATCCCCGTCTGTCGGCTCACCGAATTCTGCATTGCCGGCGTATTGTGCGGTTCCTCCCTCCGTTGCAACCGCTGTCGGTAGCGAATAGGTCGCCGTGGTACCGTCGGTCGCAGTAGCGCGAAAGGTCGCGGTACCGGCTGCGTTGGCGTGAATGACTCCATTTGCGTCGACGCCGGCGATCGCAGGATTTTCGGACACCCATGTGAACGTCGTGGTGACGACATTCGATCCATCGTGGAGAGTCCCAAAGATCTGGGCTTCGAATCCGACCGGGAGGGGCGGGTCGCTAATGGAGCGGCCGCTGAATGTGATGAATTTTCCTCCGCCCTGAACAGGAGGTGGATTGCATGTGCCAAAGCTCGAAGTTGCCGGCGCTTGCCACAGGCCATTCGAATCTCGCTGCAGCGACTGCCCGACCGGAGCCGAATTCTCGGAAATGCCGATGTCGGTGGAAGTCATCCCCGCGGCCGGGCCATCGGCGGCCGTGACCGCGCCCTCGTACGAGAGGAACTCGACAACGGTCGTACCGTTGACAAGTGCCATGGCATCCGGGCCGTTCTGGATGCCGTTGAACGGGTAGGTGTTCACAGCAACGCCTCGTCCCGAGCACGTGCCCGATATCACGCCGCTGAGCGTTATGTCGCTATAAGCCGCGCCCCCATTCCCGTTGTAGAGGACTATTCGCCAGTTGGTGAGATCCGTTCCGGCGGGCCCCTCGATCTCGATTGCCTCGTCCGTGTCGTCGCCGACGTTGTCGTAGTGGATCTCGGAGAAGCGTGTCGGAGGGAGAGGCGCTGGTGCGACGACGTGGACGGAGGCACTGCCCGCAACTCCGTTTGAAGTGGTCGCGACGACCTGGGCATCCCCAGCGTGGGCGCCCGTGACGAAGCCGTTCCCATTGACGGTCGCAACGTCCGACGATGTCGACCACACAAAAACCGCGTCGACGATCTGCTGATTGTCGCTGTCAAAAGCTGTCGCCGTGAAAAGCTGCGAGCCGCCGGTGACCACGCTCGCTGAAGATGGCGATATGGCTATCGTTGCGACTTCGCCGGTTGCAGTTGCTACGCCGGCGTCGTTGCAGGCAAGAAACGTATTTACGTTGGTGGCGTTCTCCTTCCAGGCCCCGGATGCGTCACGCTGGAGCGAGGAAACCGGATTCGCCGCCTTGGCGGTTTCTTTGATCCCAATGTCCGTCGATCTCATGCCGACAGCCGGCCCGCTGGCCGCCACGAAATTTCCGCCATAGGAGAGGAATTCGACCACGTTGCCACCGGGCCGCACGAGGGCGAGACCATCGGGATCGCCGTTCTGGATTCCGTTCGACGGGTAGCTGATGACGACGACTCCACGATCTCCGCATGTCGCCGGAATGGTTCCCGTCAGAGCTGTTGTTGTGTAAGGCGCGCGCGACGTGGCGGCCCCGTTGTACAGTACGAGCTGCCAGCCCGATAGGCTCGTACCCGCCGGGCCGGAAATCTCTACCTTCTCGTCGACGTCTGTGCCGGCGTTGTCGTAGTGGAACTCGCTGATCCGTACTGCCGGTAGAGTCGCGGTTGCCGCTGACACGGCCATCAAAGCCTTGATGCCGAGGGCGCGGGGTCCGGCGATGTCATTTTCGGAGCAGGAGGATCCAACGATCGCCAGCGCAATGAGCGCGGCGCTCCAGGTACGAATTCGCATTAGAGTGGTCGGTGCGAGGTGATGATCCGGCGCGGGCCGGAGTCGGAACGAGATTTCAGGAAGGGCCTAAAAAGTAAGTTCGGTCCGACATCCGCGAAAGAGAAATTTCCAGGAATTGCGTCGGTACCGACCGAACCCCGGGTTACGATCCGCGGCGTCCCGACTTCATGGACGTCGCGGGCGGCTTTCCGGATCTCACGGGCGGAGCCGGAGGTGGCTGTTGCACCTTCGTGACGTCTGGTACGCCATGAGGCTGCTGCGGCCCTTTGACTTTCTTCTTAGAGAAGTCTGGAATCTCATTTTTTCGCTTCATATCAATCTCCGATTCGAGGCGAACGCTGCGCGTCATGCCAAAGGGGGGACTCGAACCCCCACGGATTGCTCCACTGGATCCTAAGTCCAGCGCGTCTACCAATTCCGCCACTTCGGCGCTCGCGTCCTAAGATAGCGACCGCGTCCCGCTGCTACAAAGCACGATCCACGGTTTTGCCGCGTCAAAAAGAAAACCCCCGCCAGCTGCGGCGGGGGTTTCACTTCCAATGGCGCTGAGGTGAGCGCTATCTGTCTATCTGCAGATTCACGATTCTCGGATCGCGTGTCGCGCCCTGCAGCGAGAAAACCTTGAGGCTGACATAATCGCCGTTCTTCAAGCGGCCGAGCGCCTGCTGCAGATCGCTGGTCGTGTTGATGGTCCGCGCCGGAGCGGGATACAACACTTCCGTGATCACGTCGTATCTGAACAGCTTGTCCTCGGCAGGTCCGCCTGGAATCACGTCGGATATCATCACTCCGCGCACCGGCATCGGCATTCTCGCCTGCGCCGCGAGCTCGGTGCTGACCGGCGCTACGGAAATTCCCAGCGCCGGATGAGCGATTCCACCGCCCGAAGGAGCGGTGCGCGTCGCCGCCGAGACGACCTTGGGATCAGCGTCGGCGTCCATCAGGGTCACGCGGAAATTCTTGCGCTGACCGTACCGCATCGCTTCAATGTCGATCGTCTCACCAGGGTTATGATTGCGAACGATCCGCTGGAGAGTGCTGACACGATCCACCGGCTGGCCATCAGCGGTGATAATGACATCGCCCGGCTGCAGGCCGGCACGCTTCGCCGGTGTGTCGTCAGACGGGAAATTGCGAACGAGCACGCCCCGAATGTCCTTGACGCCCGCAACTGCTGCGTCTTCCGGGCTGACATCGTCGATGCCGATGCCAAGTGCCGGGATGCGAACCTTACCGTGCGCGATGATCTCGTCCATCACGCGCTTTGCCAGCGTGATTGGAATGGCGAAACCGTAACCCGCGTTGTATCCGGTCGGGCTGGCGATCGCGCTGTTGATTCCGATCACCTCGCCGCGCGAGTTGACCAGAGGTCCGCCTGAATTACCCGGATTGATCGCGGCGTCGGTCTGAATCAGGTCGCTGATCGCGTACCTGTTGGTGTTGTCGGGATTCATCAGATCCCCGAGGCTGCGGCCCTTGGCGCTGATGATTCCTGCCGTCACAGTGTTCTCGAGCCCGAGCGGATTGCCAATCGCCAGAACCCATTCGCCAATGCGCGAAGCGACATCGTTGCCGAGGGAGACGGTGGGGAAGTTGCCGCCATCGATCTTGATAACGGCGACATCGGTGGTGCGGTCATGCCCGACGACCTTCGCCGTGAAGACGCGATGGTCCATCATGCGCACCGTCACCTTATCGGCGATCGTTTCGCGATCCGAGTTGGTGACGACGTGGTTGTTGGTGAGGATATATCCGTTCGACGTCACGATGAATCCCGAGCCCTGACCGCGCGTCGGGCGCGACTGCTGCGGGATGTCAAACTGACGGAAGAAGTCTTCCATTCCAGGCGGCACGTTCTGCGGCGTTCCGGTTCGTCCGCGCTGCGAGCTCGGAGTGGATCGCGCCGCGCTGAATACTTCGATCGACACTACCGCGGGAGTGACGTTGTTCGCGATCGCGACGAATGCGTTGCTCGCTTCGGCGATCGGCTGGACTTGCGCCGCACTCGGGCGGCTTTGCGCGAATCCGAGTTTGGTCCAGTTCATTCCGGAAGCGACGATCAATCCGCCTACGAAGGCGGTAATGGCGGCTACGTAGAGCCGCGCTCTCTGTGTACCTAATGACATGCGACTATGTGGCTAAAGGGTATAACAATAAGACACGATGTCGTGGCTGTAGGTTTCATCCGATTGCCTGAAACGGCAAGCATCCGAAAGTACTACGCCCGACACCTTAGTAATACGCGCGAAGGGGTGTAGTTGCTCCATCCAATCTATGTGTTTCCGATACCCGCGAGTGTGCGGGAAATCCGGCCCCAAGCTCCAAAACGTTACGTTTGGACCTGTAACGAAATGTTGTCGCTGTATAAAAACGTTACACCGTTATGGATGAGCTTGAGGGGGCCGGAAATCGTAAACTGTGTGGGGGCAATGAGTTAGGTCCGGGCATATCCGTTGCCTTAGGGAGGCCGTCGCCAGGATCTCCCCTAACCGCCGCCCAGCCAACTCCCAATGATCCGCTCCAGACTGTTCAGGTCGTTACCAGCGATCCTCAGCATACTGGTAATCGCATCGTGCTCTGACTCAGGCCCTTCGAGCCTTACCGCTCCGGCAGAGTCAGCAGATCACCGTTCATCCGGCGCACTGCCGGCGGTTCCAGGCCTTTCTGGCTTGCCGGTCGATGCAACCGGACTGGAGCTCAGAGCAGCCTGGTGGAACAAGAAGCACAGCCACCAGGTCCGCGTCTCCAAAACCATCGATGCATCGGGCGGCATCATCTCGATCCCCGAGACCGGACTCACGGTGTCCTTTCCCGCGGGTGCTGTCGCCGCTCCGATAACCATCACGATCACCGCGGACGAAGACTACGTCGCGTACAAGATGGAGCCGACGGGAACGCGGTTCCTCAAGGACGTCAAGGTAACCCAGTCACTGGCGGCGACTGAGTTCGGTCTACGCCCACTCCGGACCCAGTTGTTCGCGGCCTACATCGCTGACGACAGAGAGAAGCTCAGTGGCAAGGTTCCGGTCCTCGAGCTCGAGCCATCTGAAACGATCTTCTCGCTGTTGCAGCCGCTCATTCCGCAGGCGCAAGTCTGGATCATCAGACATTTCTCCCGCTACATGCTCGCTTCAGGCTGATCGCTACAACAACCGCTCACCGCTAACCGGGTCTCACCAAAATGATTCGCTCCAGATTCGTCCGCGCCTTCGTGCTAATACCCACGCTGCTCGTGGCGCTCTCATGCTCTGACTATTCGCCGTCGACTGCGCCCATCGCAGCGCCGACCCAGGCCCAGGATGGGCTGCTCTCCGGTCTCCTCGGCCTCGTTACGGGGCTGCTCGGCACGGTCCTCAAGGTCGTCGTCGGCGTCGTTGATCCGAACGGT
>Ga0193699_10000967_pt1 | contig 11609 bp, 8 predicted proteins | sample L3c2metaG_FD_160095 | JGI IMG/M metagenome (GOLD analysis project Ga0193699, IMG submission 160095) | Soil microbial communities from a riparian zone of the East river system, Colorado, United States - L3c2 | ecosystem: Environmental > Terrestrial > Soil > Riparian zone | place: USA: East River... | reverse complement strand
CGGAGAGCTTCTCGGCTTCCGCTGACAGGCGCCGGCGGGCATCGCTCTCGCGGGCATTGAGGTTGGCGAGATCGAACTGCGCGGTGTCAATGAGATCGAGCTCCGCACGCGCGGAACGCCCGGCCTCGATCACATCTCCAAGCGTCGGGCCGTACTTCTTGAGAAGCCCGAACAGTCGATCGCGTCGCTGGCGGACTTCCTCGAGGCGCGCAGGATCCAGATCGACGGATGCGGCGTAGTCCTCGACGCTGCGAGCGAGCTCCTGGAGCGCGTAGAATCCCGCATCGAACAGCTCCTGCATGCGCGCCGCGGACGGATCGATTCGCTCGATTGACGTCAGCGGTCGCTGCGCCGCCCCGAGCTGGGTGAGCACGCTCGATTCCTCGCCCGACAACAAATCGTTGAGAGCACCAGCGAGAGTGCGAAGCTCGTCCGCGTTCTCCAGCACCCGGGCCTCATCCTCGAGCTTTGTGTCTTCGCCCGGCGAAAGACGTGCGTCCTCGATCTCCTTCGCGACGTGCCTCAAATAGTCGGCGCGTTTCTCGGCTTCCTGTCGTCTCGAAGACAGCGACGCGATCTCCCGGCGCACGCTCGACAGCTCGCCGTAGGTGCGTCGCACCAGATCCGCCTGTGATTCGGCGCCGCCAAACGCGTCGAGAATCCGGCGCTGCGACTCTCCATCGAGGAGCGTTTGGGCATCGTGCTGACCGTGAAGATTCACGAGCTGGCGCCCGATATCCGCCAGCACCGTCGCGGTCACCGGAGCGCCGTTGATCCACGCCCGTCCCCTGCCGCTCGCGGAGATCTCGCGCTTCAGTACGAGGGTGTCATCCTCGACGTCTATCCCTCGTTCGTCGGCAAGGCCGGCGATACCACGGACCTTGCTCACGTCGAACACGCCTTCGACCGTCGCCTTCTCGGCGCCCGATCGGATCAGATCGGCGCTGGCCCTCTCTCCGAGCAGAAGCCCGAGCGCGCCCACGATTATCGATTTGCCGGCGCCGGTCTCGCCAGAGAGAACGTTGAACCCTTCGGCCAGCGGCAGCGTCACCGACTCGATGATCGCGAAGTTCCTGATCCGAAGCTCGGTCAGCATCAGGGTGTCGCGTCGCGCTCGGGGAGACCTCCCCACCCAAGCTTGACCCTCATACGCTCGAAGAATGTCGTGCCGGGAAAGCGAACGATGCGGACAGGGTTGTCGGCTTTTCTGACAATCAGCTTGTCGCCTTTGACGAAACTCATACCTACCTGACCATCGACTGTAACGAGAAGCTCCGTTGGACTCTCGGTCGCCTCGACACTCACCTCCGCGTCGGCCGGAATCACGAGCGACCGAATCGCGAGCGTGTGCGGAGAGACCGGGGTGATGATGATCGATTCGACGGTTGGGACAACCACCGGTCCACCCGCTGAGAGGCTGTAGCCCGTCGATCCGGTCGGCGTGGAGATCACGATACCATCGGCTGCGTAGGTCCCAATGCTTTCTCCGTCTACAGAGACGTTGAGCCTCACGACGCGGGCAAAGCCGCCCTTGTGGAGCACGAAGTCGTTCAGGGCCCGCCATTGCTTTCGCGTCTCGCCTTCAGCGTTTATCGCTCGCGCGCCGAGGGCCATGCGCGGCTGAGCGACATAATCGCCACTGGCAAGATTTTTCAGTGCCGGCTCGAAGTCCTCACTCTGGCAGCTGGTGAGAAATCCGAGACGCCCAAGATTGACGCCCAGAATCGGAATGTCCCTGCCATCGAGGAATCGCGCCCCACGCAGCAGAGTCCCGTCGCCGCCCAGCGTTACCAGCGCATCGAGCTGCGATGAGTCCTCCAGTCGCGCGCCTTTGCCGGCGACTTCATGGAGTCCCTGCTCGAGGAGCGGCTCAATGCCAAGTCCGGGGGCCGCGCGAAAGAGCGTGCGTAGTATTTCCGGCAGCTCGTCGTAACCCTGATGCCCGATGACACCAAGCCGCATCAGACTGCGCGAAGGTGTGTGCCCCGCGAGCTCTCCCGTCCAACTGCCTCACTGGCCCGTTGCGCGATCCCGCGCGCGTCCAGACCCAGAGCCGCCAGCTGCTTCGACCGTGGAGCCTGCTCGACAAAATCGTCGGTGACACCGTGACAGACGACTTTGACGGACGGATCCAGCTCGCCGATCACGGCGGACATGTGCGCTCCGAATCCGTTGACGACGGTACCTTCCTCGACGACCAGCACGCTCCGGTGATCGCGCACGACCTCGGCCAGCACGCGCACGTCGTGTGGCTTCAGGTAGCGGCAGTTGACCACGGTGGCGCTGATGCCGGACTCACCGAGGATTTCCGCGGCGGCGAGAGATGGTAGCACCATCGTACCGACAGCCAGAATCGCGATAGCTTGCTCAGCATCGCGCCCGGTCGTCGTGGCTCGCCGCAGAACTTCCCAGGTCGCGTGCGGGACAGCCTCGATTTCAGCCGCGGGTGGCACGATGTCCGGCGTCGCGTCGCGTGGGTACCTGAGACAAAATGGTCCAGCCGAATGCGCGAGTCCGCTGCGGAGGAGTGCGATCATCTCCTTTCCGTTCTTCGGCGCGGTGACGACCATTCCCGGTACCGCAAGCATGTACGCAATGTCGTAGAGCCCCATGTGCGTCGGGCCATCTTCACCCACGACTCCCGCTCGATCCATCGCGAATATGACCGGGAGGTGCTGAATGGCGACGTCGTGGATGACGTTGTCGTAGGCGCGCTGGAGAAACGTGGAATAGATCGCGCACACCGGGCGGATTCCCTCCGTCGCCAAACCCGCCGCAAAAGTCACCGCGTGTCCCTCTGCTATCCCAACATCGAAAAACCGCTCGGGAAATGACTTCGCGAACGCCCCCGTACCCGTCCCACTCGGCATTGCTCCGGTGATGGCGACCAGCTTTTGATTCTCCGTCGCGAGCTCCACGAGACCCTGGCCGAACGCAGCAGTGTAGGCGGAATTCGCGGTGGAGACTTTGCGCTGTTTTCCGGTAGCGGGGTCGTGTCCGGGCGGGAGGGCGTGCCACTTCTCGATATGCTCGCCGGCGGGAAAGCCCTTCCCCTTCTGGGTGATGCAGTGAATCAGGCGTGGACCGCTCATGTCGCGCACGGCGACGAACGTGTCCATCAGCGCATCAATATCGTGACCGTCGATGGGGCCGAAGTAGCGGAAGCCAAGCTCTTCGAAGAGGACACCCGGGGTGAGGAAAGCCTTCACGCTCTCCTCCCATTTCCGGACAAGCGTGCCAACGCCCGCGAGCGGTCCCGGCGCAGCGTCAACAACCGACCCCATCGCAGAGCGAAGTCGATTGTACAACGGATTCCGTTGAATCGACGTCAGGTATTTCGACATCGCTCCGACGTTGGGAGCGATGGACATTTCGTTGTCGTTGAGAACGACGATGAAATCCCGCTCCGACGCGCCGGCGTTGTTGAGGCCTTCGTAGGCGAGGCCGCAAGTGAGCGCGCCATCGCCAAGAACCGAGACGACCTTGAAGTCTTCGCCATTCAGGTCACGGGCGACCGCCATCCCGTATCCTGCCGAGATGGCCGTCCCGGCGTGACCTGCCCCGAATGCGTCGTGTTCGCTCTCGCTGCGCTTGAGGAATCCCGACAGGCCATTCTCCTGACGCAAGGTCTCCAGACGGTCCGCGCGTCCCGTCAGAAACTTGTGCGGATATCCCTGGTGACCCACGTCCCACACGATCCTGTCGCGCGGGCTGTCGAAGACGGCGTGCAGCGCGACCGTGAGCTCGACCACGCCGAGTCCGGCGCCGATGTGACCGCCAGTTCGCGAGCAAACCTCGATGAGGCGCGCGCGCATCTCTTCGGAGACGGCGCGCAGCTCATCGCGCGTCATCGGCTTGAGATCCGCGGGCGAGTGGATACGGTCGATAATGGACATTTAGGAGGCGGTTTTCACGACGTGCGTGTTACCATGAAATTAGCGACTTGTGAAAGCTCTTGCGTCAGCAGACCGTGCCCGGCAAGGCTGTCCAGGCCGTCTTCAACCAGGGCCTGGGCTCTTTTGCGCGCCCCTTCGACCCCGAGCAGCGCGGGGTAAGTGCTCTTGCCGAGCACCGCATCCCGTCCCGCCGTCTTTCCAATCGCGCTCGTCGTAGATGTCACGTCGAGGACGTCATCCATGATCTGGAACGCAAGGCCAATCGAGCGCCCGTAGAACTCGAGGGCCGCCACTTTGGTTGTATCAGCCTCCGCTGCCAGGGCGCCCATCCGCACCGATGCGACGATGATCGCCCCCGTCTTGGCGGAGTGGATGGCTTCGCGCTCGTGAAGTGAAAGTGCGAGACCTTCGCCGGCGAGGTCCCGCAGCTGCCCGCCGATCATCCCTGCCGCACCGCTTGCCTCGAGCAAGGTCTCGAGAACTCTCCCGGTCGCCTCAGCGCTCAATCCCATTCCGCGAGCCGAGTCGCGGACGACCCGGGCGGCAAGCGGGATCATCGCCACTCCGGCCAGGATCGCTGTGCGGGACCCGTACACCTTGTGAACCGTCGGGCGGCCCCGACGCATGTCATCGTCGTCCATACACGGTAGATCGTCGTGTATCAGCGAGTAACCGTGGATTACTTCGAGTGCGCACGCAAGGAGCGTGGCGTCCTGCGTGCCGCCGGCCGCGCGATACGCGAAGACAAGAAGCAACGGCCGGAGTCGCTTGCCATGACCCTTCAATCCGTACTCGACCGCATCGGCGATCGTTGACGGCAGCTCGGAAAGACACGTCGAGCAGATGTCATCGAGCCGGCGCTCGATCCTGGCGCGCTCCGTCTCGAAATCCGTCCCCGCCGTCACGCCGCTAAAGATCCATCTCCCGGAGCTCGAACCGGCCGTTCGATTTCTCGATCAGCATCTGCACTTTCGTCTCGGCGCTTACGAGCTCGGCCGATGCCGAGCGCAGCAGATCGATCCCTTCCTCGAAGAGCTTGAGGGACTCGTCGAGTCCCACCTGCGGCTTCTCGAGGGCGGCCATGATTTCGTCGAGCCGGCGGAGATTTTTCTCGAATGTCATGGATGAAGCGTAACGGGAGGTGTTCATGGCTGAATTGAACAATATCACCGCGCGCTTCGCGGCAGCGCAAACGCGATGATCTCATCACTCCAGCCCCACGCTTTTCCGTCCCCGCCGGCAGCGATAACGACGTATTGCCGCCCGTCCGATCCGAGGTAGGTCATCGGAGTCGCCTTGCCGCCCGCGGGCAGGGCGAACTTCCAAATCTCGCGCCCATTGGCGACGTCGAAGGCGCGGAAGTACCGATCGAGTGTGGCGCCGATGAAGACCAGGCCGCTCGCGGTCGTGATCGGACCGCCAAGGTTGATCGCTCCCTCGATGTTCGGCGGGACGCGTATTCCAATCTTCTCGAGACCTTCTGATGTGCCGAGCGGAACGCTCCATAGAACCTGGCGTGTGCGCAGGCTCAGCGCGGTCAACGCACCAAATGGCGGCGGAGTGCATGGAGCGTTCGAGGGCCCAAGAAACAGCTCGCGCTTGAGCACGAACGGGGTGCCCCGCATCATCGCGTACTCCGTCCCGATTCGCTCCCCAACCGTCTCCCTTCCCTGACGCGCTTCATACGCTGCGCGTGGAATCAGGGTGATGACAGCGGCAATTCTATTCGTCGGCACGACGACCACATCGTTCGACGGATCGAATGCGAATCCGCCCCAATGTGCGCCTCCAACATTCGACGGCATGATCAACGATCCACGAATGCTCGGCGGAGTGAAGGTGCCATCGTTGCGGAGCTCTCCGAATCGCTGTCTGCAGGCAGCCAGGCCCTCCGGCGTAGGACCCCACACTTGGTCGAGGGACAGACGCTGTGGACTGAGTGCCGGAAGTCCGCTGCCCAGTATCTGGGTCGTGGCCGCTTCCTCACCGGGGACATCGCTCGCCGGTACGTTGCCGCGCGAAATCGGAAAGAGCGATTCGCCGGTCTCACGATTCAGCGCGAACAGCTGACCCGTTTTCGTTGCCAGTAGAAGCGCGGGAACGGCTCGGCCTCCGATCTGGAGCGTGACGAGCATCGGCGGCGACGCGTTGTCGTAATCCCACAGATCGTGGCGAACGGTTTGGAAACTCCAGAGCACGGCACCAGTTGCGGCGTTGATCGCGGTGATCGAGTTCGCGTATTTGTTGTCTCCCTTTCGCTCTCCTCCGAAGTAATCCACGCTCGGCGAGCTGGTCGGGACATAAACGACGTTGCGAATGGGATCAGCCGCGAAGACTGTCCATGCGTTCGCCGCACCTGTGCGGTGCGCGTTTGGTCCAATCCAGGTTTGCCACGCGGGATTGGTTGAGTCCTGGGGAACCGGGTGCCATGTCCAGCGCAGCGCTCCGGTACGTGGGTCGAAGGCGCGCACCTCTCCACTCGCCGCATCGATGCGATTGTTGTCAGCGACCGCGGAACCGACAACGACCACGCCACCCACCACAGTCGGCGGAGATGTTTGCTCGTATTCACCGGCATTGGCTGGTGTGTTCCGCAGTCCGTCGCGCAGCTGCACGGTGCCCTGTCGGCCAAAGTCGGAGCATGGCAAACCCGTCGTGGCGTCGAGAGCGATCAGTCTCGTGTCGATTGTCGCCACGAAAACACGAAGCGCGCACCGTGAGTACGATCGGGCCGCCTTCGTTATGTCGGGCCACAAGGCAACACCACGATTGGCGTAGTCGCCGAAGTAGACGTTTCGATCGACCTGTGGATCGAACGCCCAAATACGTACACCGGTCGTAGGATCGATCGCGAACACTCTCCCCAATGGAGTGCTGATATACATCGTTCCGTCAAAGACGAGGGGGGTCACCTCGAGCGCTGTAGGTGCTCTGGTCTTGAATTCCGGGGCGCCCTCCCCGGTGTGGAACCGCCACGCAACTTCGAGTTTGGAGACGTTCGCCGGAGTGATTTGCTTGAGCGGCGAGTGCCGGTCGCCGTAAGGCGTGCGCCCATAGGTCGGCCATTCTTCGTCCAGCGGAACGTCAATCAGATTCGTTGTGACCCTCGCGGCCTCCTTGCAATACCCTTGGGAGTTGCAGTCCATAAATACGTGAACTGCTCGCCGGGGATGCGCACACGCGGTCGCCGCCAGCAACAGAATCAACGAAATACTCTTCGGCATCATTCTAGAACATATCATTCCGCCTGGGTGGCATCTACGCGCGGAGACTCAATCAACTGCCGCTCAAGCAGGCCACCGAGACGGAAGTTTCATCCGGATGAGGCGGATTTAACGGATTACTGGGATCGCTCCTCGTGGCGTGATGGCTCGTAACACCAGGGCAGGGATTTTTTGGGAACTGCCGCTCGGGAAGCTTCAGACCGCCAAACGGACCTCTGCCTACGAAATAACAAAAAGAAAAAGAGCCACGCGAGAGGAACTCAGATTGCCACCGAGATCTATCCGAGTAATCCGGAAAATCCGCTTCATCCCAACGAAACTTCCGTCTCGGTGGCTAGTCGACGCAGGCCCTAAGCCGCGCGAACGGATCCGACCTTGACATCGCCCTTCCACTGCTATAACCTTAAATCCGGATGAACGGATTAAGCCCATGACCCCAACGCCAATTTTTGGCCAGATGACGGCCCTCGCCGATCCGACGAGGTCTAGGCTCCTGCTCGCCCTCGAGCGGAACGAGCTCACGGTCAACGAGCTCCGGTCCATCCTACAGCTGCCGCAGTCGACTATCAGCCGGCACCTCAAGATGTTGAGCGCCGAAGGCTGGGTTGAGGCGCGGGCAGAGGGAACGAGCCGCCACTATCGGATTGCGACGGACTCGCTGGATGCGGCGAGCCGGCGCTTATGGCACCTGGTGCGCGACGAGGTCATGCACAGCACTGCCGCCGACCAGGATGCGAGGCGAACGCAGGCCGTGCTCGCAGAACGAAGCACCAAGTCGCAGCAGTTTTTTTCGACGTCAGCCGGCCAGTGGGACCGGATGCGACTCGAGCTGTTCGGACGCCGCGCCGACGTTGCACTGCTGGGACTCCTCGACGACAACTGGAAAGTCGCTGATCTCGGTTGTGGAACCGGAGCAGTGTCGCAGGCGCTCGCCCCGTTCGTGGAGCAGGTCATCGCTGTCGATGAGTCGAACGCGATGCTCTCGGCAGCGCGGAAGCGGCTGCACGGGACGGACAACGTCGACATCAGAAACGGCCGGCTCGAAGCGCTGCCTCTGGCCGACGGTGAAGTCGACGTCGCCCTGCTGTTCCTCGTTCTGCACTACGCCGCGGATCCCGTCAAAGTGATCGGCGAAGCAGTCCGGGTGTTGAAGCCCGGTGGCCGCTTGCTCGTTCTCGATATGATGCCCCACGACAGGCAGGACCTGCGGCAGACGATGGGACACCTGTGGCAGGGGTTCGACGGCGCGACGCTGTCGGAGTGGATGCGGTCAGCCGGACTGGAAGGCTTCCGCTATAATCCGCTCCCCGCCGATCCTGACGCGAAGGGACCAACTCTCTTCGCCGCATCGGGCAAGCGAATCGCGGCATCCAGTCGCAGCAGCAGAAAAAAAGCGGATGCGGTTCCGCTCATGAAAACCGCGTAGATAACGACACGCTGACTATCCAATGGAGCGCACAGTGGCCACGATAGCTGAACCCATGAATTCATTTGCCGCGGCGGCCGAAGCCGGGCGCGAGCCTTTCAAGGTGAAGGATCTCGAGCTCGCGGAGTTCGGTCGCAACGAGATTCGTCTTGCCGAGCATGAGATGCCGGGCCTGATGGCTCTGCGCGCGGAGTATAAGGGCAAAGGCCCGCTCGCCGGCGCGAAGATCATGGGCTCGCTGCACATGACGGTGCAGACGGCGGTGCTCATCGAGACGCTGACCGAGCTGGGCGCCGATGTGCGCTGGGTTTCCTGCAACATCTTCTCGACCCAGGATCATGCAGCCGCCGCCGTCGTCGTTGGCAAGAACGGCACAGTCAGCGACCCGCAGGGCACTCCGGTATTCGCCTGGAAGGGCGAGACGCTCGAGGAATACTGGTGGTGCACCGATCAGGCGCTGGTGTGGCCCGACGGTTCCGGACCGAACCTTCTTCTTGATGACGGCGGCGATGCGACGCTGCTCGTCCACAAGGGCGTGGAGTTCGAGAAGGCGGGGCGCGTCCCGGAGTTCGATCCGAAGAAGGATTCTGAGGAGTACGAGGTCATCCTCAATCTGCTTCGGCGCGAGCTCAAGAAGGATCCTCAGCGCTGGACCCGGATGTCAAAGGATCTGCGCGGAGTCTCCGAGGAGACGACGACCGGCGTGCACCGACTCTACCAGATGATGGAAGCAGGCACGCTCCTCTTTCCAGCGATCAACGTCAACGACTCCGTAACGAAGAGCAAGTTCGACAACCTTTACGGCTGCCGTCACTCGCTCACGGACGGCATTCTGCGGGCGTCAGACGTGATGCTCGCCGGCAAGGTCGCCGTGATCTGTGGCTACGGCGATGTCGGCAAGGGCTGCGCACAGGCCTTGAAGGGTCAGGGCGCGCGCGTAGTGATCACCGAGATCGATCCGATCTGTGCGCTACAGGCAGCGATGGAAGGCTATCAGGTCACGACGCTCGACGATGTCGTGAAGACCGCGGATATCTTCGTAACGGCAACCGGCAACATGAACATCATCACCGCCGATCACATGTCGCAGATGAAGGACAAGGCAATCGTCGGCAACATCGGGCATTTCGACAACGAGATCGACATGGCCGGACTAAAGAAGACCAAGGGCATCAAGCGCGTGCAGATCAAGCCACAGTACGACGAGTACGTGTTTCCTGACGGCCACAGCGTCATGATCCTGGCCGAGGGACGCCTGCTCAATCTTGGCTGCGCTACCGGTCATCCGAGCTTCGTGATGTCGGCGAGCTTCACCAATCAAGTGATGGCCCAGATCGAGCTGCACACGAACTGCGACTCTTACGAGTGCCGCGTCTACACGCTGCCCAAGCAACTGGACGAGAAGGTCGCACGGCTGCACCTCGACAAGCTCGGCGTGAAGCTGACCAAGCTATCGAAGGACCAGGCGGACTATCTCGGCGTTCCACCCGAGGGTCCGTACAAGCCCGAGCACTATCGGTACTAGGCGCAACACCGAAGGGTTTCCGGAAGCCGGAGAGGTAAATCTCTCCGGCTTCTCTGCATCCCGCCCTGTTCGTGAGTTCGCGATTGTGTACGTGACACTCACCGCGCGGGCCGATGAGTTCGCGGTTGTCTACTTGACACTCACCGCACTCGGCCGATATTCGCAAGATGGATCATCGGAAAAGAGTCGCCTTAGGCCCCGTCCTGTTCGCGCTGCTGGTCGCTCAGACCTCGTGTAACGATTCGTCTGGCCCAGGGCTCGTACCGACTACCATCTCCGCCAATTCCTCTATCAGCCAGACCGCGTCGCCTGGAACCGATGTGCCGGAACCGCCGTCGGTAATTGTGCGCGACCAGAACGGCGCCCCGCTGGCCGGTGCCTCAGTGACGTTCGCGGTCACGGCCGGCGGTGGAACAGTCACGGGCGGCACGGTTGTCACGAATGCTTCCGGCGTGGCGACCGCCGGGAGCTGGACCGTCGGCTCGGTGGAAGGAACCAACACGGTGATTGCAACGAGTGGCAATCTCTCGGTGACCTTCACCGCCAGCAGCACCAATCAATGCGTCGTCACCGGCACGCACACCGTTGGCGGGACGACCAGCGGTGAGTTAGGCGCTGCGGACTGCGATTTTGGAGATGGAAGCGTTATAGATTTTCTCGGCACTCTGGTTACAACAGCTGGCACGTACACCTTCAGCCAGTCGTCGCCGAGCTTTGACAGCTACTTGTTCCTACTCGACGCAAACGCAAATCTGATTGGGTACAACGACGATTTCGGAGCGGGCTCGGATTCAAAGCTCAAAGCGATTCTGCCCCCGGGTAATTTCGTGCTTGGCGCGAACTCGTACGAGCCGAGAACATTTGGTCCGTATACCCTGACGTCGGCCTTCGAAGGCGGGTCGGTGACGAACTGCGAAGTCGTCTTCGTTGTCCGCGGAATCACCACCAACCAGAATCTGGAGACGACGGATTGCGTGCGGACCGGCGGTTTTTACGGCGACCAATACTTCATTTATGTGTTAGGTGGGCAGCCGGTCACCGTTTCAATGAGCTCCACAGCCGTCGACTCGTTCGTAACCATTTACGACTCGTTCGGAGCCGTCCTCGCCTCCAACGACAACAAGGACGCGACGACGAGCAATGCGCAGGTTTCGTTTACGCCGGCGGCTACGGGATTCTTCGGTATCGTTGGGAGCTCAGTAGCCGCCGGAGGCACGGGGGCTTACACAATCGTCATTCAATAGCGGTGAGGCTGGCGATCATCACACGGTGTCGAACGAGACGCCTCTATGGTGTTGTCGGGATGGCCGCCGTCCTCTCCTGCTCACCCGACGTCTCGGGAACGGGGCCACCGGGTAACGATGCCTGTACGGTCACTACTCCCTACACTCTCGGGGCCAACACAAGCGGCCAGCTCACCGATACCGATTGCGCGCTCTTCGATGGGAGTTTCATCGACTACTACTCGGCAACTCTCACGGGCGGCTGGTACGTCTTCGACATGTCGGCGGGGTTCGCCACCTATCTCTTCCTGCGCG
>Ga0193699_10000966_pt1 | contig 11620 bp, 15 predicted proteins | sample L3c2metaG_FD_160095 | JGI IMG/M metagenome (GOLD analysis project Ga0193699, IMG submission 160095) | Soil microbial communities from a riparian zone of the East river system, Colorado, United States - L3c2 | ecosystem: Environmental > Terrestrial > Soil > Riparian zone | place: USA: East... | reverse complement strand
GGGCCAGGCGACGCTCGTCTCGTTCCGGCTGGACGGCGCTGCTTCGGCAGCGGTCGCGGCGCTCTACGAGCGCGGCGTCGTCGTGCGCGAGCTTCCGGACACCGGTTTGCTGCGCGCGTCGATCGGCTGGTGGAACGACGGCAGCGACCTCGAGCGCCTCGTCGAGGGACTGGCTGTTGTGCGCTAGACGAGCGGCACGTTCAGCGCGCCGCCCGCGACCAGCAATCGCTCGTGCTCGTCGTCCCCGGGTGCGATGCGCGCGAGCGAGGCGACGATGCCGGGCGAGCCATGGCACCACTGCACGCGGATCTGGCACCTCCTCCGCGTCCTCGACGATCGCGTGGATCGCCGCCTGCACGCGCACCGGGTTCCACGTCTCGTCGGTGAGCGGTTCGTGAACCGCGGGGTCGAACAGCGCCGTGGGGCTCAAGCGGCTTCGACGCGCAGGCCGAGTTCGGGCGCGATCGGCTGCAGCGCTTCCACGACGTTCGTGATGTGCTGGTCGAGCTCGAGTCCGAGCAGCTCGGCGCCTTCGTAGACGTCCTCGCGCGACACACCTGCCGCGAAGGACGGCTGCTTCAGCTTTTTCTTGACCGACTTCGGCTCGAGTCCCTCGAGTCCCGTCGGCCGCACGAGCCCGCAGGCATGCACAAAGCCCGAGAGCTCGTCGCAGGCAAAGAGCGCCTTCTTGAGCGGTGTGTCACGAGGCACCGAGAGGTGATTCGCGTGCGAGAGGATCGCGTCGATCACTTCCTCGGGATAGCCCTCCTCGCGCAGGATCGGCGCCCCGTCCTGCGGGTGCTTGTCGAGCGTGGGGTGGATCTCGTAATCGAAGTCGTGGAGCAGCGCCGCGACGCGCCAGAGCTGCTCGTCCTCGTCGAGGTTCCTCGCGTACCACGCGGTCGAGGCCTCCACGGCGAGCGCATGGCGCAGCAGCGCCTCGCTTTTCGTGTAGCGGGTAAGTGTTTCCCAGGCTTGTTCGCGGGTCGGATTCACGCTCGGGCTAGCATAGTGCGGCTCGTGTCCTCGACCATCGTCAGACCCGCGTCGGACTCCTTCGTGATCGAAGGCGGCCATCCGCTCTCCGGCCGGCTTCGTGCCTCCGGCAACAAGAACGGCGCGCTGCCGATCCTCGCCGCATGCCTGTTGACGGACGAACCGGTGACGCTGTCGAACCTGCCGCGGATCCGCGACGTCGAGACGATGATGGGACTGCTCTCGCAACTCGGCGCCGAGGTCGAGTGGACCGGGCAGAACGAAGCGCGTATCCACGCGCACGAGATCTCGCACGAGGTCGACGAAGCGCTCGCCAGTCGCATCCGCGCATCGTTCCTGCTCACGGGGCCGCTGCTTGCGCGCCTCGGCCGCGCGAGCGTTCCGCCGCCCGGCGGTGACGTGATCGGCCGGCGCAGGCTCGACCCGCACATCCACGCGTTCGCGGAGCTCGGTGCAGGGTTCGAGTTCGGTGAGCGCTACGAGTTGAGCGGCACGCTGCGCGGCGCGCACATCCATCTCGACGAAGCGTCGGTGATGGCAACGGAGAACGCCGTGATGGCGGCGACGCTCGCGCCGGGCAAGACGATGATCTCGAACGCCGCCAGCGAGCCGCACGTGCAGGACCTCTGCCGGTTTCTGTCGTCGCTCGGCGCGAAGATCGACGGTGTCGGCTCGAACGTGTTGCACGTCGCGGGCGTCGAGCGTCTTTTCGGCGGCTCGTACAGCATCGCGCCCGAGCACATCGAGGTCGGCAGCTTCATCGGCATGGCGGCCGTGACGGGCGGCGACATCACGATCGACGGAATCTCACCGGACGACCTGTGGCCCGTGCTGCCCGTCCTGCGGCGGCTCGGCATCGAGGTCGAGGTCGGCGACGATTGGGTGCGCGTGCCGCCCGATCAGGAGCTCGTGGTCGTCGACGATCTCGGCGGCGCGATCCCGAAAGTCGAGGACGGGCCGTGGCCTGCGTTCCCGGCGGATCTCACGTCGATCGCGGTGATCGTCGCGACGCAGGCGCGGGGAACGATTCTGATCTTCGAGAAGATGTTCGAGAGCCGGTTGTTCTTCGTCGACAAGCTCGTCTCGATGGGCGCGCGGATCATCCTCTGCGACCCGCACCGTGTCGTTGTCACCGGCCCGGCGAAGCTCTACGGCCAGCGCATGTCGAGTCCTGACATTCGCGCCGGCATGGCGATGGTGATTGCCGCGCTCTGCGCGGAAGGCACGTCGACGATCGGCGACGCGTACCAGATCGACAAGGGCTACGAACGCATCGACGAGCGGCTGCGCGCGCTCGGCGCGCACATCGAACGCGTCGAGGGGTAAAACCGAGAGGCCTAGGGGCGCGCGCGCTTCGTTTTCTTCGCCGCCGCGGGAGCCTTGGCCCTCTTCTGAACCTTCGGCTTCGTGACCACGACTGGACGCGAGACGGTCGGGCCTGTTGCGCCCGTCGCGTGCTGCACCGCTGCGGCGACGTCGATCGTCCCGAACGCGAGGTCGTTCGTCCAAGCCCCCTGTCCGGCGGCCGTCGCCTCGAGCGTCGCAGCGACTCCGGCCGCATCGAGTTTGGGATTCGCCGCCCACACGAGCGCGGCTGCGCCGGCAACTTCCGGGGATGCGAATGACGTCCCGGTGCCGAAGCCATACGCCCCGTTTGAGCCGGGCGTTGCAACCGGTGTGAAGAACGTGCTGGAGACGCCGGATGCGAGCGCGCCGAGCACCTCCACGCCGGGGGCAAGCACGTCGACGTAGGAGCCTGTCGTCGAGAAGGAGGCGCGGGCGCCTGCCGCGTCCGACGCGCCCACGACCAAGCCGGAGTCGCCGACCAGCGCGGCCGGGTAGACCGCCGGGTTGCCCTGCTGCGCGGAGTTGCCGGCGGCCGCGACGAGGAGCACCCCGTGCTGTGTCGCATAGTCGATCGCGCTCCGCTCGACCTGCGAGGTCTGGGTGCCGCCGAGGCTGAGGTTGACGATGTTCGCGCCGTGATCGACCGCCCAGACGATCGCGTTCGCTTCGTCGATGTCGGAGAAGCCGCTGCCGCCGCTGTTCGCCTGAACGATCATCAGCCGTGCCTCACCACCGAAGCCCGACATCCCGTGCGCATCGGAGATCGTGCCGGCGGCGAGCGAAGCAACGAACGTTCCGTGGCCGACGGAGTCTTGCACCGTGCTGACGCCGTTCGCGACGTTCCACGTCACCGGGCTCTTCGCGGCGAGGCTCGGAGCGAGCACGTCGGCGCCGGTGTCGACAACCGCGATCGTCATGCCGCGCGCGGCTTGCTGAACCCAAGCGGGCACGAGGTCCGCGTGCACGGCCGTCCACTGCCACTCGGGAACCGCGAGGCCGGCGGAGAATGGGATCGCAGGGGCGTCGGCCTGGACGCGCGAGACGACGCGCTGGGTGTAGCGGATGCCGGGGCGCGAACGCAGGGCGCGCTCGACGCGCGCGTTCGGCACACGGACCTCGGCGGTGCGCAACGCGTCGATGCGGGAGAGGACCTGCAGCCCGTGCAGCGCCGCGGGCGTGCGGTAGCCGACCGAGACCACTCGGTCGGCCGTGGCGATCGGCACGACACACAACGCCGCGACCGTCGCCGCAACGCAGCTCAGGCCCTTCCTCCCCAATCCCCTACCTCCGGACCCCAACGTACCCCGAATGGGGTATACGCGCATAGGCCGCTCGGCCCACCGTTACAAGTCACCTTCGCCTACCGGGTACGCTCCGGCGCGATGACGGAGACCCAGACGGGAGTGCGCGTCGAGCTGGCGCGCGAGGGCGCCGCCAACGTTGCGACGGGCCTGCCGGTGCTCGACCACCTCGTCGGTGAGCTGGCGCGCACGGCGCGGTTCAAGCTCTCGCTCGAGGTCGGGCCCGGCCGCACGGACGAGGCAGTTGCGGCGGCCGGCCGTGCCCTCGGCACGGCGCTTGGCGACCGGCTCGCCGCCAACGCCGGCAACGGTTGGGCGCTGCTGCCTGCCGACGAGGCACTGGCCTTGGCGGCCCTCGAGCGCGACGCCACGCCCCGGTTCGTCACCAACGTCGATTTCTCCGGCCAGCGCGTGGGCGGGCTCGCAACGGACGTCGCCTCGACGTTCCTGCAGGAGCTCGCGGTCGCGGCGGGCCTGAACCTGCACGTGCGGCTCGTCGAGGGCACCGACCCGCAGCACGTGCTGTCAGCGATCTTCAAGGCAGTCGGCGCCGCGCTGGGCCAGGCCTGCCGTCCTGTTCCCGATATTTCTGAACCGCGCGAAAGAGAGGGCTCATGAGCAAGGACGTCGTTCGCACCGAGGCAGCGCCGGCACCGTTCCAGGGCGCGCCGTACTCGCAAGCGATCAAGGCGAACGGGTTCGTCTTCGTCTCGGGCCAGCTCGCGCTCCGGCCGGGCGAGAAGGACCTGATGGGCGGGGAGATCGGTGCGCAGACCGAGCAGGTGTTCGCGAACCTGCGTGCGATCCTCGAAGAGGCGGGCAGCTCGCTCGACCGGCTCGTGAAGACGACCGTGTTCCTGCAGAACCTCGACGACTTCGCCGGGATGAACGAGGTGTACGCGAAGCACGTCGGCTCGACGCCGCCGGCTCGGTCGACCGTCGAGGTGGCCAAGCTGCCCTCGGGCGCGCTGGTCGAGATCGAGGCGATCGCACTTTTCTAGAGAAATCGAGGACTACGTCCGCTCGCTCGGGCTGGACGCGTATGTCGTCGGCGGGGCTGTGCGCGACGAGCTGCTCGGCCACGAGTCGAAAGACGCAGACTTCCTCGTTCCCGGCGTCGACATCGAGGGCCTGCGCTCTGCGCTCGAACCGCACGGACGGACCGAGGAGCTGATCGTCGCGGGGCGCCCCGTGGGTGTCCGCTTCTACCCGCGCGACGCGGCGCTGCGAAGGAAGGCGCGCGGCGGTATCGAGCTCGCGCCGCCGCGCCGGGAGGTCTCGACCGGCCCCGGCCGTCACGACTTCGAGATCGTCGTCGACCCGTCCGCATCTGTCGAAGACGACCTCGACCGGCGCGACTTTACGATCAACGCGATCGCACGCCGCCTGGCCGACGGAACGATTGTCGACCCGCACAAGGGACGCGAAGATCTCGAGCACCGCGTGCTGCGGACGGTCTCGCCGAACAGCTTCGCGGAGGATCCGTTACGGCTCGTGCGCGGATTGCGCTTCGTCTCGCAGCTCGACCTCGATCCGGACGAGCAGACGCTCGACCAGATGCGGGCGGAGGCGGAGAGCGTGAGCCACGTCTCGGGCGAGCGCATCGGCGGTGGGCTTGCTGCAGACGGGATGGGAGAACTGTCGAAGCTGCTGATGGGGAAGCATCCGGCGAAGGCACTGCGGCTCGCGCGCGACACCGGCGTGCTCGTGCACCTCCTGCCGGAGTTCGAGCCGGCGATCGGGTTCGAGCAGGAGAGCCGGTACCACGACATGACGGTGGACGAGCACACCTTCGAGGTCGTGCAGGCCGCCGCCAAGGCCGGCGCGCCGCTGCGCGTGCGCTTGGCCGCGCTGTTCCACGATCTCGGCAAGCCACACGTCGCCTGGCGCGGGACGGACAACCGCCTCCACTACTACGCGAAGGCCGGGTTCTCGACGCAAAGCCACGAGCAGGTGAGCGCGCAGCTCGCCGACGCCGCGCTCGAACGGCTCCGCTATCCGACGGAGCTGCGCCAGCGTGTCGTTCGCATTGTGCGTGCACACATGCTCGACCCCGGTCGCGCGGACGAGGTGCGTGCGCGTCGGCTGCTGCAGCGCTACGGGGTGGGGCTGACCTTCGACCTGCTCGACCACAAACGGGCGGACCTGCTGGGCAAAGGGCCTGCGAACGACAAGGACCTCGAGCGCTTACGTGAGTTTCGGCGCGTCGTCGAGCGTCAGAAGACGAGCGCGCACCGGTTGCGCGACCTCGTGATCGGCGGCGACGACCTGATCGAGATCGGCTACAAGCCCGGACCTGAGATCGGCCGCGCGCTGCGGGCGCTTCTGGACGACGTCGTGAAAGAGCCGGAGCTGAACACCCGCGAGGAGCTCCTTGCTCGTGCGAAGGAGCTCGTGGCGTGATCTTCTGGGACGAACCGGGATACGTCGTCGCATTCACGACACGGATCGGCGGCGTCAGTGACGGTGTGTATGCATCGCTCAACCTGACGCGCGGTACCGGCGACGCTGCGGAGAAGGTCGAAGAGAACCGGCGGCTCGCCTGTGAGTCGCTCGACCTGCCGTACGAGCAGCTGGCGTTCAACCGTCAGGTGCACTCACCGACCGTGCATCGCGCCGGACCGGGCACGCGCGGCGAGCCCGGTGACGGCCTGTGGACCGACGAGCCGCGGGTACCCCTGCTCGCGATGTCCGCCGACTGCCTGCCGATCGCGATCGTGCGCACCACCGGCCCCCGGGCGCTCGCTGTTCTCCATGCCGGCTGGCGCGGCCTCTCCGAGGGCGTGGTCGCCGCGGGCGTGAGCGCACTTTGTGTTGACTCAACACAAACTGGTCTGGCGGCGGTCGTGGGACCGGCGATCGGACCATGTTGTTACGAGGTGGGGCCCGAGGTGTCCGAGCTGTTCGACGACGATCTGACGGTGAACGGGAAGCTCGACCTCTGGAGCGCAGCCGAGCGCGCCTTGCGCGCCGCCGGTGTCGAGCGTGTCGAACGGGTCGACCTGTGCACGCGCGACTACCCGCAGCTCTTCTTCTCGCACAGGCGCGACGGTCGCGCCCGCGGTGTCCAGGGGGTGATCGGTGCAGTCGCCTGAGGTGATCCGCGAGCGGCTCGCGCGCATCCAGGACGAGGTCGGGCCGAACGTGACCGTCGTCGCAGCGACGAAGTACGTCGCGCTCGCGGACCTGGCAGGGCTCGTCGAGGCGGGAATCACCGTCGTGGGGGAGAACCGCGCGCAGGACCTCGAGGCGAAGCATGCGGAGTACGGCGACGCGTTTCGCTGGCACTTCATCGGCCAGCTGCAGTCGAACAAGGTGAAGACCGTCAACCGCATCTGCGAGCTCGTCCACTCACTCGACTCGGACTCGGCCGCGCGGCGGCTCGAGGTGCCGGCGCTCGTCCAGGTGAACCTCGCCGGCGAGGAGTCGAAGGGCGGCGTCGAGCCGTCGGAAATCCCGGCCTACCTCGGCTACGACGTGCGTGGGCTCTCGACGATGCCGCCCGCCGCCTCGACGCCGGAGCAGTCCCGCGCCTGGTTCGCGCGTCTGCGGGAGCTGGCCTCCGACCACGGCCTCCGGGAGCTCTCGATGGGGACGACGCAGGACTACGCCGTCGCCGCCGAAGAAGGGGCAACGTACGTCCGCGTCGGTTCAATCCTGTTTCGCGATTAAGATTCCCTGCAAATGGCTCTCGGAGATCTCTGGTCACGCACCCTCGTCTACTTCGGCATCGCCGAGGAGGACGACGACTGGGAGGACGAGGACGGCTTCATCGCCGAGGAGAGCCTCGAGCAGAGCTACAGCGAGCGGCCGAACGTCAGGCGCCTGACGCCCCGCCGCCGCCAGCAGGAGTTCGACGACTGGACGGAGTCGGAGGCCGACCAGCCGACGACCCGGGCCCCCGCGATCCGGGCGGCGGCCCGGGTGGAGCGGGACCGCGGCCGTGTGCGCGAGATGCGGCCGCAGATCGAGGCAGTGCCGAACCCGTCGAGCGTCAAGGTGCACCTCGTGCTGCCGCGCAGCTTCAACGACGCGCAGCAGATCGCCGACAAGTACAAGCAGGGGATCCCGGTGATCCTCAACCTGCAGAGCGCCGACACCGAGCTGTCGAAGCGCCTGATCGATTTCGCGAGCGGCCTGACCTACGCGCTGAACGGCGGCATGCAGCGCGTCGCCGACAAGGTCTTCCTGCTGACGCCGCGTAACGTCGAGGTCTCCGCCGAGCAGCGCGCCGCGCTTCTAGAGCGCGGCGGCTTCTTCAACCAGGCGTAGGAAAAACAGCCCTCGACACGAAGGGAGCGCCATGGTGCTCGACGCCATCAGCCAAGTCGAGCTGTTCGTGAACGTCTTTGTTGGCGTTTACGTCCTGGCGATCTTGGCGTACATCCTCACGTCCTGGGTGCAGCTGCCGTATTCCCTGAAGCCGGTCCAGCGCTTCCTCTACGACGTGTGCGAGCCGTACATACGGTTCTGGCGGCGCATCCTGCCGTTCTCCGCCGGCCCGTTCGACTTCTCGCCGATGGTTGCCGTCCTGGCATTGATCGTGCTCGAGCGGATCGTCTTCGCGATCCTCGGGCGCCTGCACTAAGGAGGAGGAGCATGCGGTACACACCCGTTGAATTGAGGCACGTGAAGATCGGACGTTCGACGTTCGGCGGCTACCGGAAGCTCGAGACCGAGAAGCTGCTCGAGGACATCGCCGACAGCTTCGAGGAGGTCTGGCGCGACCGCGGTGAGCTCACCGACAAGCTCGAAGACGTCGAGAAGATCCTCGCGGAGGTCAAACAGCGCGAATCGCTGCTGGCGTCGACGCTCGTCGCGGCGGAGAAGGCCTCGACCGAGATCCGCGAGGCGGCCAAGCGCGAGGCCGAGCTGATCATCGCCGAGGCACACCAGGAAGCACGGTCCGTGACCCGTGGCGCGCAGAGCGAGCGCGAGCGGCTGTTCACCGAGGTGCGCCGCGTCGAGACACTGCTGCGCGCCGCGCTCGGCATGGTCGAGGAGTCGAAGAACGAGCTGCCGGCGTCACCTGCAGTTCCGGCGGCTGCGCCTCAGTCTGAGCACTGGCCCAAGCGGCAGGACACCCGGGAGTTCCAGGCCGTCCCGCAGCCGCAGACCCAGGAGCAGCCGAAGCTTCCGCCCGTGCAGTCGGTCCCCGACGAGGCGGACGACGGTCCCGGCACGGCGCGCGACTTCGCCTGGGGATAGGACCCCGGGCGGCGCTACCCTTGAGCGCGTGAGCGCTCGCCTGACGTTGCGCGTTTCACCGGGCGCCGTGCGCTCGGTCGTTGTCGGGCGCCACGGCGCCGGCTGGAAGGTGCGCGTCGCGGCCGCGCCGGAGCACGGCAAGGCCAACGATGCGGTCGTCCGCCTGCTCGCGGACACCCTCGCGTTACCGGCACGCGCCGTTCAAATCGTTTCCGGACGCTCCTCACGGGACAAGACCGTCGCGCTGGAGGGCATGGACCCCGAAGAGATCGAGCGGCGACTCGCAGAGGCGAGCGGCGCCGGAGAGGAGTCGAAGTGAGCGCGATCGACACCGCGGATTACCGTAAGCGGCTGGAGGAAGAGAAGGAGCGGCTGCTGCATGCGGTCGGCTTCCTCGCGAAGGAGAACCAGGGGAGCATCTCGGACGAGCTCGGCGAGCTCGCGGAGGGCGGCACGGACAACCACCTGGCTGACACGGCGACGGCGATGTACGACCGTGAGCTCGACGACGGCCTCGAGGAAGGCGCGAGGGAGACACTCGTCGAGATGGACGCCGCGTTGCAGCGCATCGAGGATGGGACGTACGGCATCTGTGAGGTCTGTGGCAAGCCGATCGGTGCCGAGCGGTTGTCCGCGCTCCCGTGGGCGCGCCTCTGCATCGACGATCAGCGCCGCGCGACCAATTGAAAGACGCCGGCTCGACGGAATCGCGGAAAATGGCGGACGTGCGCGTTGGATCGCGAACGGACGGCCTGACGCCGCTCTCCGTCGCTGAGCGCTCGCTCGGCGCGGGGGCGTGGCAGTGGGCCGGGCTGGCGACGGTGGCGATCGCGGCAGTGGTCGCCGATCAGCTGACGAAGCACGTCGTCACGCGCACGCTTCCGCTCGACGACTCGGTGCATGTCGTCGGGCCGCTTTCGATACACCACGTGCAGAACTCGGGCATCGCCTTCGGCCTCTTCTCGAGCGCGACGGTCGTGGTCACGGTCGTGACCGGCATCGCAATCCTGTGGATGCTCGCGTTTTTCGCCCGCTCGGGCTCGCGCCACCCGGTGCTGCCGGCGTCGCTCGGGCTCTTGATCGGCGGCAGTGTCTCGAACCTCGTCGACCGCATCCGGCTGCATCACGTGACCGACTTCATCGACGTGAACTGGTGGCCGGCGTTCAATCTCGCGGACAGCTTCATCGTCGTCGGCGTCGCGATTCTCCTCGCTGCGCTGATCGCCGCGGACCGCAAACCGCGGCCGCCGCAGCGCACGCTCGACGTCGCCGCAAGATGAGCGGCGTGGGCTCGATGGAGCCGACCACGATCATCGTTCCGGTGGAAGCGATCGGCGAGCGGCTCGATCGCTTCCTCGCGACGCACCTCGGGTCGCGCTCGGCGGCGGAGCGCGCAGTCGAGGCCGGCGCGCTCGTCGACGGCGTCGCGCGGCCGAAGAGCTTCCGCCTCGAGGGCGGGGAGGAGGTCGAGGTGCAGGCCGTGGCGCCGCCCGCGTATGTCGCGCCGCCGCCCGAGCCCGACATCGCGTGGCAGGACGAGCACCTACTCGTCGTGGACAAGCCTGCAGGGCTCGTCGTGCATCCGGGTCACGGCCACGCGCAGGGAACGCTGGTGCACGCGCTCGCCGGGAAGATCGCCGGCGGAGACCCGGAGCGGCCCGGGATCGTGCACCGGCTCGACCGCGACACGTCGGGGCTGATGGTGGTGGCGCGCTCGGAAGCGGCGCATGAGCGATTGCAGGAGCTCGTCCGTGAGCGTGCGCTCGAGCGGACGTATCTCGCGCTCGTCCGCGGTCGTCCGCGCTCGCGCACGGGACGGATCGAAGCGCCGATCGGCCGCGACCGTGGGGACGCGACGCGCGTCTCGATGGACACGGACTCGCCCCGCGATGCGATCACGCACTTCGAGGTCGAGCAGCTGTGGCCCGAGCACGCGCTGTTGCGCGTGAAGCTCGAGACGGGCCGCATGCACCAGATCCGCGTGCACCTCGCGGCTATCGACCTCCCGGTCGTCGGCGACCGAACCTACGGCGTCCCGGGCTTGGACCTGTCGCACCAGTTCCTGCATGCGGCCGAGCTGTCGTTCCCGCATCCCTTCAGCGGCGAGCGCATCGAAACGCGCTCCGAGCTCCCGCCGGATCTCGCCGCCGCCCTCGCAAGCCTGGGCTAGAGGCGCTTCGCGCGCTTCGCCTCGTACTGGCACGCATCGGCGCGGCGCAGGAGCGCATCCGGATCGGCGGCATTCGTCGGGAAGTGCGCACAGCCGGCGCTGAGTGCGAACTCGTCGGGCAGTTCCCGGCGCGCCACCAGCTCGGCGACGCCTTCGGCGAGGCGGCGGCGGAAGCGCTCGCCGGCGTGCTTGTCCGTCTCGAGCAAGAGCACCGCGAACTCGTCGCCGCCCATACGGCCCGCCACATCGGAGCCGCGCAGCATCGACGACGCGAGGGTTCCGATTCGGTTCAGCACGCGGTCGCCTTCCATGTGGCCAAGCGTGTCGTTGATCGCCTTGAAACGATCGAGGTCGAAGAAGACGATCGTCAGCCCGTGGTCGTAGCGATGCGCCCGCTCGACCTCGAGCGTGAGCACGTCGGAAAACGCCTGGTGGTTGAGCAGCCCGGTCAGCGGATCGCGTCGCGCTTGGTCGGCGAGCTCGGCGGTCGCACGGTCGAAGTACGCGACGACGCACTCGACGACCAGCCGGTCGATCGTGTCGTTGATGCGACGATCTCGATCACGTCGCCGCTCTCGAGGCCCGTCAGGTGCTCGGC
>Ga0193699_10000965_pt1 | contig 11621 bp, 10 predicted proteins | sample L3c2metaG_FD_160095 | JGI IMG/M metagenome (GOLD analysis project Ga0193699, IMG submission 160095) | Soil microbial communities from a riparian zone of the East river system, Colorado, United States - L3c2 | ecosystem: Environmental > Terrestrial > Soil > Riparian zone | place: USA: East... | reverse complement strand
TCATCCTCTCGGCAAGGCGGGTCTGGACCGAGACGCCATTCTCGGTGATTGCGCTTTTAGCCAATTCAATGACCTCGTTGATCGCCATATTGAGATCAAAGCAATCGTTTCGTATCGGCGCCTTCTTGATGTGATCTCTGATCCGGTCGATGATGTCTCCGGCTCGATCGGCATCGGCCACGACACAGTCGAGCGCCTCCCTGACTTCGCCCAGGTCGGGCGGATCTTTGCTTAAAAAATTCAGGGCGGCACGGGCGTTGTTTCGTGCCGCGCCGATCGACTGCTTGACTTCGTGAGCTAGTGTGGCAGCCAGTTCTCCCATCATGCTCACACGGTTCATGTGCGCGAGATCTGACTCCGGCTGGCGCAGCCTCTCATGCTCCGTCAGATTGAGCACAATGGCGACTCCCTGGTTGCCGCTCCCCTCGAATCGCACGTCTCCAATCAGCTTCACGCCCAGAGTTGCCAAGATTTTAGCGAACTGCTCCGCAACGGCCCTCATGGTCTCGCTCCTTTCGCCGGTAAGCCTTCGCCTAGCTATGAGCTTGATCTAGGTGCGGATGGCGCCACCATCTAATATATGGATCGAGCAATTTTGATACCGTTTGTGTATGGTAATTGTCATGGAACTGAGGCATCTGCGCTATTTCGTGGCGGTCGCCGAGGAGCGGCACTTCACCAGGGCGGCGAGACGGCTCGGAATCAAGCAGCCGCCGTTGAGCCTGCAGATACGTCAGCTCGAACAGGAGGTGGGGACGCCTCTGCTGCATCGGCTGACGCGCGGGGTCGAGCTTACCGAGGCAGGAGCATTACTGCTCGAAGAGGCGCGGGCAATCTTGGAGCAGGTGGAACGGGCGAAAGCCAGCATTCAAAGCCGGGCTCGCGGCGAAACGGGACGTATCCGTCTCGGCTTCGCAGGGGCGACGTATTTCCATCCGCGAATACCGAAACTCGTCCAGGCCTTTCGCAGGCGCTATCCGAACGTAGTGCTCTTGCCCGAGCAGAGCAACACGCCCAAACTCATCGCCTCATTGCACGACGGTTCGATCGACGTGGCATTCGTCCGGCCCCCGTTCAGCGACAGTGACGGGATCAGCGTTGAGCCGCTCGTCGAAGAGCCCATGCGGATCGTGCTGCCTTCGAACCACCCGCAAGCCAGCATGCGCTCAGTCTCGCTCGCTTCCTTGGCGGGGGAAACGTTCATCCTGTTTCCTCGGGCAATCGGGCCCGGCCTGCACAACAGTATCATCTCCGCCTGCCAGCGCGCGGGATTCAGTCCAATTCTGGGGCAGGATGCACCACAGATCTCCTCGACCGTTCACCTGGTAGCCGCAGGGTTCGGGATTTCGATCGTGCCGCAGTCGATCGAACAGATCCACGCCGATGGCATCGTCTATGTCGGGATCAAAGGCGAGGCGCCTCGCGCGCCGATCAGCGTCGCGATCCGCAAGGACAATCGCGCCGCAACGGTCCGAAACTTCGTCTCCCTGGCTCGGCATGCCCAGGCTGCACAATGACCGGTCGTTTCTGGCGCCTGCGCCACCTCTCGGCGAAAAGTTCAGTGACCATTCAAATTTGCAAGCCGGCGAGCCCTGTTTGTGGCGCAAGTCCTTCCACAAGCCCGATATTCGCGACTAAGCATTGAAGCTGATCCTCAATCAACTGCGGCGGGTCTCCTCGCAATCTTGTTAACTCACAGCGCTCAGAACGTCCTTAAATCGAATTTGGGGTTAGTTGATTACGGAGCCCATCGTGCCGTGCAAGGAATATTTGGACTTAGCGCGGACCCTGCTGCATCTTTCCGGCAACACGACGGATCTGACGATTGCAGATTCGCTTAGAGAACTTGCCGACGACTGTGTCAGGCGAGCTGCGAAGCCCTCGCAAGGTGACTCTAAGGCCTTGGTTGCATTGACCGCTCGTGGTGAACGTTAGCGCAGCAACTGAAGTAAAGTCGCATTGCCCGAGAACTTGGGATGCCTTTCACAGTTCACTGCGCTTGCTCGTCTCTTTCTGGCCGATGACGCTCGACTTAGTCGCGCGAAAGTCTCCTCGAGTTGCGGCGCGAGGAGCATTGCGTCGCGCAGTTCATAGGATGGATATCACCATTCGCCCTAGTTGCGGCTAAGTCGAACTCGTGCTGTTCGAGACCACGTAAACCAATTGCGTTTGCTACCGTCCTTGTTGTTAGGACGGGAACTGTTGCCTCGGCTGTTGAGCCTCAGTGCCTCACGAGCGATGTTCTCGAGCGCCGTCGCATAAGCTTTTGCCAGCTAGCGCGCGCACGGCACGCCGCCGTCATCTCTCATCAGAGATGACGGCGGCGAAGGACAGGCAGGAGCGGGGAGGGAGCACCCGGTCCTGCCTGCCATCCGACGCTATCGTGCACGTTACGGCACACGAACTACTGCGGCGTCGGGATCCCCGGGGCTGGTAGTTGGCGTAATTGAAGTTACTCCCTCGCTTTCGCTGACCGGCGTGCTTCGACAGACCAACGCAGCCAGCCGTCACGATCGTGGATGCCGGGGAGCATGGATATCTTGCTGTTGCGAGCGGGTACCGACCTCGAACCCGACGACATATCTGCGACAGGCAACCTGAGTTGGGCCCGTCCGTCCTCTGCCTCGCCGGTCGGGACCGCGCTCGCGCTCCTTGGAAAGACAAGGACAGACGTAGATCCCCTTGATTCGAACTGATGCCGCACCGTCCCGCCAAGTTCGTTTGCCAAACGCGCGACGATCGAGAGCCCTTGGCCTCGCCGAAAATTCGACAAACCCGATCCATTGTCCTTAACTTTGCACTCCACAAGCTCGTCGGTGCACTGGAGTTCGACGCGAACTTCCCCTTCACGCCCGGCGAACGCGTGCCGTGCTGCATTTGTTACCAGCTCGTAAACAATCAATCCCAAATACCAGGAATGCTCCGATCCAAGCGTCAGGGGCGCGGAATCAAACACCAGATCTATCCCTATCTGCTCCAGCTTCGATCGGCTCATAGCACGGCAAAGGCGGTCAAGATATTCGGCGGCGTCCACCTGCGTATCAGGCTTCGGCATCTTCAAGGCGCGGTGAACTTCAACGTAATCATGCAACATCTTCATCGCCTCATTCAGAACCGCCTTGACCTCCGGACTAGGGGAACGCGCCGCCGCGCGCGAGATGGTGTTGATGATAGATGTGAACTCGTTGTTGACCCTGTGAGCCAACTCGCGCAAGAGCAGGTGATCGTCCGATGGGGAAAGAACGAATTCCGTCATAACCCTGATCCTTTCTGTCGGGATACCCAGGCTCGCGCGGCTTGCATAACCAAGAGCTCAAGCGCTGCTTGGAGGTTTACGGAGGTACCGTTAGAACTAAGCAGGTCGGCGAACTTTCGTCGATTGTACGCGGGTACTGGAAGCTACACGAAGGTAGCGGGAGTGCTCAACGAAGAGGTTCCAACTTACGAGATGACGGCTTGCGGCGTTTTCAGGAAGGGCTCCAGAACGCGAACGGGGACCAGCTGTAACATCGCAACTAAGGTGCAGGGGAACTACGCCAGAGTATCTGAGAGGCATGATCTATTGATAACGGATGCCGACTTCAGCGTGATTGAGCATCGCGCCGCCGACTGACTTAATCGCGGTACAGGCAAGGCCTGAGTTCATGAAGGCGGCAACGCATGCTCACCAATCCCGTTACGGCTGACTTAGGGCGCGGACTCATTAGCGCGCAACCAAATTCGGATTGATGCGAGTTTGACGAACGCCAGATAGTTGGCCGCGAGTTTGTCATATCGGGTCGCGACACGCCGACACTGCTTGATCTTGTTGAAGAAGCGCTCGACCAAGTTGCGCGCGCGATACAGATACGGACTAAAGCAGATCGGGTCTTTGCGATTTCGTTTGGGTGGAATATTCGCCCATGCTCCTTGCTGGCGGGCAAGCTCCCTGACCCAGTCCGCGTCGTATCCACGATCCGCGAGCAGCATCGTTTGTGGAAGTAAGGCGCTGAGGAGAACTGAACACAGCCGATTGTCATGCGCCTCGCCGGGCGTTAGTGCGAGATGCACCGGCAGGCCATTGGTGTCCACGACCGCGTGAATCTTGCTTGTTAGGCCCCCTCGCGAACGTCCCATATCTTGGTGATTGTTGTCCGCGATACAGGCTCCGTGCTGGTGCACGCGAATGATCGAGGTATCGATCATCTGCACCGCCGCATCATGACCAGCGGCCAGCGCGTCCATGATCTGGTCCCAGACGCCAGCCTTCCGCCACCGAACGAAGCGATTGTAACAGGTGGTGCGCGGACCATAGGTCGCTGGCAGGTCTCGCCATGGCGCCCCCGAGCGCAGAACCCAAAAGATGCCATTGAGCACGCGACGGTCATTTACCCGCCGAACGCCGCGCGACTTGTTGGGTAGCATCGGCTTGATCGCGGTCCATTCATAATCGCTGAGTTCGTAGCGCATGATTCGAGGCTCCGGTTTCGGAGCTTGAATCACGTCTCGGGCAACGCCATCAACCCGCCATGGCTTATGGCGTTGTCGCTAATGCCCTGAATTTATTTCCGCTTTCGGCGGCATAGCGAACATAGCCGGACTTGCTACTGGCTCGACCCGGTCGCGAATGACCCAAGCCGACATATGGGCTTTCTAAAGTCGTGGCTATTGCTCATACTTGATGTTCGCCAGGGCATGGAAGGTGCCCTTGGATTCGCGTTCGCGCCGCCCTGATTGCTTGACGCCGCCCATCGGTGATTCTGAATTTCATCCCCATTAGGCTTATCGCAGTTTCGTTCAAGCTCCACTCGCTCGCGTTGGCAAGACTTGCAAACGGCGCTCGCTGATCGGTACCGTTGCCGCAGTTTCATAAAGGAGACATCCATGAAACGTCGTGATTTTCTAGCGCGAACCGCAACTGCCGTTTCCGCAAGTCTTCTGGGGAGCGTCCGGTCCGACGGTTTTCTTTTCGTCGGTTCAGCGCATGCCGCCGACGGCGATGGCCAGAAAGCGACGCTTGAGCAGAAATTTGCCGAATTTGCACTTTCCATCAAATATGAAGCTCTGCCCGCGGACGTTATCGCCTCGGCCAAGCGCGTTCTTCTCGACACGCTCGGATGCGCATTCGGATCCGTAGGGTCCGAGCCCGCAAATATAGCAGAGGCAACCATCCGCAAGACTTTCGGAGACGGCAATACAGCCACCGTGATCGGCTATCCGCGACCCGCTACCGTAGAAGGCGCGCTGTTCGTCAATGGTGTCCTCGTCCGCTCCCTCGACCTGAACGACACCTACATCGGCACCGAGCCGCTTCATCCAAGCGAAGTATTGCCGACGGCGCTTGCGCTCTGTGAGGAGAATGGGCGAACAGGCCGCGATCTTGTCGAGGCGATGGTCGCAGGCTACGAGGCTAGCATGCGCGTCAACGACGCCATTTCCTTCATTGAGCGAGGTTTCCATCCCTTGTGCGCGGCGTCCTACGGCATTCCTCTGATTGCGGGCAAGATTTGGGGGCTTCCCAAGGAAGCCATCGCAAACGCGGTCGGAATATCGGGCGCGCGCGGCTTCACAAGCTTCGTCGTCAATAGCGGGGCGATCAGCATGATGAAAGCCATGGGACTTGCCGCGACCGCGGCTGACGGCGTTTTGGCAACACGGCTCGCCGCCGAGGGTTTTACCGGCCCTTCCGGCACGTTGGAGTGGCTGGCGTCAAAAATGAAACCGTCCAAGGAGGGTTTCGCCGTTGACCTCGAGCTTGCGCGATATCGGCTGCCTCGGGTGGCCTTCAAGCGCTTCCCGATTCAAATTGAGTTGCAAGCCGTGGCAGAGGCCGGCGCTGCGCTCTCTGCGAAGATCAAGGGCCGGGCACAGGATATCCGGGCGATCACGGTTGAGACCTATCCCGGAATAATCGAGCGCGTCGCGGACCCCGCGAAATTCCGGCCGCAGACAAAGGGTACCGCCGATCATAGCCTTCCCGTCTGCCTCGCTATGGCTCTTCTCGACGGAGATGTGACGGTAGCTCAATTCGAGAAAGATCGCTGGCGGTCCCAGGACGTGATGGCGCTGGTGGAAAAGACTTCCGTGAAACCTGGGGAGTCACTGATGACCAAACTTCCTAAGGGACGCGGCGCGAGCATAGAGATTGTCTTCGCGGACGGTCAGTCTTTGCGCGAGACCGTGGAAATTCCAGAAGGCGACGCGCAGCGCCCACTTTCGCGATCGTCCCTGGAACGCAAATTCATGAACTTCGCGATTCCTGTCGTTAGCAAAGCTGGCGCGGAGCGCGTCGTGTCACTCGTCGATGGCCTTGAAGAATTGAAAGATGTTCGAGAATTGACTCGAGCCCTCAGGGGAACCGGAAAACAAAATCCGGGGTGAACCTGACCAACAGTGGTCTACCGGCAATAGAAATGCCGATGTCAGCACATCGCGTCATTTCGCTGCGCTGCGGAATTTGGTCGCTACCGCATAACGAACTCTGGCAAGCCGTCCGCCCGGCAGATTTATGATGGGGTGGACGCCCCGCCGACGGCATCGATGTGCCAAAGTGGAGGTGTTGAGCACCACTTAAGGGAGGCGTCCTTGTCAGAGGTTATCACAATTGGTCTGGATATCGCCAAGCACGTTTTTCATGCTTACGGAGCGGATGAGCGGGGTCGAGCGGTATTCAGCAAAAGGCTCAGTCGAGGAAAACTGCTGGATTTCTTCACAGCCCAGCCGAGTTGCACGGTAGCGCTGGAGGCATGTGGTGGAGCACATCACTGGGCCCGTCAGCTCACGCAGCTTGGCCATGAAGTTCGGTTGATCCCGCCCGCATATGTAAAACCGTTCGTGAAGCGGCAAAAGAGCGACGCGATCGATGCCGAGGCAATCTGCGAAGCAGCTCAGCGACCGAACATGCGGTTCGTGGCCGTGAAGAGCGAACAGCAACAGGCGGCGGGTCTGGTGTTTCGGACCCGAGATCTGTTAGTGCGGCAGCGAACCCAGCTCATCAATGCGATCCGGGGACACCTCACTGAATATGGTTGGATCGCACCTAAGGGGCCGTCGCACGTGGCGATGCTTGCCGACCTGATCGAGGAAGAAGAGATGGCCAGCTCGCTTCCCGAAGCGGCCCACGCCATGTTCCGATTGATGTTAGACCTGCTCGCCAGCCTCAATGGCAAGATTACGGATCTCGACAAAGAGATCGCACGACGTGCTCGCGAGGACGAAGTATCGCGCCGGCTGATGACCATTCCCGGCATCGGTCCAATCACCGCAACCGCGATCGCCGCTCTAGCGCCGCCGGTTGAAACCTTTACTAAAGGCCGCGACTTTGCCGCCTGGCTGGGTCTTACGCCTCTTCAAAGATCGACCGGTGGCAAGCAGAAGCTCGGTGCGACATCCAAAATGGGCGAACGCACACTCAGGCGCCTCCTCATCATCGGCAGCAGCGCCGTCGTGCAACAGGCGAGCAAACGCGGTGCGCCAGAGGGCTCGTGGCTCGAACAGATGCTGGCTCGCAAACCGCGCATGCTGGTAACGGTCGCGCTCGCCAACAAGATGGCGCGGATCGTCTGGGCGGTACTTATAAAGCAGGAAAACTACAGAGCTCCGGTCGCAGCCAAGGCGTGAGCCTGGCAGACCTGAGGTCGTCGCAGGTGTAGTCGGTCGAAGGAGGGTATGGCGCAACAGTCGGCGAGACGGGGCCGGAAGAACCAGATGAACCCATCGTGCCTAGAGCACGCATTTATGATTTGGTTCCGGTCCGCGAACTCCCATACGGGCCCGCAGCTCCATCGCTGCATCAGAGGCCGGACAGATGGCAGCATCCGACTACGTGCCGATCTTCTTCAAAAACCGCTTGCATCTCGCGGGGCGTCCACAGATGGGTTCACGGCCTAGCTACGTTGGGCACGTTAGCGTCGGGACTTGGAGTTTCCGCAACGGCGGTCCTCCCGTGCGTCTCATCCCAAAGCCCTTTGGCGATTTCCAACGCATCGATGTCGAGGTCGTCCCACCATGCAACCTCGTTGCCGGCCTGGTGAAGCTGTCGGTGATGACCGCGACAGAGCGGGACGGTGAACTCGTCGCTGACCTTTAGGCCTAAAGCCCGCGGCTGGGCAAAGCGCAGGTGATGCGGATCGGACGGTTGCCGGCCGCAGATGAGGCAGGGCTGGGTCGCTACGTAGCGTAAGTGTGCTTTATTTCGTCGCCGTTTGGGCTCGGAGATCGTCAGTACACTCTTGTCGATTCGTCCTGGGAGTAGGTCCTCGGCGGTCGGCACGATTGGTACGTTGGCCGGCGGTGCGGTCGGCGGATGGGGGATGGGTTTCAGGTTGAAAGGTGGTTGCTCACGGGTCGCTAAGTACTCCTCCCGGCCGTGGAATGTAGAGGGCCGAGGAATAGGAGTGGTGTCGTCTCGGGCGTGCTTGTGCTGATCTGGCTTAGCAGGCAATGGCGTGGGCGCCTGTTCCGTTCTCTGTGCTGGCGGCAGTTTGCCGTGGTCATAGAGCGACAGACCAAACGGATTACCAAACGTGGCGAGCGCGCGCTTGGTGGCGTCGGTTTCGGCGCCCTTGATCGCCATGTCGTGGACCTCGCCGGCAGACGAGCCGCGGCCTTCACCCGTTCCATGGCCTTCGCGAACGACCGTTGCGCCGCCGACATTCACCGTGATCCGTACCTTGGCGATGTAAACGGCGAGGAAAATGCCGCGGTTCTCTCGATTGAGAACGCACCGGGATTCGATCGTCTCGCGGCACCAGCGGTCGAAGCCAAAGATTCGATTGGCTTCGGAGATCGCGTACCAACCCCCGATAAAGGACAGTTCGCGACCGCCGATTTCTCGGGTTCGAACATAACGCTGATCGAGCCCCTGGCGCAGTTCCTGTAGCTGCTTGGCCGTGAACCCCATTACCGTACCCTCACGCTGAGAATCGGAGCTGGCTCGGAAAGGGTTGCGCCAGTAATCTCCACGCCTTGCTTGAGGTCTCGGGCCAGTTCTTGACGATTGAGGTGGGGCTCGCTGGGCTGCCAATAGGTCGGTGGCACATCCTCTTCATTGAGGATCAGCAATGCAGGCAGCCCCGGCCTGACCGACGCCGTGAAGTCCGGCGCACTGATCTTCTTAAGATCAAGGTCGACCATCACGTCTTTGGCGATCTGCCGGCGTTTTGATGCCCGGTCCTGGAGACGGGCGAGCCGATCTTGCATCTCTGCAATCCGGCACCTGAGGCCCTTCGAAAGGGCCTCATCGACCAGGGCCGATCGGATGATTGCTTCGATAATATCGGGCAGGTCGGTCAGGCCCTCGACGGTGTCGGCGAGGGTTTGCTCGTCGAGGTCAGAGTTGCTGGCACAAATGCGTTTTTTGACATCGGCATATCGAATTTTTGCGAAAGCTAATCCGTCCATCAATGCACCTCCTCGTACTAATTGCTGGGCAACCCTTGGCGAAGGCACGAGACCGTGCTTTTCCTTGGAACGGACGTTTGCCCTTACATCGTCGATACTAATAGTATCAATATAGGCCGTGAAATGTCAATACTAAAAGTATCAATTAGGCAGATAAAGGCTGCACGGGCGCTGCTCGCATGGTCTCAGGATGAGCTGGCGAAATTGGCCAGGGTGTCCATTCCGACAGTCAAGCGGCTTGAGGCCTTGGACGGTCCCTTAGGAGGGCGAAGCGATACAATAGAAAAAATCGTCGCTGCATTGGAGCATGCAGGTATCGAATTCATCGACGAGAACGGTGGCGGAGCAGGCGTCCGGCTACGCAAGAGCGGTAAGTAAAAAGCCCTGAGGCAGCGACCTGATTGATGCGGCGGCCCGCAAGTCCCCTGAGACGAATGAATTCACTAAGCCAACAGGCGCGATAGCCAAGCGAACCAACTGTCAACTATTTCGTTCTCGCTTTTAGACAGATTTTTTTAGCGCCATAGTTTTTCACCAGCGCCGTACGCGCGATCTCTTGCGACGGCATCGGTGGATAAACTCAATACCCTTGGATATCTCGCGTCATGAAAAACGATTGGCGCGTGAAGGCCTGTACCAAGTTCACAATTGAACGAAGGGAAAGCTCCATGGCAAAGAAGTCTAAAAATCGTAACCGCAAAAACGTGATTGTCGCCAATGCGTCGATGTTCGGCGTCCCGCCCTTGTTGGAGGGCGAGGATTTCAAAGCTTACAACGCGTTGCTGACCAAGCTTCGGGACGCGGTGAAGCCTGCCGACGTCATCGACGAAATGTGGGTCGAGGACTGCGCCTACCTTTTCTGGGATACGTTGCGCTTGCGGCGCCAGAAGACGGAGTTGATCAAGGCCAACATGTATCGGGGCTTGCAGACCGTGCTTGAAACGCTTTGCCCGCAACGCGAAGCGAGCGATTTGACGTCTAGCTGGTCTGTCGGCGATGAAGAGGCCATCGACACGATCAACGAACTGCTCGAAGCGGGCAATCTGTCGATGAAAGCGGTTGAGGCGCAAACTCTGGCCGAGATTATCGATAAGGTCGAGCGCTTCGACCGGATGATCGCGATGTCCGAAGCTCGCCGCAATGCGACCATGCGCGAGATGGACCGCCGCCGCAGTGTCCTCGCACATGCGATGCGCGAAGCGACCGACAACATCGAAGACGCGGAGTTCACTGAAATCGAATCGCCGCAGATCGAGGCCGAACCGCCGGAGCTCGAGACCGAAGAGGTCACCGCGGACGAGAGTGTGCAGGAGAGCGACGACGTCGAGCAGGAGCCTCCTTATCCTACCAGCGAGGCCGCTGAGTGAGCAGCGAGCGGAGAAGGAGCGCCAATCGCGTCAACGCACGCACCAGCACGGGACCGCGCACGGCGGCTGGTAAAGCGCGTTCGGCCCGTAACGCGCAGCGGCACGGACTGTCCTTGCCGGCGCTCGGCGATCCTGCGTGGTCTGCCGAAATCACGGCGCTCGGGCGTAAAATCGCCGGCGAGGACGCGAGTGCCGAACAATGGCAATTGGCTTGCCGCGTGGCAGCCGCCCACATTGATGTGATGCGTGTCCGCCAGGCGCGTCATCAGATGGTGGGTCAGGCCTTGAAGGATCCGAACTACCATCAGCCGACGAACGCCGAGTTGAGAGAAAATTGGCTACGCCGAGAATACGGATGGCCAGCTGACGAAGCGCCCCGGGAGCCTAGCGAAAGCCACACCATCGACACGCCCGGCAAATATGCGCAAATCTTGGACGACCTTTCGATAAGGTTGGGCTTGATGGGCCGCTACGAACGCCGCGCGCGGTCGCGGCTTAAGTTTGCGATTCGCGCGTTTGACGTCGCCTGCGTTGACGCTATTCATAAGAAGACCGGCTAATTGCACGGAGGCGAACCGAACGCTTCGCTTTCCGCAACAGCGGTCGACGTTTTATTATTGACGAGGCCGGCCGCTGAAGCGGCATGTTTGGCCCGTCTTGGGAGTTGCGTTGTGAAAGTGCTCGTCTGTGGCGGCCGCGAATTTAACGACGCGGACTTTATTTTCTCGGAGCTTGATCGGCTCCATACGCAATTTCATTTCGTGACAGTCATCGAAGGTGATGCGCGCGGGGTTGACCGCATTGCAGGGGACTGGGCGCGCGCTCGCGGCCTGGATCTCGTCGAGTATCCCGCCGACTGGAAGAACGAGGGAC
>Ga0193699_10000964_pt1 | contig 11625 bp, 10 predicted proteins | sample L3c2metaG_FD_160095 | JGI IMG/M metagenome (GOLD analysis project Ga0193699, IMG submission 160095) | Soil microbial communities from a riparian zone of the East river system, Colorado, United States - L3c2 | ecosystem: Environmental > Terrestrial > Soil > Riparian zone | place: USA: East... | reverse complement strand
TCCTGCCAGATTTTCTGATAGTCCCACTGCGCGCCCCAGGCGATGCAGCAGGCAAAGCGCTGCTCGAAGGCCGCCGCCCGGGGCGCGTAATAGCCGCCGAGGCTGATCGCCATGACGCCAATGCGCTTGGCATCGACCTCCGGGCGGGCCGCCAGCCATTCATATGCTGGCGTGGCGTAGACTTCGGTATCGTGGCGCAGATAAAGATCGCGAAACCGGATGCTTTCGCCGTTGCCCGGCCCGTCCACGATCAGACAGGCGATGCCGCGCGCGGCGAGATCGGCGACGCCTTTGAGATATTGGATCTCCTTGGTGACGTCGAGCCCGTCGAAAAACACCATGGCCGGCACCTTTTTGCCGCCATTCATCGGCTCGGCGTGCACGTAGATCGCCGGCAGGCTCGTATCGCCATACGGAATTTCGACGTGCTCCAGCTTCGGCCGCTTCAAATACTTGGCGGCGTCGCGCAGGCAGTGCACACCGCGCATATAGGCGTCGTTGCCTTCCTTGCTCTTGGGCTGAAGAAACCGTTCGCCGACGTGATAGTAGGCGCTGGCACGCTGCAGATACTGCGCGCCGCTCTTGCCATGGCCCTCGGCGATGCGCTCCCGGCCGCGGTCCTCGACGGTGCGCGCCTCGCGGGCCCATTCGCGGAACCAGGCGTCGTCGTTTCCGACATGATCCTTGAGACGCAGCCCGATGCGGTGGACCTCGCCGATCTCGGCGCCGCCCCACGGCGCCATATTGAGGCCGATCAGCAGGCCGTGGGACCAGCGGTAGTTCTCCGGAAAGTAGACGAAAGACAATTCTTCTTGTTTTTGAGACATGTGAATTTCCAACCTAGGTTTCGCGTCCCCGCAATTGAATCTATTTCAAAGCGAGAGGCAACCATTGTAGGTTCGAACGTGACCCGGGTTCCGCAACGCAACAATTTCACAATGCGAACGGCCGTTCTGACGGCTGGATTCACTGCCCACAACTGCAAGGCCACCCATGAACAAGCCGCACGCGCCGTTTCGCCTCGAAGAAGCGACCATCGAAGGGCTCCATGCCGCGATCAAATCCGGCGAGACGACGGTCAAGGCCACTGTCGAGCACTATATCGCCCGGGCACGGGCCTTTAATGGCCCGGCCAGCATGCTGGTGACGGCAGACGGCGGCGCGGTGCCAGAAGCGACCGGCGCGGTGCGCGGCTACAACCCGCTGCGGTTTCCGACCAAGACGGTGAAGGCCTCCACGATCCTTCCCGACATGGATAAATACAAAGGCCCGCCGATCGAGTACGGCCGCATGGAGCCGACAGCCTCCGATCCTTCGGTGATGCAGCAGTTCGGCATGATCGTCGGCATTCCGAATGCCGGACAGGTGAACTCGCTGGGCACGCTGAACATCCGCGGCGAGCGCTCGGTGGTTTGCCGCGGCGACTACGATTTGCACCCCTCGAAAGGTCCGCTGCCGAAAGGCGCGCCGCCGGTTTGCGAATTCTTCCGCCAGCAATCCGACGCACTCGAGCGCGCCGCCGAACTGGACGCGCAGTACGGACGCAATCCCGATCTCGAAAAAATGCCGATGTACGGCGTGGTGTTCTCGTTCAAGGATCCATTCGATACCAAGGACATGCGCTCGACCGGCGGCGGCGACGCCGCCTACGACATCGACTTTCCGGCACGCGACCATCAGCTCGTCGAGCAACTCCGCAACAAGGGCGCGATCATCTTCGCCAAGGCGATCAACACCGAATATAACGGCCGTGCCGGCGATCCCGGCGGCCGGCACAAACCGGACAAGGTGCTGCCCTCCACGCTCGGCTATCAGCGCAGCACCTGGGGCGGCAACCCGTCGAACCCGTACGACACCACACGGTCCGCTTCGCTTGGCTCGAGCTCCGGTTCGGCGCTGTCGGTGAGCACCAATCTGGTGATGGCGAGCCTTGGCGAGGAGACGCGCGCATCCTGCCGCGGTCCGTCCAATCACAATGCCGTGGCGCTGATCCTGCCGCACAAGGCAATGCTCGGCTTCGACGGCGGCGCCATCGGCGCGGACATCTATTGCGACCGCACCGGCATTCATTGCCGCTCGCTGGTCGACTGCGCCAAGGTGCTCGACGCCCTGAAAGACCCGGAGAACGGCTATTACGATCCGCGCGATCCTTATACGACCGTGCCCCGCTCGTCGGTGATCGAAGGCGGCTACACCAAGCACGCCACCGCGAATGGCGCAGCCGGTGCACTCAAGGGCGTCCGCCTCGGCGTCATCCGCGAGTCGATGGTCTATCCTCGCGACTCAAAGACCGAGCAACCGATCGTCGATGCCGCGACCAAGGAAATCAAAGACGTACTCGCAGGCAAGCTCGGCGCCACGCTGGTAGAGTCCGGCGATCCGCTGTGGAAGCCGGACCCAGATTGCGAAAAAATGACGGTGGATTTCCGCCGTGCGCTGGCGCGGCTGGTGCCGGTGTTCATGCCCGATCTGCTGTTCCGGCTTGGCAATGACGGCCAGCCGGTGTTCAAGGAATTTGCCGCGGCCATCGTCCCCACCGAATTCCTGCCGGGCAAGGTGTTCGGCTCCGGCAAGATGCGACCGATCGATTATTGCGTGGCGCTGGCGGACGGCCATATCGAGCCGCCGATCAACCTCGACCTCGGCACGATCCAGCAGCAGGAATTGGCGAACACGTTCCGCTTCCACATCCCGCAGTATCTCACGCGCCGCGCCGCCGACTGGAAGGTGAAAGGCTTCAAAGAGACGCTGACGGATTTCGCCGAGCTCAACCGTCGTTCCAAGTTCTGGGGCGACGACCAACGTTCGGCCTTCAAGAACTGGGAAGAAATCAGCGATCCGCGCAATCCGCTCAATGGCCGTCAGGGCGTCAACGAACGCATCATGCTACGCGAGCTGCTGCGCCGCGCCGACATGATGGTGATCCTGGAGAACAAGCTCGACGCGCTGGTGCGCCTGCACACGCCGTGGCCTCCGGGCCTGATCGGGCATGCGTATCAATACAACATAGCCAGCAACCTGCGGCCGGAGTCGCTCAACGGGCCGAATGCGGGCTTGACCGAGATGCTGGTGCCGGCGGGCTACGTCACAACCGCTTACGACCCCGTCTTCAAGCTAACCGACGACGGCAAGCGTTATGTTTCGCAGGCCTCCGACAAACCGACGACGATCCCGGCGCCCGGCCTGCCCTTCTCGCTGGTGTTCCGTGCCGAGCCCGGCCGCGAAGACCGGTTGCTGGAAATCGCATCGGCTTACGAAGCCGCCTCGAAGCGGCGCATTCCGCCGCCGGCCTTCGGACCGTTGCCGGTGGCGTAAGCGTGTGCGTACCCGAAGCTCATTTCCACGATTCGTGATCAAGCTGACGGGCTGGAGAGATACTTCTCAAGCGTCATCGGATTGGGCTTGATTGCCGGCTCGCTGACCGGCGAGTCCCGGAACGGCGTCGCTTCGTTGAACCACGCGCTTCGTGCCGGCAATCCCCATGGGAACGACACGTTGTGATCGGCCGGGTCCCATGCGATCGGCTCGTCTTCGATATCCATGGTCTGATAGTGGGTGTTGAACAGTTCACAGCGATGTCCGTCCGGATCGCGGAAGTAGACGAACATGGCGTGGCCAGGCCCATGGCGGCCCGGCCCGCGTTCGACCGCGCGCCCGAAACCCAGCTCGCCGGCGACATCGCAGGCGCGCAGCAGGTGATGAGCCTCGGGCGCGAGGAAAGCGAAATGGTGTAATTGGGGCCCGCGCCCGTTGAAAAAGACGATATCGTGGGGATTGCCCTTGCGCTGCAAGAACACACCGCGCAAATCGTCGGTGCCCGGCGGGGCGATGTATTCACTCAAGCGAAAGCCAAGCGACATATAGAACTCGCAGGCTTTGCGGACATGCGGCGTCAGCACCTGGTAGTGGTCGAGGCGCAGCGCGTTGCCGCCTTTATGCGTCGTAAATTTTGTGATCATGCGCGGCACCGCCGGCATGGTGGCGCAGAACTCCATAAGCGTTCCAACCGGATCGGTGACGTGCAGCGTCTTTCCCTGATGCGGAACATCGGCCCAAGCGGTCGGGCAGCCCATTGCGTCGAATATGGCCTTGGCCTTGTCCAACTCGGCTTCGGTAAAAATGCGCATGCCGAGCCGCGCACAGGACGGCTCAGAGCCTTGGCGCAGGACGAGACTGTGGTGGCAGGCCTCCTCGACGCCCCGGAGATAGAGGTTACCGCCCTCCTCCACCGTCGGCACCAGCCCGATCACCTCGGTGTAAAACGTTCGGCTCGCCACCAGGTCTTTAACGGTCAGCACAAGATGGCTCGCCCGCGTGATGCGGAAAGGCGGATCGAGGTTGACCTTGGGCAGTTCCATCATCCTCTCCCCCAGCCGCCCAACAGACTATGGCTTGCAGCCAGTCCTACTCCAGATGGCCTTGCTTACATCATCTCGGTAGTTGCGGTCTTCATCGTCTTATCGGCTTCCGGAATGCCGCGCGCCGCTTTCAAGAGTGTCGGCAGGATGTCTTCGGCGCGATCGGCGACGAGATAGGTGATATCGAGACCGGGGCGAATGAAGGCGAGCTTATTCATGTGATCGAACAGCGCGCACAGCGGATCCCAGAAGCCCTTGATGTTGGCAAGCAGGATCGGTTTGCGATGCTGGCCGAGTTGCTTCCAGGTCATTTGCTCGATGACCTCCTCCAGCGTGCCGATGCCGCCCGGCAGCGCCACAAAGGCGTCGGCGCGCTCGAACATTTGCTGTTTCCGCTCGTGCATGTCACGCGTGATGACGATCTCGCCGCGCCTGGACGCGCGCTCGCGGGTCATCAAAAACGTCGGGATGATGCCGGTGATCTCGCCACCGTGATCGAGCACGGCGTTGGAAACCTCGCCCATCAGCCCGACCGAGCCGCCGCCGTACACCAGGCCGATGCGGTGCTCGGCCATTGCCTTGCCAAGCTTTCGCGCAGCCTCCACAAAAATCGGGTCGGAGCCTGAACCGGAGCCGCAATAGACGCAGATCTTTTTGATCGTGTTCACGCGTCGTCGAGCCCGATATCGACAGCCGGCGCCGCCTGGATGGTCTTGCTGGTGGAGATGTAATCGACGCCGGTCTCGGCGATCGGCCGCACCGTGTTGAAGGCCACACCGCCCGACGCCTCGAGCGGCACGCGGCCTGCGACAAATTTGACCGCTTCGCGCATGTCCTCGAGCTTCATGTTGTCCAGCATGATGATATCGGCCTTGGCCGCGACCGCTTCGCGCACCTGTTCGAGCCGGTCGCATTCGACTTCGATCTTGATCAGACCGGGGACGCGTGCCCTCGCCCGCTCGACCGCTTTGGTGATGCTGCCGGCGACGGCGATATGATTGTCCTTGATCATGACGCCGCCATCGAGGCCGAGACGGTGATTGGCGCCGCCGCCGCAGACGACGGCATGCTTTTCCAGCATGCGAAGGCCTGGCGTGGTCTTGCGCGTGTCGATCAGCTTCGCCCCGGTGCCTTTGATCTCGTCCATCCAGCGCGCGGTTTCGGTGGCGATGCCGGAAAGATGCTGCGCAATATTGAGCGCCGTACGTTCGACAGTCAGCAGGCTACGCGCGGAGCCAGATACTTTGAGCAGCACGGTCTTCGGCTTGCAGCGGTCGCCGTCGGTGGCGGTCACTTCGACTTTGACGTCCGGATCGTAACGGCGGAAACAGGCGGCGGCGACATCGATGCCTGCGAGCGACAGATCCTGCCGCGCGTTCATGTGGAAGGTCGCGCGCGCGTCCGCCTCGATCATCGACAGCGCCGTGAGATCGCCATGGCCGATATCCTCGCCGAGCCAGAGGTCGATCAGGCGGTTGACGGTGAAAAGGTCCAACATACTGAAACCTCTAAGCTTTCGGGCCGGCTATACGGCCCAGGTTCATGATAACGCGTTGCGAGGGCAAGGCAAGATCGTTTGTATACATACGAATGGTCAGCCCGGGACGACCCGGTTGAGACGCAGCAGCACGGCGTTGGCGCCGATCGCGAACACCGACAGAAACAGCGCGACCGCCATGATGGTCGCGTTGTCGCCGAGCCCCATAGCACTCATGATCATGAAGCCAAGCCCGCGTTGCGAGGCGAACATCTCGCCGATCAACACGCCGAGCAGCGTCAGCGAAAAACCGAGCCGTGCACCCGAGATCACCTCCGGCAACACCGCGGGCAGCGCGATCGTGAACGCTGTCTGCCGGGGCGTCAGCCGCAGCGCGTGCGCGGTGCGCCAGAGCACCGGCTTGATCTGCATGATCGCCTTCATGGTGAAAATCGTCACCGGAATAAGCCCGTGCATGGCGCCGAACGCGACCTTGGCCGACACGCCAAGGCCGAAGCAGAGCAGCACCAGCGGGTAGAGCGTCACCTTCGGCAACGAATAGAGCGCGATCAGAATAGGCTCGGAGACGATGCCGGCGGTGCGATTGAGCCCGAGCATGACGCCGAGCGCGACCCCGCCGAGCAGCGAGATAAGAACTGCGAGGCCGAAGGCGCGCGCCGTTTCCGCGGCGTGCTCCCAGAACCGCGCGGTGCCCAGCAGCTTCCACAAATGGGCCGCGGTGGTGGTGGGCGACGTGAGCGCGACGTCGCCGGCGAGCCAATACAGCACCTGCCAGGTCGCGATGATGCCGAGGATCAGCAGAATGGAGTCGCCGGTGCGCTTCATCGTGTCACCGCCGCAACCGGTTTTGCAGACGGCGATCGACGGTGTCGAGCGCGGTGTTGGCGATGGTCGCAACCAGGATCACCAGCAGCATCAGGCCATACATCGTGCGATTGTCGAAGTTATTATAGGCGTAAGCGATAGCGTAACCGATGCCCTGCCCTGACAGGATGAACTCCGACGCGATCACACCGATGAAGGCATAGGCGAAAGTCAGCTTGATACCGGTAAACAGATGCGGCGCCGCGGCCGGAAAATCGATCAGCACCGCGCGTGTCGGCGTGTTCATGCGATAGATGAGCGCGGTTTTGCGCAACACGCGCGGGATACGGTCGAGGCCGGTGAGTGTGCTCGCGATCATCGCCACGATCGACAGCAAGACCGCAATGGCGATGATGGCGCGCGCGCTGACGCCGAAGACCACAATGAAGACCGGATAGAACATGAATGTGGGAACGGCGTAGTAGCTCGCCAGCAATGGTTCGACGGTGGCGCGCAAACGCGGCAGCGCGTGCAGGATGACGCCGATCGCGAAGCCGGCCGTGACCGCAAGCGCCGCCGAGATCGCGACATTTTGCAGGGTCGAGAGGATGTCGGTGGTGTGCTCGCCGGTCTGCAGAATGCGCCACAGGCTTGTCGCCATCTCGGACGGCGGCAGAACGACGGTGCGTGGAATAAGTTTGAGGCGGCAGGCCGCCTCGAATGCGCCCACAAAGGCAACGATCACCGCAAGCCTGATCCAACCTTCCCGGCTCAGGATCTGGCGACTCACGGCGCCTTCTCCTGCGTTCTCGTGCCCATGATCTTGAGCGACTCGACCCGCAGCTTGTCCCACAGCCGCGCCGTCACCGCGCCAAAGCGCGGATCGGAGACGATGCGGCTGTCGCGCTCGCGCGGCCATTGCGTCTCGATGAAGTCGATGAACGTGCCCGGCCGCGCCGACATCACGCCGACGCGGTCGGACAGCATCGCGGCTTCGTCGAGGGCATGGGTGATCAGCAGCACGGTGGCTCCGGTCTCGCGCCACAGCCGCAGCAGTTCCTCGCCCATGAGCAGGCGCGTCTGCTGATCGAGCGCGCCGAACGGCTCGTCGAGCAGGATCAGCCGTGGCTGCAGCACCAATGTCCGCGCGATACAGACGCGCTGGCGCATGCCGCCGGAGAGTTGCGCGGGATAGGCATTGGCGAATTCGCGCAAGCCCATGAAGCCGATCGCGTAATCGACGCGGCGCGCGGTCTCGGCCGCCTCGAAGCCGGCGCGGCGCAGGCCGAACGCCACGTTGTTATGCACGCTCAGCCAGGGCAGCGAGGCGTCTTCCTGGAACACGACGCCGACGCCGTCAGGCACGCCGTCGACCGGCTTGCCCTCAAAGACGACCGAGCCGTCGGTCGGCGGCGACAGTCCGGCCAGAATATCCAGCAACGTGGATTTACCGCAGCCGGACGGGCCGACCACGCCGAAGAACTCGCCGCGCCTGATATCGAGATCGATCGGTCCGAGCGCACGCAGCTTCGCGCCCGAGGGCAGACCGAAGGTGCGTGTAACGCCCGTCAGCCGGGCGTGAACGCCATCCACCGGCGCGGTCACAGCTTGCCTTGCAGATCCTTGGGCAAATAGGACTGGTCGATCAGCTTGCTCCAATCGATCTCCTCTTTCACCTCGCCGATCAGTTTCAGGCCGTCGACGGTGCGGTCGAGCTCGGTGCGATTGAATTCGCCGAGGCTCCACATTTTGGGACCGATCATATTGTTGACCGCTTCCTTGGCGATTGCCGGTTCGAAATTCCACACCTTCTGCAGGATGGCAGCGGTTTCGGCCGGATCCGCGTAGATCGCTTCGACGCCGGCGCGCCGGCCGGCAATGATTGCGCGCAGCTTGTCGCCGTTCTTGTTGGCGAAATCACGCGTGGTGATGCCGACCGATGTCGTCATCGGCGGCAGGATATCCTTGGCGGCCACCACGGTGCGATAGCGGTCCTTGCGGATGATCGAGAGCGGCTCGATCAAAGCCGCGGCCGACACCGCGCCCTGTTCGAGCATCGTCAGCGCCGGTGGATAGCCGCCGGCCGCGACCCGCGCCACCTTTGCGGCGTCGATGTTCTTCGCCTTAAGCTGCATCAGGAAGATCATCTCGGACGACGACTTCGGCGAGGTGATCGCGACTTTCTTGCCGACGAGGTCATCGATCGATTTGATGTCGGAAGTCGGCATCGTCACCAGCGTCGATTCCGCGACGGTACGGGTGCCGACATTGACGATGATGAGATCGAGACCGCCGTCGCGGGCTGCGGCGAGCGCGGCCGGCAAGGCCACTTCGCCGTAAGGCGTCGCACTTGCCAGAATATTGCGAACCGTCGTGCCTCCGCCGGCCGAACCGATGATTCCGGTGATATCGATGCCGGCCTTCTTGAACAATCCCTTCTCCATCGCCACCGCGAAGGGCGCGCCGTAAAGGCTCTGTCCCCATTGCGTAATCGCGATTTCCTCGGCTCGCGCAACGGACGCGTTGAGCAGACCTGCGGCAAGAACAGCGGCGCCAAATACACGCGCGCGTTGCGATTGAGTGAGTGGCATGAACGCAACCTTTGTTGGCGAGATGGAACGGGGTGGACGAAAGCTAGCAGACGGTTAGACCAGCAGAAAGCCGTCGGTTAGGACACCACCAAGATGCAAATCGCGGTCCAGGATTTTCATTGGTGCCGCGACATGAACGCGCGACTGCCATGCGCGAGAAAATACGCAAGATGCGCCTAAAGCGGCCTTTAAAAGCGCAGACAGCGGGCGGAAGTCGAGGCCGGGCCTCGGCGCCAGCAAAGCGCCGGTTTACACCCCTGTGCTCCTATCCATTGGCTGATAAACGTGAGCATCCTCGCCCAATTATGCTCACACGTCCTGACAACATTTCCCGCGCCAAAATCGGGCTAGTGCTTGGTTTTATCGGCATGTGCATGTTCGCCGGCACCTTGCCGGCGACCCGCCTCGCCGTGGCGGGTTTCGACCCGTTTTTCCTCACCGCTATCCGGGCGGCGATCGCGGGCATTTCCGGCCTTTTCGTTATTGTTTTGACGAGAAGAAATTTACCGCCCCGCTCCCTCTGGTCCGAATTCTTCCTTGCCGCATTCTTTACCGTGGTTTGTTTCCCACTGTCCGTCGCCTTGGCGATGATGACGCTGCCGGCGGCTCATGGCGGCGTCGTACTCGGTATCCTGCCGCTGGCTACCGCGGCGGCGGCCGTGATCTTGGCGCATGAGCGGCCCAGCATCGGGTTTTGGGTGGTGGGCATTATCGGTGCAGGCATTGTGCTGACATTCGTCTATCGCCAAGGCAGCGGCGACGGATTCTTCATCGCGGACCTGTTTCTGCTGGGCACCGTGATCTCAGGGGCGATCGGCTATACGCTCTCGGGCCGCCTGACCGCGCGCATGCCCGGCTGGGAGGTGATTTCCTGGCAGGTCGTCATCTGCCTTCCCCTGTCACTTGTTGCGACGCTGACGCTGTGGCCGGCCGATATTACGAGGGTCCCGCTGCTGCCTTGGCTCGGGCTCGGCTATGTCAGCTTCGTCAGCCAATACACCGCGTTCTTCGTCTTCAATGCGGCGTTGGCGATGGGCGGCATCGCACGCGTCGGACAAGTCATGTTGTTGCAGCCATTCGTGATCGTTGGGCTGGCCTTGCCCGTCAACAAAGAGCCGATCCAGCTCGACACGATTCTGTTTGCCGCCGCCGTCGTCGCCACCGTCCTCATTGGTCAAAAAATGAGGATACGGCGCTGATCGCGAAGATCGCCCGTTATCCGCTGATAGGTTGGCGACTCATCCAGATACGTTAGTCCACGCTGATCCCGCCGGCGCGGATCACCTTGCCCCAGCGCTCGATTTCCTCGCCCAAGTATTTGGCAAGATATTCCGGCGAGCGCTGCTCAGGCGGCACGAGCGCAAGGCCCAGCGCCTCGGACTTCTCCCTGAAATCGGCCCGCGCCAGCATATCGCCGAGCGCCTTGTTCATCTTGCGCACGATCGGCTGCGGCGTGCCCTTCGGAAAGAAGTAGGCATTCCATACGGTGGCTTCGGCGCCCGCGAGGCCCTGTTCGCCTGTGGTGGGCAAGCCGGAAACGACCGGCACTCGCTTGGGGGACATGACCGCAATGCCCTTCACCGTTCCGCTATTGGCCTGCACGGCGCCGGTCTGGATAGTGTCGCACATGTAGTCGATGCGCCCTCCAACCAGGTCCTGCATGACGGCCCCGGCGCCGCGATAGGGCACATGCGTAATGTCGACGCCCATGGTCATATTGAGCAGCGCGCAGGGCAGATGCGTGCCCGAGCCGACACCGGCGGAGCCGTATTGCATCTTGCCCTGATTCGCCTTCGCGTAAGCGATGAACTCCTTGAGATTATTGACCGGCAGATCTTTGCGCGCGAGCAGGATGCGCGGCGATTCCGTCACCAGCCCAACCGGCTCGAAATCCTTGGCGGCATCGTAGGGCAGCTTTTTATAGAGCGCCTGACTGTAAGCGTGCGTTCCTGTGTTGCCGATCAGCAGGGTGTAGCCGTCGGGCGCCGCTTTGGCGACGCGGGCGCTGCCGACCGTACCGCCTGCGGCGCCGATGTTCTCTACAACGACCGTCTGACCCAAGACTTCGCTGAGGGTCGCTGCCTGCAGACGTGCGCTGGCGTCGATACCGCCGCCTGCGGTGAATGGCACAATAAGCGTGATCGCCCTGGAGGGCCACTCCTGCGCCGCAGCCATCGTGGAAACGGTAGCGAGCACGAAGGCGGCAGTCAGCATTGCTTTCGACATCGGAAAATAGCTCCTTGACCTTCAATACGGAACGTCTGCCGGCAACTGCGTGGCTGGGGCGCCAGGATTCGAACCTGGGGATGGCGGAATCAAAATCCACTGCCTTACCACTTGGCTACGCCCCAACGCGGCGGACCATAGCGGCGGG
>Ga0193699_10000963_pt1 | contig 11633 bp, 12 predicted proteins | sample L3c2metaG_FD_160095 | JGI IMG/M metagenome (GOLD analysis project Ga0193699, IMG submission 160095) | Soil microbial communities from a riparian zone of the East river system, Colorado, United States - L3c2 | ecosystem: Environmental > Terrestrial > Soil > Riparian zone | place: USA: East... | reverse complement strand
GAAGCCGCTCACCGAAAGGTAGATCAGGCCGGGATTTTCACTGGCCAGCGTCTCGTAGCCGATCCCCAGCCGGGCGGCGACGCCGGGCCGAAAACCCTCGATGAAGACGTCGCTTTCCCGGGCGAGTTGTCTGGCGACGGCGATCCCCTGCTCCTGCTTCAGGTCGAGGCACAGGCTGCGCTTGCCCCTGTTATAGACGGCGGACAGCGTCGTGTGGCTTCCATAGGTTGTTCCGAGGTAGCGCGACCAGTCGCCCTCCGGCGGCTCAACCTTGATGACATCGGCCCCGTAAACGCCGAGCAGCATGGCGCAGTAGGGCGAGGCGATCCCCTGCCCAAAGTCCAGCACGCGCAAGCCACGATAGGGCGCGTCGTGCGTCGGCGACAAGTTCCGATCGACTGCCATTCCTTGTTCCCCCGGGCCGGCCGTTCGCCCGGCGATGTCCGACACTCTTGTACAACGCATTGGCCGGCGGACAAACGGATGAAACAGGAAGGTGCTCCGCGAATACGACGCGATCGCTCGATGTCTGATCGCTGGCCTGGAGTTCGCTCAGACCGCATGACAAACTCCGCGCTGCGTCTCCGCCCGCCGGGTGTCAATTTTTCGGCCGTCAATTGCCGCAGACGAAAGCCGGCGCGTCAAGCAAAATCGGCGATGTGCACACTCACTCACAACGTCGCGGCGCGGCGCATTCCAAAATCACGATAATTTCACGGCCGTCTCCGCAGTCTCGAATCCAGATAGCTGGGAGAGCCTTCGAAATGGCGGTGCAGAAGCGAAGTGAGGCATCTGCCTTTGTGATTTCGGAAACCGCGCCGGTCCACGGTCCGGTTCGCCGTGATGGAGCGCCTCCCGGGTTTCGACATTTTCTCGGAACCCCCCGGGCTTCACAACGGTTCCGTGTTTTTGGAATCGATCCGCTGGAGGCACCGGAACACCTGCCAAAAATTCGGGGGCTGATGAACCGTCTGTCGCGGCGAATGGATGCCGAATTGCATTGGCCTGTTCATGCCGACGCCACGGTTGAACGCTGGGAAAACCCTCGCCTCCCTTCAGGCTACACTTACCTGCTGCAATTCGTGGCCCATGATCTCGTTCATTCCGCCATCCCACTTTCGGTGACGGGAGTCCTTGGCGCCGACACCGCGAATGCGCGACGTGCGGCGCTGAAGCTTGAGACGCTGTACGGCAGCGGTCCGGTTGGCTCGCCCTTCGTCTATGCGCAGGATGCGCCGAATGATGAACGGCGCACCAAGTTGCGGCTTGGCCGCATGCGTTGGGATGAGAAGGGCGTCGAGCCCGGCTGTCCGTTCCGCGACATTGCGCGAACCCCGGCCGAGAACGTCACAGGTATAGATCGCAGTATCGCAGGGCATCGGGTTGCACTCACCGAAGCGCTGATCGCCGACCCCCGCAACGACGACCACGCCATCATGTCGCAACTGACGGCGCTGTTCGCGCTGCTGCACAACGGCCTGATCGACATCGTCCGCCGTGGCGAGCCCGCCGCCGGACCCAATGCGAACCTCGGCGCCGCCTACAAACGGTTCCTGTGCGCACGCGATGCCCTGACGGCAATCTATCACAACATCATCCGCAAGGACGTGATGCGACGGGTGATGCATCCGGCGATCTACGCGGCCTATTCCGGCCCGACACCGGACTTCATCGACCGGCCCTCGGATTTCAGCAACGAATTCGCAACGCGTGGCGCGCGCGAGCCAAATGGCTGGCAAATCCCTCTGGAATTCTCCCACGGCGCATTCCGCTTCGGCCACGCCATGGTCCGGCCCGAATACGTTATCAACGATCTGGCTACCCATGATCTCAACAAGACCCTGGAGAAGACCTCCGCGAACGATCCCGTCAACATGCCGCTCGATGCGACATGGATTGTGCGCTGGTCGCGTTTTTTTGAAATCAAGGGATCGCGGCCGAATTTCAGCCGGCGCATCGGTCCGTTTCTCAGTGACGGGCTGGGCAATGACCAGATATTTCCTGCCTTCGACCTGACCAACCGGGTCGGCCTGCTCTATCGCGACCTTCTGGGCGCCTCGCTCGCCGGGATGTGGTCGGTGGATGCCTTGCTTGCCGAGATCGCGGTCCGGCGGCCCCACTTCATCAGTATGTCAAGGCTGCTTGCGGATCGTCCCTACCGCGTCAGCCGGTTGCGAGATTGGCTGGCGTCGGAGACGACCTATGGCGGGCTTAATTCCGAAGACATCGAAACGATTGCCAACGATCCGCCGCTGCCATTTTTCATTCTGTTCGAGGCGATGCAGCAGCCGCAGGCCGAGGGCCTGTGCCTTGGGCCGCTGGGCTCGATCATCGTCTCGGAAGTGATTTTCGGCGCTCTCGCCAATAACGAGATTCCCGCCGGAAATGGCGCCGCTTCACTGACCGAAGCGCTCGCCGAACTCTCCACTGAATACTACCCGACCAATGTCTTCGAACAAGTACCCGAAATTGAACGCATGGATCAGCTGGTCGAATTCACGGCCGAGATCGCTGATCTGCGACAGGCCGTGCCCGCATTTTTGTGAGCCGGAAATTATTCCGCCTCACGCAACCCGGAGGACTGAGCAATGTCAAGAATCGAAAGACTGCAAGTGACGAACCATGAGCGCTGGGGCAAGCTGGTGAAGACCTGGGCCACCGGCAACAATTATCTCGAGGACGAGAACGAGTATCCGCTGCCGGAAACCATGGATGAGTTCAAGGAGCAGCTCGCCAAGGCGCAGGTATTCGCGACCGTGCCGGATCGCTTCACGCAGATCAAATTCGTCTCTTCGGACCAGGAGACGATATTGGTACGCCTGCCGCCGAAGGTGATGATCGCCGATTCCGAGGCCCTGCTCAATGAGCCGGGCGCGACCTATCCGCTTCCGCCGTTCTATAAGCGTCTGTTCAACGGCATCGACCCGGTCATTCCGGAAGACGAGAAATTCCGGGTGCATGCCGAACGCATCGGCGATTACACGATCAGCATCTGTTCCTGAACTACGTGATTAGGACAGTTGGGTAATACCTTCGACAGGAAGTCCTGCGCCACGCAATCCGTCGCGCAGGACTTCCCATCGCGCGCTTACACTGATCGGATGGGCTTGCAGGGCCCAGCGGACCACGGCCTCGTCGGTCGGGGCGGATGACCCAACCCAAAACGAACGTATTCCGTTGAGGAACCGTTGAGCCTCTTCCCGCGCCATGTCCGGCTGCCCGAGATGAAACAGCGCCGCCGCCCGCCATGCGGGCAGCGTCTTTATTACCCCCTCCGCACGATCGATGGCCTCGAGGGCGCCGGTATATTCGCCGCACAGCACACGAATGATACCATGGTAACCCCATCCGAGATATGAGGGCGCTGGCGAAAGAGCTAGCGACTGCTCGGCCCGCAGCCGGGCCTGCTCGATCGATCCGCAAAAAACGCAACACGCTGCACTGGACAACAAGGTCCACGGGTCGTTGTCGTTCAGTTCACAGGCGAGCTCCAGATGCGGCGCCGCCTCGGCCTCCTGGAGCGCCATCACATAAGACCAGCCACAGCACAGATGCGCCCTGGAATCGATCGGATCCAGTTGAACGGCACGCTTCGCAAGTTCAAGCGTCGCCTTTGCCTTGCCGAGATCGCGGAAGAAGCCAGGGTGAACAAAATGCTCGACATTGTTCATTTGCACGAGGCTGCTATAGCAAGGCGAGAACGTGGGATTTTCCTGGATGGCATCGCGGAAGATGGTGACCGCGCGCTGCCAGCTTTCCGCATCGTATTTGAAATGCAAACTCTGCCCGCGCAGCCAGCGATCGTGAACATCGAGCGAAACGTCGGGCTCGCCCGCAAGCCGCATCAGCCGTTCGGCCGATACCTGCACGTTCAGCGAGGTCGCGATCCGACGGATGATGCGCTGCTGCATCTCGAACCAGTTGTCGAGGCTGAGCCGAAGGCTTTCGCTCCAAATGTAGATGCCGGTCGCTTCGTCACGCAGCACCATCACCATGTTGATTTCGGCGCCCGCCTGATACGCCGTCGTTTCGATGCAGTATTGCGGCGCCGAATCCGGCGGAAGGCCAACCGCGGCCGGCGGACGATCGATGACGGTCCATTCGCGGAAACGCACCAGACACGCCGCAAGATGAAGGCTGAACCCCTGCACCAGGTGGGCGTGATCGCTGTCGATGCCATGCATTTGAAAAGGTGGCAGTACCAGGCGAATCTTGGCGGAGGCCGCGGCGTATCTTGCCGCCGGCACAATCGGGCGGCCGGGATGACCATTGCTCGTGCGTACCGCCCCCCCGCCGGATTCAAGCTGGGCGCCAAGCTGGGTTGCCGGCCGCTCGAAAGCTCCGAGCTTGATGTCAGCGACGAGTTCTTCCGTCACCGGCGACGGCTCCATGCCGTAGTCGCGATCCAGCAAGTTCCAGAGCGACTTGTAGATACGTAGCGCACCCGCCACGTCGCCCTGCTCCGCATGCACGCGCATGAGATGGCAGCAGGCCTCTTCGTGGGTGGGATCGAGATTGACGATCGCTGCCGCGACTTCTCTCTTGGCATCGGCGGCGACGTCGTTAGCCAGCAAACCCGCGCCGAGGTTTCGCATCAGCCTGTCATGGATGGTCTGACGTTTGGCGAGCACCCAGACCCGAAATGAAGGGTCGAGATCGTCCATACCTTCGAGGATCCGCTCGCCAAGGTGCGGGGTATTGAGCAAAAGCGGGTGGACGCTTCCGCTTTCCGCCTGCCGGATGATGCTTTCGACGTCGACATCGACCGTCTCGGCATCGAGATGGACCGAGAGCCGGCCTGCGGAAAACCCGTCATATCCCGCCGCCTCAAACGCGGAACGCAATTCGCGAACGACCTGGCGCAACGAGGCGCGGGCTTTTTCCTCGTCTGATCGGCTCCACAACAGGCCGACAAGCCGTTCGCGGCTCTCCTGTTTGGTCTCGGCCAGGGCGAGATAGCTCAGGACGGCGCCGGCCTTCTGGGTTCGAAGCTCGACCAGCCGGCCCTTGAATCTTACCGAGAGGCGTCCAACCAGCGAGATGGAAAGACGCGCGGCGGTTTCGGGCCCGTCCCCGGTTTCCCCCTCATCCAACTCTGGAACGTCAGCAGCCTGCCGCATCCGAAAAATTCCGTGCCGGGTCGAAACGGCGCCGACTATACCAGCGCGACGCCCCCGGTATACTTTATCCCACCGCCGGTTCGCGCAATCATCTTCGCGAGCCGCGGGGCAATGAGCTCGGAGGGCTCGAGCTGAAGGCCCGGGGCGATGACACGCGCCACCGGAACATCGAGGCCCGGGCGGGTCAGGTCGAGGCCAAAGGTCTCGATACCGAATTGCGCCAGGCGTTCCACGATGCGATCCAGCACGGCCCCCGGATCGGTCGTACCGAAGCCCGGATGCTTCGGGCGCTCCCCCGCCGGTTGCAGCAATACGCAATGATCCGTGTTGATCATGGTGGCGCGCCGCCGATGGACGCGGTCGCGCTGGTTGAGTGCGTTTTCCCCGCGCTCGCGGCATTTCGCTTCGACCACCGCATGGGCAAGCTCAATCTGACACATCTCCAGGATGGCGGAGCGCGCCGCGGCTGCGAGCGTCGGCCGTGCCGCCAGTCCAAAGGCAAACCCGAATCCATCCGCCGTGCACGAGAGGGAGGCGACGCAGGGTACACCGATGTCCGTCGTAATATCGAGCAGCCAGCTCCTCCGCGGCGATGCAGTTTGACGCAGGGGTGGCAGCACTTCCGCAGCAATGAGGTGGGCCTCATGCTGCGGCGGGATCGATCCGCCGCGTTGGCCGCCTCGCCACCAGAGGCTGGCGGCGTCCCGCTCGATCAACTCAAGCACCCCGTGCAAGGCCGCGGCCTGCCAGGACCTGCCGGCGGCCGATCCGGCGCTCAGCGGAAACGGTGGCTTGACCTCTTGCTGGGCGGCCGGGCGGCGCAGGCACAGATCTGCGGGCAACAAGACCTCGCGGCCGTCGATCAGCCGAGTAGCCCGGTGCCACGAAAGTTCAGCGTCGGGGCGCAGGCGGTGCGCCGAGAAAGCGGCAAGGAAGTCTCTCCCCTGCGGACCGAGCGTCGCAGCCCGGTCGCCAACAAAAGCCCGCTCAAGGAGGTCATTCCCGGTCTGCAACTGGGAGAGATACTCGACCCCTTCGCCGACACATCCTTGAAATGCTTCCTGCGGCGAAAGACCGACCCCGGAAACCCCGACCCTGGCACTACCCGCATGCATCGGATCGGCCAGTACAGGATCAAACTCGGCCCCGAAGCTCACCAGGCCTGGCGCGTCGGGTGCGGCGAGCTCGAAGACGCGGGTAAACCGCGACGCCGCTTTGAGCAGGCAAATGCGGTTGAGCGTGTCGGCGGTGCATTCGCCGCCATGCGTCGGCGATTCGGCCGTGCTGGCATAACCAAGCGCCTCCAGCAGAAGCCGGACATCGCGACCAGCGGTTTTTTCCGGGTCTTCGCCCAGCAGCAATGAAGCCGCGCGCGCAAACAGATTTGGCATCGGATCTCCCGTCCTGTTCACGGTGGCCTCACGCCTGTCGAGCACAGTCGGGCGAGCGGGCGAATCTGCTGTCTTGCTCGGAGGAAACATATGCTCGCGAAATCCTTTGTCGTCGCCATGGCAGCCGATATTGCCCGCTCGGACTACGCAAGGCCAACCCTGATCCGCAGCCGCAGCCGTGAATGGCTGATCGCCTGCCGCTGGGGTCCCGATGGGGAATACCTGTCAATCGCAACCGCGGGCCGCATGTTGGAACCATCCGGGCTCGTCGCGCCCGACGCGATTGCGCCGATCCACAGCCTGTTCGGTGTCCTGGCATCGGAATCCGAGAGGGACGCCGCCAGCACGTTCCTGTTGGTGCGCCAGTTGCCCATTCCGATCGAGCTTGCCGGCACGTTTTTTCCCGCCGACGGCTACGTGTTGTTACAGCAGCGGGAGACCATCAGCCTGATCTCCAAGACCCGCTATTCGCATAGCTGCGGCTGGCTCGACGGCAGGGAGGTCCGCAAGGACATTCCCGACCCCGCGCCGTCCTCGGCGGAGGCGATGGCTTGGCACATCGAGGCGCAGCGCTGCGACTGGATTGGCGAATTCATCTCCGGATCCATGTCGCAGGAAAGGCGCGCCATGTGCGCTGCCAGCTGATCGCGACCGCAGCGCTATCAAATGCTCCGCGGCATGCGCGTCTACAAGGCAGACGCACAAGGCAGGCCAAGCCAGCGGGCAAAGTGTGGCGCAGAAACTATGCCGGCGTGGCCGGAATTTTCCGCCGGCGCTTTGCCGCGGCAGCGCGCACCGTTGATGGTTTAACCGCAGACTGTCGGTCGGCGATGCCTTCGAGCAGCTTGGTGATAGCCCGCCGCACGCGGGGGTTGGTGGTCCGGGAAAAGGCCTTAAGAACCCGCAGGGCATCCCGCTCGGCCAACAGCCGAAACGGTGACTTGGCGATGGCAGTCTTGTTTTCGGAAGACTCGAACAACTCGCCGACCGACACACCCAGCACAGCCGCGATGCGCGACAGGCGGCTGGCGCCCACCCGATTGGTTCCCTTTTCGTATTTTTGCACTTGCTGGAAGGTGACCCCGATCTTCCCGGCCAACTCGCCCTGGCTCATTCCGCGATGGTTGCGGAGAATACGAACTCTGGCGCCCACCATGACATCGAGCGGGTCAGGCGTCCTGCCCAACATGGCGAGACCTCGGATTGCCGGAAGAAGCTGACACAACTATAGGCGTTGCTTCAGCTATTATGCAATCCCTTTGACCGGCTTTTCCCGTTCGAAAGTCCCGGAGTGAGAACGCACCGCCCCGCCGGATCGATCGTCACGGTGGTATGCGGGGGCATTTCGGAAAGAAATTTCTGAAGAATCAAGCGGCTGTCGTCAGAAAGGCCAAATAGCCCGTGCACCAGTTCGAAAAATCCCGGTTCCTCCCCGACATAAAGCAATTCGAGAAGTTGCGCGGTGTTATATCTTTCCAAGGCCGCGAAAAGCCTTTCGGTTTCATCAACCGAATCGTTCTCTGCCCAACGATCAAAGTTGTAAATGATCGCAGTCATGTTGCCCCCGATGCTACGCGATCGTCTCTGCACACCTGCCCGTATCATGAATTTGCGCGCAGCATCGTGATTTCAGCGTGATCGCTAGGGAAGCAGCCCGAAATCGGTGAAATGCAGCGTTTCTGCCGAGATTCGGGTCGGCATTCCGCCTGTTCGGGTGGCGGATATGCTTATGATAGCCGACGTTTAAGGGAACTTCTCCGTCGCTACAATGCCAGGTGGCGCTGGCGGATGTTGTCGTTGGCTTTCAGATCCTCGATCGTCGAGGTGTAGGCGATCTGGCCCTTGTCGATGACGGTGGCGTGGCTGGCCAGGCCGAGGCAGAAATGCATGTTCTGTTCCGCGATCAGCACGGTCGCACCGGTGCCGCGCAGCTGCCGCAGCAACTCGCCGATGCGCTGCACGATGATCGGCGCGAGGCCCTCGCTGGGCTCGTCCAGCAGTAAAAGCGCGGGTTGCCCATCAGCGTGCGTGCGATCGCCAGCATCTGCTGTTCGCCGCCGGAGAGCCGGCCCGCGATCCGGTATCGCAGCGGCTCCAGCAGCGGGAACACATCATAGACCCGCCGGATCGACCATTCGTCCTGGCCCTGCGCACCCTTCTTCTGGCCGATGACGAGATTGTCTTCCACGGTATGATCGGGAAATATCTGCCGGTCTTCCGGCACGAAGCCGAGCCCCGCGTATAATGTCGACTGGGTGACCGGCCTGATTCGCTTTGCGTGGGAGAACAATCTGACGCGGCTGGAGGCCACGGTCGCGGGGGTGCCGTCCTGGACCGATCACGTCAAGGCGCTTGGTGTCGGCCTGCTCTCCAACGAGGTCAACTCGTGGATGACCGGGATCAACTCCAACGTGGACGGCAAGCAGACTCGTATCGTCGCGCGCTATAGCGGCAGCGCTCCGGCCTACCGCGCAAGGCGCGACGAAGTGGCGGCGAAGCAGTATGACGAACTCGTGCTGGCCTAGACCGGCCGCGCCACGGCGCTGTACGCGTTATAGCCCGGGAGCGCCGTAGCAGACAAAGCCGAGCATCATGGGAGCTCGCGTTCAGGCATCTTCTGCGGACAGGATCATTACGTCGAAAGAGCAAAGGCCTCCGCTTCAATGTCCACGAAAGTTCGGCCCAGCGCGCCCACGCGCGCATAAAAGTCCGTCGATGGCGCGTGCTCGAGATCGACAAAGAAACGCCTGATCCAGCGGGCCATGTGTTTCTCAAAGAACTCACGATCGGCACCGGCGGGAGCGGGAATTTCTCCGCCGACAAGACCGGCCATGACCTCGCAAAGGATTGCGGCGTGATCCTCGGGCTCCGAATGGTCAGCCGTGCTTTCGATGCCGAGCCGCCGAAGCGCTTCGCGCAGCCGCGCCAGCGGGCGTCCGTAGAGCGAGCCCGTCAAATAGTGCGATGCATAGGGCAGCAGCGGGCTCTGTCCGAGCCCGCCAAACGTATCAAAATATTCCCGCCCCGCGCTGGCCTCGTCCGCCCGGCCCGCGGCTTCCCCGAGATCGGCATGGGCTGCGCCGAGCGGGCTTGCGTCGCCGCCCAGCAAGGCCAGCCGCTCGATCATTCCCGCGTCGGGGCTGCGTGAAAGCAAGGTGGCCAGCAGCGCATATTCCCGCCCGCGCGCGCGATCAATCTCATCGACAATGCGCTGCGAAGAAAGGTGAGGCCCGGAATTCTGCATCTGTTCCATTCTCAGCCTGCGATCTCTAACGAGGCGAAGCGCTGCCGTGCGAACGGCGCCGGGGAAGGTTGTCTGGCTCGGAGACAACATCGTGGCTGGTTGCCTCCGGCACACCGACGACGCGTTCGGCTGGCGGCGAAACGTCAAGAGCCGGCTCCGCATTCCGATCGAGCGCGGCGGGCTCGTGATCCATTACATCAGGCAGTGACTCCGCTGCGGATACCGGCATCTCCGGAATCATCGCAGCGAGCTTGTCGCGGCCGCCCAGCGCCTGTGCCAGAAGCTCCGGCAAACGATCGCCCTCGAGCAGCGGGCCGAAGCCCGGCATCGCATTCGGGTCATTAAAATCCCATTGATTTTCGGCGATGCCGATAAAGTCCCGGATAGCCGGATCGCTGCTCCAGGCCTGGCGCAGTGCCGCCCGCGTCAATGCTGCGGGCACGCGGCTTTGCAGAAATCCGCTGATGTCGGTGTTGGCGACAATCGATTCAATCGACGGCAGGCTTGCCGGATCAAAGGGCTCCTCTGCCGCCGCGTCGGGCGGAGGCTGCGCAACAGCTGCTTCGTTGCGCTGCTTCAAACGCGCCCAGCGCGAGATGAAATTTTCGGGTGCGGTCACGGCGTGTTCTCCCTGTTGCCGCGGCCGGCGGGCGCTGCGTCCGCCGGCTGGCGCCGGCGCTTGACGAAGGGACGTTCGACATGATGCTCGGTGATGAACTGAGCGACCGCCTCCATGATTTCGGGCGGCATCGCCACGGCCTCGACGAGATTGCTGCCGGCGTCGGTGAACGCCTCGCCTTCGGCCGGATCGGCGGTGACGGCCAGAATCTCGTACGGCGGGTCCGACGCGACCGGACGTAACGCAACCCACAATGCGGGCGCGCCCGATGCGAGGTTCTCACGATAATTCGTGGTCTCGGTCCGGTGCAATTCGATCACGGCCCTGCCTGCGAAGAACAGTGCGGTTTCCGCATCCGCCGCGAGCGGGGTCCAGGGCGCAGCCGAGGGCTTTCCGGCGAGAACCGAAACCGGCCGCCACAGAAAATCAGCCCACTCACTCCTGGCCTTGCGGCGCTCGACCAGGACGCCAACTGGAATGCGCGCGAGAGCCGTAGATATCAATGCACCGCCTCCAATATCATCGCTCTCCGCGGATCAGCTCGGGACGACCGGATACTTTTCCTTGTGCAACGCCGCCATGGTCTGCGCATCCAGCTTCAGATGCGCCTTCACCAGTTCAGGCGGCGTCAGCGCCAGCCACTGATTAAGCGAAACGTCGGCGTAGTAGCTGCTCTTGAACATTTCGAGGAAGCGCAGCGGCGTGCTGCCGGTGTTCTCGATGTAGTGCCCCATCGCGAACGGCACGTATCCGACATCGCCGGCCTGGAAGTCGAAGGTGCGCGCCTGGCCTGATGCCGCGAACACACCCATGCGGGCTTGGCCCTCGATGTAGTATTGCCATTCATTGGTGTTGGGATGCCAGTGCAGTTCGCGCATGCCGCCCGGCACCACTTCGACCAGCGCCGCGGAAATCGTCTTTGATACCGGGAACACACTGGTATCGGTGATCCGCACCGTGCCGCTTTTGGTCGTGATCGGTTGCTGCGCCAGCATTTTGTGGCTGAAGCCCGGCGACACAGGGGGCACCCCGGCGATCTTGTCGGAGCTGAGCGATCCCGGAACGGAAGCCGGGAAAATGTAGAGTTCGCTTGGGTCCGGGATATGAGCGAAGGACGAACCAGGGACACCAAAATTCTTGGACAATACTTCGTTCGGCGTGTGCTTGAACCAGTCGCTCAGCAGGAAGGTATCATCTTCGTCGAAATCGCCGTTGTCGAACACCAGCAGGAATTCACAGCCGTCGGGGTTGAGCCCCTG